>VTLG01012825.1_pt1 | contig 41478 bp, 53 predicted proteins | sample 4694571 | NCBI WGS metagenome assembly VTLG01 (sample SAMN12604809, study PRJNA352737) | marine metagenome | biome: ENVO:00000447; feature: ENVO:00000209|ENVO:00000569|ENVO:01000036; material: ENVO:00002151; isolation source: viral sequences binned using virsorter ...
ACAACAGATAAATATGAAAAACAATTTTTGCAAATAGAAATAGAAAAATTGGAATGGCAACTAAAAAACGCTGAAAGAGTTGGCAATGACCGAGTAAGAGAAATAGAAGCATGGTCTAAACTTAAAAAAGAACTAGATGATGGCAGCTTTGATACTAAAAATATAGAAACAGATAAACTAGAAGATATGTACCAATCATTATTAGCAAGAGCAGAAGTGTTGAACCCACATCATGGCCCAAGTGAAATATTGAATGTACATGGCCCACTAGATACAATAAAGAAAAATATAGATATGACTATGCTAGATGCAGAGCATTTAAAGAAAAGTCTTAATGGAGTTGATAAATAAGATGCCAAGTGAACAAGAATATATGGATGCAATAGCAGACTTAAACACTCTGTTAGCAGTTCGTGACCAACGAATTAGGGAATTAGAACTGCAAATAATAAAAGCAAATAAACTAATGCAAGGAGAGGATAATGCCTTACCACACAAAGAAAAAGAAAAAGAAAAAAAAGAAGAAAAAGTAAATGGCAAGTAAAACTAAGAAAAAAAGTATTACTGTCAAAGGTGTTAGTCTAACGGGCCTTACTCCCAGGCAACAGACTGCTATGAAAAAACATAGCAAACACCACACAGCAAAGCATCTTAGAGACATGAAGAAAAGAATGTCTAAAGGTACTTCGTTTACAGCAGCCCATAAACAATCGCAGAAAGCAGTAGGAAGATGAAACTATTTACATCCTTGCTACCTTTGATGCCACAACCATACAAGAATATCGTTAAGTTCTTCTTGGCTACACTTAAAAATGTAGATGAGAAAGAAGAGCTTGTAAGAATAGGAAACCTATTCGCAGATATCCTGGAAGATGGAAAGGTTACTCCTCAAGAGTGGCTTACATTAGCAGGAAAAAATGGATTAGGTATACTAAAAGGTAATGGCAAGTAAAACTAAAAAAAAGAAAAAACGAAAGTTCGCATCAGTTCCCAAGACTAAGGGAGGTGTGCCAAAGAAGTATGTTAGGGGTGCAAAGAACCCTAAGGCTAGAGAAGCGGAGATCAAAAGAACTGCAAGACTCTACCGACAAGGCAAACTTACTAAGGCCATGATGGACAAAATAAGTAAACAAAGGAGTAGAGGATAATGGCATCAGGAAGATATAAAAGCATATCAGGTGCAAGCAGATACTCTAAGTCTACTCTTGATAAGGTATATAAAAGAGGACTTGGTGCATACTATTCATCTGGTAGTAGACCAAAGGTTTCAGCTCACCAGTGGGCCATGGGAAGAGTAAAGTCTTTCGTAAGTGGTAAAGGTGGTGCAAGAAAAGCTGATTCAGATCTTCTTAGAGGTGGTAAAAAGAAAAAAACTACAACTAAGAGGAAAAAGAAATAATGCCAAGAAAGAAGTTTCAAAATCCTAAGGGTGGTCTTAATGCAGCAGGTCGTGCATTTTTTAAAAGAACTGAGGGGTCAAACCTCAAGAGACCACTAAAGAAAGGTACATCACCAAGGAGAGTTAGTTTCGCTGCACGATTTGGTGGTATGGCAGGACCTATGAAAGACAAGAAAGGTAGACCTACCAGGTTAGCTCTTGCACTTAGAGCTTGGGGATTTCGTAGTAAAGAATCTGCTAGAAACTTTGCAAAAAGACATAAAAAGAAAAAGTGAGGAACTATGCCAAAACCAAAAGGTAAAAAGAAATACAGTAAAGCACAGATGAAAATAGCTAGAGTTGCACCTCCAAGAAACAAGATTACAGGTGCAGACTTTAAGAAACTTAGAAAGAAGAAAAAGAAATGAAGTTTATAGGAAAGTTAAGACCACAAATATTTTTAGCAATTATTGTGCTAGGCATATTGTCGTGTCTGGGTATCATTTATGAATACAATGAGATTGCTACAGGATGTGTGGGAGGAATTACGGGATTAGGATTTAAACTGTTAGAATCAGAAGAGTGAGTAAAAAGAAAGCGAAAAAAAAATTAATAACCTCAAGTGTTTTGCTTGGCCTGTGTTTAGCAGGAATGATAATTATAGGAGAATTGAACGCAAGATGAAGATTCCAAAATTAAAAGTTAATATACCATTTAGAAAAATTGGCAGTTATATATTAGCCACAATAACTATGATTACTGTAGCTTTAGGATCTATTGGTCTTGCAGTTACGCTTTCTAATCCAGTTAATTTGTGGTGGTCAATTACTCCCATAAAAACACCTTTTGGGATTGTTGGTTATACGATTGGTGTTGAGTACCTAGAACTTCTACAGTCATACTATTGGTACGGAATTGCTGTATCAGCGAGTTTAATTTTATTTGGATACGCAATACATATTCGTAGCTTAAAGTCGTTGTATGAGGGAATTAAGGCTACTCCTAGGGCTTTATTATATTCTCCAGTAACACTTTACAGAGAACTTGTAGAGTTTAGGGATTGGTTATTTGAAAAGATTGAATATTTAAATAGTGAGTCTGCTAAGTGGAGAAGATTTTTCAATGTTATGAAATCACCATATTCCCTGTTAAGATCCTTCGGGCTATCCCCGCAACTTGCCATAGCTCTACTTGGAATCGGCACGGCTTCTGGAGGAACTCTTGTTGTAGCAGAGGTTATTGAACAGAGAAGTTTCTCTAATGGTGATGCTGGTATTTATTCAGCACCAGGAGAACTGCCTGATGAAGAACTAGAAAAGAGAATGGCATGGAGAAAAGATAATCCCTCAGATAATACACTTAGAATTGTAGTAGGCAATACGGCAGTTGAAACAATCTCAATTACAGATGTGTCTATAAATAATTACACTAATTCAACACTTCCTAGTGGTAAGACAGAAGCCTTATTAATTGACGGCAAGACAGTCGGAATTGATATAGGAGAACTCATGTTTGATAGAGTAACTTGCAAATCTTTAAATGTATCCAATGTCAAGGCACACAAGATAGTGATCAAGGACAATATAAGTGATGGTCAGTCTATTGCTCAAACAGCAGGTACTCAGCGTGATTTAAGAATATCAGGTGGTTATGATATGGCTAAAGAATTAATTACGACTGGATCTAGATTTGACCGACTGTGGCTTGATACTGATACTGCAACAACAACACCTAAAGTAAACAAACTAATTCTTTCTAACATTGTTACGAAAAGTGGAACTTGCGAACTTAAGAATTTAAATTTAGGCTTATTAACTATACAGTACGGAACATTCGGCCATGATCAAAACTTTGCTACTAAAGAATTTGTAGTTGCTACAACAACAAACGCAACTCTTTGGGAAGTGTCAGACAACATCGAAGTCTTACTAACCGAACCTGCAACTCAGTAATGCCACTCTACGACTACATCTGTAAAAACGATAAGTGCAGCCAAGAAACCTTTGAGGTTATCACTAACTATGAAGAGACAATCCAAAGGTGTCCTATATGCAAAGAGAAGACAATAGAACGAAAGAAGTTTTATCAATTTGATTTTAGGATGTAGGCCTAGTTAAAGTCCAGACCCAAGACTTAGTTATTGTAAACTTACCATTTGTAGTCAATTTCGGTATCGTCATGTTCATAATTTAATTTGTTATCTAAAACATTTTGAACAATATCAATACCTGTTAATTCTTTTAAAGCGTATTCATCTTCAAAATAGTCAACAATTCTTACCAATAATCTATGCTTTAAATCATTTACTAATGAACTGTCACGAACTAACCAAAATAATTGCTCAATATCACTATCTTCACTTACAGGAATCATGTGAACTCTATTTACACCTTTATTATTTCTATCTCTTCTATAAGAAACTAAATAGTATTCAAGCTGTTTGTGTAGAGACCTTATCTCTTCTTTGTTTGGTTTCATTACTACCTCCGTAGATTGTTTGTATCAATCTATTATAACACACCTTATGGTCTATGTCAATCCATCTTATTTACAAACAATAAAAAAAGACTCCCGACCAGTAATTAACTTGGAGGTTAACAAAGGAAGCCAGGAGTCTTCACAAACAATCCACTAACTTGGAGGTTAATTCAAGTAGCGTGGACAAATAATTCTATACCAGAATTCAATTCATGTAAATAAGGTTGTCCATACCGAGCATGGACAGTTTCCCAAAATTTCCCAATTCAGAATTTAAGTTTGGAATCTTCTAGCAAGAACTGTAAGTGCATACGCTGCTTGGATAGGTACGACTCCGTTTCCAAGTATTCTGAGTCTGTCAGCCCTGTGTAGTCCAGGGGCCATCCCATTAACCATTCCACGAACATCGGGTTCAAACGAAGATTTTTCCAAGGCTGGGGAGAGTCTTGGGTGTTCTCTAAGGATTGATTCCCATTCTTCTGAGTTTGGTGCTGGTGGGAAAATTTCAATGGTGTTTGCCAATGTAACTCTGGTATTATCTGTTCCCTTAGATTCGATGGCTGCGTTCTCCCTTTTCTTACTCCCTGATACTGTTTGTCCATCGCTTCCTTGCTCTTCGGTGGCATTGCATCCATTGTGTTCGGTGTCATCCAATTCTGAGTTGTCTGTTGAACTAGAGATATTCCGTACCTTGTTCCCGTTGAGTGACTCACATTCTTCCCGTCTGTCAGTTCCCTCTGAGTGTTCGTGTCCATAGCTTTCGGTGTTGCCCAAGATGTCATTGAATCTGCAGTCTGTTCCTCTTCTTGCTGCCAAGATAAATACACGCTCTCTTCTGTGTGGGGCACCGATGTCTCCTGCTTTAACACTTCCCCATTCCGCATCGAACCCCATTTCGGAAAGGTCTCCAAGTATGGTGTCAATTCCATGTCCAGTAATGAGACCTGAAACATTCTCCAAGAAGAATCCTGTGGGTTGTACCGACATAGCGATTTGCTTGATGTCATCCCAAAGCCATCTTTCGTCTTCTTTTCCCTCTCTTTTACCTGCGACTGACCACGGCTGACACGGGAATCCTCCAATGATCCAATCCACTTTTCCAATCCACGGGCTGCCGTCAAAGGTTGTGGAATTTGTCCAAATAGGTGCATCATCCAAGATTCCTTTTTCGATCCCGTTGACCAAGACTGAGACTGACGAGATCTCTCTCTCCACATAACAGACTGTTCTAGCATTGGGAATAGCCAATCTAAATCCGATGTCGAGTCCTCCTCCTCCCGAATATAATGAGATGACATTTTCGGTATTCTTAACCACATTTAACCTCCTGTGTTGTTTGTTTTTTTATCATATTCCTAATTCCTTACTTGAGTCAAGACTTCTCTTGATTCTCATTTCTTCTTTTCTGATGTGTTTTGTAATATCTAAAAATATATCTGCTTCCATAGTTACTAAATGGACTGCTTTATTTTTGTTTACCTTATGAGTCTGACATACTATTGGTATTTTGCCCGTAGCATTAGCAGCCTTTCTAGCTTGATCTACGGCCTTTAATGTCCTGGAACTAACAACGCTGCCAGCTTTTACTTCACCTGCAAACTTGATTGTTTCTATATCAGGCACATCTCCTGAATGTCTGCCAGTTACTGGTATTCGTTTTGCGTTTACTTTATCTCCACCCAGCTTCTCTCTCCACCATCTCTCCCAGTTTTTCCATGTTGATCTATCCATTGTTTTTCCTCCATACACTACCGAACCTACCATCCATGCTATTGAATCCTTCTTTCTTCTCGCCGCACTTACACTTGCCAATAGACACAGGGCCATTCGGTGGTGGAAATATAAATTTATGTATATGTTCTTTCTTTTTCATTTATGTAAAACAGTAACCAGACTCACAAGAACTATCTTCAAGTATGTCTGGAAAGACTTGTTGATTTTTAAGTGATGACAAGGGTATCTTTTGATTAGAAAGATACTTGCCTTGTGGATTCATCAAGGTATCTATTTTTTCAGCTCTCTCAAAATCTTTTGGATTTTCATGATTAAGTTCAATAAATCTACTGGCAGGTAAATAAGGGCAGCCAACACAAGCTGACTTTGGTGGCATCGGTAAACCTGTTTCTGCAACTATGTTTATACAATCACTTCTCTTAAGTTTCATGTCTACAAGAGGAAACCTGTTAACATCCTTTTTTGCCATTGGGTCTTTAACTCGCTGCCATTCGTCAAAATGTATTCCAAGTTGTGCAACTCTTGAAATTTTGCCATATTTTTCTCTAAGAAATGTATTGATTGGTTGTATTTTAAATTGATTTGTACATTGTCTTTGACCAATACCTTTATCTTTTGAATGATACGGAATCGGCAAAAAACCTTTGTTTTCATTTTTTGTTAAGTTATTATACAAATATTTCTCCAGGCTCCCATACTTACTTTGAACTATTTTAAAGTTATATCCATGTGACTTAACATATTTTTCTATCTCATACATTTGATCCATAGTGTCAGTTCTATCCCAACCAGTATCAGCAAATATAATTTCATCCACTTTATCTCTACCTGTAATAGGTTTGATTTCTCCCTTAATATTTAAAATAATCAAGGCAAGGCTCGGTGTTCCTCCACCATAAGATATGTATTCTACTTGTTGTTTATCTCCTGACATCATAAGCCTTCCACATAGATACCAGTTTACCTTCTGCTTTCTCTCCTTGTTTAGACAATACTCTACTCATCACCCTTTGCCCTACTATGTTTGATAGTGCAGCTTCTGGGTTCTTTGCTTGGTTATCTTTGATGTTTCCTGCTACGAGTGTTGGCATGAATCTGTCTGATCGGTGTACTATGACCTCTTGAAGAGTTGTTCTTAGGTAATCGTTATTATCCCAAGAAACATACATTTCATCAAGGATTAACATTTCTTTGGTTAGCAAAGCATCTTTGAATTTGTGAACATTGTCCATATCTCTCATCCTGTGACCAAAGATTGTGCCAGTCACATACCAAACATCCATACCCGCATTGATAAGTTCGTTGGCTGCTGATTCGCACAAGTGAGTTTTACCTGTTCCTGTTGGTCCTGTAAGCATAATCAGGTATGGAGTCTTTTTCTGAATCCACCTACCAACAATGTTCTTTGCGTTTCTACATTGTGTCCTAGCTTCAACAGATGTCTGTTTATCTGGGTTGTAGTCTGAAAAGGTGTGTAAGGCTCTGTTAAGGCCCTCAAAACCAGCAAGATCATATTTTATCTTTGACAAATCCTGGGTCTGATCCTCTTTGCAGTCTGGACACCTGATGTATTTAACATTATGTTTGTCTACTTCTCTTGGTCTTAGCCATAATAAATCATCACAAGTTCTGCATGAGATCAGTTGTGTGCGATCATAGCTTGTCGAATATGTCTTCCCCTGTGGGCTTTCCCGCTTCAAGTGATCGAAGTTTAGTTTTTCCATTTCGTTGTTCCTCCTTTTTGCACCAATTTATGAATGCAGTTAATGGTTGTTTGTATTTGTATTTCTTTTCAATCTCAACTCCAGTGAAGAATGCTAAAGCTGAATTATGGAGAATGTTATCAGAAAATCTTTTTTCTTGCATATCTATCCAATCTTCAGAAAGATTTAGTCCTGGTACTTTTTCTAGCGTTAGAACCCAATCTTTTCTTTCTTTATATATTTCTTTCTTTTGATTAAGATTTATTATTCTTTTCTTTTTTGTGTTACTTTTTTCTTTTCTTAATCCATCGGACATAGATGTCCTCTGGTTTTTATCGTTGTCATGTCCATCGGACACGGATGTCCTATGGTTTAGGTTAGAGTCATCAGAAAAATGTCCTACGAATTGTATGCAATTTTCATCATGTTCTCTTGAGTTATCACCAGTAATTATCCGATAGACATTACCAACATATTTACCTTTTGTTTGAGCCTTAGATATTTGTATTAGTTTTAGATCCTGGAGTTGTAGCAACAACCTTCGTATCTGTCTTTCAACAAGTCCTGTCTTCTGACTTAAAATCTTCTGACTGGGCCAAGCACAAAGACAACCATCCCTAGCGTAATCAAGTAACACTAACAACAGAAGCCTTTGTCCTGACTTTAATCCGTCTAATCTAAATGCCCATCCATGATGAGCAAACGACATTAGAGCTTACCTGTGGCTGCATTTTCAATGGCTTCTCTACAAGATGAATCTAAGTTCGGTCTAGCCAATACCCAATTTGCCCAACCAACATCATTCTTAACTACATCTATTAGTTCTTTACCTTTGTATTCAGCCCAAGGAGTTCCCTCTTTACCACCAATTACAACTCTCCAAACTCCATTCTCATCCTCTTTACATGGTGTAAATGGTGCATCAGGGTCGTATTGTCTTTTTGGTTGTTCTTGAATCTGATTAGGTTTCCATTCAGATTGTTGTTGTGGTTCGTCTGCATATCTTACAACATCATCATCCTGACTAAAGATACCAAAGCTATTACTTGCATACCTTATACCCAATACATAAGCTCTCTTGTAAGCCATGGCCAATCCTCGCTGCCTGGCACCTTTCATATTGCCAAGTATCTCTCCATTATCCCAAGTACCAACTCCTGTACCCACAACCTTTCCGTCAGACTCAACGATGTCCAGGATAATTGTAATCTTGCAACCTTCACCAAACGGCTCTTCGTTGATTTCTTTAAGTGTTGCGTTCAGTCCAAACTCTTCTGCTAACTTTGCTGCACCACCTACCCAGAGGAAATCTGATGTCTTACCTTCAATCTTTCCGAAGTCAACACCTTCTTTCATCTGTTCTTTTAGTTTGTTAGATCTTTGCAGTTTAGTTTCAACTACAAATTCTCCTAAATCTTCTGGATGTATATCTTTATTTGCCAAGTTGTAACTCCTCTCCTATTGCTTTTGTATTTGCTGCGATTTGTTTTAAAGAATTAGAAATATCTTGATACCATAGCCTGTTCAGTTTATCCTCAACATCTTTGTAAATCGCATCTTCGATTGCATCTACTATGTCATTGACTTTACCTATCCCATGTACAGCATTTTCAAGCACCATATCTATTATTTCGTCTCTACTAAAATTTGGACCTCGTTCATCTGTAGCCCAATCTGGCAGATAGCTTTTATTTTGCATCATGCTCTTGATTGTATTTTTATCTGCTTCTAGTTGACTAAAGTTAATAGCATACTTCACATTGATTGCTTTTCTATCATAATTTTTCTTTTGTCCATTGGCATCAAGATACCAAACATTTTTAATTTTACCTTCTTTCATTATTCAACTCCTTTGCAACCTGGTCTAATTTTCTTAATGCAACTCCATCAACTGTAAATTGTCTTACTAAAGCTGATGGTGAATTGCCTGTTAGCTTGGCTATTGCCTTTAAGTCTTCCCATAATTCTTCTGGGAATAGTATGTGTCTTCCTATCATAGTTCCTCCTTCTTTGAAACTTTTATTGATGATGTTATTTTTTTAGTTACCTTGTCTATGTAATCTGCCGTTCTTCCTCCTTGTTTATGAATTTTATTAACTTCAGTTACACTTACCTTTTCAGGTATAGTTTTAATTTCTGTATGTTTAGGAACAATACATCTGTCTAGTTCTTCAGGTTCTAGCCATTCCCCTATTGCAGCCCGTAATTCATCAGGTTTAATTATTTTAGTTGATCCTCTTTTAATAACCATGTTGTTACCGATTAACTCACTGGCCCAAGTGTTTTCAGATCGTTCCTCAAACTCAATCTCTATCTCTCTTTCTATTTTTGCTTTATCTTCTTTCATTGATTTCATCATGCTATTGATTGTCTCCAACCTATTAGCAAGAGTATCTATTTCTTGTCTACTTAGACTCATTATTTAACCTCTTTCTTTTTAATTGTTTTTAGTTTTTTAATGTGTTTTTTTACATCTTTATTTAGTTGTCCACTCCAAAAAGCAAGTCTTTCAAGTTGCTCAATATCATCACGCACAACTAATCTAAATGATGTGTCGGTTTGATCTGTTTGTAGTTCAACCCATACATCTTTAAGTTTTAATTCTACCCAATTAGATCCTGGAGTATTCTTAGTATCAAAAATCTTTTTTGTTCGTGTTCCTAATGAATCCCCAAACCTATCCAGAAGGATTCCTCTGTAATAATTCGTTGTTGATAAATGAACCATTATCCCCTCCTGTTCTCATAGTTGTTTAATTGAATTGAATCTATGTCAGGAGTATCAGGTTTCTCTGGTACTCTTAACTTAACATCACATTGATCCAGGAATCTTACAGCCTGTAAGAGTTGAGGAATCATGATGTCATTGTCTGATGAATCTTGCAGCGAAACCATAGCTTGATTCAAGACATTCAGTATGTATTGTTTTGGTGTAAATGTTTCCATTGTATTTACCTCTTTTAGTTAGTTGATTGATTGTGTTCTTAGTCCATTACCTCCTAGTTCAAAATTGTTTGTAATGGGTATTCTACACCCATGTTATGGATTGTGTCAAATGTAATCGTCCATTATGTAATCGTCCATTATGTAATCGTCCATTATGTTCTAGCCTTTGGGCCGCAAAACCTGGTCATTCTTACAAAAATATTTTTTGCAAAAGTTAAGCTTTAATTCCTGGCCTTGATTCAACTGGACATAAATTTGTGACTAATCCCCTACCCGTTCATTTTGAATTTGGCCTTGTTTTATCTCTGTAATTGTGAACTCCATAAATACCATTACTTCTTTAACTGTACTAGGAGTCTTTTCGTATGGTTCAAAGTGTCCAAGATTTAATTTTTCTTGTCTCTTGTATTCTTCCATCATTTTATCTTTAATGATTTCAATGGATTGATCTACAATAAAAAAATCATTTCCATTTTTAAAGTAGTAACCTAATGTTTTAGATTGACCTATATATAGTTTCAATCTTACCTCCTTATTGTTTGTATAAGACACTCTAAGAAGTGTTTAGAGTGTTTCGGGTAGTAAACCCTCGTCAGTTATACTTTAGAAGTATTTAGAATCAATTTGAATGACTTTAAAATCTGATAGATCCCTATTGTCAAAATTGTCATCAATACACCTTGTATGGATTGTCCAAGAAACCATCATGAGATCTAAATATAAAACAACCTCATTATTGTTAATTGGTTTTTCACAACTCTCACAATGTGAATCTACTTTAACTTTTTTAGGATCTACAAACTTCCACTCCATCGTGTCATCTGTATTTTCGTCATAGTAGGATAAATAATATCCAACCTTAATATCTTTTTCGTTTATTAATTTCATAGTTAACCTCATTCAATTCTTTTGACTATCATGTTATGAGAATCAAAACTAAATATATCTTTTTTCTTCATTATTTGGAGTATCTCAAGAATTGGTTTATTAAGAGTATCTCCGTAATAAATGTAATCTAAATTATAAACTTCCGTTCCATCACAAAAATCCCCGTAAGTATAATATTTTTCTTCAGAATTTTTAGACAAATATTTATGTCTAAATGAATTTAAAGAATGTATTTCTTTTCCGACTTTAGGATTTTTAATACTTGGATCGTATTGTTTTATAATGTAATCAGTCCATTCAAATCTAAACATTTTCATTATTTTAACCTCACAATCGTCATGTTATCCTCAACAACTACTTCACCAACATAACTATATTTAACAACTGAAACGAAGTCCTGGTAATTTCCGAAATCTCTTTGACCTCCATAAAATTCCTCTCTATCATAAAGATTTGTATCTTTGTAATTAAAATACATTGAATTTTCCGACTGGATTTCACCAAGATAATCATCCCATTCACAAAAGAAAACCTTGTCATTTTCTTCTATAAATTTTTTGACTTCTTCTGAATAATTTAACCAAAATTCAGTAGTTTTCATTTTGTCTAAAAGTTCAATGTACTTATCATCATTGATTTTATTATCACCATAAAGTTGATAAACCTTTTTAACTTGTTCTGAAACATCTATACCTTGTTTCATAATTCTCCTTTGATTGTTTGTGTTTGACTCCCCATTGTCCATTATGTAATAGGGGAGTTTCGGTTATTAAAACCTCATCAGAAACACTATAAATGTTTATGGTATGTCATAGGAATAAAAGGAGGATGTCCATCCGTCAAATTCTATGAACTTGTGTTTATAGTGTTTATTATGATTACTGAACCAATGTTCAAAATGTTCAAGATCTTTGTAATTACCATCATTCTGATTATAAATTTTATCAAATTCATAACCCCACAATTTACACATCACCTTAGTAACCTTTGATAAACCTTGACCATCTTTTCTGATACCATCAAAGTCATACTCATAATCTCTCTCTTCGTGATTGGTTTCGTGATAAAAATCTAATTGATTCTCTACAGATTCAAACATTTCAAAACCTATTTGTTTACTCTTGTAATCTACTATTTCAACCCCGTAGACATTGTTTATTTCGTATTGACTCCAATTACCTCCATGAATATACATTTTGATAATTTCTGAGTTAAATTCATCTATCAACTCATCAAGATGAAATAGTTTTCTTGTTCCTTGTTTATCCATAATTGACCTCCAATTCAATTAATAAGTCTTCTTCAGTTGGTTTAAGGATTGTTTGTATATCCATTGTTTTATTCTCCTATTGGTTCTTGTTTTTTATCACAATCTTCACACCAAAACATCCATCCACCACCTATTGCAAATGGTCTTACAACTTCTCCAATATTTAATATCTTGTTGCAAATTTCACAATATTCATCCTGTACAATATTTTTACTAAATGTTGTTAATTTGTATTCGTGTACATACATTATTTTTCCTCCGTTCTAAAATCTGTGTGTTGTAAATTTTTGATGTACTCAATATCTTTTTTACTGATATGTTTTTTTATCTCTGTTTTTCCATATTTATCAACGATAATATGACATAAAACATAAGAATCTCGTAAATGTGGAATATCTCTCAATCTTGGTTTTGGAAGTGTTAACCCATCAATCATGTGTTTTACTGTCCAAAATTTACTACTTATGTCTAATGTAAATTTTTTATTGTAGTTTGAACCAAAAGACTTCCTATGGTTTCTTTCGTCCTTTATGTTTAAGTCGTATAATTTATCTCTAGATGTCCTATAATCTTGTTCTAAGAAATAAAGATCATTAAAAACTCTTTTAATTACTTTGATGTGTTCGTTTATGTTGTTCATGTTTTTAACCTCCATGAAATTGTTTGTTATGTATATATTATGGTTTATTACAATCCATGTCAAGTATAAAAAAATAATAGGGTAGGGAACAACAAAGCTTTCAAACCTAACTCCAGTTGAAAAAAAATTTAACTTTTTAATTGTTGGCCCTGGTGTTTTTCGTGTTAATTTTGGACAAAGAAAATCCAGGAATTTAACAATTTTTTTATGAGTAGGGAAGTGGTCGGGGAGTGATTTAAAAGGGTCTACCCTACCGACTTTTAAAAATGTTTTTTTTTCTTTTTTATTAATTTTTTCTTGTTACCATCTCCAACAGTTACAAGAGTTGTCTAAGAGAAGAGGGAAATTTATGGGAAAATATATTGGTGATCTAGTTACTACAGTGTTGTTATTTATTGTAGGTTTACGATTAATTAAACCTAACATATAGATATTATTTATACTTAAATTATATATATTTATATTGTTAAACTTAGGCCGCAAACTAGGGCCGATACACCGACTGCCATATATAGTATGTATATGAGGTAGTCAGAGTGTTGAAATATTATTTTTAGATATAGGCCACCCCTTATATATATACCTAAAATCGCTAACTTTTCTGATTAATACAAGCATTGGTATTCCCGACCCTATACCCCTTGCATAATCCTGGCAGCGGAGCTATCCCCACCAGTGAAAGTAACCATGTAGGTTTTGGTCTTTTTTAGGTGACCTGGTTCACCTACTCCGTTACTGTGCGGTTACATTAGATGTAAAAAATAGTATACTGATGATTAATAAATGGTCAAGAGCGACCATTATGTCTTAGCGCTGGAGGGCGTATGGCTATACAAAATATGCTTGCAAAAAGTAGTTCTGGAGTCTCTGAAATAGAGAGACGAGTATTGAAGGCTATACCCGAATGGAAGAAGTGGACTAGGCAGCTAAAACAGGTCTATGTACTGCTCCCCGTCTTTGGATCTAGTGACCAAGGTATAGAAGAGATGTGTGATGAGTTCGGCTGGAATAAAAAGAAACTATTTGAAAAAATAGAAGACGACCAGACATTTAGATTAAAACTTGCACAATACAGAGATACGGACTCCTACCCTATCTTTCCTGGATCTAAGAAAACATATATTAAGAAGTCACACCTAGATACTGTGTATGCTCACGAATCAGCAGTTCTTAGTTTTATGCACTTAGAGAGAGCAAAGGCTCAAGGTAGTGCTGGTGTGAACTTTGCACTTAAGATGATGGCTAACGGGTATTTAGAACACATGGAGCCTGTCTCTTCAAGGCCAGAGATAAAATACTTTTTAGAAGACGAAAGACAACCTGGTATAGTCCAAGACAATGGCCATGTACCAGAAGTTGATTACTCAGGAGACGGACTTCCTGACTTATGAAATGTGGTAAAACATATAAGAGGGTGATTACTATTCGTTGCACAAACGAGATATTCGCAAATGGATTATGTAAGAAACACCACTACTATTACATAAAAAAAAATGGAGTAAGACATGGCTAACCTATATGAAGCGTATCCTTGGCAAAAGGAAATGCACGAGTCAAAAGCTAAAATTAAATTTGTACAGGCTGGAAGACGAGCAGGTAAAACTAGATCATCTCTACAGGAAGCACTTAGGCAAATCAGAGAAGCGTCAATAAACCCCATTGTGTTTCCAGGTAAAAAAGAAAAACTAACAGCAGAACAAGCTGGACTTGTACCTCCCATACATATATGGACTGTTGCACCTACAAGAGCTCAGATGTTGCAGGTATGGAACGAGATGCAGGCCTTTATTCCAAAACACATAGTTCGTAAAACAAGAACCAAAGCACAAGCTGGTGGTAGAGGTGGAGGATTCAAACAAGATGACCTTCATGTGTGGTTAGATTTAAAAGACGAGAAAGGCAACTGGTTACCCAACAGATGGAGACAATCTGTATTTTGGGAACTCAAGTCTGCTGACAACCCTGAAGGATTACAGACTGTAGGTCTTGATTTTCTTCACATGGCTGAATCCCAAGACATCAAAGAAGCTGCGTGGAATAAGGTCAGGCCTACACTTAACTCACCTGGAAGACTGGGTAGGGCTATTGTTGAGGGTGTTCCTCCAGAAAGTTCTCAGCATTGGTTTGCAAGGAACTTTAAGATGGCAAAAGAAAACCCTTCTACGAGAAGGCAGGCTTTTCACGCATCAACCTTTGACAACCCCTACCTGACAGAAGAAGACAGACTTGAGATAGAAGAAGAAAAGGCATCGCTTACTGAAGGAATATGGGAAAGATTCTATATGGCAAAGCAGCCAGAAGGTGCGGGTAACTTTTTTAGAAACATCACAAAGGCATACAGCAAAGACGCTTACGAACTTATGCAGCCACTGGAAGAAGCAAGTTATGTTGCAGGTCTTGACCTAGGTAGAGCCAACGATCCAACAGTCATGATAATCAAAGATAGAATGACAAGAACATCTGTATTTGCTGTAGAACTTGCAAAGACTGATTGGTCCTTGCAGGTAGAAACAATCAAGAATGAAGCTATTAGATGGAACATAGAAGAGGTTTACATGGACTCAACAGGTCTAGGTGGTAAGTTGGGAGAAGATGTGCTGTATCGTGAACTCCTTGAACATTCTATTCCTGTCATAGGTTTTAACTTTACACCAAGCAAAAAGTATCAGTTGTTCTTAGATTACGCATTGTCACTTGAAAAAGAGACTGTTGCATTTCCACAGAGTTGGGGTAAACTAATAAGTCAGTTAGAAGATATTGCTCATAGGGAAACGGCAAATCGAGGTCACCAGTTCTATTCGGTGTCTGGAGGTAGGGATGACTGGGTTGATGCAGAATGTTTAGCCTTAATGGCTTGTGATCCTGCACAAGAAGTCATGGAACTACTTACAGCTCCTAGATCAAAACGAGGTATTAAACCTCTAAATAGCAACTACAGAAGCAAGGGTTCGAGGATCTTGAGGTGGAGAGAAGAGAGAAAACTCCTTGCGATGGAAGAAGAAGGAACTAAAGCCTTATGACAATGAGTTATGGTTCGGGTGCAAACAGCAGTGTCAATCCTGAAGAAGAGATAGCACGAGAAGGTGCGAATCCGTTAGAAGAGCCTTTACTTACTATTGAGTGGGTAGAGAGCACACTTGAAAGCGGAAGAAGAAAATTTGACACATTCTACGACAACTGCGAAGAAGCCGAAGATTTTTATTTATCAAACTTTGATTTTTCAGTTCCAGAGACAGGTTCACAGATAAGACTTGGAACTGCAAGTTCAACAATCAACACACTTGTTGCTCATGTCACTCCACAATTTTTAGATATATCAGTACCTCCTCCTGGCCCAAAAGGTCAAGCGAGAGCAGAACTCTTAGAGAAGTTTCTCAGGGGTGCGAATCACATGCTTGAGCAGTTCTCACCAACAAGAAGAGAAACAGCAAAACACATGGCACTATATGGAGTTGCCTTTGAGAAAACAGAGTTTGCTGCCAACAGATGGGAAGAGTTCCCTGAACCACCAGAAGATGGTGACATTGGTGATTATCAAGAGCAACTACAAGATGTACTTAACAGAAGAAATATAAACTGGCCTATAACCTCAACTTGTGTAAATCCAAAGATGATGGTTTGGGATATTAACAATATACAGAACCCACGATGGGTGATGCACTTTTACGAAATTGATGCTTCATGGGTAAAAGCCCACTTTCCGTCATGGGATGGACCTGTAGAAGGAACAGTGGAATTTGTGGAAACCTGGACTCACAGTCAAGTATGTTACATGGCTGAGGGCAAATTCGCATTAGAGCCGAAGCGACACGGCTACAAGACTTTGCCTTTTACAATGTACTGGCCCCACACAGGTCTTATGAGTGACGGGTATGATCCCGAAAAACTCTACAGAGGTATACTGCATGGTAACTTTGATATGCTTAGAGCAGAATCAAGACTTGCATCGCAGTACCTAGATATTGTTGGAAACAGTGCTTGGCCCACTAGAGACTTTAGAGGTCCTCCTGGTATTACAGAACAGGTAATGGAACAGTATGAAGAGACACCTGGTGCTAAGAACTTCCTACCTCAAAATGTAAACATTGAAAGAGCAATCACACCAGATCCACCAAGTTCTATTGTGGTTGCACAGCAGATGATGCAGCAAGCTATTGAGGATAATACTGCACCTGCCGTATCAAGAGGTCAAAGACCAAAAGGTGCTGCAAGTGGTTATCATACGGCTGTTCTTGCAGGTATTGCTGCACTTAACTTTGGTGCGTATGTAGAAGCAGCACAGAGAGGATTACAAGATAGAAACACAATCATCTTGCACATTATTGAGAATGTGATTCAAGATAAGGTAACTGTATTCGGTAAAACAGAAACAGGCCCTATGGATGCAATCATAAGACCAAACGATATTAGAGGTCATTATGTAAACATGGTACAACTTACTCCTACATCTCCAGAAGAACAGGAAAGAAAACTTAATCTTTACAATAGTCTTTGGAGAACAGGATTCATTGATCAAGATACTGCACTTAGAAAAGCAGGTGTGTCAAATGCACTTGAAGTAAGGTCTAAGTTACTTGCAGAAGGATTCTTAAAGAGTCAGCAAGTACAGCAAGTATTGCAAGGTGAAGCGGCTAGAAGAGTACCAATACTGCAACAATTAGTTGAAGCTAGTGGTGCAGCAACTGGACAAGAAGCAGAACAGATAGCACAGAATATACTTAACACTCAAGGACAAACACAATTACCAAACCCTGGTAACTTTAGTGCAACTAACCAACCTCAAAGATCTCCTGCGACAGAAAGGGCAAGAGTAGAGACGAATATAAGGCCTGTAGTTCCAGGTAGTTTAAGAGAACAAGACTTAGTGGGTAGACAGATAGCATCACCTCGTACTGGTAACAGAAGAGTACAAGGTAGAGATCTACCACCAGGATTAGGAGTATAATGGCAAAGAAGAAAAACACACAGATAGATATAGCTTTTGGAGAGTTTGACACAATGGTTGGCAAATTTTTAGAGCAAGCAAATATTTCATTCAAGGATGTTGTTAAACCTGAAATGCCAAAAGACAAACCAAAAAGAAAACAAAACCCCTTGAATATGAACAACAACCCATTTAGGATATAAACATGGCACAATTTAGAATAAGACTTTCAGAACCAATATACCCACTAGGTCAAGATTTAACTATTGAAGCAGATAATGCACAAGACGCTTTAGCTCAAGCAAATCAAAGTGCTGCAAGATTTGGTGTTAGTGTGACAGGACTTCAACCTCTTGATGCCCAAGGTAACCCTTTACCAGCAGGAGATGGACCTTTAGGTAGAGGATCTTTTTCTTACAATATTTTTAGTGAGTTACCAAACCTAGATCCTGGATTATCAGAACAACAAAGACTTGAAAGAGAAAGACTTGAACAAGAAAGACTTGAACAAGAAAAATTAGAAAGTATTTCAAATGATTTAGAACCACCAGACCCAACACCACCTACAGGAAACGAAGATGTATTCTCAGGTGCAACAGTTCCTGGTATGGGAGGATTTTTTAGTTCCAGTGCACCAACTTTAGAACAAACATTTTATGATCCAAGTAATTATCAACAATTTGGTAGGTTTTTTGAAAGAAGACTTGTAAGAGAAGAGAATAGAAATGGTGCGGTATATAGATTTTACGAATATAACCAAGTTGGTGACAGAGGGGATGTTGTTTTTGATGGTTATGTATTAGTTGCACCTGGTCAAGATAATGTTTACCGAAATCCTTTTTCTGTTGAATATCATGTTACAGACGAAGCGTTTAATAATAATAAAAACTGGAATACTTTAGAGCCTACAGATCTTGAATTTACAAGTGAACAAGCAGGAACTTTAAATGAAGTTATGTTTAGAAATCTTATTCAAAAATCAAGAGGGCCAATGCCAGAAATATTTGAATCAGTTGGCAGAGACTTTGAACAGACTGGTAAGACAGATGGGTCAATGCCCTTGAATTTCTTTACAGGTAGAGAAGTATTTAATGAAAACTTAGAATTTGATTTTGGTGAACCTACTGATACTCCACTTGATACACAAGTTGAAAACATAGAAGGTCAAATACCACAGGGTGATTTTACACCAGGATTACCGACCAATAATGTTGTTGTTGAAGATCTTGATTCAAGTTTTCTTGATTTTGAGCCTACTGAAGCTCTTACTAATTTCTTAGCTTCTTCACCAACTTTAGGTTTAAGTCTACCATTAGACCAAGAAGGTAACCCAAGAAATATTACACCTCAAGACTTTCCTGGATTCCCACCTGAAATACTTGATCCAAACAATTTATTTGTAAGAGTAACAGATCAAGAGAGAGTATTAGCTGATCCAACAAAACCATTTAACGCAGTAACAAATCCTTATGAAACTACAACTGTAACAAGAACAGTACCAAACCCTGCGGTTGAATTACTTTTGGCACAGTATGCACAACAAATTCAAGCAATAACTGATTTGCAGGGTTCAGCAGATGATATTTTACAAGCTCAAGTAAGTGCATCAGGAGGTCTTGTTGGTGGCCCAGCAGGTACTTTAGATATAAATCAACTTGAAGATTTAGAAAGATCAACAAGATCTATCCAAGCATCTGGTGGAAGATTAGTTCAAGAAGCTGTGCTTGATGAAGAAGGAAATAGGACAGGTCAGTTTAGAGAAAGACTTACACCACTTGGAACAGAAGAAGTTGCTGCTAGACAACAAAGGTTGCAAGAAGAAGCTCTTAGACAATCTGGTGGATTATTGGGTGGTTTTTTCTCACCATTAGATGAAAGTGGTCAACCACTTGAAGCAGGTCAACAAAGATTTGTACAAGGATTTACACCACAACAATTACTGCAAAGACAGGAACAAGAAGCTCAAAGACAAAGACAGGCAGAACTTGAACTTGTAAGAGCTCAACAAGCACCTCAAACATTTAGAAATATTGCAGATATATATTCAAACCCTGCACAGTTGGCAGCAATAGTGGCTTCGGGTGGCTCTCCTCTTCTAAGAGGGCAAATACCAACAAGTCCTTTTGCACCTCAAAATAATGTGCAACTTGATCCTAGCAACATAATTGGTTACGCAGACGGACAACCAATATTTAGACCAGGAACTACACCTGTTACACCATCTACAACAAATCAAACTCAAATAAATCAAAATATGCTACCTTCTAGTCCAATAAACATAGATGTAAGTGCTTTAAACGAACAGCAACTTAGTAATCTAAATCCATTAGGATTAGCAACACTACAAGGTGCAGCAGCAGCAGGTGGAACATCACCAAGTGATTTAGAGGATATTGCAGCAGGTAATACACCTGGAGATCAACTTCCTGATAATTTTGGAGTATTTACACCAAGAACATTGAGGTACTAATGGTTAGTCCTTTAAGTATAGGTGATCCAAATAGAAGGGATCGAAGAAGAAGAGAAAGAGAAGCAAGAAGACTTGCAGAACAAGCAAGACTTGCTGGAACAACACCTTTAGTTCAACAACCTACAACACCACTTGGTCAACAAGGTGAACAAAGTTTGCAAAGAAAAACAGACAGAACATCACCGACTGTTTTAGGTAGACTAGAGAGACCACAGCAACCTAAGACAACTTTATCAAGGATTGGATCGGCAATATCATTTACTGCTGATACGGCTGCTTCGCTTGCATTTCAGACTATTACAAGAAATGAATTATTAAGAAGAATTGTTGAATCAAGTCCTGAAATACAAAAAGAAAAAGGTGGTGTAGGAACAGACACACCAACTTATAAATTAATTGGTAACAGAAGAAGAGAGCTTCAAAAAGAAGGAAAAAGTTTTTTACAAGCAAATAGACAGGCCTACCTTGAAGCAAAAGATAACAAAGAGTTTAGAAGAGGTGCTGCATTTACAACAGAAGTTTTGTTTGATCCTCTTACTTATCTTGGTGTTGGTACTGTAAGTAAAGTATTTAAAGCTGGACAAGCTGGTGCAAAAGCAGTAGCAGGCACTAAATCATTTAAAAGAATTTTGTCTGAGCAAAAAGTTGCAGACAGAATTGCTGAAAAAACAATAAATAAACAAGGTCTAAATAAATTAACAGAAAGACTTAAGACTGTTCCTTTTCTTGGCCCAATGGCTATGAAATTTACAAAAGTTGTTAGAGGACAAAACTACACAATAGATACAACTGACAGTGTTCAGAAAGCAGTTGGTAAACTTAATATTTTGGCAGGTATTAGAGAAAACAGAATTGCTGGTGCGATGGCAGGTATATTGCCTTCTACAGCAAAATTATCATTATCAAGAGGATTAGCATCAAGAAAAACTGCTGGAGAACTTTTGTTTGATGTTGATGAAGCTGGTCAAGTTGCTGTTCAAGCTAAGAAATTTGTATTAGATGGTGATGGCAAAAGAGTCAACATTGAAGGTATTTCGGAAAGAATTAGCATTGATGATGTTGGTTCAAAATTTACTGTTGGTACTGGTAAAAATGCAAAAACTTTTACAGTAAGTGGAAGTACGATACAAAAACCATATCAAGATATTGGCGACAAAACTGCTGTTGGAAACCTGTTTGAAAGAGCATTTCCTATGATAAAAGAAAAAGAAAGTTTAGATGAATTTGCAGGTAGATTTTTAAAAGACAATAACAAAGGTTGGTTAGATCTTGAAGCTAGTGATCTTAGAAAACTAAGTGCATTTGAGTTATCAGACAATCAATTACTCTACATACGAAATGTTTACAAACACCTTGACGAAATTGCTGATGAAATGGATAAAGCTGGTGTTGAGTTTGGTAGATTGTCACAAAAGTTTTTTGGTGATGGCAGGATTACAAAGAGAGCATATTTTCCAAGACAACTGGTTTTTCAAGGTATGGGAGAAGCACAAAAGAAAGCTGTAATTAAAAATGCAGATTCATCAAACATTAAAAAATCTAGGTCTATATTTGACGACTCTGAGTTTGACACACAAATTCAAGACCTTGTTGATTCTGGCAAAATAAAAGTTGGTAATAGCATAGATGGTGTTCTTGAAGCGTATACAAGAGGAGCTCTTAAAATTATTGACGAAGCATCGATAGAGAAAGAAATAGTAGCAGAAGCAGCAAAAAAAGGTGCAAAGTTATTTTCCATAAAAGCAGATGAACACGCAAGAATATTAAGAGGTCTTAGAGCAAAAGATATTACACCAAGCAAAGCAAAAGAAATTTTAAGACTTGCAGGTCAAACAAGACTTGCAGATGAACTTGATGATGTTGGAATTAAAAATATTATAAGCCAACTTACAAATGTAGAAAAATTATCTTTTGGTAGAAATTATTTTTTTAGTGGTGCAGATAGAAAGTTTTTAGATAAAATAGCAGCTTTGGAAAAAACTAAACCTGCACAAGATTTTACAGCATTAGGAACTGCTGCCAAAATTGGAGATGCTATGAGAGTTGGAAGAACTGGTTTTGACTTTGGTTTTTCTTTACTGCAAGGTTTACCAATACTAGGACTTGCTACATCAAAATTACTTACTGGTGGAGTTAAAGAAGCTGGTAATCTATACAAGGCATGGGGAACATCAACTAAGCAAGGTTTTAAAGTTTTATTCCAAAAAGAATCTATGGAAACTTTTATGGCAGAAGCAGCCCAAAGACAAATAACAATTATTGAAGATGGTGTGCCAGTTACAAAAAGTTTGCTCCAAGCCTTTGTAGACAATGGTGGTGCATTAGGTAGAAAAGCAACCGATATTTATGCTGGATTAGATAATTCTATTTTTTCAAAATCAGTTGGTGAAACATTTGAAAAAGGTAAAAAACAACTAACTGATCAAACATTAAGAAGGTTTGAAGACTCATATACACACGCATCAGATGTTCTAAGATTAAAAGGTTTTGAAGCTATGTATGCTACTGCAAGCAAAACAGAAGATGGCCTAAGAGGTCTTACAAATTTTTTGAATAAAGCAACTGGTGCGTTAAATCCACTTGAAGCGGGCATAGCACCAAGTCAACAACAAATTGAAAGAGCTTTTTTGTTTTTCTCTCCAAGATATACTAGGGCAAGTTTTTCATTATTAGGAGATGTATTTACAGGTGGCCTTAGAATGAATGAAGCAAGACAAGCATTAATAGGTACGGCTGCTTTTGGTCTTGGAACATATATTGTGATGTCTGAAGCATTAGGACAAGAACCCGATCTTGATCCAAGAAGCGGTAGTTTTTTACAAGTAAAAATTGGTAATGATCGTGTTGGTATTGGATCTTTTTGGAGAAGTTTTACAAAGGCTGCTGTAAAAATTGGTGATAGTGCCTTGACAGAAGAAGACCTTATGGAAGATGGTGTGTTTAGACAATTCTTAAATTATTTTGCTGGTAGAGGTTCACCAGTTACAGGTCTTATTAGAGATATGTGGACAGGCACAAACTTTCTTGGTCAGGAATTTGAAGACAAAGGTGATTATTTAAAACACATTGGTACACAATTTTCACCTTTTTGGTTAGAAAATCTTATGATTGGTGATCCGTACAGAAATGGTATTGCAGGAACTCTTGGTGAGTTTTCTGGACTAAACGCAAGACCTCAAAGTGTATGGGATAGAAGAAGAAGCAGAAGAGACACACTATCTTATGACAAGTACGGAAGACTGTATCAACAACTTAACAAAGTGGAAAAAGATCAAATAAACAAAGATGAAGATATTGTTGAATACACAAAACTAGCAAGACAAATATCAGATAAAAATAATGATGATCTTTATGCTCAACAAGAAATATACTATGACGAAAAAGATAAAATCAAACAAACTTACGAAGCAGAATTTGCACAACTTTCAAGTGCTGTAAAGAATGGTTTGATTAAAATACAGGATCTTAACTCTAGTGACAGATGGAAAAAGATAAAAGCAGAAAGAAGAACAAGGTATAAGGACTTTTATTCAAGGCTAGAACCTGGTGGTGATTTGGCTTTAGTTGAAGAATACTTTGAAAGTTTAGGTAGAAAATTTAGTGACGATGAGCAGGTTGAAGATCAAATAGCAGAAATATACATTGAAACTGTTTTAAACAATGAACTGTTTGACACACCTATTGGTTTTGATTACAGAGCAAAAGAAGTAGCTGAAGCAGAGTTTATAAATAAATACGGAACAGAAATGTACGAGTACGCACAACAATATTTAGCTTCAGGAAAAAATGTATTACCTTACGAAGCAGAGTATCTGAACGCTAGAAAACAATTTGAGTTTTATTGGGAAGCAAGTGAGAAAGCTGTGATTGAAGCAGAAGCTGATCCTGAAACTGCCGAAGCCTTGTTGTCTGGGTATCAACAACTTACACAAGGTCAAAGAGATGATTTCAATAGACTTAACCCTGATGAAGCATCATATATTGCAAGGTTGCAAAAGAAAATAAGTAATGTAAAAGAACAGTTGAGAATACAGAATCCTGGGCTTGACGGCTTTTTATTTAGATGGGGTTATCCTGGAAAATTAAAAAATCCTGATAACTTAGGAAAAGAAGATACTTGGTCAACAGTAGACCACATCAGCCCAGAAGTTTATCAAAATGGTCTTAGAAAATTTAATTTCCTTGACTAACTTTATTTATTAATGTTATTTTTATATAAAATGTCCTACGGACAAAAAGTCCGATAGTAGAAGGAGTTACGGCTCATGGCAGACGAAAAAGAAGTTACGGCTTCTGAACAACAAGAAGAAACTGTTACGGCAGAAGTACAGCAGATAGCTGAACAAGTAAATAATGCTGCAACGACACCAGTAGAAGCTCAAGGGCAGGAACAGGAAGTCAAAGCAGAAGAATCTCTTACACCTGATAAGATAGCGGAAATGACAGCAAAGGCAGCAGCCGAAGCCAGTAAAGAAGCACTTAATTCTTTTCAAGGTAGATTTGCGAATTACACAGCAGGTCAACAAAAAGAGATACAGGAGATGATCGATAAAAGATTGGAGCCTGTTATTAAATTTACTGAGAATGTTGAGAAAGCTCAGGTTGAACAGCTTGATCCAGAACAACAGGTTGAATACTACAAGGCTAAGTTAGAAGAGAAACAGGTAGAACCTGCACCACAAGTGCAAGAAGCTAAGATGTCTCCACAACAAGAAGTTCTTGCAGAAACAACCAGACAGATGATTCAAGACTCTGGTTTAAACATAGCAGAGACTGATGAAAAGGTTTGGAAAGGGTGGAATCAAAATATGTCTACGGCACAGTTGATAAGACTTGCTCAAAAAAATATAGACGAAATGGCGAAACCACAACAACCTGCTGAACAAGCAACACAACAAGAGCCTGCTCCTCAGACTCAGCCACCACCGAGTACGAGTGCAGCTCCGAAAGCTGGAAGTAGCAGAGTTTCAACTATATCCGATTTATCTCAAATGATGGCTTCAGGCCAAATAGATGCTACACAGTATCGTGCAGCAAAAAGTGAAATAAAAAATAAAGGTTACGCAAACCTATAAAGAAGGATAAATAATGGCAACAGGATTGACTTTATCGTCAAGTTCTAGTCTATCAGATCAATCTAGTATTGTGATCGCAGCAGCGATTTCAAACATTGAACCTGCTGGCCCTACAAACCAGTTGGTATCTAGGTATGATATTCCTCAAGGTTCTAAACAAGTTAACATCCCTATTTGGGGTAGAAACGATGCAGCAGCTTTATCAGAAGGTGTGGACATAACAACTCCTCAACAATTATCTGTAACAGTGACTAGCATAACTTCTTCTGAACACGGAATACTTACATTCGTATCTGACAGACTAACTAGACAAAATAACGAAGACATACTTTCTCATGTTGGAGATGTACAAGGTGGAGCTTTAGGTAGATTACTTGAAGACGACCTTATCACTCTATTCGATGGTTTTTCAAACTCTATCGGAAGTGCAGGAAGTAACTTAACTTACAGAGATATTGCAGGTGCAGTATCTTTCTTAAAAACTGACAACAACTCATCTTTTGGTATGGCTCCTGGTACACCAAATGCAGTAATGCACCCAGAACACATCAGAAGATTTGTACAAGAAGTATCATCTATCCAGGCAGGTGGTTCAGGTATGGCTGCTCAACCAATTCCAGAAGGAATTACAGCAGAAGTTATTCAGAACTACTTCCGAGGTAACGAAAGAGCTTTCGGTGTTCCAGTATACCAATCAGGTGTAATTGGAAGAGACAGCTCTGGAGACGCTAAGGGTGCTATCTTCGTTCCACAGGCTTTAGCTTTGGCTATGGCTCACGAAATGGAAGCTGAAGAAGAAAGAGATGCTTCATTAAGAGGTACAGAAATGGTAATGGTTGGTGAATGGGGAGAAGCTGAAGTAGCTGACCCTTGGGGTGTTGAAATGCTAGGTGCGGCAGACGCACTATAGGAGATTGAATGACTACTGAGCAAGATTATTATGTAAAGAAGATTGAGAATAATGACGATCATCTATACACAACTATCTTTGATTCTATAAGTGGAGATCCCTTCAAGGTGAAAACCGACAGGGTTGGTCACTACTTATCTAAGATGAAAAGACAATCAAAGCTCAGTGGTGAAAATTTAGTTTTCACTGGCAAATGGATACCAGCATTTGTCAAAACAGAAAAAGAAATAATTGGTTCTCCGTCTTCCAGTTTGACCGAGAGGGTTGCTCCTCAAAGTCAAGTTAAAGCTGGGAAACGCAGAAGAGGTAGGAGAGGTAGAAAGAAATGACTACTACAGTTCAATTAGACAGATGGAATACGATTGTTAAAGAAATCAAATTTGACAACAAGTGGAACGAAACTCTTAAGAATTATCTGAAAGAGCAGAAGTTAGACGAGTTGCCAACTCCTGAGTGGACAGAGAACGATCCTACCATGGCTTACATATACCTGCCTACAAGAGACCTTAAAGGTAATCTTGTTAGGATGGACAAAACCAAAGTCAGGATGTTTCCAGAGAGCATCGTTGGGTATCTTGAGAAAGGCGGACTGATGGAGCTCCCTCAAAAGGTTGAAGCACCTCAGAGATCGCAGAAGAAAGAGCAGCTCCCCAAGATGGAAACGGAGAAACCAACACTTGATAAAAAACTTGAAAATAAAATAGGAGACCTAAAAGATGAGTAACACTATGGGTAACAAGTATGAATCATCCAACGCAGAGACTCTATCTGGAGCTAAGACTTTAGCCGTTACAGACGCTAAATTTCAATTCTTAGACCCAGGAGGTTCTGGAAGAAATGTAGATCTACCTGACATGAGAACTCTTACTACAGACATTAACTCTGAAGGTACGGGTGATGCAGGTACAGATAGATACGCAGACACTCAAGGTGGATTCTTTGTAATCAGCAACACTGCTGATGCAGCAGAAGTAATCACTGTGAGAGGATGGAATGGTTCAACTACTACAGGTACAATTATGACTCCAACCCAAAATGAAACAGCAGTCTGCTACTGGACTGGTGCGACTAACGGATGGATTGGCATAGCTGGATCTGACGCATAATAAATGAATAGTTGTGGTGAGGGTCTGAGTTAAAGTTACGGAAATTTAATTCCCTTGACCCTCACTGCATGAGGAGAAAATATGGCATTAGGAAGCGAAGTCAATAAAACAGTTGCAGGTACAGCAGTATCTTTGACTGTTCCAGATGGTACGAACTATGCAGTTATGAGTATTGAGACAGCAGCAATCAGAGTAAGGCACGATGGTACAGCACCAACAGGAACAAACGGAGTTCTCGTAACAAACGGAGAATTTTTAGAAATTTACGGAGAAGACACTTTAGACCAGATACAGTTAATTAGAGACACAAGCACAAGTGCAGTTGTCAATGTAGCTTATGGTGTAGACAGCAGTGGTCTTCACGGCATTAGAATTAGTAAATAATGGGAAAGTATACTAAGTCTAACAAGAATAATATTTTTAGAGATAAACCTGAGATTGCCGTCTCAGAACATACTGTTGAAAAAGATGGTAAGAAAATGAAGATGGTAATCCCTGAGGGTAAGATTGGATATGGAGATGTTGAGTCACACGCACAGATTGCAGGTGACTTGGCAAACAAACATTCTGGAGACACCAAAGCAGGAGAAAGGGTTTATGAGGAAGTTCGGAAACAGAGAGAAGAAGATAACGGATCTTCTGTAGAAGAACATAAACTTAAGATGGCTGTAAATAAAATGGCAAGTAGAATGCCTGTAATGCAGCAGTTTAAGATTGTAGATAACACTGGTCAGCATATTGCAACCGATTATCTATTTATGAAAACAGAACAAAGTGGCCTTACTAGACCTCTTAAGATAAGAGTGGATCGTGATGGTCGCACATCGGAGATACCTGTATAGTGGCAACAACAACACTTGATAATTTATTACCACAGTTTGGTAGAGCTATTGGAGCTTTCATTGGTTCTTTTACTACTACTACTGCTATTGCAGCAAACACATCAGTAGTATCTACGGAGCTTACTGATTCTGGTTTTAACAATGATGATGCACTAAATGACACATTTATAAAGATTACAAGTGCTAACAATGATGACACTGTAAGGCGTGTAACGGACTATACAGCGAGTTCTGGCACAATTACTGTATCAGGTACTGCTTTGACATCAGATAGCAGCACACAGGCTACATTTGAGATTTACAGATATGACCCTGATCAACTAAGAGATTCTCTTAATGATGCAAGGTTCAATGTATTTCCAAGACTATACAAAGAAGTAAACGACAGAACTTTATGCCTAGCAGACACACAGAACAAGTATGCAAGGCCTTCATCTATTGCACCAGGATATGTAAGACAGATATATGAAGAGTCAAGAATAGATGCTCAAAGCTACGGAAACAATATTGTAAACACACTAAACTGTGATTTTGAAACATGGACAGACTCAACTACACCTGCTGACTGGGTAAACTCAAACTTTACAAGTATTACTCAAGAACAAGAAACCACATCACCAGATAACTACATGGTGTTCTCAGGCTCTAATTCAGCACAGTTTCAAGTACAGGCAAGTGCGGTTAACACAGCTTTACTTACAGTACCTAGTGGAACTAACTACAAAGGTGAAGAAATAAATGTAGGTATATGGGTATATTCTAAAACTGCAAGCAGAATATCTGCTGCAATACAGATTGATTCAGATTCCGTATCAACAGGAACAACCCACTCTGGAGGTGGATGGGAAAGACTTACCCACACACTAGATGCAAAAGACTTAGACACAAGTATAAAAGTTGGCCTTCATGTAACCAGTGCTTCTGATGCTTTCGTTTTCTATGCAGACGAAATGGTAGCAACAGCAGGACAAAGTGAAGTACCTAGTTTACTTGGAGCTCCTTTGCTTGACTGGAGAGAAGAAGGCGACACCATAGTTATAAAAAGTTCTATCTCTAATAGTGATAGAAGTCTGCATGTCAGAGGAATGGGTTTGCTTTCTTCCGTGTCCTCTGGCTCAGACACAATGGAAATAGACCAACAACAAGCAAGATTGTTAATAAATCAAGCAGCAGCATTGTGGTTTCAACAAGACATAGATCAACTAGACATAGCAGATTTAAACGCTGCACAGAGAAGACAGACACACTTTCAGAACCTTGTAAATCAAGGACATGGTGGTATGGCACCTTTAGCTTTAAAGAAAGGTGTTGTAAGCAGTCTTAACGGAGGTTACTAATGTCAACAGCTCCGTATAGTTCAGATATTGTATTAAGCAAAACAGATGGTTCTACCAATAAAGTAGGACTCAAACTATATAGAGATGCACCGAATGTGCCTGGAGGATGGAGAATAGATCATGTGTCACCTGCACCTCCAAGACAGGTTAGCGACTCAGCAAACTACCAACAGCAATCTCCTGACATAGGATTGGTTCTTGATCAAGACTCTTGGCATAGAGGATTTGGTGCATCAACAATATCTAGGTTCGGAACTGCAACAGAAGCAAACAGAGCAAGAGCAAGGTACGGATACTCAGATGGTGTACTTGGTATGTTTAGAGGTGAACTTGTACTAGGATACCTGCAAGATGAAACTGACATATTGATAAGAAACGGAAGATTTGAACAGGTTGCAAGTGATAGTTCTTTTGACTTAACAGATTATACAACTAACAATGCTACACTTACATCTCAAACAACTTATGTAAAAAATGGTAGCCGAGGTGGTCAGATAACTGCGACTGCAAATGGTGGTTACATAGAGCAAACTATAAACAGTCCGACATTATTTCAAAGTAAAAAAGTTTTTGCTCATGTATATTTACGAAGAATATCTGGTTCAGGTAATGCAAAGATACAGATTGTAGACTCTGCTGCTACTGCATCAGGTGATGAAATAACAAGCACATCAGCTTTTGCTGCATCTCAAACCAACATAACTGTTGACGGAAGTGCATCAAGTCTAAAGGTAAGAATAACTTTGTCTACAAGTGGAGATGTTTTTGCTATTGATGATTTAGCATTTTTCCCAGAAGGTGGCACAACATGGACAGAACCACAAGAGTTTAGCAGTAATATTTACGCAGCTTGTGGTAGAGCAATCTATAAATGGGATGATGGTAACGAAATATGGAACGCAGTATATGTAGACGGATCTTTTGCAATCACAGACTTAATAAGTTTTGATGGTGCTTTATATGCAGGTAGAGGTACAAGTGCAAACTATTTAAGAAGCACTAACGGAACTACATGGGCCAATCCCTCTACAAACAGTGGTAATAATAGACTTGCTGAATTTTTTGCAAGAGCTCGTAATGCCAGTGGTGATTTAGCTTTATTTAAGAGTAGAGCAAACCAAATATCCGTATCAACAGATCCATCAGACACTGCTAATTTTGGTAGTGAAATCAAATGTGGTGACTCAGATAGAGACATTACAAATTTATTTTCAGCTAATGACAGGTTGTATGTAGGAAGAGAAGATGGACTCTTTCAGTATTCAAGAAGTGCAAACAAGTTTCTTGATTTACAACCAGAAGCAAACCTTTTTCCAGACGATTCAAACTTTAAATCTGCACAAGGTAGATCAGGTGCAATATTTGCAGGTGGTGGTGACCAAGCATTTTTTAGAATTGATGTTGGAAACTTTGATGGATCTTATGTATTTACAGATCTATCGTATATATTTAAGGCTCCTGCGTTCAGAGGATTCGGTGGAAGAGTAACAGCTCTAACGCAAGATAGAAATAACCTCTTTGTCGCACTAGCAGATGATTTAGCATCTGAGAGTTCAGGTTTCCCGTACACTTTCCCTTATTCTTTCTCAGGAGCCAACCTATCAAGAACAGTCAAACTTCTTTCTGTAAGAACACAACAAGAAGAACCTGGTAGTCGTTCAGAAGATGTACCTCATACTATTGCAAGTTTTGATGTATCAGATATTAACGCTATGGGTAAATTCAAAGGATCGGAAAGAACAAGCTTATTTGTGCTTGGTAATCTTATTAACGATGACTCATCTGATAGCAATAACAATAGAGAGCCTAGAGCTTTTAGGATAAGGATGCCTATAAGAAACGAAAACCCTGCACTTAACTCTGTAATTGAACACAGACTTACTGGGGAGTTTTATACACCTTATGTAAACTTTAACTATCCTGACATAAATAAATCAGCGATAAAGCTAACACTTACAGGCTCAAACTTGTCATCAAGTAAAAATGTACAAGTATTTTATAAAGTAGACGATGACACGGACAATGACAATATAGGTTGGAATACATTTGGAGACGGAACAGTTACATCTACAGGCCAAACTCTTGTAGGTGACTTTGCATCTGCATTGATTAACTTTGACAGAATTAGATTTAAGCTTGTATTTACAACAGATGATATTGCGGTATCACCAAGAATAAACTCACTTGTATTTCACGCTGCATGGAATCCAATCGATTACAGAAGATGGACAGCAGTTATTAAATTATCAGATAAAAGGTCAATGCAACTAAGAAGAGTAAGGACAAGCACTGTACTATCTACAGATGTTTCTACCTTAGAGACTCTAAGAAAAGAGCCTTTTATAAAACTACAAGATCCAGACGGATCATCACATTTTGTAAATCTTAAGTATCAGGATGCTATGACATCCTCCAGGGTGTATGCAACAAGAGGGGTTGCACCAGATCAGACAAGATTGATAACATTAGAAATGACGGAGGTCAAAACAACATGAGTAATGAGTTTCAACATAAATCGGTAGGAAGTCAAATGACTCAGACCGAGTACGAGCATACTGACGGAACAGGACATATATTTGATAGTCAGGCCGCAGGAGATATTCTCTTTGCAAGTTCTAGTACAGTTCTATCAAAATTAGCGATAGGCACAGCAGGTAAAGTTCTTGCAGTAAACTCTGGTGCATCAGCTCCAGAATATGTTGCAGCACTTACAGGAGTTACTTCTGTTCTTAACACATCTTTGGTTGTAGGTAGAGATGCAGACAATGACATTGACTTTGCAACTGACAACAATATTATTTTTAGAGCAGCAGGTGCTGACCAAATTAAATTAGTAGATGGCGTGTTACAACCAGTAACTGACTCTGATGTAGACTTAGGTACTACTGGTGTAAGATTTAAAGATGCGTTTATAGACTCAATAACAACTACAGGAAATGTAACTGTAGGTGGTGACCTTACCATAACAGGTGATGATTTGTTTATGGGAACTAATACAGCAGGTCATTTACTTATCGCAGATGGTACAAACTTTAATCCTACAGCAGTTGGTGATTTATCAGAAATATCTACAGTTGCAAACGATGATGTATTTATTGCAGTTGACACATCAGGTGGTGGTTTAAAGAAGATAGCTAGAAGTGCTATCGTAGCTGGTTTAGCAACATCAGGTGCAATATCAAATGTTGTAGAGGACACTTCACCACAACTTGGTGGTAATTTAGATACTAACTCAAACAATATAATAATAGATGATGCGCATTTTATTTCTGACGAAAATAACAATGAGCAAATTATATTTCAAACTACAAGCTCTGCTGTTAACCAATTTGATGTAACAAACGCTGCAACAGGTAACGCACCACAATTATCAGCAACAGGTGGCGACACTAATATTGATTTAGCATTATTAGCAAAAGGATCAGGGCATGTAACTATTGTTGGTAATACAGCATCAGGTGCTATTCAATTTAACTGTGAGAATAATTCACATGGACAGATAGTAAAAGCACAACCACATTCAGCAGGTGTAACTAATGTTCTTTTACTACCAGCAGGTGGTGATTCAACTTTAGTATCACTAGAGTCAACAGATACCTTAACTAACAAAACGCTTACATCACCAAAAATAAACGAAGATGTAGCTATTACAGCAACTGCAACAGAACTTAATTTAATGGATGGTGGAACTTCTGCTGGAACTACAGCAGTAGCAGATGGAGATGGAATTGTTACTAATGATGGTGGCACAATGCGACAGACTACAGTTCAGACATTTGCTACATATTTTGGTAGTGAAATCACTAACATGAGTAATTTAGTTGAAACAGGAGCATTAAACGCTGGTTCAATTACATCTGGCTTTGGCACTATTGACACAGGTTCATCTTCTATATCAACAACAGGTGCAGTTAGAACTGGAGATATTAATTTAGGACACGCATCAGACACAACCATTGCTAGAGCAAGTGCAGGTGAAGTAACTATTGAAGGTGTCGCAGTCAAGAAAGTTGGTACAGAAAATATGTGGGTTCCAGCACAAGCTATGACTCCTAGAGATAACGCAGGATGTGGTTCTTTAACTACAACAGCAGCAGCCACAAATGGCAGAGCAGATATAACTCATTTACCTTTTGATGCAAGCACACAAGAACACGCACAGTTTTCAGTAGCAATGCCAAAATCTTGGAACGAAGGAACAATAAAAGCACAATTTTATTGGACAACAACAGGTTCAGATACAGATGCTGTTATCTGGGGAATATCAGGAGTTTCTTATGCTAATGATAATCCTATGGATGTAGCCTTTGGAACTGCTGTTACAGTAACAGATAATATATTAAGTGCTGCAAAAGACATCCTTGTAACTGCTGAGACAGCAGATGTAACAATCGCAGGTAGTCCAGCAGCAGGAGAAATATGTTATTTTGAAGTTTTTAGAGATGCTGATGATGGCTCAGATACTGTGGGAGAAGATTGTTTATTAATAGGTGTAAAAATTATTTATACAACAGACACTAGCACGGATGCTTAATGGCTAAGTTTGGGTATCAAGTATTAGGTTTTGGTAGCTCTACACCAGTAGGTGGTCCTGGTACATGGGCAAATGCTGGTGATACTATACATACTGCTCTTGGTGCTGTTACAGTTCTAGGCAATGGTTCGGCAGGTGTTATTGCTGGTGGTCAACAAGACAACGATACTTGCGAAGATTGGAATGGCACAGCTTTTTCAAGCACAGATAGTTTAACTACAGGTAGGCGTTCAGCTCGTGGTGGTGGCACACAAAGTTCTGCATTAATAATAGGTGGTCAAGTCGGAAATCCAACTACTGGATCAGTTGAATATTATAATGGTAGTGAATGGGCAAGTGCTAATTCACTTAATACAGCTGGTGGATCTTCAACAGCAGCTACAGCAGTAGAAGATAATAGTAATGCTTGGTCATGTAGTGGTTTTAACAGAAATGCTACAGGGTCTGGCACGAATTATAATGGTGCACTTCCAAAACATGAAATAATGAGAAGTGGCTCATGGACTACTCAAGGAACAGACCCTCTTACTGAAAGATATTATATAGCTGGTGGCTCTTGTGGTTCGTCTGGCAATGGTGCATCAGTTACTGGTGCAAATTCAAGTGGTCTTTCAACAAAAAATGAAGAATACACTTTTAGTTCTGGCTCAAGTGGAACATGGACTACAAACACAGACATTACTACAAGCGTTGGTAATGAATCTTCTGGTTGTTTTGGAAAAACAAGTGCAGATGATTTAGTAGTTTTTTGTGGTAGCACTGCAAGTGGTACAATGGCACTTACACAAGAATATAGTGTAGGCACATGGACATTAGGTGCTAATTATCCTGTAACTGTTCGTGGTAATAGTGGTGGTGGACAAACAGGGAATGGGCTTTCAGTTGGTGGTTACGATGGGTCTAGTTATACAAATGCAGCTTATATTTTTACAAGGGCAGTTAGCACATGAAGTATTGGAAAATAGAAAATATAAATGCCAACACATTTGTAGGCAATGAAATAAAAAGATTTGAAGTAAAAAGTTATGGTAATGTTATAGTTACTAATGACAAGTGGGCAACAGGTAACTGGGCTACAAGAGTAGGTGCAACTGAAAAAACAAAAGCAGAAGCACAATCTATTTTAGATGATTATAGAACTTCACTTATAAATAACTGGGATGATGATTACCACGAAATAGATATTCAACCAGAAAGAGAGATATTACCATGAATAAATTTCCAGCACTAAATAATGAAAATGCAAAAAAAATGGAAGCATTGCGTGAAGAAGTTGAAGATTCTTTTATAAAACAACAAATATACAGAACAGAAGCACAGATGCGTTACTCTGTTTTAAATGACAACAGCTTTCCTACAAGAGCAGGAAAGTATTGGCAATGCGTAAAAGAACAAGCAAGTATGTATGAAAACTTAGCATGGTTATCTTTTGAATACAGAAAAGACAAGATTACTTTAGAACAAACTAAAGAAATACTTGAAAACACAACAGATAAATATGAAAAACAATTTCTGCAAATAGAAATAGAAAAATTAGAATGGCAACTAAAAAACGCTGAAAGAGTTGGTAATGACCGAGTAAGAGAAATAGAGGCATGGTCTAAACTTAAAAAAGAACTAGATGATGGTAGCTTTGATACTAAAAATATAGAAACAGATAAATTAGAAGATATGTACCAATCATTGTTAGCAAGAGCAGAAGTGTTAAATCCACATCATGGTCCAAGTGAAATCTTGAATGTGCATGGACCACTAGATACAATAAAGAAAAATATAGATATGACTATGCTAGATGCAGAACACATGAAAAAAAGTTTAGATTCTGAAGTTTAAAGATTTCTTTAAAAAAATAGTATAATATAAGTAGAACTTGCAAAATAAGTTGGAATAAGTTAAGATACGATTTAGGAGGTACGAATGCCAATAGAAACTAAAACGTACAAACATTACTGGACGGATAAAAAGTGGTGGCAAGATGAAGACTATGTAGAGTTTCCTGTTTTAACTTATAAGAAACACTATGCAAGGACTAAAACAGTTGAAAGAAAAATAAAAAGTTTATTAAGAAGAGGTAAATCTTTTATATTAAACACAAATATTTTGACTGGAGATGATATACTATATGTAAGTGGCTTTAATGGGATGGTCCAACCATGTGAGGATGCAGTAGAAGAATGTAAACAAACATGGCAAGCTAAAAAAGAAGAAGGTCACATGTTACATATAAACAATTGTCTACCCTTTTTAAATGGGGTTAGACCTGTGTGGGGAGAACCTCCACCTAAAAGAATTAGAAGAGCCTCAATAAAAAGAGGCATTAGTTCAAGGAGAAATGCGTAATGCAAGAAGAGCTTAAACAAGATTTAGAAACTTTACAAAAAGAAATTGAAGGATTGAAACAACAGTTAATTAATGTTAATACTCAACGAGATACATTAATAGCAAAAATTCAACAATTAAATGGAGCAGCAGCTTACTTAAGAGGTAAGTTAGGAATAAATACTCCAGTAGAAGAAGTAGAAGAAAAGCCTGAAGAAACAACGGAGGAAAACTCGGAGGGTTAGCCAATGCCTACAGTGGCAAATGAACAATTTGATTATGTTAGAATCGATACTGGTGGAGGTGTTTTTACTAATAGAGATTTAGAAGCACGGTCTATTACTGGCACATCATTTTCAGTGATAGAGGGTACTGACGATTTTTTATATTTAGGAGACGATGCTAAATTTGATATGGCGGTGTTTGACATAGATACTCCCGGCAGTTACACAGCACCTTTAAAATATGAGTATTTTAATGGGTCTACTTTTGCAGAATTTATCCCTGATACTCAAGAATTTAATTTAGATGACAATGATGATGGTACATACTCTGGAGATGCTTATGGATTTGCAGGAGATGGTGTAGAAATCTTTCCAATAAGAGTAATAAGCGACTGGGCTAAAACAACTGTTGATGCAGGGCAGTCCGCATATTGGATAAGAATAAGTGCTCCAAATGGTATAACCACTGGTGCAACTGTTAGAAACATTAGAAAAAGACCTGTAGAAGCATATTGCACTACACAAGAAGTATTTGAATTATTACAACTTGCAAATGTAACAGGCACTACAGATTTTACAACAGCCACTATTCCAACCAAAGCTACAGTAGAAACATACATTCATGGGGCTCAAGCTCAATTAGATTATCAGACTAGAAAGTCTTGGAGAATGAATTATGTTGCAGATGAAAAACATGACTTTAATATATTTGGATTTAAGCCCGACAGACCAGACCCTTATAAGATATTAGAGTTAGCAGTATGGGATGGCTCTGAATTTGATGTTAGAAGTAAAGGTAGAGACAAAGATTACTTCTTAGTAAGAGATACTGGGATGATACATTTTTCTAGATATTTCTTTTTACCTGCAAGATTTAGAGGATTTAACACACCAACATTTAGATTTGGTGGGGGTGAATTTATAATGCCCGTAAAATTAAAATATTTATATGGCAGGAATATTGGAACAGATGTTCGTGAAGGTCCATTTGTAACTGAAATAACTAAAAAATTAGCAGCAATAGAAATACTAAAAAACTCTGATTTTGGTAATTTAACAGTAAGTGGTATGGATAGAGTACCATTACAACAAAAATTACAGTTGTTTCAAGTTGAAGTAGCGGAGGGTATTGAATCGCTTAAACGTGTGGAGATATTCTAAATGCCTACTGAGCCAATACCTGTAAATGAATTTATAACAGACTTAGAGGGTCAGTGGACTTTTAGTAATGTTAGTGGTACATCTAAAAAACCCTGCTTTATAGAAGTTACGGGTGCTTCTGAACCTATGAGATATAACTTAAATGTTAATGACCAGATTATAGCTAGAGCATCTGGTCCTGCTTTACAAGAAATACCTATTGGTAATAGAAAGTTTGGTAATAGAGTTTACAATATTTCTCTAGAAATATACACACAAGTTAGTAGGCAAAGATTGTATGATGTAATGAGAGAAGTTAGACGTATTTGTCACGCAAGAATACATAGTTTAACTAATTTTCAACGTATACAATTTTTAGATTTTAATGAATTAACAAATGCACAAGCTAATGTATGGGTAGGCACAGTATCTGTACAATTAGTTAACACTGCAATTACTTTAGAAACATAGTGTTTTGTAGTATAATAAACATGTAGGAGGAAATATAATGGCAGTATTTCGGTCAGACCAATCGCAACTAACGTATGCGATGGAATCAGCTCCGGGAGGAGATGTAGAATTAAATAACGGCACACGACAAACATCTAGTGGCTATCAAGCTAGAATTAATGGTGCTGTATCAGCAGGAGCAACTCAGATTGTAGTGGACAACGTGTCTAATGCACTTCTTGTCGGAGACTTTATAAGGATATCTGATACTTTAGATGAAAGCAGTGATGCTGCTTCAGGTACTGTTGCACCTTATGAGATTCGTAGAGTAGAACACGCAACTTCTTTGAATAATTCGGGAACTTTATATTTAGATAGACCATTAGGGTTTGCTCACATAGATAACGGATATATAGTAGAAACTACTGGTGTTGAGAGTACAACTCAACAACACAAAATTATTACAGAAGTTCCGGGTGTATACGAGTCAGTTACATTGCCAGATATGACACCTTCTTTTGAACCAAGATACTTTTTAGGTATAGGTCAAAAAAGAGACTGGACTAAAATGTATGTTGGAGCACAATCGTTTACAGGTTCATTACCGGGATTTATACCACTAAATGGTAAACCACTTAGGTGGGCTATAGGTACTGTGTCTGACATACCATCTGGTGTAGAAAGTTCTAGCATAGACATAAATGGTGCGGTAAGCAAAGGTGATATTTATGTAACATTAGACGGTTCTCATGGTTACAGTGCTGGAGATTTTATATGTTTTAGCACTAGTGGTACAGCCCCAGCAGTAACGACTGCAACTTCTGTGGGTCAAGAAATACAAAGAATTGCTGCATTCCCTAGTACAAATGTAGCTAGATTAGAAAAACCTTTTAGATTTGACCATCCTGATGATTCAGCTGCTAGAGAAGTAAGTAGTGGTGCGACAATAAAACATCACATAGATGAGTCAGTGTTACTAGATACTATGACTTGGCATGCACATATGAGAGATAGTGGTGAAACAGCGGCTAATGACTTTGACCGAAGATATGTAGGAGGATTTGTAGGCTCATGTACCATATCGGCTGATGAAGGTAGCATGCTTATGACAAGTTGGGACACGGTGCAATTTTTAGACATGATGCATAACCAAGAGGAAGTATCACAACCAAACGTAAATCCGGGTTCTGAGGCTAACAATACAGGATTATTTAGTTCAGATACTCCGGCAGGTATGCCTAGGTACTCAGAAATGGCAAGTATCTCAACATCAGATGCAAACTTACCCACTACTGAACCATACTATTTCTCACAAGGACAGGTTAAATTTATGGGTCAAGAGTTTGCTAGAGTTAGGAACTTTAACTTAAGCATTTCAAACGGTGAAGAATCTAGATACTATATATCTCCAAGATACGGCAGGCACAGAGGACCAACTGAAATTAGAGAAGGTAGAAGAAGCTATGGATTAAGTTGCACTTTAGCATTACCAGATAGTGCTGCATCTGCTAGCGGTATAAGCAGAGATTCAGCAACAGAGTTCTTTAAACAATTACTTATGGAAGGTAACTATGGAAGCGGTATGGAAGGATTCAATATTGAACTTACTTTCACTAGAGGTACTAATGATAGTATACAAATATTAATTCCATCTGATTATACTTCAGGAGATGAGACTACGGGAGCAGCCACAGGACTAGGAGAAAATGGTGCTTTCTTAACATCAGCTCCACATCCAATTAGTGGTGAACCTATATTACAAGTAGGTGCAGAGTTTAGCTGCAGAAACTTAAAAATTGTAGTAACAGATACAGAAAAAGTTTATACATAGGAGAGCATAAATGACTACAGAGTCAAATGGTGCATCAAATAGTTTTGATGTAACTAAATATAAAATTAAAGAAGAGAATCAGACATACACAGTAAAGCTACAAAAGGATGAGTTTGATATTACTATCAAACCCATGACGTGGCAAGGGAAGAATGAGTTAGTAGCTAGATGTATGACATTTGATGAAAAAGGTAATTCTAGTTTTGATAGTGGGATTTACATCAAAGAAGTGTTAAAAGAAATTATTGTGGAAGCCCCTTGGGGAGATACTACAGATGAATTTCTAACCACTATAAATCAAGAATTAGGAAGTGCACTAGAAAAGTTAGTGCCTTCAGCTTTTGATTCTAATTTCGCAGAGGTTGATGTAGTAAAAAAAGGATAGACCGATTCTTACGCGGAATAAGGGTGTCAACCAAAGAGTCGGTTTTATTTACACATTTTTCAACTACGTTGGCACTGCTAAGTTTAGGATTAAGCTATAAAGAAATAAAAGAGTTAGATAATACAGAAGCAGTAATGTTTCTAGCAATGAATCAAGCATTGGAAGAATTTAGGAAAGAACAGATGGAGAGAAATGCTAGGCATCAAGAAGCCGCAAGAGCTCATCCAACTAGTTTTGCTAAATCAAAAGGAATGTAAATATGGCTGAAGAATATACAGTAAATTTTAATTTATTACAAGATGCAACCAGAACGGCGGCTGGGCAGGGAGCTAGTACCGCCACAACAAGAAACGACCAGATTCAAAACAGAAAAGACAATGCAGCAGCAGCAGGACAAAGACAAAAAAGTCTTTTACAATTACTAGGTATTAATATTACTTTAGCTGCGTTGTTAAAAAGCTCTCAGATATTTACTAACTTCTTAGGAGCCTTATTCCAAGTAGTTGGTGCGGCTTTTGATATAATATTAGCACAATTTGCTCCAGTTCTTATAGCTGGTTTAACAGCAGCTGCTAATTTTTTACCGCAGCTAGCACAGATATCAAATGCTGTTTTTCCAAGATTATTAGATATATTTAGAGGTGTAGGGCAAGGTATAGCATCTATCGCTGGAGCTTTAGGAAATATGTTTAGACCAATAATTAATTTATTTGATAAAGATGGGGTATCTGCAGATGGTAGATTAAGACTATCTGATATCCTTCAAGGGTTAGGTGTGGCTGTATTAGGTCCCGGTATTATGGCAGCATTAAGAACAGGGGCATCAAGTGTTATAAGTGCTACAGTTTTTTCTTTAACTAGTGGGACAGTAGGTAGATTAACAAGTTTTGTAAGA
>VTLG01016283.1_pt1 | contig 41471 bp, 64 predicted proteins | sample 4694571 | NCBI WGS metagenome assembly VTLG01 (sample SAMN12604809, study PRJNA352737) | marine metagenome | biome: ENVO:00000447; feature: ENVO:00000209|ENVO:00000569|ENVO:01000036; material: ENVO:00002151; isolation source: viral sequences binned using virsorter ...
GAACGTCCGCCAAGATCCTCCCAAATTTTCCTTTACCTTCTTTACTGCAAACAATTTTTACTTTCTTTCCTTTGAGAAGCTCTTTCAACCTTGCCTTTGAAGCAAGGCCAAGAGCCTTCTCTTCTAAATTTCTTGTTCTTGATTCTGGTGTGTCTATTCCCATCATTCTAACTCTGGCATTATGCCAGATGTCGAAGCCTAAATTTACCGAAATATCGACGGTATCTCCATCGACCACTCTCTGAATTTTGCAAAAATACTCGTACATTTATACCTCCGCAAATACTCCGCTAAATCCACCAGATATGGCATGGTCACGGACTGCTTCCACCACCACTCTTCTTAAATCTTCTACGCCGTAAACATCCCCGTTAAATATAAAGTTATTAGATCCCCCTCTTGGGCCTGTCCCGTTAGGATGCACAAATGAGCCATTAGGCAGGGTGACTAGCTCTGGCCCACGTTCCCCCACTAATGTTAAGCCACCAGCAAAGCCACCCATAGCCTTTGCCTGTGCTTCTACAGGGGGATCCTTAGCATAAATCTCCATTGCTTCTTTCATAGTGCCAGACATTTGACCACTTAATTGTCGGGCGATATCCTTATAATGAGCCATAGATTTTTCATCAAAGGTATTGGTTGCCCATTCGGACGTAGTAGCTACACCCGCCATCATAGCGTGTTGTTTTAATGTCCTTTCTGCAAGTCGCATTGCGCCCGCTGTTTCGGGGCTTTCTCTCATTTCTTTAAGCGTTGATTGCGTTTTTTCCACTGCGGTTTGTTGTGCGGTTTTAGGAACTGGCACATCTACCAAAATTTCTGGGAAATCTTCCATGGCAGAGGCCGATATATCTTCGGCGAGTTGACGAGCCTTAATTTTCATCCGTTCTGAGTAGGACACATAGGCGTTTTCCTGTCTCGTTAATTCCTGCTCTAATTTTTCGCTTGCTTTTTTGATGCCCTCCGTGTAATCAAACCAGCTAATCCCCATGCGCTTAAAAAATGCTTTTAGGAGTTCCTCGTGGTTGTTGATATTTACCCCGTCTATCTTCCATTGGGCCGCGATCTCTTCGATGCTATCGCCCGTCGCTGTCTCAATGTCTTGCATTATTTTCTTGTGGCTACCTCCAAACTCTTGCCATCTCAAGAGAGCAGGGTCGAGGCTAGCTACTAAATCGTCGATACTCTGTCTTTGGGCTGTGGCCGAATCTGCGGCCGCTTTTCTTACTGCTAGGAAATCGTCTATTCTTTGCTGTCTATAGTTAGCAGATTCCTTCATCTCCGCAACTGCGGCATCGATAGCTCTCTTAGAAGATTTCTCAGCGGCCAACGCCTTCTCTTCTTCGGCTTTCACAATTGTTTTACTTGTTTCCTGAGCGATATGGGCCGTTGTTTCTAAAGCATTTACCTTTTGCCTAGATGCCTCCTCGACTGCTTCGGAGGCTTTGGCGGCGTTTTCTTCGTAAGCCTCCGCCCATTCTTTATTAGCCGCGATATTGTTTTCTAGCGCCGTAATTTGTTCCTCTGATGCCTTGATACCTTCTTTGCTCATTCCTGTCCACTTGCCCACAGCAAGAGCCATTTTTTGAACCCACAAAGATGCTTCCTGTAGTTTAATTTTGAATTTAACTACAATGAGTTCCCAGTTTTTGAAAACATAAACTATACCCTTGACTGCCTCAATCAAGGCTATAATTACAGGAGCAACGAACATCAATTTTTTAGTCAAGTCCGACCAATTATCCTTAAAGAACTTGACAATTTTATCCCAGTTTTGCCAGATAAGTATTCCCGCATATACGGCGGCAGTTATTCCAACAATGGTTGCTGTCACAGGAAGCATTGATAAACTTAACATTCCCCAACCAGCGGCGAGCATTGGAAGCATAATAAGCAATGGGCCACCCACTAATAAAAACCCTCCCAAGACAGTTGTAACCGCTATAATTGCGTTTGCTAATTTTGGATTAGCATCAATCCAATCAACAAGTTTACGAACCACTTTATCCGCCAACCCTAAGAAAGTATCCATATCGCCAAGTAGCGAAGTTCCTATTGCATCCTGTAGATCAGACACTGTTTGAGCAAGCTGGGTTGATGGGTCAAAAGCCGCCTCTGCCGCCCCTGCGTATTTCGCAGTTGCCGCCGCTAGCAGTTCTGTAACACCCATCCCATTAACAGCCTCTGGAATAAACGCTTTTAGAGCCGCTTCTTCACCAGCGATACCCCTAGCCATAGCTTCCGTTACTGCTTCAAGTGCCTTCCCTGATCCAGCCGCTATGTCTTGGGCAACTACCATAGCCTTTAAAGACGTATCGTAATCCCCGCTAACACGAATTAACGTTGCAAGGGATTTTCTACTTTCCTCATCACCGAAATTGGTTTTGGCTTGCTGGGCGGCGGCCAAATCTTCAATTTGTTTTTTGTTTTGTTCGTATGATTGGCCGACAGTTTGCAAGGCATTGTCGAGCATATCTATAGTCTTTCTTTGCTCTACCGCAGACTTTACGGAGGTCAAAGCAATGCCCGCAATGGCCCCGCCGATAGCGGTGGCGGCCAAGCCTATCTTCATTCGGTGCTTTTCAAAAGCCTCACCAAGACCGCCAACATTTTTCTTAACATTTCCTAAAGCCTGTGACGCTTGATCCTTGGCTTGTATTAAAACCGATACTGTCGCCGCATCAGCCATATTCTTCTACTGCCTCCGCCATTTCTTTCCAGATTGCAATCTGTGCAGGTTGCATCTGGGAAGCGTCTTGATTGTGTTGATCCCTAGCACTAACTAACAACCTATAATCCATTATGTCCCGTATTGTTTCCCAATTCTCGTTTTCAATATCGCTGGGTAAACAATGGAAAGCCTCACATAATATACTAAAAGTTATGTTTACTGGCTGTGGCCCATCCCCTAAGAGGTGCTTTCCGATACGGTGGAGTCTTTTTTTCTTTCTTCGGCCATCTCCTGCACACCAGTAGCATTTATAAGCCAGAGCAATTCATCGGCAGATAAACTCTCAAGAACGTCTGGCCGATCATACGGTTGCTCTAATGGTTCCCCCATCATATTAGTCCAGTTCCAAGCTACTACCCTGTGCGATAGTTCAACGCACAACTGGCTTAGACTGTTACCTAAAATAGAACTATCTTCAGATGCCCTCTGCAACGAGGATAAATTCATAACTTCTTTAACTGTCATTACCGGCATAACTTCAACCCATTCGCCCTTATGGACGAAATACTCGATGCCTTCCTCAGTAATTTGTTCATCTTCAATTACCCGACCAATCACAATTACGCATTCATCAGACAATACTCTGGTTGCCGGAATTTTCAATTTGGGCTTCATAGAGCCTCTCCTTTTTTGAGTTTAAAGTTAAACCCTGTAGCGTTGCGTCCTCTCTGCACAACGCTACAGAGAAATGTCATTAGCCTCTAGTTGGGGCGGCGGCATCAGCGGCGGCAGAGCCACCGTTATGTCGGAATGAAGCCGAATAGGTTATCGGCCCGCCAACGGTGCTAGTTATAGAATAAGACGTAACTATTGCAAAGCCGTTGTAGCCCGTTGTCCCGTCGGGTTCAAAATCATATTCCTCCCCTTCTAGGCCAAGCTCTCCAAAGATAGTAACGTCACCCTGCGAAGAAGCAAGATCAGCAAAACCGGATACATCTAGTGTCGCCGTGGGCTTACCTGCTAGAAAGTTTTGATAGGTATCACCAAACGCAGTAATCTCTGCCTCTGGTACGCTGAAATTCATCGTAACCGAACTTAACTCATCTTCTAGTGCTACTGAATCAAAACTAAAATCTGCATCTTTACCATGTGTACGCGCCATTATTCCTCCTTATGATACTGCTCTTGTAGTAGATCCCGAACATTGAAAAGTTGCCGAATATGTTGCCGCACCACCAACCGGAAGATTGATGCTGTAGCTTGAGCAAATTGCCCCCGTCAACCCGCTGGAAGTACATGTATATTCCGGCGAGTTTGTATCTGGCCCCGATCCATCCGGATCGAAGATTAAGGTCTTGGGGCCACTGGTTAAAGTGATATGGTCAAAGATTGTTGCATCGCCGTCACCACTAAAATCAGCATCTAATGAGCCAGCAATATCGAATGTAATATTCTTTTTCCCAGCCAAAAAATTCTGATAAGCATCCCCAAAGGCAGTTATGTCGGATTCTCCTACCGTGGCATTCATCGTAACCGAATTTAATTCGTCCTCTATGGCTACGCCATTAAACGAAAAATTTGAATCCTTGCCGTGTGTTCTTGCCATGCAACCTCCTATGTAACGTAATATCCAAATGAGACATAATTTTTAAATGTTCTGCTACCTGTGCCAGATGATTGGATTTTCACCCGAAACCAAGATTCAACTCCCGCTTGGCCCGTAGCAGACGCAGTAAGAAATGAGACTCCAGTGCTATGCGTTATCGTGCCAAAGTTAAGTGCCGTGGTAGGGCTTCCCCAACTGTTATTATTCTCACTTTGAATTTCAAGGGCAATCGTGTTACTGCCGGAGCCGCCCATTTCTACCATGCGCCAGACACCGAAAATTGTGTTGGTTGCCGCTATCGTTCCCAAATTGTATCCAGTGCCAGTTACTTCAACGGTTGAGCCGTTGCAAGTTATAGTATTTACTTCAATAAGACGAGATCGAAATGGAGCGGACTCGCCCTGCCACGTTACGTTACAGGCTATAGCGTCGCCGGTGCTTGAAATTCTAGGAGATGCACTGATGAAAGTGGCTCCTTCGTACCCTACATTGCCCTCAGTTAAACCTCCCGGATATATCCCAACTCGTCTGGAAGTAGCTGTCAGATCAGTAAACATTTCACCGTCATAATTGGGTGATGCAGTACTCCATAGGCCATTTACATTGAATGTAAAACCCGGTTTCCCCTGAATATAGGTCATCTCAGTATCCGCAAAGGCCGTCACATCTACCGGAGCCTCGACAAAACTAAGATCCATAGAATTTGATACACCACTAAAATCAAATTCATCCACCATTAAACCGGCAGATTTTGCGCTAATCCTTGCCACGGCGTGACCTCCTTACTTTTGGCGTTTCTGTATTCTTGGCGTTCTTTAGTTGAAATTGCGCCCATTCTTCATCGGTGTCTTCATAAATTTTTATTGCCCCAGTTCTTAACATGTCTTCAACATCAATAGGCTCATCACCATCGAGAGCGAAACGTTGCCCCGGAGCAAACCGGATTGAAGATGGCTTGACTCCTGCGCCCTGTGGAATAAGCAATTTCTTTAATGCTAAATACCAAACGTCTTCTTCGTTAACTTTCGTCTGCAATGATTCTATAAATCCCCCCAATGTGCTGAAACATCTTTCCCGACTGATCCTCAACAAGATATAGATCCGACTCACGGCGGCAATATAATAAAGCGTGGCCGGTAATGCTTAGAGCTACATCCTGCATAGCGGTGTCAATCTGTGTATCTATATCCGATGCTGTTTTAGGCCATCTACTTTCATCAACTGCTTTAATCATGTAAAGAGCGGAACCACCACGGCCAGTAAATGAGAAATAATCGTCCACTTTGCTCATAGCCTGAAACACCACAAAAGGCGTGTCTACATCTGCCGGAGCCATCATATTAAAGACACCACCAGTAGCCTCATTCATAACAGCGGCAATGTTTAGTTTTTCAAAAACCGCAGTATCTAGATTAACTCTCAAGTTAGCCATTAAAGCATTCCTATTTGCGGGTTACCGAATTTTTCAAATACTTGAGCTAAGGCATCTTCAAAGGATTTCCGCTCTGCTTCTGATGCCGGTATCATGAAGGGTTTCCCTTCCCAGTAACGTGTACCAAACTCAATGAACGGAGCGTATTCAGTAGTTGGCCCGATAGTGTGTTGCATGGATGGAGTCTCAGGGTCAACAAAGATTGAATTCCTTGTTGCCCCTGTATCAACCGGCACAATTTCCTTGGATCGTTTCTCAATATTTCGGGCGGCAATAAAAACAACCTGACTCAATTGTTCAGTTAGATTAGAGGTATCAAGCCCCTTCAAGTCTACCGAAACATCCATATTTATTTGAAATTCAGCCATAAAAAAAGCCCAGCGCACCGATGAACGGTAAACGCTGGGCTTCCATGAGCCTCTAGTTTATGTTATAGCCGACGCTCTGGGCGTTCTGGGCGTCCTGCGCCTCTGGGCTGTGGATATTGTACCACATAACGAAGGGGCTGGATTTCTCCAGCCCCTTCGTTTTAAATCTTCAATCCGTATCGTTTGATTTTACGATTAACCATTGGTATTAACTCTGGATGTTCTTTCCTAAAATGGGAGCGGAACGCTTTCCAGATACGGAGTCTCCAATCATAGTCTAGATCAGTTACTCCGGTAGTACTCCCGCCGTTTTTCTCCGCCCCGAAGTAAGCCTCAGTTTCTTTAGTTTCAACGTTCCCATTTATTACGGCATCCTTGTAGCATATCTGGCAATGCAACGAGGTCATTCGACTCATGTTGCTGTGGTAAATTATTTGTGCGTAATTTTTCTTTGCCATCTCATCAACTCCTTGTCTTTACCTGATGTATATAGAATACTAGACTTGCCAAGTATTGTCAAGCAATACTGGAAACTGATTAAACGGATAAAAGAAAAGGGGCTGGATTTCTCCAGCCCTTTGTTTTAGATTTTTGCTCTACATGGAGCCATGCAACGGTTCAAGTGATCGATATGCTCTGGGTGATTGGTTTTCATATGCTTTTTGAAGGCTAACCAAACTACTTTTTGCCATGCTTTCTGAGCTTCACGCCCTTGCTTCCCCGTAAGATTTGGGTGCTGGCTTAGATCGGCTCCAAAATACGGAAGCGTATTCGGATCATGCGGAGAATCTGCCATATTCATCCAGCAATAGGCACACTTGAAATTCATGTGAACCCATGCTCCGGTTTTTCTAATGATCTGGTAATATTCTGCGTTTGCCATTTTTCTTACTCCCTGCTTACCTGATATATATAGAATACTACCTTTGCCAAATATTGTCAAGCAATATTAGAAACTGATTATTTATGTTGGGCATGGCGTTTATAGCATGTATCACAAAGCCATCCACCACATCCGGCGCAAGCCGTAATTCTATTAACCATTGTCCCGCAAGCATTACATTTAATCTTAGTAATTGTATCTTTCATACTCTCTCTTCATTTACGGATTGTCATACTCCATCCGCTTGAACGGATCTCCTAGTACCTGATACGCTTGGTTTATCTCCTTGAACATATCTTCAGCACTTGGCTTCTTGTTCCTATCCGGATGGTAAACCATAGCTTTTTTTCTAAAAGCTTTATGAATTGTCTCTCCTGAATCTGTCTTTGATACTCCTAAAATCTCGTAATAGTTAGATAATTGCACCTCATTCTTATGATTTTTTGTACCACCGACATAGTAGCCACCGCCAGTAGTTGGCATAAACTTTGGTTTTGCAGTCCAATTTAAGGTTACTTTGCCGGTCTTTTCGTTAGCGTGACCAAGGACTAATGACCATTTCTCTGCCCTAACTTCGATCCAAAATTTGGCTTCAACTACTCGAATTAGAAGGTTAAATTTCGCCAGTACAGTTGGGGCTATACTATCGATAAACTCATTTCTATGTTCATCGGGACATTCTGGATCAATGTTCTCCAAGAATTTCCCTACAGGATCAGCAACTACAGCTTCAAGTTTTCCGATAACCTCTAAACGGATTTTTTCAGCCCAAGCAACTTGCTTGTCTGAACCTACTAACGGGGGGAGATTGTAACTGTCATTAACAGCTTCTAGATCGACGGTTTTACCAGCTTTCCAACAAGCAGTGCAATCTTTGGTTGACCAGTATTCGATATTCTTTTTGAGAGACTTGGGACTAGGATCATTCCCTACCGAATTTTTTAGATCTCGTTCCACTGTGTGACCGCAGTTGCTCTTAATTTCTACTAACACTTGATAACTCCTGTCCTTTACTTGATATAAAAGATTAAAGCCCCCGAAAGGGGGCTTCGGTTTAAGCGGTTAGTTCTTCTGCGTATTCGGCGTTTTCTGGGTGGATATAATCCGGTCGAGTTTCGCGTACATATTGAAGATCACCATATATCCAAACTGCACAATCTTCCTCAGTTAAACCGTGATAAACTATTTCGCGTGTTGAATCTCCGCGATTCTGGGAGATAACGACCCAATCTTTATCAGTACAACCGCCTTGTCCGTAATGATCGGGGAGTGTAACAATTAGACCAAGGATCTCAATTTGAAATGGGAAACCGTCGTTTGGAAATTGTACCTCTTGCGCTGGTGTTAATTGTTTACCGTTCATCATTTAATAACTCCTATTTAGTTGATATGTTTATAATACTACTCTTGTCAGAGTTTGTCAAGTCTTTAATCCACTTAACTTTAAAGTCAAATCCAGATGCTATATATTGTACCCAAAAGAAAAGCCCCTCTTTCGAGGGGCTTTAAAGATCTTGATGGCGAGCCACTTACCCTTTAATATTCCGAGAATAAAACTTTATCAACTACTGGTAATTTGGGTAGCACTTCCCATTCACCCGTTTTAGAGTTAATGGCTGACTGTGTTCCCGTCTTGGCATCAAGGAAAATATTAAACTGACATTCAGCCGCTCTGACTAAGTACATATTTTCAACTGTTGGATTTGCTACTGCGTTGTTGTAAGCTTCGTGAAGATCATTGAATTGGCTGGTTAAGTTAGTCATTTGATAACTCCTATTTATTTGATACGTTTATAATACTACTCTTGCCATACTTTGTCAAGCCTTTTTAGGAATTGAAAAAAAGTCTTTAAAAGCATCATAACTAATCTCAGAATCACATCCTTTATTTAAACATTTCTGGATATGCCAAGGACTAGATCCATCAATTCCCTTCTGTCTAATTCTTTTCCCCCACCGGTGTTTCTCAAACTGTTTATTGCAATCATTGCAAAGGTTCAAACATGGGACAGTTTCCCGGTTAGCGGTGCTATAATTTGGATGTTTACATCGTGGCATATTAATCGTACTCCATAATTTATTTGATATTAAGGGAATGAGATGCAGTTACTAACTGCGCTTTAACATTTTATTAATTAAAGTATCGGGACAATCCCTACCACTAACAGCCCTGCAAGTACATTCCTTATCCGCCCATTCCTCGAAAGTGAAACCATTGTAATTATCTTTCTTGGTTTTCATATGGGCTAAGAATTTACGGCTCCCCCATACCATATGACGGATCTGGTTAGTACCTGCGGGGAAATCGGGGCCGGTAATCTCGCTATGTCCTACTATCCCAACCTCTTCATAATATGGATAATCAAAGACTACCGCATAGTCTAAACTATCATTATGACGACAATAAAACTTAGCTTTTTCAATTGTATCGCCCACGCCCCAAGCATGTGGAGATGTACATAAGAATTTTTCTGGCATATCTACCCTCTTATTTAAATTTACATCTCATTCCCTTAACTCTGCTATTATACTATAGTTGTCAGAGTTTGTCAAGTCTTGAATCTCCAATAGGCACTTCAACATAACCGCCTTGCCCATCGGGTTTCAATCGGACTGTACTATTATCGGAAGCAAATGTACTAACAGCCTGACATCGCCGACATTTTATCTCGACTTGGCTGTTACCATCTAAACGAAGGCGGGCTAGGAGGAGCTTACATTCTGGCCGACGACAACGAGCGTCAACCAGACCTAAACTTTGCGGAGTTGACACCGTTTGACGGTATCCCATGAACGTATGCCAGAAATTGACATTACTTCAAAAGTATCTTCATTGAATAAGATTCTGTCAGATTGGTTAAGAGATTGGTCATAACTAACCGTTAACATTATCTGTATATTAGTATCTTCACGCCCTGCATCAAACCCTTCAGCACCAGATTTAAAGGACAATCTAGCCGGTACGTTGTCATAAACAATGGCCCAGCTTTCGGTATAACCGCCCTGTTTGTCGGACTCTAAATTACGCCTCTGGATAAGGATTATGTCGGGGAGAGCTTTCTTAGCCTCTCCCCTAACATAAGCCATATCATTATCCTGCAATAGCTTGTTAACCATCACTATAACGACCAAACTGCCCGGTTCCGGAGTCTAGGATATTCAGCCCTGTCACTTCATCGCTGTCAGTGTACACTGAGTACCCATCTTTGCGCCTTGGCATAACTGTCGTTGTACCTCTAGCCCTATTCCTTAAACGTCGGGCTAGTCTTTGATACATCAACGTCACCTGATTCTTTTGAAAGGAACCACCATCAGCGGAAAACGAGTAATCTCTAGCGAACTTAACCGCCAGCACTTCGCAAGCCCTAGCGGATGCCCCCATCACATTATCGCCTTCCTGACTCAAGAAATCATCAAGCTCACTATCTTGAAACAGAACTCTTTCTTCATCAGTATCGCCGATTTCGAGGCGTACCCTGTCACGATCTGCCGTACTCCCTGCGGTATATGAAAAGGCCATTAGACCTCCACGAATATCGTCATTGTTAAGGCATCCGTTAGCGCATCACTACCAGCAAGTTCCACCAATAAATTACCGTGTATCAAGGCCGGAACATAAGCACCGGTAATAGCCGCTCCTGCATTGTCGTCCATCTGGATACTTGGATAATACCAAGCATCAGTAGCCGAATTAGTAATAGTTAACAAAGTTAAAGCTACCGGATCTCCGGGACTCGATAATGTCGTATCTGTCGAAGCCGGAGCGGAAGCGTGAAAGTTCATATACGCCGCCAACAACTTACAGTAAGGCAAGGCCACCACTAAACTACCAGTTGCCGAAGCATCAGAACCAGTTGTACTAACCTTGATTATGTGTCTTTCTATTGCCATCATGCACCTGCATAATAGACAACTACGACCTCTGCGGTGTCTGGGCTGTTAGCCTGTGCAATCGTAACTTTGATATTGTCTGCTACACAGACCTTTTCATAGACCTCATTTGACCCATCATAGGTAATATCTGCACCGGATTCGTCATCCGTTTTATGCCTTAGATGAAACCAGCCATTACTATTAGCATTAGTGATTGTTAAAAGAGTTAAGGCGGGGCCATTATTCCCCGCCGTGGCTATCGTAACATCAGTTGTACCGGGGGGAGAATCCCCATAGGTTACACCGATAGAACATATCTCTCCCACCACTACATGACTACTAGTATTGTTGGCTGTAGCGGAGCCGTCGTTACCTGCGGCGGCTCCACTGTTAATAGTAACCGATTGATATCCGTAAGCCATTTATCCCCCCTAACTATCAATTGCTGGGAGAACGTACCCAGAAGCGGTATCCGTACCTGTTCCTAGATTGTCAAATTGCCTGACACCATCAGCATCAATCAAGACCTCACCAGCGGTATCAGCATGGCCGATACGGTTGTGAGCTATTATTCCGGAGTTGTCGGTAGTGTCGCTATCGATTAGCAGATCACCAGCCGTATTTAATCGGTAGATATGGTTGTATGTTATCTCGCAATCCGTCACATCCTTACCAGTTGCAACCGATATGATTGCTTCTGAGTTAGCAACGCCCATGCGGATATAGTTGTTATTAAATGCTAATCCCGCAATATCTCCACCAATATCTATAACGCCATTGTTTCCGGCATCGGGCGAGATGATGACGTTGTTCGTGAACTCAAGGCGGTCTGCTTCGTTGTCCGTTGTCGTGCCTTTGATAAGATCCACGAAATTCATATTGGTCGCAGTATCCACAAACCGGCATTTATTAACCACAAATCCGGCGGCTGAAAGATCAAAAACTTCAACAATATCAGCATAATTCATACTGAAAATCATGTTGTGAATTTGAACATCTGCGGCTGTAACATCTATGTCAGTTGTTGCCGCTGTATCAAGTGTAATAGTGGGACGACTATTACCAACCCCCATCCCAATAACAGTAACACCAGCTACGTCAAACGTGATGGCGGCGGCGGCTGAAATCGTTTCTGCATGACCGGGATGAACAAGAATTACATCCCCGTTATTAGCTGTACATTTCCCAATCGCACCATCTAGAGTAGCGGCTGGCTGTTTCGGATTGGTCGCCGCATTGTCATTGTCAGCGGCATCAGCTCCAGAATCCACATGGAAAATGTTGCCCAGAGTGAGCAAGGGGCTTCCAATACCACCAAAACCCTCTACTGGGACTCCTCTGCTTTGTAGTCCATTCGGAAAATTTGTAGGCATAACCAGCTCCTTTTAGGAACCAGCGTGACCCTTATAGGCGGAGGACTAATCTCGTCTAAGGGTCACGCCAGCTTTGCCCTTATTTTATTTAACTAGGATTTTGGCCGTAGACCCAACGCCAATCTGTCCAGCCTATACCGTACCGCATGTAACCACGGAATTTAGCAATAAGGCCATCGAAATCGTCGGCCTGACTGAACTCTGGGTTGATTCTCCATTGCCAAATAAGATGCTGTTTCATCAAGGTGCTATCAATCAAAAACCAAGCATTACTATCAGTAAGACGATCCCAGACTACCGGACGAAAACGTCCAGAAAACATGTTAACGTCATACTGTGCAGAACCCGGCTCATAAATAGCTCTCTCGCTGATTAATTGTGTTGCATTCCTTTCCAATTCTGGTGGAACAAGCAACATATCCGGATTAACACCAAGCAACAAACCCTTATCATCCGTGAAATTTCTCATAGCTTGACGAGTGGTATCTAAGGTATCAATCGTCAAGGCAAGAGTCCCCTCATTCGCTTGGGTTGTGCCTGTATTAGATGGACTGTATGGATGTGCTGTACTGAGCAACCCAACACCATCAGCCCCCGCCACGGAAGCTCCCATTCGGTTAGTTCCGCTATCGGTAAAACCATTAATAAAAACGTTAGCCGCATCGGTTTCAATAGTGTTATTAAAACTGTCAGACATGTTGCTGGCCCTGCGGTTAATCTGGTTATACTGGTCATCATCCACCAATCGACGCTCAACGCTCATACCCATCGCAAACTCATAATTCCGGATATCAGTACGATATCCGGCGTCGAAGTCGTGATAGGGAACCGTCCCATCAAAAGGCGGAACCAAGCCCTGCGCTCCCATGCCTTGATATTGTTCTTCAAAACGTGTTGAAGATTGAACACCAAAAAGCATTTCCATGATTGGGCGTGGTCGGCTCATCCCAATATCAAATATTGATTTTAAGCCGGGTTTAAGCAAATCGGCAAAATTACCTGCTGTTAAAACCATTTAAAAACTCCTTACTGAACCTTGCTCAAATAGTGAGTAGGTGCTGTAAATTGAACTCTAGTTTCGTCGCTAGATTGTCGTTTACGCTCCACCACCACAAACTCATTGTTTGAAGCGGAAGCGATTGTTTGCGCTCCGGTAGCACCGGAAACATCAAGCAAAGCACCAGCAAGACGGGCATTAGTATCATTCCCATCAGCATATACAGCATCGGGATTAACGATGGCTTTAACCACCGTTGTACTATCAGTTCCCGCAACTTTGCCCGGTTCTCCGTCGGTCGCATCGTTGGGATTTTCTGGCCCAACAAAGACACCAACTGCCGCTACATCACCTGTAGCCAAAAGGTCAACTTCCCCTGATTCCAAGTTGAGCATGTCGCCCCGTGTAAGGGTTTCGCTGTCTTTCATTAAGAAAGTTAAGATCAAAGGTCGTCCACCTGATAAGTTATATCTCCATTCAAATCCATTAGCGGCCATGTCATTTCTCCTATGCGTTCTATCCGCAATTTAGAGTTTATAATCCCGTGGAATATTGTTCCTCTGATATACCCATAAGTCGGGCCGCCTCTTTCTGGTCTGCCGTTAATCTCGACACTGGGGCAACCTGTCCCGCTTCGGGATTAATATTCGGCGTCCTAACGGCTCCACCTTTAAGGTAGGGTTTCTCCTCTAGAAGCTGGTTGAGTGCATCATCGATTCCTGTTACGCCCTGATCGTTGCTGTAATTGACATTACTTTTATCCATCAATACATACGCAACTTCTGGGTCTACTATGCCAAGCTGGACAGCCCTAACCCTAACCTCGCTAGAGATTAGAGCATCGGTCATTTTAGTGTGAGCATCAGAAGCCGTCTTCTCTGCTTCTATCGCTCGTTGACTTAAACGTTCCGATTCTGTTAATTGGGCTTGCTCCAACTCATCCGCTTTTGCCGCTCTTTCTTTTAACTGGGTATAATCGCTATATTGGCCCCTAACCTCACGCCTTAACTGGGCCTGTAAACGATTAACCTCCTCCTGTGTGAAAGTCCTATCGCCCTGCGAAGGAACCTCCACTTCGGCATTAGCTGTGTTCCCCTCTTCTACAGGTTCCGTATTATCAGTTACCATTGCTCCCCCTATTTATACCCGTTGGGTAACGGTTAAATTTATTATACATAAAATTTAACTTTAAAGCCAAGAACCTGACAAATTGCTGAAGGTTTCCTGAATAATTTAAAATTCAGCCCCGCATTCTATACACCGATCCCGTCGGAATTGATGCACTGTTTCGCCCCCGCAGATAGTACAGGGTTTTGGGGGATTGATTGCTTTATCGTCCCAATAGGTAATCTTACGCCCTTTACCTCTGGTACGCCGGAGCTTCCTTGGCGGCTGTGTAGGGTTCGAGTTGTTCGTCGTGTCCGACATGGTTCTGCTCCAATCCGCAATTAGTACATAAGCGCATCACTATACCGGCTTCTGCGTACTGCTTACGTTCTTGGGGCCAGAGTGACGCAAGAACTAAGGTTTCAAACTCGCACCGGTAGCACTTCATTCCGTAGTTCTGCTTCTTCGTGTAGGCGTAGGGGCAGTTTCTTCGGGGGCTTCTTCAACTGCTTCTTCTTGAGAGTCAGTAAAGGTTGCGTTACAACCATTGCAGAACATACCACCATGGTTAACCAGTTTGCTCTGGTCGCAAAACGGACACCAGATAACGCCCCTTCGCTCTCGAATTACCGCTTTTATTTCACCTGTTGCAACATTGGTAGCGTCCATAAATCCTCACTTTTGACTTTAAACTAAAGCCATTATAAAGATAAATCTTTCAACGGTGCAACGCTGGCCGATTTTCCCCATACCGGATCATCGGTAATTTTGACCAAATCGTTAAAATTTATCTTGCCAGACTTAAAAGCTTCATATCTTGCGGGATTTTTCATCATGGTTTTTTGTGTAGATGTTGACTGTTTATTAAACCAATCCTTGCCGTTCTCCGGCTCTGGGGGCATTGGTACATCCAGCCCTAAATCGGCATATGTGAGCGTTTCGGGAACCATGGCACAACGACAATTGACATGAGAATTCAGAGGCTCCTCTACTTCGTACAATGTACCGTCAAGAGCTATACAAGCCATACAAACCCTGTCATCTTTAGCCGACAGGCGTTTGTAGCCTTTAACCAAATTAGGATTTGAAGCATATTGAAGCCTACTAGCTTCGTGAAAAGATCGGTTAGTTTCAGTTCTAGCAATAGCAAGAGCTTTTGATAGTTGCATCCCACTAGCGTTTTGAACATTACGAGCGGTCTTTCTGGGGCTGTATCCAAGCCCAATCCCCTCAAGCATTGATGAGCGCACAACTTGAGCCGTTTGTGGTCCCATTTCAGCCAGTAAATTACCAACTGGCGCACCATCTCCAGCTATACCGACAAAATTACCCAGTGCTTCCCTTGGCAATCGGTTCCATTCCACCCCAACATTAGCAAGCATATCGGGAGTTACACCGGGCGGAAGCCCTGCGGCCATTGTGGAAAAAGCGGCTTGTTCAGATAACAGCACAGCGGCGGCTTGGCCTTGCGTGATTTGAGCGGCGGCAATATCTGAAAACAACTTAATATCTCCTACGATCTGCGCCCGCAATTGATCCATTGTTGTGAGTCTCATTACCTGCCAAGGCTTCAACCCCTGCCTTGCCGCTTGGGTGGTAATCTTTATTGTTTCTTTATCAATGCCTTGCTGAACCGGCCTGTACGCTTGTACCAATGCGTTCATTTCGGCATTTTCCAAGCCTTCTAATCCTTGCTTGAATTTTTCAACCGCTTTTTGTGCATCAGATGGGCCAGACATTAGAGTTCACCGCCTTGGAAGCTACGAAGGATTTCAGCCCCGATGTTCGTATCGGCTACCCGCTGTTTGTTCTGGTCCTCATCCATGTTCTCGATATCTTCCTGAGAGTAGCCCATTTCCCGCCAAATTTGATGCTTGGTAATCCCTAGCTCCATTTTAATTCTTAAACTCTCAAGATGCGCTTGTTCGTTTCTAGTCTCTGGATCATCCCATTCCGTATCAATATTAATATCCGCTAAGTTAGCCACCTTGTCGCCAAAAGCTTCTTGAATACGCAAGGCCATCATCATGCAATCTTCCCAAGAATTGCCAAAGTTTACTTGACGTTGCTGAGCCTTCATGACTAGCCCTGATTCGGCAGTCTTTAAAGCTTCGCCGCTGGGCGCACCACCAACAATTTGAAATAGATGTTGCGGTGTTCTACTTATGCCCGCTATATGCTGAACCAAGGTTTCAATCGATCTCAGTGGCCCGTCTACGTTAGCTCCTGCCCATTGCCCAACTTGACCACCACCTTCAAGCTCTGTATGAAACTCCGTAACTGATCCCGGCATTATGTCAATACGGCTACTATTATGGTCTATGTCTACTGTATACCTTTGGGGGAAGGCTAACGTATCAAGCACCATAACAAGATCTATTAATGTTTTATTCAATAAGTCTTGCATGGGAATGATATTGCTGATTTCAGAGATCCCAAAATCTCCGCCCAACGGTTTGTTTTTAAAGTGAATAAGTGGCACACCAATCGGCTCACCACTTCGATTAACCCACGGAAGGGGCCATTCTTCGTCGTCGGTGTCATGGTGTGCAGACCACACGCCACCACGAGCAACATACTTTTCAACCCGATCCGGAAAATAAAGGTTTAATCTTGTCTCTGGATCGTCCCCAATATTCGGATGCTGTATCCATTTCTTACTAGCCCAATCTATCTCTCTAGTTGTTTCGTTATAATGTGGAATAATCATTTCAGCCAATTGGTGCGTCCATCTGGGCCTACCATTAGCCTCATCCCAATCGCATAAAATATAACTATCCCCCACCATTATGGTATCCGTATGAACCACCACCTGCGTATAATCCATGCGGTTTTTCTTCCATAAATCCCATAACCATTCCGAAGTATTATCCGCATTGGTTGCAATACCCAGAACCTTTAACCGCTCCGCCAAGGCTTCGACCACCACGTTACAATAATTGTCTCTAAATGTAAGGCGTGGCGGCAGAAACTTCTTTAACCTGTCAGTTAAAGCCGTATCCTGCTCACCATTGTAATAACGTCGAGCTAGATCATAACCGTCCCGCCTATCGTCAATCTGGTTCTGTATCCACCGCATCAAGGATTCGCTGACAGGATTCACATTATTCGGAAGCATCATTATCATTGTAATTTATCCTTACATTTAGAATAGATACATTGAACGAAAGCAACTATAAAACCAACAACAACCCACGCCACCAAAAAGCCAAACATTATAATAATAATAAGCTTGGTTTTCATCTGTCCCAGTATTTCGGATCATCCATATCCAGCCCAATCGGGTTAGTATTGCGCTGTCTATTAATCCCAATTAAATCATGTACTCTTGGCCCGCCCTGCTTGGTGAGATCATAGCGAATGGCTTGCCGTAAACAACCAACAAAAGCGTCAACCTGATCGTCATGCGCCCCATTGGGGAAGAGGCTCATTTCGTCCAAGAAGGGAAGAAGCCAACTTGCTTTGCTGGGGATCACAACCTTCCCCGCTTCCATCATACCGGTTACAGCGTTAGCTCTGGATACCTTGTCTGAATCCACCTTAACCGGCAAGACAGGCAGATTAGTCTCTAACTTTAAAGACTGAATCAAGGACTGTCCACTTGCCGCATCTTCTACGAATACCCTGCTAGGCATAAACCGACGATATAAAACTTGGGCTATTCTGGTTAAACTTGGATAATCTACCTTGTCCCGCCATACATCTAAAACATAATAATTATCACGGTCAAACCCGATTGTTACACATGCAGAATAGTCATTAGATTCTCCCGTTTTATAGGCTGTATCCCAGAACTGGAAGATCTCCCCAACGGTATTGGGCATCTCGTCAAAGAATCTCCACCATTGCCCTTTGAATAACCCACCTTCGAGAAGTGACGGACGTTGTTGAAATAGACAAGCCCAATCGTCCGGCCCTACTGCTTGCCGGATCTTCTGTAACTCCTCCAGATTGTAGCGATCCGGCCATAACGCCTCACCTTCTAAACGAAGATCATCATCTTCTTCGGCTATAGCAGGAAGCTTGATATATTCCCAATCTTCGGAATACTCTTCATTATTAGTGTCTAGTAATCGGCCAATTAGATCATCATCATGCCATCTTGTCATAATGACGATAATTGAGCCATTTGGTTCGAGTCTAGTTCTGGCGGTACTGCGCCACCAATCCCAGAGATGTTCTCTGTAGGTCGCAGATTGGGCTTCTTGCCGGTTTTTAATAGGATCATCCACTATTAACAAGTCAGCACCACGCCCAGTAATCGGCCCACCAACACCGGCGGTAACCATTCCACCACCTTCGGAGAGTTCCCATCTTGAAGCCGCTGACATGTCATGGATAACGTTAATATCAATGTCAGTCGTTAATATAGTATTCCTAACCTTACGCCCCCAGACAGCCGCAAAATCCGCCGCATAACTGGCAAGAATAATTCTCTTATTAGGGTAATTGGCAAGATACCATATGGGCGTCCAATGGCTTAAAAGCTCACTCTTCCCATGTCTTGGAGGCATGGAAACAATCAAGCGTAATGGCCTAGTGGCAACGTTAGCAACACGGTTAGAGATAAGCGTTAGATGTTCTTGGCGTTGCCACGCACTACTTGACCATTTAACCGCCGTTGATGCTGGTGTTGCTCTCCAAGCGTTTTGCAAGACCTTCGAGAGCAATTCTGGATTCTGGGTCTTTGATGAGGTCATTGACTATACCTATCGCTATCTCTGATTGTAGTGGCCCACCATCCGGCCCACTAATTTCAGTCCTAACATTCCTTCTGTCTGTCCACTTCTCCGGCCTTCGGTTGTATAGCCACCCGAAAGCCGCCGCTACATGGCCTGATCTAGCCGCTTCAAATAGAGCGTTTTCTACTTCTTCATCAGCTTCCATTTCGGCAAGACTGCAAGCATCACGAAAAGCGGGGAACTTATTCATATGACGCTCCACAGTAACGATATGAATACCAACTTCTTTTGATGCTTTAATCCGCCCAATACCCTCAGATAACAACTCTAAATAACGGGTTTTTTTAACCTTATCAAATTTCTTTTTATTACCACCAGTTTCAAACCAATCAACAGAATCATCAACTTTTATAGTATCTGCATATTCAACCATTCTGTACCTCTCCGCCATTCTACCATTAAACGATTTGACTTTAAAATAAAAAAGCCCCTCGTTAGAGGGGCTTGTGTTGGAGTTTGGCCGCTTACCTAAGAACTATCGCAAGCCCACCAGCGCAACAATATTTTTGATTGTTGACGCTGTAGACCCATGAACCATCTTGATCACGCTGGGCCTCAACGTAGACATCACCGGCCAGAGTTACCAGAGCCATACTATCGCCGGTAATCCGCCCAACGATTGTCCCCTCAGTGATCCGGATTGTGGTTGAAATCATATTAATAACTCCTATTTAGTTGATATATGTATAATACAACATCTGACAAGATTTGTCAAGTGTTAATCTTCATCTTCATCATAAGCTAGCGTATTTATTGCTTTATGATAACTATCTGTAGCTTTCTCAATTAATGCTCTTTTCTCATGATTCAACAAAGGCCCATTTTTAGAGGCTTTTTCTATTGCATAATCGGCCATGCTAACGATCATCCTGTGCAGGAAACTCTCAACCGCCCCATCTGGCTCAACATCTTTTAAATCAAGACTAGGTATCCCCAACCGACGGTTGCCCCAAGTTTTTGTTGAGAGATTTAAGTCAGCCTCTTTGATAATGTTGATCGCTTCAATCTCAGAAAGCCCCGAATCCATTGAATCAGCAACATGACTGTAAAGTTCGTTTAAGACATCCCTGCTGGTTTTTATTGTTTCGATCATCTTGCAATCCCTATTTAGTTGATATATGTATAATACAACATCTGACAATACTTGTCAAGTATTATTATAACCAGTTTATAAACTCACAAAGAGAATCCCCCTTGTGAAGAGGTAAACACAAGGGGGATTCGTCGGGCTGGGAGTTGGGCTACAATTCTAGTAATTAATGGATGTATCGCGCACCATGTTCAGTTATGCAAGATTTACCAAGATCAGAAGCGAAGATGTTCCCACGAACTCCGTTTTTGGCTGGGGCCTTATAACTGCCCGCTTTTAGAATATCGCCGTTTTGCATGCTGATGAAAGTGTGAACCATCTCTCCAGTGTATACCTCATCAAAATCACCGGTTACGACCTTGGCGAATTTTTTGCCCATTCTTACTTTCGCTGTGGGTGCGGGTTTGTAAGTCCAGCCCATTCGTGCAAAATATGCTTCGTTTAATTCGTTTACTAGTTCTACATACTCGTTCAATCTGGTTGCCATCTGTGTGTTAGTCATTTCGTTAACTCCTGTTTAGTTGATATATATAATATACATTATGTGTCAAAGTTTGTCAAGCATTATTGCCAGCAATTTTCAAAATTCATTAAATAAAAAAGCCCCCCGAAGGGGGCTTAGTCGTTAGCCTATCAACATTTATCCGATGTATTCGCCGGGGGCAATCTTGTTCACGATTTCAAAGATTTGGTCATCACCTGCCCCACAGCAAGGGAGAAACTTCATGTCAAAAAGGTTCCAGCCCGGGTTGTTTTCATCACCAGTGTCTAAGAATCTTTCAATGGCCTCTTCCAAATTGGCGAATATGTCAGCGTTGCGGGAGAAAAATCTATGTTTGCGCTGGCTTAAATCTCTGCATCCGGCTTTGTGGAAAACGATGGTTCCGCCTTGGTTGTAAGCCGCTATTTCGATTGTGGTTGTGTTCTCAGTCATTTTGTAACTCCTCGTTTATTTGATATATCTATAATACAACATATGACAAGCTTTGTCAAGTGTTATTATAAATTGATTTTAAAGTCAAAAAATAAAGGGCGGTTTTACCCGCCCCTTACCCAATGAAGAGCGTCCCTAGGCTTCGTCATATATTCAATCAGTGTCATGGGAGTTATTCAGACACTATCCGCCTTCAAGACGCTCCTATTATACATCATATTCTGCCAATACACGTTTGATCTCGTTAGAAGAAACTCTTTCTATCTTCCAATCTGGCCCCAGTATTTTCCTTAACGCTATTGCTTCTATCTGTCTTACCCTCTCACGGGTAACGCCTATCCCAGTTCCATCCTTACGGAATAATAATCTTCCTACCTCTTCAAGGGTGCGGTATCGCCCATCGGTATATCCGAAGCGTAGTTTTAAAACATCGATTTCTCTATCGGTTAACGCTACAGCTTCTACCAAAATCACTCCTTAAAGATCGTTCAAAGATCCGAATGCTACCGAATACCCGCCGGACTTGTCGCCAGCTAGGAAGGTATTATTATCGCTAGCTTCTACATCGTGAACATTAGATACTAACCATTCTGCGCCGTAGAATCTTTCTGCCCTGTAGAGTGCAGAGGCTTTAGCTTCTTCAAAGTTCTTGAAACAACCGTCGAAATTACCAGAGTCGCAACGTACTATATTTCCTTCGTACCAAACCAGAGCCATCCATGTTGGGTTTAACTCTTCTTCGATTTCGATGTAATTAGCGGTTGTCATTTATTAACTCCTGTTTAGCTGATGTATTAATAATACAACATCTGACAATACTTGTCAAGTGTTATTATATCAATTTTCTAAATTGGTCAAAATAAGAAAAGGGCTGGTTTTTACACCAGCCCCATTCTTTGTTTCAGCCTCATATCGAGCAGATTATCGATATGACCAACTCGCTTTACTAAGGAACTAAGACAAAACCATTTAACTCTCTACTTTGCTCTGCGCCTACTCTTACCGATTCAGTGGCAGTTGTTGAATGACCGGTCATCTGCATATAAACCGATTCAAGTGAGTCGATAGCTACGGTTAAAGGGCGTCGGTACTCTGCGATTTCATGCGGGGAATCACCTTTTGATTCCATGATTTCTGAGTAATACCTACGATCTTCTTTAAGGTTATGTATTTGATCTTCTACTATTTGCCTAGCTGATATTTCCCTGATTACTTTTGCCATTGTTTAACTCCTCATTTATTTGATATATATAATATACAACATATGACAATACTTGTCAAGCGTTTAAAAGGAAATTAATAAAACTGGTTATATTTCCCAAACGTGGAGTTCTAGTAGGTCGTTATCCGCTTTACCCTTCCGCCCGTGGCCCCTTTCATAAATCCACCGATCATCATGCCAGACTTGCCCATTAGCGGCATCCTCTACAGCTTTTTCCAAGTTGCTAAGATCTGAACGATGTGCCATCGGGCCAAAAACATTAATGGCACAGCCGATAGGCTGTTTACCAAAAGGCTCAAATTTATTGAGATCCATCACTAAACGGAAGGTATCTTTTAAGGCGTTTTGACATTCGATGTACTGTCTGGCGTACTTGCCGTGATTGTCGCTTCGGTATCTTGTGCCTCTGGTTTGGCGAACATACGCCCTGACATACATGTTCAAGCTAAAAGATATGTGGCGTTTACCATCGGCATCATGCCATTCATTAACATCCCAAGTTAAATCTTTTAAATTCTGCATATGTTACATTTAACATGACATTTTATTTCTAAAGAAATGTCATGTTAAATTATAGTTTTAATTTAATATGTACATATGTACATATATCCCCAGATACGAATCCTGTCCCGTGACATGTCATGTAACCCATGGGCCATGCTGTCCCGTGACTGACACGTTTGTAGAGAAAGTAACCCACTACAAGCCAGAGTTGCCAACTGAATTGTGTGGGCTACTCTCTCCCCCCTCGACTTAAACCATGCGGATATGCCAAACGCACGATCAAGCATTACTCAAAAATAAAGCAAATCAATATATACTGTCAAGATCAAGAACTTGAGAATGGATGTCCCTGATCTTAATATCCGCCATCTGAGCGGCAAGCACCATCTTTATGGTATCCCTGACTCGTTTACTATTAACGTCCTCTGGCAATTCGCTCACGCAATCCACCAAGTCCGTCCGGTAGAACCGCTCCCCCGCTCTTGTATATGCCTGTCCATAAACCCTGAAAGTTATAGGAACACCTTCATCTGGAGTCCATAACTTAAAATTTTCATGGTAACGAAGCGTCACCCGTTCCGGAGGTTTGCGGTATAAATGGTTTAGCCTTACTTCTCTATCATCAGTCATCAAATAAACCTTTTGGGCTGTCCTGTGCAGGTTGTACAGCGGGGCCAAAAATGTCTTCATCTTCAAAGATATTTACATTTGGAGCCACCTGATCGCTCGTTTCTGCCAATATCCAAACGCCAGATTTTCCACCTTCTTTAAGGTTATAAAAGATGTTTTCGTTCCGGTGCAAAGTCTTCCGGATAGTGCCATCAGTACGGTCAAGCATCGAAGCAAGTTCTTTAACGTCAAGAGATTCATGGGCTTCGAGCAAGTTATAAATCCTGTCTTTTAAGGGTAATTTCTCTTCGACTTCAGAGATCAATTTGACTTCCTGCGAATCAAAATATACTCCCTCATTTTCAAAGGTAAGCCTGAATCCTACTGGAGATTTCAATGCCCCGTTATTAATCTTACGGTGTAAGATACCAACGTCAAAATAATTCATACCGGACTCTTGGCTTCTTACCATTTCCCAAACCATGCGTGATCCATTAATCCAATAGACACTCCCAAACGGAGAACTACTATTTCTATCCTTTGACACATGCCCGATACTCAAAGAGGTGACTGATAACTGCCTTAACGCATTATAGTAATTGATAGCGTTCATGGCTGTCTCTGGTTCACCACCACAGGCATAGCCCACCGAATCAACTATAACTAGATCAATATCGTGTTCCGCTACTATGCGCTGGATCTTATCAATTTCAGAGGCCAGCGGATGCGCTGATGGATGATATATAATCTCTGGGTTTTCATCCATTTGAAGTCCCTTTTGGACTCCCTTTAACCGGCTAAATATTTCTTCTGGGCCTGTTTCATAATCCAGATAAAGCACCTTGCTCTTGGGTACTTCAAACCCATCCGGAGCTATATACCCTTTCGATACATGTGCCGCAACATAGGATGCAAAATAGCTTTTCCCTGAACCACCTGCCCCGTATATCAAGTTAGCTTCACCATCAAGAAGAAAGGGATCGAACAAAAAATTGCTCTTGTTGGGCGGCTCATAATCGAGAAAATCTATAACTGATGCGCCTGTCCTGAACTTTTCTAACACTGTAATTGAAGCCTCTTCTAGAAAAGAGTTCCAATCAATATGTTCCGCCCCCTGTCTAGATGTGCATTGGCGGATAACGTCGGCCCTGCCCCTTGTACTTGTAAGGTTCATTCTTGCTTGATGGATATGCCGCCCCACCAACTTTATTTGCACCTCGCCAGTTACTGAGAATTTGCTATCCTCTACCAGCCTGTCAATCCGGACACCAATGCCTTCCTGTTCCCATACCAAGGTATAAACACCGCCCATCTCTCTAATTTGTACGTCAGACATTGATCTCCCTCTGTGTCGAAACTGTGTTTGGTCTTTGTACTGGCCTCGCCGGTTGCCTCTTCAACTGGGCCACTTCCAAGCGCAAACGCTCCACCTCTTTATGTAGGTCTTCAAAAGTTTCGATCATTGCAAGAGTTTTGTCTGCTTCAAATAGCTCAGAACCACGATTTGAACTTGAACCAGAATTGTCAAAAGGTCGCCGTTGAGTCTGTCCCATTTCATGGAATGCGCCTAAAAATGTGGGACTACAGGGAAAGTCTATATAATCGGTTTCTTCTTCCATTCGCTGATGAGCTATACAAAATACTGTTCCCATGTTAAGCCCTGCCTATATTATTCATAAATTTATCCGCTTGGATCTGCCCGCCAAGACTGTATCGTTTCTGTGAAGCCCACCAATCAAAGGCCGGTTTAAATCCATTAATGTATAGCTCCCGCCACGAAGCGGCCTCTTTAAAAGCGTAACGATTCGCCTTCTTTGGAACCTCTTTCTTTAGTTGCAAAACATAACAATTACTAACAACCAAGCGCACACCATTTATAAAATCCTGCCCTGTCATGCTCTCATATGCCTTGGCATAAGCTGATACTTGATACAGATAATCGTTATATAAACCGCCGGTTTTGATGTCCACTATCATCCGTTTCTCTGGATGCTGGTTATCTACTAAAATAAAATCGGCAGTTCCAGCATACTTATCCGTCTTGTTATAAAGTAAAGATTCGGATTCTATAATCTCAAATCGTCCCGTAGTTCCTAACTCCGGATTAACGCTGACATCGAAGTCCTTACACCATGCTCTCCATCCTTCTAAGGCGTTGATAATTGGCATAGTATAGGGATCTATGTTACCCGTCGAAGACTTCTTATCCCCGCCGTATTCAAACCCGTTACTTTCAAAGATATCTCTTAATTCACTAACCAGAGGATTACTCGCCGTGGGCGATTCGTCTATGCTGTCTTTAAGGCTGAACATAAGTTCATCCCAGAGGGATGGGTTACGTGTTGTCTGGTTGATTAGATCATGCACTATATTCCCGATTCCTATAGCGTGGGTCGCTAATACTCCCAGAGTATTATCGATTGCCTCGCTAGTTTCGGGATCTTCAAAATCAACTCTTTTAGTGCCGGATGAATTCTGCCATCTTCTTATAGATTCTTTTTGAAGTTTTAACTTCCAATCAATCAAGAAAGGCTTGGCTACTACGGCACTGAGTACCGTAGTAACCGAAGGATAATCTTCTCCGTCTATAACATACCAACGCTCTGAATCTTGCATAACTATCTCCCAAATTCGAGCCAATCGGCTACGCTCTGCGTAATATTTCGTACACTGTCGCCACTGGTAACCCATGCCCAGTATTGGTTCAAAACGTCCATGCCAAAGGGATCATTGGGATCTGGCGATACCAGTTGCCCACTCGCTAACAAGGCTTCTAAAACTTTGACTTTAAAGCCAATCAATTCAACTCCGGCTTTTACCGAAACTTGCCGTTCAATACTGATACTATTATCAGAGTTCATGGGAATATAGCGGTCAACTCTACTGCGGGAAGTATCTTGTTGTTGACCAGATGGCGGAGTAGTGGCGGAATCTTGAGCTGGCGCATTGCTTGCTGGTGAGTCAAAGTCTGGGTCAAAGTCATCGGTACTCCCGAAAGTATCATCCATTTCAGCGGTCAATTCTTCGCCATTTACTACATAACTATCCGGATTATCCATGTCCACAACTTCCAAGATTTCCCGAATATGGTGATAATTTCCAGTAGGTTTGGCCGGTCTGGTATAGGTTGTGCATCGGATAGACTCGCCCTTTTCTACTTTCCTTGCAAGTGAACCCTGATCTATACCATCAAACATCCGGTATAACACACTGTAATCTTTACCGGTTTCTAGTAATGTAAACTCGAAATATGGTGTTTTGGTCGCTGTTCTTTTGCCTGATTTATCCTGTATATATGCAATTATTTCTATGTCTTCCGTCCGTGGCGGTGTGGTCATAAAGCCCCCTGTATTAATTTTGGTTCAAGTATTATAAAATGCAAAAGGAGTCTATGCCTGAAATGGACTCCTTTGATCCGTGGCGTTGTATCCCACTACAACGCCTTTTCTTTTAACTGGATTAGCTTTCTACTTTGTCATGTATCCATTTGTCTTCGGCCATAGCTTTTAGAGCTTCGTCACAAAGAGTATTGAATCCATTAAGCTTCTGCTTTACCAGTTTCACAAACTTACCTGACATTGGCCGGTCATTGCTGATGTATCGTGACACTACAGCTAACGAACAATCAAGCTCCTTGGCAAGTCCGGTGATTCGGTTAGCGTGGTTAATTGCCAGATATCCCACGATTTCCTTTCTAAGCTCACGAACTGCCGCTAGTTCTACCGGTTCTTCCTTGTCTTCTGGCTTGGGTTTTGTCGGTGTAGTAGTCAATTATTCTCCCCCCAAATTAATTTTTAATATGCAATGCCAGTTACAGGCTTGAAGCCATCCGCTAAGCTTGGTAGTGATAAGCCATCTAGCTGGATTATTGCAGAAAGCACAATCCGTATTGGTAATCATGCTTGGATATATTGTACTAAATTTGTCAAATTTTAGCAAGATTTAACCTCGCGTTTTACAGCTAGTTTTTCATCGTCCGTTAGCCTTTCGTAAGGTACGGCGAATTTACCCGTTCCGTAGAAATGGCAATTGGGCCAACAATCAACGAGCATTTCATTCTCGCCGTCGATCTCTTTTTTACAAAGACCTATCCCGCCATGTTCCGTCCCGTAAACTATCAACATATGTGTACCGCCCGATTCGTCACTGCAAGCATCGATTGCTTTTCCTTCAGGGACACGGATTTCGAAAAGTTGAGTATCATCCATTTCCCTAGGCTCTAACCGTTCTATTGTCCAACCTTTATATTCGCGCGTTTCTTTTGGTTCCATTTTATAACTCCTTTTTTATTTGATAGCTTCCGCAGAGGCTTGGGCCTTTCGGCGAGGGGGCCACCCTCGCCTCATCAGTGCGGTGTTATTTACCTATTACTAAGAACCCTTCTTCGCCGTTTGCAAAAGTTACTATATTAAAGTTCTCTAAAGCTACTGAACCATTTGCATAATATTCCGTAATACGGGTAAAAAGATCTTGGTCAACTAAAACGCTACCATTGGATACTAACTGTGTGTATGCGTCCACGAAGTTTTCAGAGCCTTCAAAGGGGATGTCTGTCCCGGCTACGCCAATTTGTGCTGATCCCATTAGTTGAATGGCCCTTGCATCCATTCCTTGGTTTGCTTCCATCGCTAGAAGTGCCTTTTTTGTTACCTCAAGATCAGCTTCAAGACATTCAATAATCTTTGAAGCCATAACGCCGGAAGAAAGTTTAAGCCCTTCAATTTGAGCTTTCGCATCTTCTATACTATCTCTTAAATTGATTTTCTTTAATTCTATGGTTTGTTCTGCGTCTGTCATTTGTTAACTCCTTTGTTTTTCCTGATATGACTATATTACATCCTTTGCCAAACTTTGTCAAGTGTTTTTATCAATGAACTTTAAAGTCAAAATAATGCCGTAAAAAGTTTTCAAACAAGTTTGCACTTTATACACCCCGCAGAAACAAACAGGGTGTAAAAAGAGGGGAAAATAGAACTTTAAAGTCAAATTAGGTGCATAAAAGTTTTCAAACAAGTTGGCACTTTAGGCACTTTTCATGTCATCATGTCATTTATGAAACTTGTCAAATTCGTATCTATATAAGCGTAGTGTAGGAGCGTGTCGTGTCTGTCTACACGCTCCTACACTACCAATGAACTTTAAAGTCAAAACGCCCTACTACGCCCTACTACGCTCTACTACGCTTATAAGGCTAAGATATAATTTCGGGGAAGGACTCGCCCCTAGCAGGGTTCCATGTTAACCGGCCCGGAGTTCGTCCGGTTTTTCTAAAATTCCACGCCTTGATTAACAAGGCCGCAAAGAGTAATTTATCGGATCTCTTGGCACTTGCCATGTCTGCTAGAAGGCTGTCCCGAAGTTTTAAAATGGGATCTCCTGATTGTAATCCTGTCCCTGTTTCTACATCTTCCCAGAAGATCGTGAAATCGTCCGTTCTTTCCTTGTACTTTTCAAAGTCTTTTATGTAAGTTAAATAGTTAAGCGCACTAACCATAACTCCCCCACCAAACAAGCGTCGGGTCTGCACTAATTGGGGATAAGACTCCTTCACATGTGTCTTAATAAGAGGACGGTCAAGTAAATAATCAAGAACTTCATTCGATCCAAATTTGGGAATAGCATTCCACTTAGTACGATTGCCAAATGGTGGACTGAACCCTTCGTAACCCATGACAAACTTAGCAACACCACCAAGAATATTCGATTTTTCAAACTTTTCAGAAGATAATAAATCAGCCACGGATCTCGATTTACCAGTGTCAATATTACCCGCCACCTTAACATCACTGGTATATCGAATAGTATGTTCAACGGTCACATTACTTACCCATCCCGCCCATAATCGAGCCTGTCCGCTGATAATATAATAAGTTTTGTTATCTGGATTCATGCAGAACGTAATCGGATCTCCCGTGTTCGTCCATTGGTCATTAACCATTGCTTCGGCTAATTTCAAAACACGGGCATCAGATACACTCCGGTTTTTTATGTTCATTGTTAGCCAGTATAAGGCGGTTTGCGGAGCAACCATATGATCGCCAGCATCGGGAAGATAGCGGCTATCCTTAGATAATCTTTTTAAAGTGGCATCCGTATTAGTAAGTAAGTCTTTTTGTGCAATATTGACAACCACTCTATTAGTGCCAGCTCGCTCACCTCGCTCCGGAAGAGCATCAAAAACGTCCCTCTGGCTATACTCTTCAACAAAGTCACCGATATTCATGCCAGAGATACTCCTTCGGCCTTGCCCGTCACTCCTCGTTGATAAATCAACAACTCCGTTTCCAAACTTTCGAATTCCAATATCATTTTGTTGCGTAGTCATAATCTAGATCTAGCCCCCTTATATATTCCTCAAAATTTGATACCATTTCTTCTTGGGCCTTGGTTTCTACAGCACTTGCACAATAATCTTTACGAATAATTCTTATTGCATCATCTGCCGTATATCCCAGAGACACCATTAAAAGACAGGCCATGGTTCCCGTTCTACCGTGTCCACCGATACATCCGATTTCTATCTTCCAATCATCCCGCACACGATCAGCAAGTTCCAATACTATTGGAGCTATATTTTCTACTGGTAAGGTTTGCATGTCGGGCCATTTAATGTAGACAGAAGGGATCTCTATTGATGGCTCGTCGGAAAGAATGTTTACAGCGTCCCAGCTATTAACCCAGACGAAGTTTTCCCTAGTCCATGCAGGATCAAGCCATACAGTTAAATCGGGAATTCTATCAATGGCTTCACCTGAATATTCCCCGTTCTTTAAAGAGTTCCAAGCGGAACAATAAAACGTTCTGGAAACCTCATACTCAACAACATTCCTACAACAAGTGATGTTAACTTCGGATCTCTGGTGTGAACATCTTGCCAAGTTGGTTATAGGTGGTAATCCTGTACTAGACTCTTTGTTACTCCAAACTATCCGTGTTATTTCTTCAATTTGTTCGTCTACTTCGTCTTGAATGCTATAAAGGGGGCGGGTATATTCGTTAATATATCCCCCCCTTTTATATCTATTTCTTCTAGGCATCGTGTATTGTCACCTCGCCGGTTGATCCGTCTATAGAGATCTCTTTTCCATCAAGTAACCGCATAGCCTCCGGTAAGTTAATTACTGCCGGAGTTCCCAGTTCTCTAGCAACTATAGCGGCATGGCAAGTCCTGCCCCCTATCTCCGTAACTATGCCAGCGGCATCAACCATGATTGGCAGATAATTCGGGTCTGTCATTCTGGTTACTAGGATAGCGTCATCTATGGAATTGTTTTCCTTGGTGAATTTCCAGAGGCTTAATTCTTCTGTGCTGGCTATGACTATAGCCGTACCACGAACTACTCCCTTACTAGCTTTGTTTCCCTGTAATACTTGCGGCATAATAAACTCCTATTTATTTGATACAATAAAGATAACAGATATGACATGATTCGTCAAACTTTGGATAGAGTGGTAATGGGCCTAGTTTGCAAGATAAATAACTTGTTCCTATCAAAGGCCCATTCGATATCTTGCGGGCAACCAAATTCTGCTTCGATCTGTTTCCCAGTGTCAAACAGTTCTTCTAATTGGTCACGTTCTAGAACCGGAGTGGACATAGAATAACTTTCTATTATATTTCCTGAATATTTATCAAAGAGCCAGCTATCTGGGCTAGCGTAGCCGGAAACCATCTTATCTCCAAGCCCTGATACAGCCTCTATAAATATTTGGCTAGTGTCACTTTCTACCGGTTCAGCGGTAAACATGACGCCCGAAACGGTTGCTTTAACCATGTGTTGAACAACGGCGCATATCTCAAGAGATGAATCTTGCCCCCTCTCAGTTAGCGATAGTTGTGCTTCTACATAAGATTGAACCCTATTGCTACTACCAGATTTATACACTTTCCGAAGAGCTTCTAGAACTTCCCTTACATTATTACAATTAAGAACGGTGTCATATTGACCGGCAAAACTCGTCGAAACTCCATCTTCCGAAGCGGCGGAAGATCTAACCGCTACAGGATATCCGCCACATATAGCGGATATCCACCTTTCCAAATCAAAATCTAGGTGAGCATTAGATATCCAAGTTAGCTCTTCATTATCAAAGGCAAAAGCATAAGGAACCTGAAAACCAAAATCATGTAACTTAGCTAAATTCATAGCCTTCCCCCCGTACCATTGAAGGTCACAACTAAGGTCAATTGCTCCATCTGTATTTAAATGTAGCCACTTATTTAAATCCAATTTTGTCATATCGCTAGCCAAGACTTTCATAATTAACTCCCTTTAAATAATAATAACTCTATCACTTATGACAATATTTGTCAAGATACGTTATCTGTTAAACCATCGATGTTTGCATGCAATTCTCTTATTGACGGAGATGCGTAAGAATACATTTTTTCATAATGACCATGTAAATTTAGATCTAAAATCGTCTTCAAATAATCGGTGTTCCAAGCCTTGTTAAAATAAGCCCCGCCGTTATGCTCAAGGCCGAAACAAGTGTCCACAAAGGATATAGGTGTTAGCTGTCCTGATTCATACATCCATAAAACATTTGCTATATTGGCCCACGGCGGCCCGCCGTATTGATTGCCGCTAAACATTTTAAAAGCATCTTCAGCCCACTTTAAAGCAATGGTTCCATTCATGTTCCGAAAGAATTTCCAGTTGTGCCAAGCCGCATGTCGGTTGCTTGGAATCGTCCCATTGCTCCAAGCTTTTCGGAGTGTTGTGGAAACCGGAGCCTTATGGTTGATATGGCTTGGCCCATGTCTAAGCTCTCCCCCAACTGCCATATCTGTATAATTTCTAAACTGGGGAAGAATCCAATTCATAAGTTGACCAAACAAACCGTTGTCTTGCTCTTCAATATTCAGATCATAAAGAAGATAAAAATCTGCCGCTAACCTAGTCAGCTTCATATTTTTCTCTAAGCCCCATTGTTTCCATCTAGAATCAACGCCGTTGTGTACGGTAACGCTGGTGTAATCTGCTTCTTCATAGTTAACATAACTGGATGAGCCATCAATTGGTTCCGTCTGTGACGGGCCAAGATTGGAGATTGATGTATTTGTTTTGAATGTTACAGACATTTCGATTCTCCTAGTTAGCGTCAACCGCTTTGATTTCGTGACCGCAAGCCCCGCATATAGTGTTAGGAGCTACATTGATGGCGTGGAAACTATAAGTTCCCTCTGTCCCGTTATACTGGCCTTTTACGCAATGGCAACCAAACTTTTTTGTCCATGTCTTTTTCTTGGTTTTGGCAACGAATGAAACCACCTGACTCTCGTCGTCGTCTGAGAATACTTCAAGTAATGTCTTTGGTTCTTCTGGCTTACTCTTTATGCCCTGTATATATTGTTGGTACTGATTGGCTAATACATCATCGGGAAGAACAAAGCCATATATCTGGTGATAAATAGGAGAGAAGATTTCATCATTTATCGTCTCTATATCGCCGTTAGACTTGGCTGTTAACCCAACTTCTTTCATGCAGGATTTCCAATAGCGGGAGAAATACCAGTTGCTTTTATGACTGTAAACTTCACTTTGCATCTCACATGTATGACCTATTAACGATATAATCATCGCTAAATCAGTTAATCCGTTTACTAGGTCTATATGGTGCGGAAGACTTACATCGTCGCCTTCGTAATGATAACGCCCCGCCTTCTTTAGTCGCCCAGAATCGTCAAAGCCTATGATTGCCTGTGGCAAGGTATCTTGATATATAACATGGTTAATACGGTCATAAAATTGGTAGGCTTTTTTAGCCTCGTCATTATGACGCCATTCCCCATTAAATATAGCTATACCCTTGATTTGTTCCGCTATTCCCTGTCCTGTCGGCATATCTGACATGTGGCCCCCTTAGTTACTTTAAGATAATTTACTTTAAATATAGTAACAGTAGTGACAAGGATTGTCAACAATAAACAAGAGTAATTTGACTTTAAACAAAAAGATGGCTCTGAGTCAATTAAAACTCAGAGCCATCTGGTGGAGTGAAGTAGGGCCATTGGCCCCTCTTTGTTAAACTAACATAATCTCTTTTGCAATACTTTCAGCGATAACAGAAACCTCTTCAATCCTTCCTTGAACACGGTGAAGATATTCTTGCATATCTTCCTCGTTATAAAACTGGGGAGCATGGTGATCGTGGTAGTGCAAGAAATGGAGAGCCATATTGCATTTAGTATTAGTCCCTAAACGGGATAAGTTAATAGCATACCCGTCTTCATAAAGAGCATTTGTTAATTCTTCTGGGACTGCGCTTCCATCGGTCATTTTAATCGTGCCTAAGAATGTGACTTTACCATTAACAAATTCGCCCTTATCATTTTGGTTAACATCCTGATTGATATCTACATTAATGTCTAATACTTCGGGCATATCGGCAACTCCTTAAATAATTTGAATTAGAGTAACATATATGTCAAGAGTTGGCAATAATATAAAAGAGCCTAGCTAGTACACTAGACTCTTTTACACGCCATATAAAGGGGCTAATTTATATGGCTATGAATCATCACGTTCTAAGATCTTTGAGCAAAGATTAACGATGCCTATAATAGCACCCACTCCCGCCGCTGAAATGATACCTTCGTTTTCCATCATGTATCCAAACCAGCTAATACCACCACCCAGAATAGTAACGAAAGCCATACCTGCAAATATATTAGGTCTAAAGCGTTTAACTAGTTCTCCTAGTCCTTCTATAATCATAACGACTCCAAGCTAGTGAAAAGCTCTACCGTGATTCCTAAAAGTATGGTAGCACCTACGATAGCAAAACCAATCAAGAGCTTCATGCACCATCCAACATTAGTCTCGATTTTTGCGAGCTTAACATCCATATAATTTAACCTTGCCTGTATGTGGGGAAGATCATTGTTCACGATCTTCCCGACAGACTGAACCACTCTTTCCAAGCGTGGGTCGGAATGGTCATGTGTCATCACTAAATGCCTCGAAGCTCCCGTATTAAAACCCAGAATTTACGCTGTATTTCTGCCTGTTCTTCATTGCTTAATTTCCGTGGTACACCGTCCGTCCATTCGCCAATAGTTTCCTTGATTCCGTCTATTAAATCAATTGCTGATTGGACTTCCTTTGGACGCCGTATAGCCCGAATTATTAAAAACAACATACTATACCTATTACTTTACGATTATTACAAGGTCTGAAAGACTGTCGCTCAGAGTGTATACCTTGGTCGTTGCCTCTATATCAAAATCGTTAGTAGATAGATCGCCGTCCTTCCCTATTTTTATATCCGAAAGTGTGAACGCTCCCACTTTTAGCCAATCTAGATCCACCGCACCACCACCACACCGGCCAGTGATGTTCACGTTCTTGACTATTGCATCCCCGTTTAAGGTTATTTCTAGCTTATCAACTCGACCGTCTGCCGTGTAGGAGGAAGCCCCATATAAACTGGAAATTTCAATGGAGGGTATGGAACTGCTCTGGGTCGGCCCTGTATGATGCCCGTCTGTTGACCCGCTTAGTGTCATCTGGTGAACTTCTGAATTACTCATCGTCAACGAGGGAGCCATCAGTTTATCCATAGTAAAAGTATCCGCATAGAGATATCCTGTCGTATTCGCCTTACGAACAATGCTGATACAATCCTCATATACTCCGTTAGCTAATGGTGGCGTCATGTCGAGATCGACTGTCAGATTCTCCAATCTAGTGTTAGCTTCCAGTATGACAGCTAAGGTTTGGTTATCTGAGCCATCAGCATATTTGGGTAACTCCTGTCCTAACGTGCCACCGCTAGGTAGATCAGCATAAGCCGCTCCTGCTTCGGGCCATTCATAGGTTGAAGCCATCACATCATAGACGGCGTAATACATCCCCACGGCCACGACAGCCAGAGAGAGGCTCACAGAACCTGCTATGACCCACTTGATGCGTTTATTAGCCATTCCTACTACGGGCAATCCGGTGAACCGTGGAAGCCCTATTTTGGGCCACCGGGTGGGTCTAGGAAATTTAAAACTCCGACTCTTAATAATTAACTTTAATCTCTTAGGATTCATTCTTCCTTTCCACCTCCCCATCCTGATTCAAAGAGCTTACCTAGTCCTGCACTCACTGGAATGGTTAATACTGCTAAAGCTGTCAAAAGTTTCTTTTCCTATGTGTGTCTTTGAGGGGTTCCCCCTCAAAGACCCTCAATATTATCTAGCGTGCTACTTGAAGTAGTCGCAGATATTATGATCCTAGCGGCGAGGAAGAGCCAGCAAAAAACAACTGGAGCGAAGATAATAAGGACAATTAATTCCCTTCCCGATAAAGTAACTTTACCGGAGTCCTTACTATCTTTGCCCTTTAGTGCCTCCTGTGGTTCTTCCTGTGGTTCTTCTTCATATGCCATCAATAATTACCATACTGCCGCCGTTCTCCGGGCGGCAATCTTTCCCCTAATTCTTCTAATATATCCCCCATGTAGCTATGATCTGCCATGATGGATTCCATTTCATTTTTTTGGATTGATTGCACCCGCTCTAACTCCGCTAGAGATTCCCGGATTTCTTCAATTCTCTCAGTGTTTTTATTATCCATCTGGTTAATTACTGTCTCAATATCCTCTGATTCCCAAGCCTCAATAACGGTGTCCAGATCGGCCCTGAGAGTAAATACCCATCCAATCATTCCGACAATAATCACGACGACAGGCAATACCGCCAGACCTAATGTTAGATATTTATTCATAAGCGGACGTTGTCATCGTAAAGATGGCAAACGTTGTCGGTGTCTATGATCGCGAATCCGTTATGGAAGATGTGTCCGAATAAATCTTCCTGTGCTTTTTCGGCGCATAAATCGCCGACGTAGGACGATACGAATTTTAACGCGGTCGGATCGTTCCAATCCTTCCGCTCGTCCCGAATCCGCCAATCCTGAGACTCCCGCCGATAACATAATCGATTATGTGTTAAATCCAACCGTTGCCGGATGTAACGTTCTTCGATCATTGGATGAGAGTCCGCGTAGGGTTCACGGTATAACGTCAATGTTTCGCCGTTAATGCGCGCCATTGCTCGCATCATAATTCGACCCTTGTTGTTATTGGTTCCCAATATTTGCGCCTTGCCTAGGTATTCCTTAAACCACCATGTGAACGGATGAACCATCCCGCCGAAATGGTCCGGATGTTCGACCAACGCGTCCGGATCGTTTGACAATGCACGGATCACGATTCGCATATATGCGCCGTCGGGTCGCGCCTTCCGGTCCCACGATAACTCGACGTCGTGAATCCCCAACGGAATCGGCGGTTGATCCCAAATCGGACGCGGCGATTGGATTTGTCCGTTGTCCGCATATGTTTGGTTATGGCGCAAGAAAGCCGGATTAAGTAACATTGACGACCTCCTCCGACTTCCTCCCGTTTTTAGACTTAGCAATACTGTCGGCTATTTCGGAATTGCATGGAATCGATACAGCCTCTGGCATTGCTGGGGCTTCGTCCAATATTTTCAACTGCCCCGTCTCCATTATCTGCACCCTGTCCCAAGGCAGTTCCCCAGACCTTAGCCCTTGAATAACTTGGTTGTAGAAATCTACATCCCGCCGAATTTGCTGACTAAGTTTATTCAACTCGCTCTTGGTTTCTTTAAGTTCATTGTTTAGTTTGCCTATCAGTAAAATGGTTTCATCGTCCCACATGAAATCCTCCTATTCTGTTGGTAATCCATCAGGCCACTTGGCCTTTAATTTCTCCGGTGTATCTATACCAGTTGTAATATCAAACGTCTGGGGTATATCCCGAAGGGTTTGCTTTTCGGTGGCTATAGTAGACTGAGCGGATGTGTTCCCTGCTTCCAATGCCTTCATGTACTCCGCATCTTTCTTTACTAATTCCTTATTCCTAACTACCCGAATATTATTCATATGAAGCGTTCTGGCACTTGCCAAATCCACATGGACTTTTGATGGGTCAGACCATTCCCAAGCGTTCCTAAAATGTCTGTCAGTTGGAAGTTCTTCTGATTCGCATTCTCCAATGATAGACAAAGCACGATGACCTTCTATTCCAGATGCTATGACATCCCTAGTATGAACCTCTGAATTGAAATGACCCTCTGTGTCTGTTGTTCGGCTTAACTCAAATAGCGTTTTAGTCATTATTAACCCATCAGGATCATCATCGTCTACATCGTTTGATCCAATATGAGTAATGGCGATAGTCCCATCTGCATTGCGTGTTATAAATTTCTTATTCATATATTAAGTTCCAAATGCCGCAAAATAGAGTTGTGTTGTGTCCTCGCCTGTACCGGAATAATTTCTGCTATCTAACCTGACTGTTCCGGTTGCCCTGCTGTTAACCGTTGTCACACCATTGCATCTAGTTGTAACAACGGCATACTCAGTATTTGAAAAATCAGTAGTGAACGAGACTGTAGACAGTCCAGTACCTCCATCAGTAATGCTAGCATCCATGTTAAATGAAGCACCAAAACTATGTGTCCCGCATTGCTCCACCATTCCCCACGCTTTCGCAACACCTTGATTGATGATCTTCCCAGTTAGAGTCATCCCACATCCCGTGTATGTTGCAACCGTTGTGAGCGCAGTAGCCCCCGCCTTCACCACGTTAACATCTACTGCTGTTCCTCTATTACTACACCATGCCTCTGTGCTACGGCCAACTATATTCGCTCCTGTCACAAAGAGTGTGCCATTAGAGCCTTGGAATTGTAGAGTGCCAATGTTTTCACCTGAGTCCAATGCCGTCTGAGTCCCTACCGAACCGTTATCAGATTTTTGAATATTTAGCAAAGCACCAGTGCTATTCGTTGTGCTGTAGGATGCAATGTTGAAATTTTGTTGCCCTGCATATTGATGGGTGAAGTTTTGTCCGTCAAAAAGTAAATTAGCTTCGGCACATAGTTCAGTGGTAGTTCCCCCAACCGTGACCAATTCATTAGCCGTTGCATTATTTAATGCGGATACTGCACCGCCGCTAGCCGCCGCCCATGATAGAACCCCAGCATTGGTTGATTGCAGAACATAACAGTTGCCCCCAGCAACCGCCGTTGGCAATGTGAGCGTGTAGCTTGTGGTTACATTTCCGCTTTTAATTGCTACATAATTACAGCCGTGGTCTGTATCTTCAAGGATTCTGATTTCACCTGCATTAGTAGCATTTCCCCCAACCGTCACGAATGTAGCTGGGTTTAATGTGATTCCCCCAGCATCAGAAGTAAGACAGATTGACCCAACACCGCTCCCTTGGTCTGCGTGTAAAACTATTGTTTCAGATGTCCCAGCGTCTGCGGTCAACCTGATCGCACCTGCGGCATTTAGACCGCTTTTAATTCCTACGGCTCCAACGTCTGATAGCAGTTGGATCGAACTCGATCCCTCTGTCGCCGTTGTGCCTTGGTCGTTAAATATCAAGATTGAGCCAGTTGTCCCGCCGTCGCTCGTTAGTGCGATTGCGTTGGCAAGGTTAGCCGTTGACCTTAATTCAACCCCACCTACATCAGACAATAATTCTATAGACGCCGCTCCCTCAGTTACGCTTGTCCCTTGGTCGTTAAATACGGTAATCGTTCCACTAGTACCACCATCGTTAGTAAGATTAATAGCATTAGCGAGATTAGCCGTTGAACGGAGTTCTACGCCCCCTGCATCCGATAATAATTCTATCGAAGCGGCCCCTTCAGTAACTGAAGTACCCTGATCGTTGAAGATAGTTATCGTACCAGTAGTTCCACCGTCATTAGTAAGATTGATTGCGTTTGCTAGGTTTGCTGTAGATCGTAATTCCACCCCGCCAGCGTCTGATAAAAGGGAGACAGAAGCGGCCCCTTCGGTAACGCTCGTTCCTTGATCTGCATGAATCTTAACCGTTTCAGAAGTACCGCCATTAGCCCGTAAGTAGACACCATTTGCTGAACTGCTAGTAGATGTCAGCGTAATGGCTCCAGAGGCACACGCCGCAACCGTTGTTCCATCAAAATCTATTGAGCCGTTAGCGTCTAAGGCTCCGCTTAGAGTTAGGCTAGTTATTGATGGAGTTGCCGTCCAAGCTGGAGCGCAACTAGCTTGATGAATAATATTGCCGTTTGTCCCTTTCGCTAATCTAGCAGGTGTATTCGCTCCAGATGCGTAGAGTATATCCCCTGCTGTGGTTAATTTTGCAGGTGCTGTTTGATCGAAATTATCCCTAACGTGGGCGTTCATTATGGCGGCGGTTACTACCTCTCCAGTAGTCCAATCTCGCGGATCACTCCATGCCATAGCTCTTTTCCTCCTTAATTCGGAATTTTACTTACGGAATCCGTTAATACGCCAATCGGGTTGAGTAACCCAAAGCCGATGTTCCTACTAGAAAGAAACCAGCATAACCCGACGATTGGCTTAAAGTAAATTTAGCCCTGTGGTTTAACTGGGAGTCAAGTGTATGATGTATTTCCTCTATAAAAAACCCTTCGCTAAGACCTAGACCAGCGTCATTATTCGCTGTAACTGTCACTAGATCAGAAATTTCCCGACTCATAATGTCAGTCAAGGTAGCAGTAGAGCGGTTTCCTACCATTGTCACTTGAAGTAACGGAACCGGATCTTTCCAAGCGGCTAAATGAAAATCGGCCCAGTTTTGCGCCTCTTCGGAATCTGGAACAAATTTTCCCGGATGTGGGTATGTCCTTTTTCCATACGTCGTTTGACTTGTGCTGTCCGTTGCACTTACTTCGACATTATCTTTAGCTGTAACTTTAAACCCTTGGGCCTGTAATTTAGTGATATAAACGCTCCCACTATGACCGTTTGCAAGTGCGATTTCCATAGACTGCGCCCGCTTGGTTAGCGTGACTGTTATATTAGCCGTCCTGTTGGTTCCTGTGCCGTCGGCAGAATCATTCGCCAGATAATCAGTTGTAGCCGTCAAGTTTTGCCAGAAATCAACCGCCGTTGATGTGCTACTTGAACCGGTATTTGGAAAGGTTGCTGTGAATGTTCTTGTAGTTCCTGCGGCTATAACTGGTGATCTTGACCCTGTTTCGGGATGCGTCCATAAAACTTCATCATCACCCGCAAGTTCTGTTTGGATTCCCAATGAAGCACTGCCTAAAATCCACGATCCAGAATGAAGAGGTATTGTGGCTCTTAGCTCATTAAATATAAATTTCAGAGGATCAATTTGCTTAATATGGCTATAAGATAAAGCCGCACCGCTCGCATCGCTATAAGTTGCTTGTGAATTAGTTGACTTAGTATCCTTGCTCCTAGCATGGCGGTCACGGTAAACAATTTTACCCGAAGCATCCTCTTCCAGAAGTCCGGTTTCCGTTTCCTCGATTAAACGTAATGCTTTTAAAGTTTTCGTTCTTTCACACCAAAAGCGGGGAAACTCGACAATACCGGTATCAAGATCCCGATCATCTGCGGGCCAACCAGCAACATCTAACACTTCGCCGATTAATGTCCCTGCATACTTGGAAGCGAACATAGCCGTACTAACATCAAATTTATTTAAAAATCCAAGTGGGCCTATCGCCTTTAAAATTGATCTATTAGCACCATTTACGCTGGGTAAAGGTTCAATACTATCTAAGAAACCTGTCCATAATGTGCGGGTTGTTGAGCCGTCATTGCCGGTAAGTTTAACCTTTCTGCCCGGAAGCAAGTTGCCCGTTAAAGGGGATGATGTATTAAAGGTTGAATAATCAGCACTCTCATTATTTAACGTGGCAGTCAATCGCCCTGCTACAGCTTTTCCTACAAGTTGGGATGCGTAATCATTCCCACGCTTCCACTCAACTTTCATAGTGCGAGCGGTTATATCTTCCCCAGTATCGGAGAAGTCACCATCATTATTCCAATCTACTGCTAATACATAAGTCCCAGTAGCCATTATCTAATACTTCTTTTTTTTCTTTTTTTTAGGCATCTAATCACCTCTCCACATTGGTTTCTCATCCTGATTTTTAGACCCATGGGATTTTTTTACCGCCGTAATAGGGGCGAGCGTGGCCCTCTTCAATGAGCCTGTTATTGACGTTAATGTCATTGCCTTCTTTGTCGATTGTGTGATCGTCCG
>VTLG01002284.1_pt1 | contig 41468 bp, 62 predicted proteins | sample 4694571 | NCBI WGS metagenome assembly VTLG01 (sample SAMN12604809, study PRJNA352737) | marine metagenome | biome: ENVO:00000447; feature: ENVO:00000209|ENVO:00000569|ENVO:01000036; material: ENVO:00002151; isolation source: viral sequences binned using virsorter ...
GTCTACATAAAGCTCAAAGCAAACTACCACACAGCAAAAGAAGAACTTGGGGGGAAGACCTAAAGGGTCAAAAAACTCTCTAACTCTTTTACAAGAAGCTGCGATAAATGGAGTAATGACAAAAGTTTTAAAGAACTTTGATAGGATAGTTAAGACAACAATTCAAAAAGCAGAAGAGGGAGATACTGTCTGCTTAAAAATTCTTTGGGATAGAGTTGTGCCAGCAAGAAAAGCAGTAGAGCATATCTCTAACCCAGCGAATCAAGGAGTAACAATAACGGTACAGGGTGTACCAAAGATTACAAAAACTGAAGTAGTCGATGCACAATTTGAAGAAATAGGAGGCAGTCATGCCAAGTGATAAAAAACAATACGGTAAAATGCAAGAAGGACCAGCACTTCCTTCTGGAGATGTAAAAGGTCAACCAGTAGATTATACTAAAGTAGCTAGTGGTCAGCCTTCAATCACCGAACCAGGTATGCGTAATAAATCAGGTCAAGCGTAGTGGCTAGGCGTAGACGCAATGGTGGCGGTAAAAAATACTAAATGCGTAAATTTAGAGTTCAGGAGGTAAAGGAAGGGCTTTGGGAAATGCTTGAATGCCTTCCTGATTTTATATGGTATATAGGAATGTTTGCTCTAGGGTTTGTAGTGGGAGCTTGGTAGGCTTATGGCTGAGTCTTCTTTGTTTAATAAATATCTTGGCAATGTACGAGATACTTTATTTGGTGAAAAAAAAAGTGAGCCTGAGGTAGAAAAACAATATACATTACCAGACGGTACACCACATCAAGTTTATTACGATGATGCATACTTAGCAGAAGAAGCTGCTAGACATAAAGCTTGGGAAGAAGGTAAGTTCCCAACAGGTCCAGACCCAGACCAAATACACTATGAACAAATACAAGAAAGAGATAACTTTAACCAGTGGTTTAATTTAGATAGTGTAGCAAAAATAGAAAGTAATAATAGGGGAGATGCTGAGTCTGAAGCTGGAGCTTTAGGTTATTACCAAATAAAACCAGATGTAGCAGAAAACCCAGGTTATGGAATTAAACCTCTAGTGACACCAGGTGGTACATATACCAAAGAAGATATATTAGCCACTCCTAGAGAAAGGCAAGAGGACTTTGTTTATAGTTATCTAAAACAAGCAAAATTTATATTTAAGGATGACAAACCTAAAACAATACTATCTTATCTGGAAGGAATACCTGGTACAAAAAATATAGCATCTGGTAAGAAAAAAATTAGTACTCAAGGTATTGGATACTTAGAAAAATATATGTTAAATGGAGATTTAACTAGACAAGAAATAATTAAATCGTTTCCACAATTGAAAACCCATTCAAAGTTTAAGAGGACAAAGTAAATGGCAACAGCAACACTAAGTGTAACACACACTGAGTCAATATCTCTAAATGATAGAGAACAAGGTGGTACAAAAACATATACTATAGCTAGTATAGCTGACGTTTATAAAAGAATCGTAACTTGTCCAGCAGGTTCAGATACTACTGTTGCTACTTTTCAAACATTAACTAGCACATCTGATAATGCAATAGATTTAGAATTAACAAAATATATTCGTGTAACAAATTTAGATGCTTCAAACTCTGTAAACTTATCTTTACAAATAGCTGGAGCTGAAGGTGGTACAGCTAATATGTCAGCTACTATTTTATTATCAGCAGGAGAAACTTTTACAATGGGAACTCCTCACGATGGTATAGGTATAGATGATGATGCTGCTGGTATTGTCACAAGTTTAAACGATTTAGAAAGTATATTAATAGACCCAGGTGCAAACTCTGTTGCAGTTGAAGTCTTTGTAGCAAGTACAGCAGCGTAATGTTACAAGCTTTAATAGGACCAATAGCAGGATTACTAGATAAGTTTATTCCTGATGCAGATACTAAGAATAAGTTAGCTCACGAAATTTCTACTATGGCAGAACGCCATGCGCAGGAATTAGCTAAAGGACAATTAGAAATAAATAAAATGGAAGCACAACACCGCTCTTTATTTGTAGCGGGTTGGAGACCTTTTCTTGGTTGGGGTTTAAGTTTTGCTATGGTGTGGCACTTTGTATTAGCACCTCTAATTACATTTATATGTGCGTTCTCTGGTGTAGAAATACCAGACCTACCTTACTTTGATATGGAATCTTTAATGACAGTATTACTAGGAATGTTAGGGCTTGGTGGTTTACGCTCATTTGAAAAATCTAAGGGGTTAACTAAATGAAAGAGTATGTAGAATTAGTAACAGAAGGAGTAAATAAAATGTGGGATAATATTAAATATTTTATAGAAGACTTACCATGTTGGCTTTTATGTGTAATATCATTTATTGCTGGAGTACTAATTCTTTAGTTTCTACTTATGAAAAGTAGGTGGGAGCATTTCTCTAAACAAGAGTTAAGTTGTACTGGAGCTTGTCCTAGATGTTCAGGTTCAGATAGTAATATGAATGCTGAGTTTATGGCTAAACTTGTTAAATTAAGAAAACTTTGTGGTTTCTCTTTTCCTATAACTAGTGCATATAGATGCCCAGATAGAAATAAAGAGGTTAGTAAAACAGGTTTAAATGGTCCACATACTACAGGAAAAGCAATAGATATACAAATATCTGGTCCAGAAGCTTATGTATTAGTAATGTTAGCTATACAATTAAACTTTACTGGTATAGGAGTTAATCAAAAAGGACCACACAACAAAAGATTTATACACCTAGATTGGAATCTAGAAGGAAAAGCGAGACCCAGAATATGGTCTTATTAAAAATAATAACATGCGTTATATTCTTTTATACTTTTTTCTTTACTGCTTGCCAGTTAATGCAGTAAATGTACCTGAGCCTATTAGTATTTGTTTGTGGGAAGCACAAATATCTAGTGATTTGCAATACGGTAGAAAATATAATAAGCAAAATGATGTATTTTGGCATATAAATACTGTAGAAAATCTTTTAAAAGCAGATGGAAAGCCTTATTGGTACATAAAAAGAGTATTAGAAATACTTGATTTGGTTTGGATGACCTACGATATAGAAGATGATGAATCCTTTGTGTTTAAAACTACCTACAATAAGTGTATAAACGAATATAAGAATGCAGATAAGTTTTATTATTACTAATGGAACTAGAATTTAATTTACATCCAGGTCAATTAGAGATTTTTAACTCTGAAAAGAGGTTTAAAGTCTGTGCAGCAGGTAGAAGATTTGGAAAATCTTATCTTTCTGCTGTAACTTTACTTATAGAAGCTTTAAAAGAAGAGAACGAGTTTGGATATAAGCTAGGACCAGAGATAGTTACCTATTATGTAGCTCCAACTTTCCAACAAGGGAAAGATATTATGTGGAAACTTATAAAAGGGCTAGGTCAAGGTGTTATAAAAGACACTTTAGAAAATACTGGAGTAGTAAAATTAATAAATGGCAGAGAAATCCACATAAAAGGCTCAGACAGACCAGATACTTTACGAGGCGTTGGTCTAAGTTACGTAGTTTTAGACGAGTATGCGACAATGAAGCCTGCAGTGTGGGAAGAAATTATAAGACCTACTCTTTCTGATGTAAAAGGGGGAGCATTATTCATAGGAACCCCAGCAGGTAAGAACCATTTCTATAATTTATTTTTAGAAGCCAATAAGTTAGATGATTGGGATGTATTTGAGTTTAATACTGCAGATAATCCCTTTGTTCCTTCAGATGAAGTAGAAAATGCTAGAAATACTTTATCTTCTGAAGTATTTTTACAGGAATACCAAGCCTCTTTTAGAAGTGGGGGTGGTAATGTCTTTAAGGAAGAGTGGTTTGATAAAATAAAAGAAGATAACTCAGAAGGACAGTACTATATGGCTGTTGACCCTGCAGGATTTATAGATTTAAACGGCAGGAAGATGACTAGTAAGCTAGCAAGACTAGATGAGTGTGCAATAGCTGTAGTAAAAGCTGGTCCAGAGGGTTGGCATGTAACAGATATAGTTACTGGAAGATGGGATGTTAGGGAAACTAGTATCCAGATATTAAGGACAGCTCAAAAGTATAGACCAGTATGTGTAGGCATTGAAAAAGGAAGTTTAAAGAATGCAATTATGCCATATCTTACAGACCAAATGAGAAGATTAAATACTTTTCCAAATGTTGTTGAATTAACACATGGTGGTAAAAAGAAACAAGAAAGAATTACATGGGCTTTACAAGGAAGGTTAGAACATGGTAGAGTTTCCTTTAGTAAAGGAGAATACTTAAAGAAATTAATAGAGCAGGCTTTAGATTTTCCTTCTCAATTAACACACGATGATATGTTAGACGCTCTTGCATATATAGACCAAATAGCAGTAACTTCATATATAGACCAATCTTGGATTGATACTTGGAGTCCACTAGACCAACAGGCAGGATATTAATGGTAAATAGTATTGTAGTAAATGACACAACAGATGCTAATAATAAAACTAAAGACCCTTTAGTGGGGTGGGTAGTAGATAAAGTTCGTGATTGGGAAGATTACAGAAACACAAATTTCAGAGCTAAATGGAATGAATACTATCGTCTATGGAGAGGTCTTTGGAAAGCTGAAGATAAAACTAGAGATAGTGAAAGAAGCCAATTAATTGCTCCAGCACTGCAGCAAGCTATAGAAGTAACTGTAGCTGAACTAGAAGAAGCAGTATTTAGCTCTAAACGTTGGGTAGATATAGACAAGGCTACAATAGATACTCCAGAAGAAGAAAGTGCTATGGGCTATTTAATAGACCAACTATTAAAAGAGTATGAATTAGCTAAGGTTCCAGATGCTATAGCAGAAGTATTTTTAAATGGTGCTATATATGGTACAGGTATAGCAAAAGTAGTAGTTAAAGCTAGAGAAACAAGGCAACCAACTTTAGGAGAAGATGGTAATATAACATCTGAACAGACTCTTGTCCCAGAAGTTTCTTTAACTCCTATAGACCCAATGGAATTTGCTATTGACCCATTAGCTAAAAATATAAATGATGCAGAAGGATGCGCACATATTCTATATGTCCATAAAAACTCAATTAAAGAAAAACAAGAAGCAGGTATTTATGCAAATACAGAAATAGGTAGTGGTAAAGATGATAGCGATTATTGGGCTAGAGGAGAAGCAAGCCCATTAAAAAAACATGATTGGGTAAAAATTATAGAGTATCATGGTAGAGTACCCGTAGAGTTACTAGACCCTATTGGTGCTGCTGTAGAACAAGGCTTAAATATAGAAATAGAAGAACAAGATAATAAGGCAGATACAAGAGAAGCTATAGTTACTATAGCAAACGATGGTGTTCTTTTGAGAGCTGTAGAAAACCCATTTTTTATGCAAGATAGGTCTATTATTGCATATCAACATGATAGAGTACCTAATAGATTTTGGGGTAGGGGTATAGCTGAAAAAGGATACTCCCCTCAAAAAGCATTAGATACAGAATTACGAGGAAGAATAGATGCTATGAGCTATGCTATTCACCCTATGGTAGCTATCAATGCTGCGTTAGTACCTCGTGATTTGAATACTACATTTAAAGTCTATCCAGGTAGGTCTATATTTACTAATGGACCAGCAGCAGAAGCTATACAACCTATAAACTTTCAACCTCCTACATCTTTATCTTTTAATCAATCAGGAGATTTAGAAAGAATGGTTGAAATGGGAACTGGAGCTTTTCAAGCAGCAGCTCCTGCAGGTATGAATCCTAGAAATCAAACTGCTAGTGGAATGAGTATGATTGTTTCTTCTGCTATTAAGCGTAATAAAAGAACTTTACAAAATATAGAAATAAACTTTTTAGATGAGTGGGTTAAAAAGTCTGCTTATCGTTATATGCAATTAGATTCTGAAAAATTTCCAGTAATAAATTTAAGATTTGTTATTAACTCTACTTTAGGTATTATGGCTAGGGAGTTAGAAATACAACAATTAGTACAACTATTAAATACTTCTCCTCCAGGTTCTCCTAGTTATTGGATGCTTATAAAATCTTTATATGAACTAAGTAGCATTTCTAATAGAGAAGAAATGATGCCTATTATTGAAGCACAATTACAACAAAGCTTACAACCACCTGAACCTCCTGTAGACCAGGTTGCATTAGAAAAGGCTAGAACTGAACAGTTTAAAGCTGGTAGTGATGCAGTTTATAAGAAGACTGCTGGTATACTTAACCTTGCAAAAGCAGAACAAATAGAAGATGATAATATTCTTGAAGGTGTTAGTGTTATAACGCAGCTAGCTAAAGATGAACAACAACTAGCTATGGAACAAGAACAACAAAGACAGCAAATGCAACAACAGCAAATGCAACAAGGACAACAACAACAGGCTGTAGCTACTGGACAACTTCCAGAACAGTAACCTAAGGGGTGTGTTATGACAAAAGAACAACAACAGATATATGAATCTTATTTTGATTTATTTGCTTCCAAAGGATGGAAACATTATATAAAGACAGTTAGTGAGGATAGAGAGAAACTGTTAATAACTGGAGTGTATGAATCTAAGTCTGAACTAGAGTTAGGTAAAGCTCAAGGAGCAATACATTATTTGGATATAATTTTACAATTAGAAGATACTATTCAAAATATGTATGAAGAAGCACAAAAAGACCATGAAAATGATGGTAATTATGTTAGAAAAATAGAAGATGGTGAGTAATGTTATACGAGTATTCGTGTAGCACACACGGTAGATTTTCTAAAATTTGTTCATTAGCAGACAGGAAAACAGAAAAGCCCTGTCCAGAATGTAATAAGCTAAGTAAGTTTGTTATATCTGCCTCTCAGTTTACACTGGAAGGTACTACGGGTCACTTCCCAACGGCTGCTAGTAAATGGGAAAGAAAACACGAAACTCACGGTAATTTAAATACTAAGAGGAAATAGATATGGCAGAAGAAAAAGTACTTATATTAGACCCAAATGTACAAGAACAAGTTAATGCGGAGCTTGAAGCTACAGAAGAAGTTGTCGCAGAAACTGAACAAAATTATGAAATTCCTAATAAGTTTAAAGATAAGTCTGCACAAGACATAGCTAAATCTTATGAGGAATTAGAAAAGAAACTAGGTCGGCAAGCTAAAGAGTTAGGTGACACTCGCAAACTTGCAGACGACTTGTTACGGCAAGAACTAGATAAGAATAAACAAGCTACGGCTCAACAAGGAATACCTAGTACGACTGTTGAGGAACCAACAGAGTTTGATTATGATAACCCGTTAGAATCCGTGAAGAAAGTTATACAGCAAGAGCTGGCTCCTGTTAGGGAAAAACTGCAAGCTACCCAAGATGTCTCAACTAGAGACAGGTTAGCAAAACAGCACCCTGATTATATGGACATTGCAGCTTCTCCTGAGTTTTCAGATTGGGTAAATTCGTCACCTATTAGAGCAGATTTGTATAGACGCGCCAATGACCAGCTTGAGTATAATGCTGCCGTTGAATTATTAGATACTTGGAAAGCCTTGCACCCTGCAAAGGAAACTCCTTCTAGGGCTGCAACTCAAAAAGTAACTAAACAAAAGATTAACGAGCTTAGCACCGAAGCTGGAAGTACAGGTCAAACGTCAACCAAAACTTTCTCTCGTAGAGAACTTATTAACCTAAGAGCAACTAACCCTAACAAGTATTACGAGATGGCTGATGAAATCAGAGATGCGTATGCTAATGGTAGAGTTAGATAGATAACTTAATCAAAGGAGAAAAATAATGGCAGCTTTTGCAGCAACTAATGCTATTACGACTACTACTCATGCGAATTATATTCCAGAGCTGTGGTCCGATGAGATTATCGGTGCTTTCAAACAAAATCTTGTTTTAGCTAATCTTGTAACAAAGATTATGCATAACGGTAAAAAGGGTGATACTATTCATATTCCTAACGCATCTCGCGGTGACGCAAGTGCTAAGTCGTCAGGAAATAATTCAGTAACACTTATCGTTGCAACTGAATCTAAAACAGATTTACAAATTGATAAGCATTTTGAATACTCTCGTTTAATTGAAGACATTGTTAGTGTGCAAGCACTTGACAGTTATCGTAAGTTTTATACTGACGATGCTGGCTATGCTTTAGCAACTAAGGTCGACAGAGAGCTTCATCAGAGAGGCGCATTACTACAAGGTGGTGCAACTGGTTCTGGTGCAGCTTATGAAGGTGGTGGTGTAATTGGAGGAAACGGCTCTACAGCTTTTAATGGAGCTTCTTCTGGTAACGGTACTGCTTTAACTGATGCGGGTATCCGCAAAATGATACAAACTCTTGATGATGCAGACGTTCCTTTAACAGAACGCGCTTTAATCATTCCTCCAATAGAAAAGAAAAACCTAATGGGTCTTTCTCGTTTTACGGAGCAAGCGTTTGTTGGTGAAGGCGGTTCCGCTAACACTGTTCGTAATGGTTACGTTGGTGACGTATATGGCATGCCTGTATATGTATCAACCAATTGTCCATTCATCCACTGTAATAACCAAACTAATACACAAACCGTAACGTTTTCGTCTACTTCTCCAACTGGAGCTAGTAATACTGATGACGTATTTGGTAACACAGTAGACTGGAACTCTAGCTCTCCAACTGATACTCAATACCGTGCAGGTATGGTTTTACACCGCTCTGCAATCGGTTACGTTGAGCAGATGGGAGTTCGTTCACAAACACAATATATGCAAGAGTACTTATCTGACCTATTTACCGCAGATACAATCTTCGGTACTGGTGAGCTTCGTAACGATGCAGGACAAGTGTTTATAGTACCAGCGTAATATAACGGGGGAGTTCGCTCCCCCATTTTTTATAAACTTATACTTAGTTAGGAGAAATACTATGAAATGGGAAACACCTTCTTATGAAGATATCCGTTTTGGATTTGAAGTAACGATGTATATTAACAATAAATAGAGGATTTAATCATGGCACGTAGACAATTTCAAGACGTATTTGAAGATGTTTTAGTTGGGTCTGTAACTGCTGACTTAGCTAATGTAGCTGATGGTGATGAAGTAGCACAATCAATAACTGTTACTGGAGCTGCTTTAGGAGATTTTGTTTTAGTATCTTGTTCAATAGATACTGCGGATGGAACTCTTACAGGAACTGTAACTTCTGCTGATACTGTAGAAATAGTATTAGCAAATAATACTGGTTCTGGTTTAAACTTAGGTTCAGCAACGTTTAAAGCAATTGTTCTTTCACCACGAGCAGACTTATTTTAATAGTAGTAAATAAAATTTAATTACAGCCTGAGATAAGGTAACTGTAGGAGGCAATAATGCCAGAAGCACAATTAAAAAAAGCAAAAACTGCTGTTAAGGCTAAACCTATTCCAAAGCTAAAAGAGAATACAGCTCTTGTAGAATCTAAAGGTAGTAAACTTGAGGTTCCAACACTACACGCTCTAACTGTTTTAGAAAAACAAGGTTGGAAGGTTTTAGATTATAAAGCAGACGTAGACTATCTGATAGAACATTGCGATTCGTACGAGTTAAAGTACCCACCGCTACCATCAGTTAGTCAATTAGTAGAGATAATTAGAAGAGGTAAATAATGGCTACTAGGAAAGAGTTAGTAAATGAAGTTTTAAGACGGTTAAGAGAACCAGAACTAGGTACTGATTCTACTATAGCGTCTAGTACTTATGCAACAATGGTGGCTTCTTTCCTTAATGATATTAAAACAGAATGTGAAGATGCTTGGAATTGGGGACAATTTAGAGAAACTATTCAATTTGACACTGAATCAGGAACGTCTTTATATTCTTTACCAAATACAACAGTAAGAACCAAATTACTTTCTATGTGGAATACTACTCAAAACTCTAGAATGAGGCAAGTTACAGAAGACTATTTTAATAGGAGTACTCTTATAGGTACACAGTCTAATGCTGGACCATCTTATTATAGAGATAGGGGAATACACGCAGCTACTGAATATAAACAAGTAGAATTACACGCTACTCCAGATGGAGTTTATACTATAAAAGCAGAGATAGTAAATCCACAAAAAGATTTGTCAACTGATGATGAAAAAGTAATTTTAAGTATTGCTAAACAGGCTTTAATATATGGAACTTGGGGGTTGTGTATATCAGAACGTGGTGAAGATGGTGGTCAATTAATGGATGAAATAACGCAGAAATATGGTTTTCATTTGCAGACTGCTATATCTTTGGATAGGAGGTCTTATCCAGACGAAGGCGATATAGAGGTAGTATAGTATGGCTACAAGATTGTTACCAGTACAAATACGGTCTCCTGGTAGATTGGGATTAAATACTCAAAGTTCTTCATTAGGTCTAGGTCCAGAGTGGGCATTGTTTTTAGATAATGCTGTCTTTGATGACTTAGGAAGGATAGCTGCTAGAAAGGGTTTATTAAAAGTAACTAATACTCCTATAGCTGGTAATCCAACTTTAGACCAAACTTTTGAATATGTACAAAGTGCAACCACTGAACATATAATTACTGTAGATAATGCTAATGGTAAACTATATACTGGTACTACTACTTTAACAGAGAAAACAGGTTCTCTTAGTTTTACTGATACCAATTGGCAATTTGCTAATTTTAATAATAAAGTAATAGGAGTTAGTCAAAACCAATTTCCTATATACTGGGACGGTAGTGGTAATTTTGAAACACTACATAGTCAGCATGCTAATTGGGCAGCAAGTACTGCTTATGCATCAGGAGCTACTGTTAAAGCGGTAGGTTCTGCAACAGAAGAAAGGTATTTTGTTTGTACCTCAGCAGGTACATCAGGAGGTTCTGAACCTACATTCCCTTCTGCGGAAGGTGCTACTGTAGTTGATAATGGAGCTACTTGGACCACAGTTAAAATGCCAAAAGGAAACTGTATACTGTCTGCTTTTGGTAGGTTATGGATTGTAGATTCAGATAGGACTACTATTAGATTTAGTGGTTTTAATAATGATAAAGTATTTGACGCCACAAATGGTGGTGGCACAATAGATTTAGTTAATAACTTTGCTTTTGCTAGAGACGAAGTTTCTGCTATATCAGTATTTAATAACCAATTAATAGTATTTGGTAAAGATAACATCGCAATTTTTAATAATGCAAGTACTCCTTCATCACTTGCGTTAGCAGACTCTATAGTAGGAATGGGTTGTACTGCTAGAGATAGTATACAGAATATAGGTTCTGATATTATATTTTTATCTGAAGATGGTTTAAGAGCATTGTCTCGTACTATTGAATTAGAGAAAATGCCAGCTCAAGATTTAAGTAAAAATATAAGAACAGAATTTTTAGATTTTATTGCAAGTAAAGATAGTAATAAAATTAGGTCTATATACTCACAAATAGATGGATTTTATTTGTTATTAGTTGGTACTAGTATTTTTATGTTTGACTTTAAAGACTTAATAGCCAGTCCTAAAACATTAGACGTACCTTTACCGAAGATTGCTAGATGGTTAGAAATGGAACCAGATAGTATAGCATCAGCTAAAGATGGAACAATATATTTTGGAAAATCTGGGTATATAGCTAAGTACTTTGGATATAAAGATAGCGTTTTATCTGGTGGTTCTGTAGTGCAAAACGCATATAATTTTAAATATAGGTCTAATTGGTTAGACTTTGGGTTTGTAGACCCACAGGCAGCAGGTCTATATAAGATGCCTAAAAAAATTAAAATGACAGTAAATGAAGGAACAAATTATAGTATAAACTTTTTTTGGGCTTTTGACTATATTAATACAGAGTATAGGCAAGCAGCAAACGCAGTATTAAATACGTTATTATCAGCAGGCGCACAATGGAATATATCCGAATGGAATTTAGGAGAGTGGTCTGGAGATGCTGTAGCAGTTGATAATGTGCCAGCACAACTTTCTGGTTCAGGACAAAATATGCAATATGGATTTGATGTAAGTATTGATGGTTCTAATATTGCTGTAGCTCAAGTTGAATTATTAATTAAAATTGGAAGGGTAGCAAGATAATGGCTGATTATTCAAGACAACAAGATTTTAGTGCAAAGGACGCGTTAAGTAGTGGTGATGCGTCTAAAGTTATAAAAGGGTCAGAAGTAGATAGTGAGTTTGATGCTATATTAACCTCTATTGCTTCTAAAGTAGATGATGGTGCAAACTCTACGCTTACCTCTATAACTGGCTTAACTACTCCATTAACTGTAGCGCAAGGTGGCACAGGTGCAGCAAATTATTTAGCTACTACAAATATTTGGGCAGCACCACAACGTGGAATAATAACAGCAATAGGTAACTCAGGTTCTACTTGCACAATAAATTTAGATACTTCTAATAATCACAGCGTAACTTTAAATGCTGCTACTGTTACCTTTGCCTCTCCAACAGGATTAGATGCAGATGCCAAAGGACAATGTGGAAGTATATTTATAAGTCAAGACGGCTCAGGTTCAAGAGCAGGTTCTTTTAATGCAGTTTTTGATTTTCCAGGCGGTACTGCTCCAACATTATCTACTGCAGTAAATGCAGTTGATAGGTTAGATTATGTTGTTGTTAGTGCTACTAAAATTCAATGTGTTGTAACTTTGGCTTACGCATAATATGCCAATAATTGGAAGCAACATATTAGCAGGAGCGTCTGGTCAAGCAGGTGTTAGTGTTGACAGTGGTACATACACAGGTAAAAGTTGTATCTTTAATGGAAGTAGCGATTTTCTTAATAAAACTTGGGGTTCTGCAGCATCTGATTTAGATAAATTCACAATCTCAATGTGGATTAAAAGAAACAATGTTGATTCAGGTTCTACGCAATATTGGTTAGTTGGTTCTTTATCAGGTGGCGAATCAAACATCAGGATTCAAGCTGATAAAATTTATGTTCACCTAACAGGGAGTAACTATGATTTTGTTGGTTCAAGACTTCTAAGAGATACAAATAATTGGTACCACCTCGTATTCAGATACGACTCAGATGAGGGGTCAGCAGGAGACCGATTCAGATGTTATATTAACGGTGAATTAGAAACTTGGTCATCTAGTTCTACTATACCAAGTACCACAGATAATCAGTTTTTTGCGAATACCAATCAAATAACTATCGGTGCATATGATGCTAGTAATCATAGGTTCAAAGGGTACATGGCACAGGTAGTTGCATTAGATGGGCAAAGTCTTGCGCCCACATCATTCGCAGAAACATCTGATGATACAGGTGCGTGGATTATGAAAGAGCCATTAACAGGATTAACTTTTGGTGATAATGGTTTTCTATTAGAATTTAAACAAACAGGTACAGGTACGGCAGGTTCGACTACAATAGGTGCTGATACCTCTGGTGAAACTAATCACCTAACTTCAAATAATTTTGCATCTGCTGATTCAGCAATACCAGATACGCCTGTTGATAACCATGCAACTTGGAGTGCCATACATAAATATGGTGGGTCAGGGTGTGCAGCAGTAGAAGGTTTATTTGAAGGTAATAAGGAATGGCAAGGTCCTAATGGTGGTGGACAAAATATTGGAGTTTCTTCTCTTTCTGTTAATGCTAGTCAAGATACTTTTGTAGAATTTAAAATTACCGCTGACGGTGCAGCATCTGCCATTGGAATTATTCCCATAGAAGAATTTGCTATTTTTGAATCTTCTCAACCATCACTCTATGGTGGTGCTACTGCACAAGCATATTATAGTGATGATGGAGAATTTTATTCCAATAATGATGGCGGTTCTTCATATGGAGATACTTGGACAACAAATGACGTTATTGGAATAAGATTAAATAATGGGTCATTATTTTTCTATAAAAATGGAACAATACAAAATTCTGGAACAGCAGCAAAAACAAGTCTTACAGGTGATTGGCTTTTTGCCTGTACTGGTGAGTCAGGAACAGATGTAACAGTAAGAGTTAATAGCGGAGATTGGACTAACGAACCAAGTGGAATAACATCTTCTAATCAATGGTCCTCAGCTAATCTACCAGACCCAGACATAGGTACTACTGATACAACTCGTGGAAATGATTATGTAAATTCTCTTTCTTATAGTGGTAACGGCTCAGATGGAGCAAGAGTGATTAGTGGAGTTGGATTTACCTCAGGAATGGTATGGCAAAAGATTAGAGCAGGTACAGACCAAGGATTTGGTGTTTGGGATATTGCAAGGTCATTTGGCGCAGGTGAGGCATTAGATATTCAAGATGATAAAGCAGAAGGAACTTGGAATGGAGCAAGTAGTTCTCAGTATGGTGATGTTACAGCAGTAGGTTCTGATACAATAACTGTTAATGATGGCTCAAGTGCATCTAGTGGTGGTTATGTAAATCATAGTGGTCGTTCTTATATGTTATATGCTTTTAAAGCAGGGACATCTTTTACAAATAATTCTGGCACAAATTCTGCAACAATAACTACAACAGGACAACACAACGCAGATTCCAAATTTGCAGTTTTTACTTACTCAGGAAATAACACAGACAACGCAAAAATTTTCCACCCACTAGAAGCCGTGCCTGATTTCTTAGTAGTAAAAAGGAGAGATAGTGATGGTGGTTGGTATGTTTATCATTCAGCAAATACTTCCGCACCAGAGACAGAATATCTGAGATGGAATGTAACTGATGCAACAACCGATAGTACTGATGCTTGGTCAGATGATGCACCAACATCAACACTTATTACACTAAAAGATAATAATGCGTGTAATGGAAGTGGAGCAACCTATGTGGCTTATGCTTGGGCGAATGGAGATTCATTTTCAAGTGGATATTATGAAGGAAATGGTAATGCAGATGGTCCAAGAATTTACTGCCCATTTCGACCACAAATAGTAATTACAAAAAGAACTGATAGTGCTGATAATTGGAGACTAGTTGATACAACAAGGTCATCTGATAATGATGGTAGTACAATAGGATTTAAAATGAATGCGGGCGACGCAGAGGCTGATGCAGGTAATCGTAATATAGATATGCTAAGTAATGGCTTTAAAATTCGTGATACAGATGTAGACACCAACGCAAGTAGTGGAGATTATATTTGGTGTGCTTGGTCACATACACCTTTTAAATATGGAAATGCTTTTTAGAGGAAAAGAAAATGTACACACATAATGGTAGAACAATACAAGCTAATAGAGCTTGGACTTCAGACGATGGTTACCAACATCCTGCAAATTGGACTAAGTGTTGGGGTAAGGAAGATTTAGAAAGATGGTCAGTAACTTGGACTGATGACCCTGTTGTTAAATCTTTTGACAATAGGTTTTACTTTAATGCTGATTCTCCACGCCCACTAGACGATAGTGATAGAACTGATGCTAATGGTAATAAAATAAAGGACGCTGATGGTAATCAACTTATTAGTTATGGATTGAAGTCAACATGGATAGCAAAGAAAAAAGCTGAAGCAAACGAGTTATTAAGTAAAACGGATTGGTATATTGTACGTAAACAAGAAAAAGACATAGCTATACCATCTGCAATTACAACTGAACGTGATGCTATTAGAACTGCTTGTGCAGGTATAGAAACGAAAATAAACGCCTGTGATACTTTAGATAAATTTATGGCTTTATTTGATAGAAAGGATAATGGCGACCCATCTGATATGGATTGTTATAAATGACATCTATACCATGGTACGCTTATTTAATAATCCTATTTCTGCCTTGCTTAATAAATACCCTAATAGGTATATATATCCAGCTTTACTTAAAGCGTATAAACAGGCAAGAAAAAAACCCACCATGGACGTACAAAAAAAGTCTGATTAATGCTGTAGCTATTGGTGCGCCTATGGGTGCATTAACTCAGATGTTATTACAATCAGCTCTGTCTCCTTATATATATTTAGACGAAGCTAGTCAATGGAATTTAGTTATATTTGCAGCAGTGTTTTGTCCTTGGTTAATTATGATTGGGTATTCAACATCTTTATGGTATACAAAGAAAAAAGGATATACAATGTTATATGAATACTTAAGAGTACGCCATCGTGAAATTGAATACCCAGATGAAGATAGTGATTTTACTATAAAAAATTATCATAAATCAGAATTAAACGGAAATAATATAAGAGAAGAATAATGATTTATAAACACCCAGAACCTATTGTTAAAGCAATAGATTTTATTACTTATAGTTGTAGTGGTTGGGCGTGTGTAGCTGCCTATGTAAACCATTATTCAACTCTGTTTGCTATTGGGATTGCGTTTTGTTCTTTGCTTGTTAGTTTAGTGTATAAGCATTTAAACTATTTAATAAATAAAAAGAAAGTAAATGCTATGTTTGGAGAAGAGAAAGAAAATTGGGAATGAAGCTCTCATTAAAACCTATAGAAGAACCCAGTAAGCAAGTTGAATTTCTATACATATCAGGGTCGTTAAAAAGGAAGGACCCAATAGAAGAAGCAATAAGACAACTTACCACTTTTACTAAATTTGTAGGTATAGTTGATGAAAATGAAAAGCTTTATGGCGGATTTGGTTTAGATAAGCACGAAGTTCATGTAGCAGTTAGTAAAAAAATTAAAGGTAAGTGGGCATTTTTATTGCCCGAATTAATATCTATGGTTTTAGATGAGTATGGATTTCTTACTTGGTTTTATGATGTTAGTGACAAGTTAGAAAATAAGTTTCAGAAAGACTTAATTAAGTATTTATCAAAATTATATAACGTAAAAAAGACTAAGGAAAACGATAACATACATTTTTATGAGTTGAGGAAAATATAATGAGTTTTGTAAAAAAAGCTGTTAGAGGCGTAACAGACATGTTTGGTTTAACTGGAGACGTACCATCAGGTGCGCAGTCTAAAACTGGATTTTTCCCTCCTAACATTAATATTATTTCAGAATTATTTGAAGCAGAACAAAAATCAAGTGGTGGTAAAATAGAAAATACTGGTAGATTTACTGGTGAAGGTAAGCGTATTGCTGACATTCTAGATGCAATACAGAGAAGAAAAAGTGATGAATTAAAAGCATATATAGGTTCTGGTTCGGATGATATGATAGCCAGGGAGAAGGGTCTACTACGAGATATACGTGAACCTTCAATTATAGACGCTAGAAATATGCTTGATGAACAAATTGCTGCTACAACAGGAGGCTTATTTACAACGCCAGGTGGACAGGCTGCAAAAGCAAGATTTGAAGCTCAAAATGTTGCTGACTTAGCAGCAGGAGACCTAGCTGCTCATGATAGAGCGTTTAATAGAAAACAATTATTAGAGGCAGACGAAACAAGTACATTAAATAATTTAGTTGCATATAAAAATCAGCCTTTAAATGCAATTAAAATAGCTTTAAATACAGCTTTGGGAGCTGCTCCAGGTAATACTGCTTCGGCTCAGATGCTTGCACAACAAGAGCTAGCAAACCAACAAGCTACTTTTAAATTTTTTGAAACCATATTTGGTGGCTTTATGGGAACGGAAGGAGGAACACCAACTACTCCTACTCCTACAACACCTATATATTCTGGAGTGCCTACTTCTAGCCAAGCAGGAGGTTTTGGTATGGACTGGAGGACCTCAACTTCACCATTTAGTTCTAATAGACCACAGTTTACTGGTACATTTTCAGGAACTTCTCCTCGTAGTAACTACTTTATGGGAACCCCTTACTAATGGCTACTTTATTTGATGACCCAAAAAATATAAGACGTGAAGGAATCCAGGCTTTAGCTACCAAGTCTGGAAGTAATATAGGAACTGCTATAGGAGTTGGCTTAGGTAGACTATTTGGAAGAGACATACCAGGAGTAGAATCAGCAAAAAGAAAACAACAAGTTGTAAAAGAGATTATGAGTGAGACTGGTTCAGATGGGAAACCTTATGTCTTTGGGTCAATAGAATTTTTTGATGCTGTATCTAATAAACTATATCAGAATGGTTTTCTTAAAGAAGCAGCAGATGTTAATGAAATTCGCAATAAGACTGCTGAACAGTTATTAGCACAACAAAACATACAATCACAAATAGATGCAAGAGAGGACAAACTTGAGAACTTTTGGAGATTTGATTCAAATGGAAAAGTTGTAAGAGAAACTGCAAAAATAGGTTCCCCAAGATGGGATGAATTAGTTGCTAGTAATGAGTGGATTAAAGGTAATCCAGAGAAACAAGAAAAAGAAGAAATACCAGAACTTCAAAGTTTTAGGCATACTGGTACTGGACAAATAGTTAATGCGCCAGAAGGAACTATACAATATGATGACTATGTAAAGAACCCAGACCTTGTAGCTATATCAACACCTTCTGCTTCAGATTTTAAATCTGAAAAAGAAGAAGTATTTGATACTAGAAACTATTTTAAATTTAATTCTACTACCAATAGCTATGACACAATGACAGTAATAAAAGGCTCTAAAAGAGATAAGGACGCAGCATCAGGAAGTATTTGGACTGAAGGTACTGCTCCTACAACAGGACGTATAAAGGATAAAGAAGAGGTTTCAACATTTTATAATGCAAGATTAGATACATATAGAGAGGCGCGCGAAGGCACTAGAGAACATGATAGGATGGTTGGAGATGATAGCTGGACTAGAGTTACAACTCCTACTGCAGAACAAATGAAAAAGGATAAACCTAAAAAAGAACTTGATACTCGTAATTTTTATAGAAAGCTTCCAGATGGTACCTATGAGTCAGTTACAGTACGAAAAGGTAGCGCAGAAGATGATGCAAAGATAGCGTCCCCTGAATGGATTCAAGGAGAAGCCCCTGTTGTCGAAGAAGAAAAGGCGCAGGATACACAAGAATATCATAGAGTTATGAAGGATGCATCTGTTCAGAGGGCATTAGTACGAAAAGGTAGTAAACAAGAAAATGATATAATAAAGCAAGGTAATTGGAGAAAAGGTCCAGCACCTGAACCACCTGATGCAGCAGATATAGTAAACATGTATAATGCAAGGACAGGGATAACGCAAGGATTTTTTAAAGGAAGTAAAGCGTTACAAAAGGCAGTAGAGTCTGGGGAGTGGGTTAGAACTGGTGACGCAGGCTTTAAAGATGTGACGGCAGTTGACGCGCCTGCATATGAACCTGTAGGCACAATTGCTCAACAAGGAGCTAATAGAGCAGATGCTATAGAAAATATAGTAGATGTAGATTCAATTAGTAAACCAGATACACCTGTAACCTTAAATCCAAGAGCTATACAAGCTCTTAATGACCTAACAGATGATAAAATAGCAAAAGCTCCTGAAGGGTTAGCATCAAATCTTCAAGAAATGCTTCAGAAAGAAATTGATGATTCTAATGAATTTATAGGCTTTGGTAAAACTCTTTTTGCGCCTATACAAGGAACTGGGGACCCTGGCAAGGAATTAAATCTACTTGAATTAGCTGCTGCTCCTGGTAAGGTTACTGATGTAAGGATGTGGTTAGCAGGATTTGAAGACCAGGTTACGGAACTATTTGGTACTTTTGGTAAAGCTATACCAAAAAATATACAAAACTGGCTTAGTCTTAAGGATGACGACTCAGTAACGTCAGATGAGATAAGCCAATTTATATATAATATGGCAGCACTTCAATTTGCTAGGTTAGAATTTGGGGCTGTCTATCGCGGAGGAGGTGGAGGTAAGATTACTCCTGCAGATGTAGAAAAAGCTAGAGGTATCATTGGTGTTACTGAAAAAGGAGAACTTGTTGGGGATAAAGATAAGTTTGAATTCTTTATGCTAAGTGCTTTATCGAATGCTGAGAGAAGAAAACAGGATGCTGAGATGGACTTACGAAGACCTAGAATGGAGTATAATAGAGAGTGGTTACAAACTTTTGCAGACATGCACCAAGCGACTCTAGAATGGTCGCGTTATCCTAAAAGTTTAAATGTTAAGCTTAGTCCCACAGATACTAAATCCCATCGACATCCAAAAGCAGGTCAACAAATAGCTAAAATTACATTTAAAAATGGGAAAGAAATTTATATAGATACACATTTAAAAAATGCTACAAACCTTACTATAAATTTTAAACGACAAATTAAGAGCATGCATGAGAGTACATTACCATGATAGATATGTACAATAGGACTGAAGATGAAATTATAACTATAGATAATAGAAACAATTCACAAGTTTTAAATACCGAGGATTATAGTAATGAAGAAATCTTAGAAACTAATGAGTCTTTTATATCTGATAGTCAGGAAGTAGGCACTGATAATATATTACAAACACCACTAGAAAATGATACACAAGAGTTATATTCTAAAGAAGAAATAGATGAAGCTCAAAGTTCTTTTCAAGTAACAGGTCCTAATGATATGCCTAGAGCTGGAGAAGTAGTTGGTAGCATGAGGTCATATACAAGACAGTATTTAGAAAATAAGTTTTCAGAAGGAAATCCACCACCATTTCCTCTTACAGATGAAAATATTGATTTGCTTAATAGAGAACACGCAGCTATTATTAACAAAGAATTTTATTCTAATAGCCAATTTTTAGGTGTGGCTGACAATGCTAGAAGCGCAGGTAGAAAATATCTTCATCTTCTTAGAACAACAGACCCAGAGGTAGATTACACTCAAGATGCTACATGGCAAATAAGGTCAATAGTATCTGGATTAGATACACACGAAGAAAGAATAAAAGCTATAGATGATTACTATGGTGAGGGTTCTGCAGGTATAGATAGTTCAGGAAGGCTAACATTTATGCACCCTGAAACTGGTAAGAAGACTACATTTGATAAACCAGAATTTACTGCAACTGATTGGGCAGACTTTGTGGATGATTACCCTATGGTAGCTGCAACAATAGGAACGAGTGTATTTCTAGGTCCAGTTAGCTTAGGTAGAATGTTTCTTGGTGATTTAGTTTCTTACTTTACGGCTCGTACTGGAATGGAAACTTATGAATCTCTTAGAGGAAGGAATTTAGAAAGTACAGAAGAAATACTAGATAGGTTTGAAACAGAAGCTCTTCTTACTATTCCTCTTTTTGCTTTATCTAGTGGTGGTGTATGGTTTGCGAATAGGCTTAAGAATCCATTTCATAATGGTATGACTCCAAAAATTATGGATAGAATAAAAGAAGTTGATAGATTAAATAGACAGAGAGAAGCAAGAGGGCTACCTAAAATACAATTACCTGTTTCTGCTATGAATGAATCTCCTTTCCTTGGAAGAATAGAAGGTATATTATCAAAATTACCAATTACTAGTTGGCTATATAGAGTTCAAAAGCGTAGAGTAGAGACAGCTATTGGTGAAGAAGTTGAGTTCCTATTATCAGAATCAGGATTAACTGGAGCAGCACTTGTTGCTGAACGAGAGGTTGTTAAAAAACGCATGATAAAGATTGCTGAGGAATATAGGGACGATATATTCCATAGCAATAATGTTAGATACTCTGGAATAAATAAATATGATGGAGCTGAGTCAATAACAGATGGAGTCGGTGTGGCTTACAGAGTGATGGATAAAAAATTAGAAGATAGATATGTAGCTATATCTGCTTTAGCAGGAGACTCTAAGATAATTCCAGTAGGACCACAAAGTGCTTTTAAAAAGTTACTTAAAAAGGAAATGGATGACCTAGAAAACTTAAGAGGAACCTCTCCACAATTTGATAGATTATATAAAGAGTTAGAAGGGTGGATGAAACTTGGTAACAAGACTAGTAACCGTATTTCATTACCAGAACTCTTTCTTGTAAAGAAAGCTCTTTCAAGAAAAATAGCAGGAAAAGATGAGTTTTTTAAAGACCTTGATATTGGTAGAGCAAAGAAGATGTACAAAGCTTTAAATACGGCTGTAACCCGATTAACACAACATGCTGAAAGAGTTGCTCCTTACTTAGACACTCCTATGTCTGATGCTGCTATAAAAGCATTTACAAAAGAAATAAATAATATTAGTTTAGAGTATCATAAGTTTAATAAAATGTATCTATCTGGTAGTGGTACTGTGTCTGATATAGTTAAAGCAAGTTCAGCAGAAGATATAGTAAATTTCTTTATGAGAAAAAATAATTCTCAGAATGTTAATGAAGTTAAAAAGATATTACTTTCTGCTCCAGGTGGTAAACGTAAATGGAAGAAAGCACAAGAAGCAATGCAAAATGAGTTATTTGTAGATTCTACAGGTAGGTGGCTACGTCCTACAGAGATACAAAAAAGACTTGAAGGTCTAGGTAAGCCTACAGTAGAGGCTTGGATGGGTAAAGGTTCTTATGATAATTACATGAATATAGCTGCAATGGCAAAAAAATTAAATAGGCACCCTTTGCAGAAAATAACTAAAAATATAGAAGATGCAACAAGATTGCATAAGATGGTAACAAGTCCTAACTTGACATCAACTGAACTACTTTCCCTTAGAAATTCTTTTAAAGGTGGAAAAAATAGCAGAGAATGGAAGTCTATACAGCAATACCATATGGCTGATATTATTGAAAGGGCAACCGTAGGTGGTATATTAGATGGAAAAAAACTTTTAAGCCAACTACAAAAAGCAAAAGGTGGAGAAACAGAACTTAGAAGTAAAATTATATTTGAAGGAACAGACTATCATAGAAAGTTATATGATTTAGCAGAGATTTCTGTGGCTGCAGCTAAGAATGAAGGTGGGTCTGTTGGAGGGCTTGCTGCTGGGATGGCGATAATGTCTATGTTTTCTGGAAATATAGCGCATATTGCAGGTACACTATTAACTTCATGGGTAGCTGCAGGTATATTAACATCTAAAAGCGTTGGTCTTAAATGGCTGACTAAAGAAAAATTTAGTGACATAACTAACGCACAGTTAAGAATTATTATATCAGATATGAATAGAATTTATTTTGGAGACTTAGATAAATCAGCTCCAAGTCAACTTCAAGAGGATTTTTCAGGCTTTAGAAAAGATGTACTTAAAGACGCACAGGATGCATATGGTGATACATCTGGTAGATTAAAAAAATTACCTTAGTTTAAATTTCACAAGCTCCTGCTGTACATGCTAACTCTTGACTTCCAATAGTATTGTCAAGACTTTCATTTAAGTCTGTCCACTCTATATGTTTAGGCATATCTTTTAATAAGATACTATACTTTTCTTTATCTATCTCCTCATATGGAGCATCCTGATATACATGGTCTGTGTGTGGAAGGAAACTAATCCCACTCATGTATTCAAAGTTATCATATACCCAAGACATAGCAGGTAGAAATTCTTTTTCTTTATAATAGATAGTAACACTTGGCTTATGCTCACACCAATGCTCAGCATATATCTTCCACAACTCTAATTGTTTCATAGCTCCGTAGTCATCTCTCATTACTGATGAACTAGGAGACTGTATAGGAAAACTAAATACATACATGTCATTAGGTTTCTCTGGTGCATCCTTATATGGAACTCCTTTCTCTATCATAAGTTTACTTAGTGGGTCTTTTTTATCCCCTCTAACATTTCGTATATAGTAAGAGCTATAGCGAGGATGAATACCAGAGGCAGTATTACACAACTGACTAACAGTACCACTAGGCTTAACACAAGTGATAGCAACACTTTCAGGAATTTTAAGATTACTTGCCCAATCTTTATTAGTTTCAATAGACACCTCTCGTAGTTCTTGTAATTTCTTTGGAAGGCTATGGTTATTAGGGTCGCCAAGAGAAGCGTGGTCTAGTATGCCAGTTAAACTAACACCTAGTAATCTCTCTTCATCACAGTTATTTTTGTAGTCTTTAGAAAGGAACCTAAAGTCGGTTAGTGTAGATTGTAAAGTACCTAGAATGGTGGCTATTCTAACTTTCTGTTTTAATTGTTCTTGATTATCTCCAGAGCGTACTATGACCTCAGATAAGTTACAAAATTCTGAATCCCTAAGAATTATTTCTGAACAAGGATTCGTTCCAAACTTATGTTCTGGGTCTCTACGTCCATTTCTTGATGCTACTCTTTGAGCTGATGGTACAGAATATATACCACGCTCTCCTGACTTTGACTCATATAAACTTGCAGACTCTTCTAAGAATACACTTAGAGCAGGTGTGTCTGTATAACACACAGAGTTATTAGCTAACGCTCTATGTGGGTGGTCTAACCACCATTGTCCGCTCTTAGCTTTCTGCATTTCCCTATCATCTAAATCAGATAGAGATATTAATGCAGACCTACGTACTCCTCCCACTACTACGATGTCTGCAATCTTACAAACTATATCATGTACTTCTATTGGTTTTAGTTTCCTACCTTTTGCATTTTGAAACAAATCAACACAAAAATTAAATAATTCTACTAAAGGTTCAGGACCACTAGCTCTGCCACCAAAAGTTTTTAATGGCATTCCTGCTTTTCTTACTTTACTTACATCCCATTTGGGTATCTGTCCTGAGTACAGTAAAGTTATTATTTCTTTAAAAGACTTAGACCAACCTATTTTACTATCAGGTACACATACGATAGTGTCGGTAGGGTGGAAGTCCTCTGCTACAGTTGGAAGTTTATCTACTTCAGATTTGCAAACAGAGAACCCCACGCCTGTTCCGCACATTAGTATATACATTACTTCGCTAAATTTCCTAGCGTTATCCATAGCAACAAAGCAACAGTTGTACCCTGCTACATTGTCTTTATCCAAAGCCTCTCCTGCAGTCATAAGACAGCGCATAGAAGGCATTACTTTTTTATCTAGAATAAATTGTTTACACTCATCTAGTTGACTATGATACTTAACTGGAACTCTTTGTTTCCAAAAGTTTATGTATCTGTCTACTGTCTCTTCCCAAGTTTCTCTACGATTTTTATCGGGTAGATACCTTGCATATCTGCTTTGGTGTATATACTCTTCGTATAACTTCACTACTATCCTCCTTTGTAGTTAATTTTGTAACATGTTACAAATCTCTGTTTAATCATCTATGATGTTGGCATCTTCTGGTAAATCTGGAAGTTCTCTCCAACCCATTTTAGTTGTTCGTAACTGTCCACTCCAACTTAAAGTATACTCATGTGTATATACTTCTTCATACAACTTACCTGCTCTTTGTGCAATCCTACCAGTAGAGCTACCAATAGTTCTTTTAACTAGAGCATCTTCTGTTTCTTTTCCTGTCATATGTTTTCTCCTTCTGTCTCTAAATCAAATTTGTATAGGTTATCTATTAACTTGTCTTCAAAGGTATCAAGTAGTTCCTCAGTAGTTATTTCGAGAACCTCTATTATTAAGTCTGGGTCATACTCTGTGGTTATTTTTTCTTTTATTTCTTCCAGAGTTAATGTCATTACTTATGCACTCCTAACCTCTGGAGTCATAATCTTTTTAGCACTTCTAGCTCTAGGATAAGAATTGCAATCAAGGCAATGATACCTATCATATATTCTAGTGTGTGCTATTACTTCACCTTTGTAACGTAGATTCTTGGAACCACAGTATGAGCAACATTTTTCTGTTTTGTTTAACAGATTTAGGTTCGGATGATTTACAACTAATGGTCTTATCTTTTCATAAGCTTGCTCTAATACTAACACATCATACTTACAATGGTCTCTTACATACTTAATAGCAGATTTGTTTCCAGCTATAGCTTTTCTCCAGTTCTTAGGACAGATAGCTGTTTTAGCATCTGGTAACTCTAAGAAAGATTGTACTGTAGCTAACCTATTATTGTTCAAACACATCTTATATCTGGCTGTTCTCCACCCATCTATATGTGGTGTGTTTGGTATAGTAGGTAACCCATGGTCTAACAACCTAGTCTGTATAAAGGGAACATCAAACCTTATACCATACCAAGTTATCCAAGCGTCTGCATCAGATAGTATCTTAGATATATCTTTGCATAACAAGTAGTCATTGGTTGGGTCTTTCTTAAATGCTGATGGGTAATCAGATATACTAAGAACTTTAGTTCTTTTACTTCCTAGTTCTTTATACCCAAAGCATAGAATGTGTCCAAAGTTTGCTTTTAAGTTTGTAGTCTCTATGTCAAATACAATTATTCCTGACATTTTGTCCACTCCTTAGGAATAGAACCTATTGCGTACTTGATGCCTTGTTGTTTACACCATTCACTATAAGTTTTCTTCCTGCTTTTTGTTAAAAAGTTATCTTGCATAAACACAATCCTTAAGTCTTTATCTGGATTGCTTGCTATGACAGCTTTAAGTTTAGTTCTCATCTTTGATGTAAGATGTCCTTTAGCTTCAACAACTACACCAGAAGATAAGAAAAAGTCGGGAGTATATATTCTAGTTTCATACACCTCACAACTCCCACAATCAGAGCATTTAGCATTATAAGGTTTTAACTTATACTGCCATTTCTCTTTTTCGTATGAAAACTTTTCACCCATCTTGGTTAGTTCTTTACCAAGGCGGATTTCAAATTTACTTTTACCTTTAAATTTCAACTTCTACTATATCCATATAGTCTATGTTACTAGCATTTAGTATAGTCTCTACCGAAGAGGCGTCTCCACTATAGAAACCAATCATATCTTTTCCAAGATTTTCCATTTGAGCAAACCCTGAACAGAATATGGTTAATTGTTTACCTTTAGAGAACACTATATTAACCTCATACATAGTAGGAATGTCAATAGAGTTTTCTTCTGGTTCTGGAAACTTTATTAGTTTAAGTTTGGAGTCCACATCTCCCTGTTCTTTCTCCTTATCCATAGTAATCTCCCATTGTTAATTAAATCATCTTCAGTCATGTCTGCTTTTTCATACTCCTTTAAAACAGTATCAAGTAGTTCTTCTTCATCTTCTATACCATCTAAAATCTTCTCTGCTTTTTTGTTACCTATACCTTTTATTCCTTGTATGTTATCTACTCTATCTCCTGTTAGTAACTGTGAATAAAAAGCTTTTAACGCTTGTTGTTCTGAGACCTCATAGGGTTCTTTATCCTTAGTCCAGTTGTAATGTAGACCGCTAATCATATCTAAGTCTTTATCTTTAGTACAAATTACAGTCTCTCCAAGTTTTGCCGATGACTGTTCAATGCCCATTGCGTCATCAGCCTCCTCTCCATTGGTTAGGATTGTATTATAGTTACCTAATAGGTAAGTAATTATCTCTTTGTACTGTGTTGGCTTATGGTTTGGGTCTCTATTGCCTTTATACTTTAGAGGTGATGGTATATCATTCCTAAAATTATCTTTTCCTGTAAGATATATAACTAACATATCACTCTTAGTTTCTTTTTTAATCTTTTCTAAGACTAGCTTTACATTATGTAAAGTGTGAGACAATGGACTAGAAGAGTATTTTAAATTCAAATCTTTCTTGTCTAATCCATTATCTTCACAGTATGCTTTAGCCTCTTTAGAATAGGAAAAGATTTTCCCATCAGGACAATGCCATTCTCTAATGTCAGATGCAAAACCACAGCTATAAACTATTATGTCTCCATCTACTAAAGCTCTCCTTTTCATTTTAGGACTCTATCAAGTCTTTAACTTCATCACCAGAAGTATAGTACTCAATCTTTCTGGCTACATCTATTACAGAATCAACATCTATTTGGACTTCAACACCAGATTTAGATGCAGAAGATAGTAATTCAGTAGCTGCAGATACTGCGTGTCTGCGTATGATACTACGTTCTTTATCCATAGTACCTATTGGAAATCCTACCATTTTCTTTTCTCCTGTAACCTTATCAGTTACTTCAGTACCACTAAGGACTTCGATAGTGCCTTCTATATTTTTATAGATTCTACCACCTGATTCCTTCTCTTTTACTTTAAACTTTACTGTGTCTTTATACCTAGCATCATGCTGTGGTAAAAAAGAATTGTACCATTCTCCGTCAATTTTAAATCCTTTTTGATTCTTTGACACGGATTCAAGTACTCCTTCTACTTCATATACTTCGCTCATATTTAGTACTCCTTATATATATATTTTATAATACCCTATTATTATACCACGTATAATTTTAAATGTCAATAGTAGTCATATCTGACCACCGTTTTCCAGATTTTATCTCTATAGATAGAGGTACAGGTAGCTCTATATCATACCTAGACTGTAGTATTTTAGTAGTTCTATGTACCATTGCCCATTGTAACATGTTACAAACATTTTCTCTTTCTTTTAATTTACAATCAACAACTATATTATCATGCACAGTATTTATAATTTTTATATTACCATCAAACCACACCTTGTATGCCAAAGTACCCAAAGCTATTTTTATAATGTCTGTAGCTAAAGACTGTACTGGATAATTCTTTATCTCTGTTGGAGAATATTGAATACTTCGTTTCTTGTAATTTGATTTGTGTGCGTATTTAGAATCATACTCTCTAAACACCAGAACTCTTTTTGTTGGAGAACAAATAGCTGATGGGTGTCTAGGTATTCCTAATGGAGTTCTGCTAATCTTGTCTAAAGCGTGGCTTTCATAATCAAACCACTCAGAACCTTTATTACTTGTTACGTAATCTTGTAAATTTTCCTGCCAAGATTGTACTTGTGAATACCTTGTATAAAAGTTATCAATAAATTCTTGAGCAAGGGATTTTGGTATCTTATTTATTTCGGACATAGTCTTAGCACCTGCACCATATTGCAGTTGAAAGCTCAATGTTTTCGCTATACGCCTTTGCTTTGGAGTAACCTTACTTTCATCTATTGTATATAATTGAGCAGCTCTCATTCTATGTAAGTCTCTACCACTCTGTAAATCTTCTATAAGATTATCATCATTAGATAAGTATGCTAGTACAACTATTTCTAGTTGTGAATAATCAGCCTCTATAAGAAGACCATCTGTGTACCTACTTGAAAAGCACTGCCGTATTCTAGACATTCTTTTTTAACTCCGCATCTATAAGTATATTAATGTACTCTCTAGCTTTGTGTAAATCCTCAAGACCACCTTTGTGTTTCCAACGCATAACATATTTTATAACATTACCTTCTGCGTAAGGTATCTCATTCTCAACTATGAACTGTACTGGTTGTATCTTCCACATAGAGTAGTGCTTTGGGTTTTTTATATTATCTGGATTCATTGTTTGTCTCCTTAAACTCTCCTAATATGAGCAACTCAAGCTCAGTTATTTTGTCTTGTATACGTTGTAAGTCTTTTTCGCATTCTTCATTACAATAAGGTTCTCCAACATCATCTAAAACACAAGCTATACTCATAGACGCTTCTTTTAGAGCTTCCTGTATTTTATTCATCACTCTATCTCCTTTCCTAAAAAGGTATTTTTAAATTGACAATCAACTGGAAGTGGTTGTTCTTGTTCAAGAAAACACCACTCACCAGTAGGATTATACAAGTAATCAATAGTCCAATCACTATTTCTTTTATCTTCTAATCGCAAGGTTGCATCTATTATACCAGTTAAAATTACTATTGCTACTAATAATAATATTATAGTTAAGTCTTTCATTTTATCCCCTTGGACATGTGCTACTTCTTAAGTCCTCTATAATTTTTTCAGTTTCTAATTGCTCTTCAATTTCTAAATCCATTTGATGCCACCAATCAGCATCTTGTTGCTCTTGTATATCCTGATAGTCTTTGTCATTGTCTAACATTTTATCTACTCCTTTGCGGTTATGTTTTGTATGTTTGGGTTCCGACATGATAACCTCCCAGTAGGTGTTTCTACGTGATTGAATGTTGGGTGTAGTAGACCACCATCCCAACAAACCTTAATTAATCCTGTTAAATATGTATCTCTTTCTTTAGTTAGTTTTCTATATTTTTTAATATCTTGTAGCATTTCATCAGCATACCATGCGTTCTTTCCTAAAAGCAGTTCAGATATTACATCATCTGATGTAGAATATATGTTAGTCTTAGAGGTTTTCCACTTAGACTTTGGAGAACAAATACGTATTAGCTCTGTGCTATTAGTCATTTTTTTCCATTTCGTTAATCCTTTTTTAACACCAGACTTATATGTTATTACCTTACCACTAGCATCTTTATCTACAACGTTTTCAACCCAATTAATCTCACCACCAAATAGTATCTTAGATACCTGTTGTGGTGAGCTTAAGTTTATTGTCTCTTTAAGTTCATTTGAAAAGTGAACATTATAGTTTAAGGATATTAAGTTGTCCATCACAACTTCTTTTAAAGTTTCTATTTCTCTTGTAATCTCAACTAAAAATACTTTAGCAAGTTCATCATTAAAAGGTGTGCCATTATACTCCATCATTATTGTAGACATTCTTGCTCTAAGCTCATCATATACTATGTTCCTTTGATTATTTCTTTCAACTAATTCCATTTGCTTTTTGAATATTTCATGAGTTGTAATAACATCATGGTGTAAGTACTCAAGTAATAATTCTTTATCAATATCTTCTGTATTTACCCCTGCATCCCATAATTCTTTTACCTTAGATGGCTTTACTGGTAATCCATAGTGGATAGCTACGTCATCAAGTGATGGGTATTTCCATTGCTGACCACTAAGCATGTGTTCTACTATCATTGTATCCCATACAAGTATAGGTTCGTTTATAATAGCTTGTCTAAGTATTTCAATATGGTTGTCACAATCTCTGTTATTTAATATATATAACATATCAAATGCAATATTATGCCCAACTATTATTTTAGATTCTGATACATCTTTAAGCCAATCTATCATAGCAGAACCATATATAACGTCAGAGCATATCCCAGACTTAGCTATAGTATACTCTTTATCTAAACTACCAGAGATACTGCTATAAACATCAGTGGTGGCGAGGTGTTTGCCTTTATAAAATAGCTTTGGCGTATTCTCTATGTGAAATTCACTACTAAGTATTCCAGTAGCAACTATATGATTATACATATAGTGTGGAGAGGCTACCCCGCATTTAATTTTATCTTTGCAAAGACTATTAACTGTAGTTTCTAAATCTATAACGTAGTAGCTATCAGCAGTCATGATACAAACCTCGCTTTATCAGGCTCCAATTTTACATCAAACTTTCCATTAATTAATAGTTGGTCTCCACCACATATCTTATTCTTTGGTATGTATATATACCTTTTGTTTCTATCTGCGACAGTCTCCTCATTACTCCTGCCTATTGTAATTATAGCATCACACTCTCCTTGTATACCTGTCTTGCTACCATATAGTTGATTCATTTCTATCCACTTCTCTCCTTCAGCAGAGCCATCCGCCCATATAGTAAATACTACAGTACAATGGTCTTTTGCCCATTGCCTTGCTTGTTCTCCTAAAGCCTGTACTCTTTGAGCCTCATTTAAGTTTGAGGCTTTTGAGCCAACTAACTTACTTAGTTGGTCTATTATAATAAGTTCTGGTGGATATTTTCTAATGAGTTCTTCTACCTCAGAAACATTTATACTTGCACTATCTTTAATTATAATTCTGTCTTCCCCACCTATTCTATCTTGATAGTCTTTAACTGCTTTTGGTACATCTCTGAATATGTCATCTTTAGTTTTCTTCAAAGCAGATTGAATCTGTCTTAGTCTAACTTTCTGACCTCTTTCCTCATTATTAATCCAAATGATATGTTTTCCCTCTGGCATGAGACTTGCCCTATAGGTAGCTTCACTTGCTAGTAACGTAGTTTTTCCAGAGTCAGGTCTTCCACCGATACATATCAAATCCCCCTTGCTTGTATGTCCAATGCTATCATTTAAGCATTCTAGTCTCCAAGCATAACCTAACTTCTTACTAGCCTCCGTGATATAATCTTCAAGGTTATCATCTGTTAAAACAGATGAGTCTTCTTCAAGTTCTGGAACTGCTAATGTATAGTCTGAAAGTAAGTCTTGAACAGGACTCATATCATTTGATATACCTTCAGCTATTTTAGCAACTTCATTAAATATTCTAGTTCCATAATCCATAGTAACAAAGTGTTCAACTATATCAGCATTAGGCATAGCACCTTTATTTGTCTTACTATTGAGCCTCTTGAATATTAATTGATACACTTTAAGTGCTTCCTCTGTCCATGAAGAATGCTTTACTGCACAAAACCAAGTATTAAAATCTTTCCATTTTATTTTGGTAAAGGTTTTATTTGCAGTGAAGTAATAGTCCATATCTCTTATTATAATATTACATTCTTTAGTTAAAGTATAATCTTTTATATATTTATTATACTTATAATAATTATCTTTATCAGATAATAACAACAGTATATCTATTTCCATATCAATCCCTCTATACAAGCATTTATGTCTTTATCACTCAGGTCTTTAGGTTGCTTTGCAATACAAACCCAGACATTATCATTTATTAATTTAACTTTATTCATAATCTTTACTCTATTGGATAAGACTTGATGATTATCATTGTCTAACCATACTATTATTTTACCATACTTTTCTAGTGAAGGCAATAGTGTATTTCTTAAACTACTACTAAGACATGGTAGTGCTGAGTACCCACACTCAGCTAATCTTATAGCAGATACTATATCTTCTACCACTACACAGATATTTCCTGTGCCTAGTGGGTTATAACATCTATCAGATTTTACCCACTCAATCAACCATTTAGGATTAGTACCTCGCCCTAACACAACTTGAAGTTCTCCTGAGGTATCAAATATAGGAAAGCAAATCCTATCATTAATAACTTTAACCTCATACTTATCAAGTATCTCCTGTGTTAGTAAACTCTTTACTAAGAATTTCGATTCTTGAAGAATTGCTCTGCATCTTGAGTAAGAAATGTTTTCTCTATCCCAAGTTTTTCTGAGGTCTTGCTGTCTAACTCTACCAACTGTTGAAGAACTAGCTGACTTATAAAGGTCTCTCTCTCTAAAGACTTCTTCAGCTTTTCTAATCGGTGTAGAGTTAGAAAAAGAATAACCACGTTTGCCACAGTGATGGCAATAAGCAATGATTGAATCATCTTCATTTCTCCTTATATATAATCGGTCATTATGATAACCTTGTTTACAATGGTGTATATGAATTTGCTCTCCACGCCCAGAAGGGGCAAAAGGAACAAACTCTTTTAATTTTAATAAGCTCATTATTAGGGTAGTAAGACCGATTCTAAATACTTAGATTTATCATCGGCAGGTCTTACATAGGCTCTTGCTATAGAGTTTTCTCCTTTAAGATAAGCATACCTTAATGAACTAGGCATATAACTAATACCTTCTAGTTTTACACCTTTATCAAATAGAATATCAAACTCTTTTAATGGTTTCATTTCCTCACCATCTTGAACTTTATAAGCCCTACTCCACCAAGATAATGTCTTATCTTCTCCATTAACTGAGAAGAAATCTTCTGGTAAACTAACTCTAAGAATAGCTCTACAGTAACCAGACTTACTTACATCTTGGTAGTTAATTAACTGTGCAGTCATACCTATAAGTGAGGTAAGTTTATTGTTAGCCTCACTATTATAGGTTCCACGAGGTCTCTTAGAGTACTCATAAAGAGGGTCTTTTGTATCAACAGCGGAAATGAAAACCATATCACCAGTAGCTATACCATTCTTAATACTCATCGGCATTCTCCTTAATAGTTATATAGTTGTCAACATCTTTGTAATCACATAAATCACTAACTGCCTCATCAAAACTTTCTTGAACGTCTTGGTCATATATAAGAACTGAGTCAGGACATTCTATAGATAAAGTATGTCTACATTTTCGGCATAGTTCTTCATGTTCTTTTCTTTCTTCGTCCCATATTATTTCACTTGAAGATAATATGGAATCACAAGACTTACATCTCATGTACGTCTCCTTATTATATGCTTTTGTAACTTGTTACAAAATCTTATTTGTTGAATCTTTCAGCAAATACGGTGGCATACATTTCCTCTACTGCAAGTTTTTCAGCATCATTAGGTAGCTTATCATAGAAAGCTACTTCTAATGAGTGCTTAGCGGAGTTATAAAACATAGCCTTTTCACCCCAACTTAGCAGTGTTCTCGGAGACATCGTAAAAGACAGGTTTCCCTGCATGTATGAAGTTCTAACTAAGTTAGCTAGTTGAACCATATAATCTGCCATCTTGTCAGTTATACCATCAACTTTAGCTTTTAGTATTGCTACTTCATGTTTCTTTGCTAGGTAATCTAATTGAATTGAGGTTCCAAATCTGTCTAGTGTAGCAGTATTCCACACATTAGTACCTGCAAACGCACCAGATTCATCACCCAATCCTTTAGTATTATCACAGCATACAAATCTAAATCTACTGTCAGGACAGATTAATTTATCTTTTGTATCTCCTGCCTTATCAGTCAACATAAGTTTACCATTATTTTCTAGTAACCATTGATAACCCATAGCTATCTCAGGTGGTAAAACTGTTGGCTCATCTTGGCAGTACACCATTCCTTCCTTAACAGCTTCGGTACAAGCACCATCTTTCCAAATGGTTTTGCCATCTTCTAATACATACTGTCCAAAGATAGCACCGCTTTCCATATCACCTCTACCATTAATTCTAATGAATGGTCTGTTAGTCCTAGCACATACTTGCTCAACTAGTGTTGATTTTCCAGAACCAGTAGCACCAGAAATCCATACGTTATCTCCTAAACTTAATCCAATAAGTAATTGGACTAATTGTTTAGGCTGAAACTTATAGTTTTCATCTACCTTTGGAATGTGGCATCTAACAGTATCTTTCCAGTCTTCTATGTTAAACATTTCAACTCTAACATCAGGAAGACCTTTAGGGACTTTGATACCAAACACTTTTGAGCATGAGTTTTTAACAGTTTTAGAACTCTTAGAAGGCTTGTCATTAAAAAGAGCTTCATCTTTGATGTTAGAAATTTCTTCATCAGAATGTTCTCTTTCTTCATACATTTCTTCTACGAGTCTCTTTCTAAAACCTTCTTCCATTTTAGAAGTTGCTTTAGCTGTACTCATTATGTACTTCCTCATACTAAGTGCCTTGCAACAGGCGGTATCCTTTGCGTACTACTTCCAATATCTTTAAGGTATTTGTAACATGTTACAAATTACCCGATAATCTTTTTCTTTATTAAAGATAATAAAGCAGTTTCTAGTTGGCTAGAGTCGTCAATAACTTGCCACTCTGGATAGAACTTACTTACATTATCATCTTCAATACCTATCCCATATATTTCCACTCCAAATTTTCTAACATTATTTATTGTGCGTTTTAATGCCTCAGGTTGAGAGCCAAAGTTACCGCTATATCCTCCTGCTGGACACCCATCACTTAATACTATTATTATTTTTCTTCTAGTTCTCTCATTTTTAATTCTATTAAATACCCATAGAATTGAATCAGAATCAGCATTACAACCCATGTACCGAGAAGAAGACTGTATTCTATCAGCTAATTGCTCACTTGTCAACCTTCTAGAAGAAAAAGGTTTATATAAATAGTTTATTAAATGAGCTGAGTCTGTAAACCCTACTAATTCATGTCTAACATTAATATCAGATAGAACTCTACTAAGTAGTATTATAGACTTACCCATACTCTCAAACTTAGTACCTCCCATTGAACCAGAGCAGTCGCCTAGAATAGTTACACTTACATCTAAGCAATCATTCCTTTCTCGTTTCTTAAACACTTTTTTATTAAAGCCTCTGGCTTCAGTCATTACACCTCTATATAAGTTCCTTGAATGTAACTTACCTGATTTCTTTCCATACTTATACCTATCTTTTGAGTGTATCTGTAATAATCTGAGAACTTTTTTGCTCAAGCTGTCTCCGTAACATGCAGTTCTAATCTCTGAATATGCGTCAGACTCTGCTAGAGCAGACTCCCACTCTGGAATATTACATTTATGATTCTCATAATCAACAGTACAGATTCTATCGTCAGGGTATGGAGTGTGGTCAGCTTTTAACATTCTATCATAGTTTATATGTTGCTTGTGCATACTAGTATGTCTTTTAAACGCACTTTCTGTGTCGTGGTCGTGCATTAATAGCTCACTCCAGTCTATACTATCATCTTGTGCTAAGTCTTTCTTATCACCATCTTTATCTTCTTCCTCTTCTTTACTATTTTTTCCTTTTTCAGATTTATCTGATTCAGATTCTTCTTCTTCACTACCAGACTTATTCTTGGACTGAGACTTTTCTTCTTCTTCATCTGGGTCTAAATTATACACATTCTTTAGAATGTCTTTAGCGAGTTCTAACTCATCAAGAAATGTAACTACTGCATTTAGTTTATCCTTGTAGTTTCCGTCTATTAACTTTCTAACATAGACAATGCTTTCTTTATTGCATATTGTTGTCATGTATTTAGTATGTGGTGATATACTTGGCATCCAGTCCTCTCTACAATACATATCAAACAGGAATAGAGACCTAAGTATATCTTTCATTTGGTCTGAAGGCATTTCCCACAATGGATTAGTTCTTTGTTGTCTTGCAAACAACTCCCTACCTCTGGACATTATCTGCTTTTTCCCTGCGTATTCTTCGTAACCAAATTTCTCTTGTCTGTAGTCTTCTAAAACATTTAGACAGAATCCAAATGGAGTTTCAGTATTTAGACCATTAATTCTAACATAGTCCATAGCATCTTTCATCTCTGGAACATTATGACCTACTTCATGGTATAACCATGCTCTCCACAAAACCCAAGCGTCTTCCGACCAATCAGCCTTTGGTGTTGGTAGATATATGACTTTACCATCAGTTCTAGGCATAGTCTGATTATCTTCATACTTAATTGAAAGTCCAGAGTGTTCAGCTAATGCTCTAGCATGTGCCATTTCTCCGTAAACATTTATTTTCATTTAACACCTCTGCTTTTTGTAACTTGTTACAATTTTAAGCACTATCAGTAGCATCAACACCACAAGTTGGGCAACACCCACATCTCTTGCAAAGAGTGTTCGTATCTGCTACATCATATAGTTTATCTAATTCCTTTTTACTTATTACCATTATTTTACCATCATACCACTCTTCAAGGAAATCTGCAAGTCTTGCATCGTGGTATTTACTTTTAGATTTTGGCATATAACACCTCCAGTCTAATGTAATCGTTTTTTATCTGGTGGTTTTATCGAGACAGAAAACCCAGATATTTCTCTGTCAATTAAGTTTCCTATGATTTCTACAAATGCCATAGGACTTAAATCTGTTTCATAAGTATGACTTTCATTTTCTTTGTCAATAGTTACATATACTCTTATGTACGAACCTTCACTCATTTTACACCTCTTTTAAGTCTCTCAAGTGCATCAAGCTCATCATTACCTATTTTTATACATTCGTCAACTAATGACGTAATTGTAACAGCATGAAGTTCTGTTTGTGTTTCAGTATCTGCAATAGTAACACCAGAGTTTTGAAGTGCATTAATAAGACAATAAAGTACTTTCTTGTTAAGAGTATCTTGGTCATTAAGATTAGATACTTTAACAACAGGATTACTAACCATAGTAACCATAACTCCTTTAAGTATTTCTTTATCAATTACGTTCATATTGTTATCTCCAAAATTTTACTAATCACATTATATCTTAAGTACATGATTATAATAGCAAAGTTCACTCATTAAGTCAAGCTAAATTACTCGACACCATGTGCAATATATAATTCTATCTCATAAAGATTATCTAATTTTAATTTTATATTTAATTTAGCCATAGCAATTCTTATACATTGCTTGGCAGTTTTATTTTTATTACCTTTTGCCCAATAGATTTTTCCTGCTAGGCTTTTTAGCTTTTGTATCTCTGACATTACCTTTCTCCTTATAGATAGGTTTTGAAGAAATCATTTTAGACCAAAGTTCATATTGTTTTTTATTCAAACTAAGTTCTCCTATTTGTAACATGTTACAAGATTAAAAAGGTAGCTCTATTCCACTACACAAGGAAATTACGAGATTTCCTAACCTCATTCTTTGAGGGTTAAGTGGTTTACGGAATAGAGCCACAAACCTAAGTGAGGAGGAACTCACATTAAATTCTTATTTTTTTCTTCTGCCATTTCTAGTAAATCTTCATTAGATAATTTTGCTATATTATCTGAATGTTTGTCAATATATTGTAAATAATTTATACCAATAAATTGTAGTAATTCTTGTCTTGTCATCTTAGTAAAAGGTTTATCATTAGTATTCATTAATCTTTATCCATTATGATGTATAAACCAACAACTAAAAAGCAAGTACCAAAAATTACGTTGCCTACTATAAAAGACTGAAACAAACCTCCAAAATATTCAGCAAAAATAATAGTGAAAATAAACATATAGAAAGCAAGTATATTTAATGCTATTGCTATATCGAAAATTTTACTTCTCATTATAATACTCCTATGTGTGACTAACCTCAAATCCTGTTTTTGATATTCGCTTAACATTTATTCTTTGGCGGTTTTCTGTTTGCCAAATAAAATGTCCGTAATGACCTTTAATAATGTTTGCGTTCTTAGCCAATATACATTTAACCTTGCCGTCAAACCACCAAACAGTACCAGTAGTATTGAATGGCTTTTGCTTGGTCATATGGCTACAAATTACATCAGCATTGGAACGATATTTTCTCTCTGGAATGTGCATCTTAATATCTCCAAATAATTGTAACAAGTTACAAATTTAAAAGTTTGGTGCTAGGTCGCCACACCTAGTAAATCGTAATGAATCATTAGTTCATTTTTCATAGCTCTATCAAAGCAAGTCTGTCTGCTATTGACTATTTATTTTTTACTATGCATAGAAGGCGTTTACTCGACACCACTATTTCTCACACTATAAAACCATTATACGCTGACTACGTGCTATGTCAAGCATTAAACATATCCTGAGTTTTAGTGTCCACAAAAACTGCATTACTAGAAACTTCATTAATATTAAAAAATGTATTGAAAGGCTTATCGCCTCTCATTAGTCTATTTACCCTTGAACAATAGCTCATTATTTCATAGGGAAATAAACTTAATTGCCATGATATACGTTTCATCATTATTTCCTCATTTTTTTACTGAGATTATAATTATAGGGTACTTGGTCACTATGTCAAGTAAATTGTAACATGTTACAAATTCTCATTACTATAAATTCTCATTACTACTAATTCTCATTAGTAATTCTCATTATTATAAATTCTCATTACTAATTCTCATTATTATATATTTGTATATATATAATATAATAATGATAATAATTATAATAATGAAAAATTGTAACTTGTTACAAAATTAAAATTTAGACAAAAAAAAAGCCCACCAAAATGATGGGCTTTAATTTATCGAGCTACCTAACTAGCCTTTTTAAGTGCCTTGCCATTTTCGTCCACTAGGTACATTTTTGTTAAATCTACACCGCCAATACCTAAATGACCGAATAACAAGTTTAAAAATGTTCGACGAGCGTTTAAGGCATTTATTTTCTTAATGTTGCCAACAATATTTAATGCACTCGCCAAAACACTAGCTTGAGTATCAACAGGTCTCGTGCCTTTGGTGCTGACCTTTTTGTCGTCTTTACGATTAGGACTTCTACTAAATTTGCGGTCTAAAACTTTGATATATTGACCGCCAATTTTGAACCCGTCCTTACCTCGAGAGATACCTTTAACTTTAGTCTCTCCAAAAAGCTCTTTAGATAGCCTATTTATTAACGTGTTGAGAGAGGTCAAAGCCTTTTGCTTTACTTTCTCTTTTGCGTCCTCTAAGTCCGAACCCGTCAACCCGTCATAATTACCGCTATCTACGACACCATTTACAATGAGAGCTAAACCTTTTCCAAGTACTTCTAAGCCTTGAGCCTTGTTTACTAAACAGATTTTTATTGCGTCTGTATAAGCTCCTTGTGCTTTTTGTGACTTGTCAAAACTGACTTTTATGGCTTTCGGAGTAGGAACTTTGAGTGCCAGTAATCTGGCTTTTTCATCGTCGTCTACCGCTAAAATACTAGCCTTTAAGTCAGGTTTAGCACCTGTTGCCTCTTTTGATGTTTTCGTCATTTTCTACCGTCCTTGCTACGAATGTAGCTTTATATTCAGAAAATGAGCCTAAAATCAAAGGCTTATCTCGCCTAGATTCTAGGCTCGATAGGTCAAACTTCTGACCATGATGTAACGATACTCCCATTGATAGCTATTGCAAGTTTTATTTTTTGTAACATGTTACAAAATTTCCCCAGCAAGTATTGTGCCAATTATTATACACATGTTATCCACATTCTTAAATAAGAATAATTATCATTTATAATAATCATAAATAATAATAGGCAGGTATTATATAACTATTATGATTAACCCAGATTATGATTAAATAGTTATCCACATACACATATTTATGCTGACTTTTGCCCTATTTCATTGACGCTCATAGTTTGAGGCAGATGTCAATTCATTTTAATTTTTGTACGGGGGGGATACCCCCTTATGTGATAGCGTGAGGGTATGTGTAACCGCCCCCACACAACAGGGTAGAATTTGAGTATTTAACATAGTTTTCAGATAATCGTAAATACAAGTAAATACCAATTATATCAATAAGTTATAGTGTAAAAATAAATCGTGAAAAACCTAGGGAAAACAATTACTTGACAAAGAGTAAAAAGTATGTTATAATAGGGGCGTTAAATAAGAATAATAAGAGGTATCTATGACACGAAAGTATAAATCTTTTCCATTAGTTTGTATTGAATGGGAAGACCACAGTGCTGATAGTGGTTGGGTAGAAGAAGAAGATATGTCAGATATGGGAATCAGATGTAAGACCGTAGGCTGGCTGGTAAAAGAAACTCCAGAAAGCTACCACATAGTAGATACTTTAACAGACGATGAAGGTCAAGGTGGATATAGTCATATACTCCGACCTTGTGTTATTAAGGTTAAAACTTTAAGAAAAAAATATTAGGAGTAAATGTTGTGAACGATAAACCAAGAGGACATCAGTGGGCGTCTCGTACAGATTCTGAATACAGAGGAGGAGGTTACGGGAATCGGAATCCTGTTAACACAGGAAATAAAAAGAAAAAGAAAGAACAAAAAGAGAAAGATACAATTACTCCTACCACTGTTGAAGATATGCAAGAGGTAGAAAGGTTATATAAGAATTATACACGAAAACATGGGTTAATAGGAACCTAATGTAGGTGAAGTACGTGTTAGAGTTGTTGGCTAATAGATTTACTTTTACTGTAATTATTATGATTCTATACCTCCTTAATGGAGCAGTTCAACTTTATTTAAAAGAATCTTTATGGGCTGGATATTTTATTTCGTGTGCAGTAATAACAGGGTTTACTATTTTGCTAATGGTGTATGAAAAAGTATGAATGGTAAAGGAGATAAAAGGCGACCAGAAGATAATAAAAAGTTTAGAGAAAACTACGAGAAAGCTTTTGGAAAATCAGAAACCTTAAAAGGAATAAAAGCACTAAAAAATGAATGGAAAGTTAAATAAAAAATTGAGGAAACTATCTAAAATGATAGCCTCAAGAATGGAGAGAGATGAAAAAGAAGTCTACAGAAAGCTCAAAGCAAACTACCACACAGCAAAAGAAGAACTTGGGGGGAAGACCTAAAGGGTCAAAAAACTCTCTAACTCTTTTACAAGAAGCTGCGATAAATGGAGTAATGACAAAAGTTTTAAAGA
>VTLG01012826.1_pt1 | contig 41452 bp, 49 predicted proteins | sample 4694571 | NCBI WGS metagenome assembly VTLG01 (sample SAMN12604809, study PRJNA352737) | marine metagenome | biome: ENVO:00000447; feature: ENVO:00000209|ENVO:00000569|ENVO:01000036; material: ENVO:00002151; isolation source: viral sequences binned using virsorter ...
TATTAGATAGTATATCAACGAGACAAGTTATAATCTCATCTTTTGTTTTTAATTTCATAGTCTCTCCTATAAATAATAGGGCTGCCAATCGAGGTAAGGTTACCCACATGACGTTAAGGTTGTGGAAAAGGGTGACGACAGCCCTAATAGTTAGTAATGCATTTTGTATGCTGTAAGCGGGCCTGTGTCTTCATCATCCCAATTTACAATAGTAAATGTAACAGGACAATGTTCTTGAACATACATCAAATCATTGAAATCAATAACTTTCCAATATTGATATTGTAATGTTCTACCATCAGAACCATTCTTAAATCTCATCTCTTTCTTATCATACCCTTTCATACCAAGCAATAGTTTAATCTTATGCTCGATAGGATGATTAGCATTATCAAATACCATATTTACTCTCTTTCTTGTTAAAAATATTTTAAAGTTCTCATCCAATACTTTACACCTTCTTCAGTATAATAATATCGAATGCTTTCCCATTCATAATGTATCTGACAATATATATTCATCTTATCTTTATCTGGCAATCTATCATACTTGTGTTTGTTATCAAATCTATCAATAACTATATGTGTCTTACCATTATCTTTACAAGATACAAAGCACAGCAATATAAATAATATATACTTTATCTTATACAATTTTAGATTGTGTGATTCCATGCTTACTCCTTTTGTGCATTATCTTTATCTTACCACTAGTTATAAATATAACCGTGTTTTTGTTATGCATATCGACACCAACTATCTTATCAGGTATCATTGTTTCAAAGTCCTTTATTGTGAACATATAGTTCCTCCTTTTATTGTTATTATAGTGATATTAGTGATTATATTACAATCTTAAAGTGTATGCCCAAGTGATGCAAAAAGTAGTATATATATAGTAATAAACATTCTATATGACATTCTATGACACACTCTTCGACATTCTTATGACAATTAAAGTAATAATTAATAATTAAATAGGTTGTGGGAGCAAAATTAATCACTCCCATCCTATGTTATCCTATGTTTCCAACTTCGATTGGTTTATCTTCTGCTGGTGTATAGATGCTTTCATAACCATCTTCTAAGCAATAGTCATTAATGATTCTAAGATTAGCATCAAGTTCTCTTCTTAAGTCATTCTTGTTAGGTATTTTACCAACAAGCTTATTCCAACTTCTTTGATTACCAGCTCCTAGTATCTTAGGCAAAGCATTTATCTTAACCTTCTTAGCCAATCTCACATAGAAGTCTCTATTAATAACTTCACTGTGACTAACTTCTGATTGTATTAGTTCATGAAAATTCATGATTATTCTCCTTTACTTATTAATTAATCAAATAAAATTAAAATCAAAAATAACGTAAATTCTATTTACGAAATCCCCCGTATAGGGGGTATACTATGGGAAAAAGGTTACATTTCAAAATCCTACAATTTTTTTTGTAAACAACTTGGGTAAACTACTTGATTTATAGTTGACTTATAACTTAGATTCTGGGCGGTGGTTGGGTTAAGGAATATAAATATGTGTAGTAGAGAAAATAAAAATGGCTGAATTATACAAAGGATTATCTCGATTAAGTTTAGAAGAGCAAGAAGCCATATTAGATACTATATCTCAATCATATTTTCCAATACAGATTAATGATAAAGTATTTATGATTCCAGAAGAAGTAAATGACTTAATAGATAGATTAGTTACTAGATTAGAAAAAAATGGACATCAAGTAAATATAGGAGACATTCTTGGAGAAACAGACAATTAAGGGAGTACCTCACTATGTATATGATACATATGAGGAGTTTAAAGAAAATTGTCCAAGTGAAGAAGTCCACGATGATTGGAGGACTGGAAATGAGGGAGATTGGGTATGGTCAGATGATAGTAGGATTGTACAATTACTTAAAGTAAGTAAAAGCGTAAATCATCCAGGCGACAGAAAAAACTATAAGTATGCAAACGGATGGGTAAGGACTGTCGTAGGTAGTTTCTTAAATAGGCATACAGTCAAGATGGATACAGATTTCTCTCAACATCCAAATCGTTATACATTTAGTAAAACAATTAAAGATACAAACAAACGAGTAAAAGAAAGAACAAAGGTAACAAACAAAGAAAAGATGTTTGCTACAAATATTGTTGTAGGTATGGGAGCTGTAAAAGCATATCAAAAAGCATACAATGAAATGTCAGATAACAAAGCTGGTAAGAAAGCAGCTGTATTATTAAAGCAGGAAAGAGTTATGAAAGAAATAGAAAAGTCAGTATTAGATGTCGCAAAAGGATTAGGAATAGACCACGAATACATTTTAAATAAATTAAAACATCTAGCAGATTATAGTGAAGATGATAACATCATATTGCAATCTACAAAAGAATTAGGTAAAATTGTTGGAACATCAGGTAGCAATGTAAAACAAATAGAAACTGGTATAGTAGGAATGTTTCAAGGATTTGGAAATGAAGACTTACAAATAGCAGAAAGAAAAAAAGAATTACCTAAAGAGATAAAACAAGATGGAACTTAGAAAAGATGATAGTGGAAACATTATAGCATGCCCTTCATGCGGCTCAAGGAGAATGAGAAAAGATGGGTGGTCGTATTGGAAAACAAAAAAAAGACAAAGATGGTATTGTTATGCATGCTCAAAGAAAACACTAAAACCAGTTGTTGTAGAAAAATCACCATTTGAAGTAGAAGAGATAGAAGAAGTAGAACACCTACCTATTGAAGAAATAATTGAACATCGTAAAAAACAATACTCACAAAAATTAAAAGCAAAGAAATCAAAAAAATTAATAAACATAAAAATAAAAATGCACGGGCCTATTGGAATACTTCATTTCGGAGACCCTCATGTTGATGACGATGGAACAGACTTAGCTGAAATATATAGTCTTTGCAATCTTGTAAATAATACAGATGGATTATTTGGAGGTAATTTAGGAGATATACAAAACAATTGGATAGGAAGACTCCAAGCATTGTATGGACAACAATCTACTTCTGCAAAAGAATCATGGAGACTTACAGAGCATTTTGTTAATCAAGTAGAATGGTTATATCTAGTAGCAGGGAATCATGATGTATGGAGTGGTGATGGAGACCCTTTAGAATTTATTATGAGAGAACACAGTGGTGTGTATGAACAATGGGGGGCAAGACTTAATTTAATTTTCCCAAGTGGAAAAGAAATAAGAGTAAATGCTAGGCATACCTTTAAGGGAAATAGTATGTGGAATACAGCTCATGGTGTAGCAAAGGCAGCTCAGATGGGATGGAAAGACCATATCTTAACTTGTGGACATACTCATGTTTCAGGTTATCAAGTATTAAAAGACCCAGCTAGTGGAATCATAAGTCATGCATTACAAGTAGCATCATTTAAAATAATGGATAGTTATGCAGACAAACTTGGATTAGATGATAAAAATATATTTAATGCTCCAGTTACTATAATAGACCCTAAATATGATGATGATGATAATAGATTAATAACTACTATATTTAATGCATATGAAGGTGCAGAATATTTAAAATACAAAAGAAAAAAATGGAAGAAGTAATTTTAGTACCAAACTTATCTTATTGGGGATTAGCAAATAAAGGCCCGAATCAACATTCACATCACCAAGTAGGCCGCAAATCTCAAAGCTATAAACAATGGAAGTTTATTATAGATGGCAAATATAAATACACAGAATGTAAACGAAGCTGAAGAAGCTCTAAAACTTGCATACACAGATTTAATTGCATTTGGTAAATTGTTTTTACCTGATGATTTTTTACGAAGCGAAACACCATTTTTTCATTACGAAGTTGCAGATGCAATTGATAATCATGATAACAAACAAACTGCCATTATTATTCCTAGAGGTCATGGTAAGACCGTATTAACAAAAGCATCTATGTTAAAAGATTTTGTTTTCTGCAAAGACGACTTTCTTTTTTATGCTTGGGTCTCTGCTACACAAAAACTTAGTGTAGGTAATATGGATTACATTAGACACCACCTCGAATTTAACGATAGATTAAAATATTATTTCGGGGATTTAAAAGGAAAAAAGTGGACAGAGGAAGACATAGAGTTAAAAAATGGATGCAAACTTATCAGCAAAAGTAACGTCGCAGGAATCAGAGGAGGAGCAAAACTACACAAAAGATACGACCTCATCGTACTCGACGACTTCGAGCATGAAGCAAACACAATTACACAGGAAGCAAGAGATAAAAATGCTAATCTTGTTACTGCTGTTATCTATCCCGCTATTGAGCCTCATACTGGTCGGTTGCGTGTTAACGGCACTCCTGTACACTATGATTCTTTTATTAACAATTTGCTCAATAATTATGCAAAATCTGAAAAAGAAAATAAAGAGTTTGCTTGGAAAGTAATTACTTATAAAGCATTATTAGATAATGATACTCCGTTGTGGGGTTCTTTCTTTACAAAAAAGAAACTAGAAGAAAAGAAAAAATTCTATGCAGATAGTGGGATGCCTCAAAAATTCTACCAAGAATATATGATGGAAGTACAATCTGAAGAAGACGCAATATGGAAAAGAGAACATATAAGATATTGGAATGGTTACTTTAAAAATGAAGATGGTGTTAATTATATAGTAAAAGACAATGAAGATATTCCTGTTAATACATTTATTGGATGTGACCCTGCTACAGATATTGATACAAAACATTCTGACTATAGTGTTATAACTGTTATTGCGATTGATGCAAATAATGAATTGTATGTATTGGAATATGAAAGACATCGAAGTATTCCAACTATAGGTTCTAAAAATCCAGAGACAGGAGACATAATAGGAAAGAAAGGTGTAGTAGATATTATTATAGAATTACATGAAAAATATAATTGTACATCATCTACAGTTGAAGATGTTGCAATGAATCGTAGTATATTTCAAGCAATGAATGACGAAAGAAGAAGACTAAATAAGTTTGATATAGCTGTAATACCTGAGAAACCCGGCGGGCAACAAAAAAGAAATCGCATTTATTCTGGACTTTCTGCACGTTTTAGTACAGGAACAGTGTATTTACGGAAAAATATGTTTGATTTGATTAACGAAATACTTACTTTCGGCCCTAAAATGGCTCACGATGATACAATAGAATCTCTTTATTACTCACAAATACACTCATTTCCACCGAATATGAAAAAGAATAAAGAAAAAAAATCATGGTTTAAGCCTAAAAGAAAAGCAAAGAGTTGGTTAGTATCGTAAGGAGTAGATATGCCTAGATTTGGTAAACGGTCAAAAGAACGACTAAGAGGAGTTGACAGAAGACTTGTAAGTGTCCTAAATGAATTGATTAAGATAATGGATGTTACAATCATTGAAGGATTACGGAGCGAGCAACGACAGGAAAAGTTACTAGAACAAGGCTCAACTAAAACAAAGTTCAGCAAACATATTGAAGGAAAAGCTGTAGACCTCGCTCCTTATCCCATAGATTGGGAGGATAGAGATAGGTTTCACTATATGGGTGGAATGATTCGAGGTATTGCAAAACAATTAAATGTTCCTGTTCGTTGGGGCGGCGACTGGGATTCTGATGGCGAAACTAAAGATAATTCATTTGATGATTTAGTTCATGTGGAGATTAGAGGATAATGCCTAATCAAAAAAAATTTAATCCAGAAGGCTCTGGATATGATTATCAATCAGCTAAAAAATATAATATAAAACAAGATTCAACTGGGCATTGGCAAAGTAGAGTTCCAGAAACTGGTCTTTTATTAAAAGGCTCAAAACATAAAACTTGGAATCTTACTTTAGAAGGTGAAAAAAAAGCAGGGTGTAAAGTAATTAAAAAAGATGGTAGATATTATTCAATATGTCCTCAAGATAAAAAGAAGAAAAAATAATGGCAAGAGTTACAAAAAAATCAAAAGCACAAATAAATAAACAGATATGGGATAAAGTAAATAACTCCCATAGGCATAGATGGCAAAGTGTAAGTCAAAAAGGATATGATTTTTATCTAAACGAACAACTTACAAAAGAAGAAAAAACAATGTTGGAAGAATCTGGAATGCCAACATTTACTATTAATAGGATTACTCCCATTATAGAAATTATGAAATACTTTGTAACTGCAAACGACCCTAAGTGGAAAGCAGTAGGGGCAACTGGAGACGATGTAGATGTTGCTCAAGTGCATGCTGACGTAGCAGATTATTGTTGGTATCTATCTAATGGTAAATCATTATATAGTCAAGTAATACTAGATTCATTAACAAAAGGATTGGGATACTTTCTTGTAGATATTGACAAAGATGCTGATAGGGGAGTAGGAGAAGTTTGTTTTAAAAGATTAGACCCTTATGATGTATTTGTAGACCCCGCTAGTAGAGACTTTTTATTTAGGGATGCAAACTTTATTCAAATAAGAAAGAATATTGCTAGAGCAAGACTTATTAATATGTTACCGCAATTTGAAACAAAGATTAAAAAAGTAACAAGAGGTACTGATGTAGTATCATACTCACAAAGAGATATTGATTTTACAGATAGCATTCAATCAGAAGATTTGACATATGGTGTTAATATGGATGCTGAAGATGATGACATTGTGCCATACTATGAAACATATAGTAAGAAAAAATTTAAATACAGAAATGTATATATAAAGATAGAACCTTCTGAATCTCAACTTGTTATGTTAAAAGAGCAAGTACAAGAAGAATTAGAATCGTATAAACAAGAAATAGAAGTTCAATTAATAGAAAAGCAAATGCAAATTGAACAACAAGTTCAAGAAGGTGAAGTTATTCCAGAACGAGCAAAATTAATGATTGAAAATTCTCAAAAGATGGCTGCTCAAGGTATACGAGAAAGAGAAATGGAATTAATTTCGCAGGCCCGTGATGAAGCAACAATCATTAAAGAACAAGTAATGAGTGAATCATCGTATAAAAAGTTTGAAGCAGATAAAAACTTTTCTAAGAACATTGTAGATTCTGTAGAGTTTTATGAAAATAGAATTGTAAAAACTGTAAGCGTAGGAGATGATACATTCTTATACGAATCTATAATTCCAATATCTGAATATCCTATTGTACCAATTTCTTATATGTACACAGGAACTCCATATCCAATGAGTGCAGTAACCCCACTTATAGGAAAGCAACAAGAAATAAATAAAGCACATCAAATAATGCTACACAATGCAAACTTATCTTCTAATCTTAGGTGGATGTACGAAGAAGGTTCAGTACCTGAAGACGAATGGGAAAAGTATTCATCAGCCCCTGGCGCATTGTTAAAATACAGAAGTGGTTTTTCACCACCTACTCCAATACAACCAGCTCCTATTAATAATGCATTCTTTACAGTTGTGCAACAAGGCAAGTCCGATGCAGAGTATATTAGTGGAGTACCTAGTGCAATGATGGGATTCTCGCAAGACCAAGCAGAAACATATCGTGGTTTACTTGCAAATGATGAGTTTGGTACTCGTAGATTAAAAGCATGGATGAATAGTATTGTAGAACCATCGCTTGAACATTTAGGTAGAGTATTTAAAATGACAGCTCAAAGACACTATACAATTGAAAAAGTATTTAGAATTGTACAGCCAATGGCAGGAAGTGAAGAAGAAAGAGAAGTAAGAATTAATGTAAACCTTTACAATGATTATGGTAAAGCAATTGGTAAATATAAAGATTATGCATCTGCAAGGTTTGATGTAAGAATAATAGCAGGAGCAACATTACCATTAAATAGATGGGCATTACTAGAAGAGTATTTTAGATGGTATCAATCTGGATTAATTGATGATATTGCAATGTTAGCAGAAACAGATATACGAAATAAAGATAAGATTGTAGAAAGAAAATCAATGTTGTCACAAGCACAAAATCAATTACAATCTATACAAGAATTAGTCAAAGATAAAGATGGTACAATAGAAACACTACAACGTCAATTAGTACAAGCAGGTATTAAGATGAAAGTAGGAGATGCGAATACTGAAATACGAAAAGATGTTCTTGAAACTGAAGCACAACAAAAACTTCTAAGAGGAATGTTAAAAGTTGAGTTTCAGAAAATGAGAGACGAAATGAAAAACGACATGGAATCTAGCAAACAAGATGTTGCTAAAAACGAGCAATCTTAATTATTGCATTTTAGATTTTATAGTTGCTAAATTAAAATAACCTAAAAATAGGAGAAAGTATGTCAGAACAAGTAGGTAACGCTCAAGCAGCCCCCGAAAGTACAAACGTACAAGATGCAGTTATGAACGGTTCAAGTGATTTTTTTGAATCATTAGATAGAGAAGTTAATGGCGGCATATTAGACGAACAACAACAACCAACCTCGGTAAAAAGCGATAATACGCAGTCGAGCCCTAATGTAGAAGTTCAACCGCAAGATAACAATGAAGTCTTGCAAAAGCGATATAGCGATTCAAGTAGAGAGGCTAAAAGACTCAATGGAAAACTAAAAGAAATTGAGCCTTATATGCCTATTCTAGACGCTATGCGTGAAGACCCTAATTTAATTTCTCATGTAAGAAATTATTTTGAGGGTGGAGGTCAGGCCCCACAATCAATGAATCAACAACTGAATCTTGATGAAGATTTTGTTTTTGACCCTGATGAAGCATTTCAAAAACCTGATTCCGATTCTGCAAAAGTAATGGGTGCTACAATCGATGGTATTGTACAGCGTCGTTTAAATAATACACTACAAGCTCAAAAAAGCGAAAATGCAAAAATGGCTAAAGAAACTCAATTCAAACAAAAGATGAATATGTCTGATGAAGAATGGAGTGAATTTACTGATTTTGCTAAAAGTAAGTCTTTAGAACTTGAAGATATATATTACTTAATGAATCGTAAAAACAGAGATAGTCAAATTGCTGATTCAACGAGACAAGAAATTCATGACAAGATGAGAGAAGTACAATCTCAACCTAACACACTTGCAACACAAGGTAGTGTTTCTGTTGAGAAAAGTACGGACGATAATGTTTTTGATACCATTTTGGGTACTGACAGCGAACTAGAAAAGGCTTTCAGTATATAAAATTATATTGTTGGCCATTAACTCAAACTAAAGAGGTATACAAATGGCTGATATTTTCGGCATGGAAACATACGGAGCGTCTCCTGACGCTGGGCATAGTGGTTCGGTATCACTACCTAGCACAGGTGACCTTAGACGTAGATACAACTTTGGGGATAGGATTTCTGAACTTTCTATAGCTCAAGACCCTTTTTTCAGATTTGTTTCTTCCGTCGCAAAAAAACCTACGGATGACCCTCAGTTTAAATTTACTGAACAGAGACATTCGTATCACAAGAGATATGCATATGTAATGGGATTCGTTTCTAATGGAAGCGATGAATTTGCAGATTCAGAACTCGACCAATCAAATGCAGCTGCCGCTGTTAGTGCTGTTGGACAAAGCGTTGAACTTTATATGGCTTCTGATTACAAATCCGCTGGTAATATTACTAGTGTAATTGGGCAATCAGCAAGTAAAGTTGATGTTGGCGCATCTGGAACTAGACCTACTTTTTTCCTACCCGGTCAAGTAGTAAAAATTCCAATAGCTTCAGCAACTGATGGTGTTGCAGATGGTTATCATCTAATGAAAGTTGATAGCGTAACTGATGGATTAAGTAAAGATAGTAAAGAATGTGTAAAGCTTTCAGGTAAAATTGTTAAGTTTGATAGCGCAGGTAATGAACTTGCTTCTTTTCATACTGATAATTTTGGACCTGGCGGAGCAGCTGGTGATGAAGAAATATACGATAGAAATATTGCTACTCAATTAGAACCACTTCGTTCTTACGTTGTTGGAACTGCTCACGCTCAAGGTTCTGGATACCCAGATTCTTGGAAAGACCAACCTTTCTCAAGCGCTGTTGGATTAACTCAAATCTTTAAAACTGCAATGGCAATGGATAATACTACAAGAGCAACTGTTCTAAAGTATGAACCAAATGAATTTGCAAGAATTTGGAGAACAAAGTTAATTGAGCATAAGTATGATATTGAAACAGCATTATTGTTTGGTTCTCAATCTGAAACAGATGGTATACAATACACAGAAGGTGCAATTAGTTTTTGTACTAACTACGGAAACATTTTTGATGGTTCTGGTATTGGTGGAACTGGTTCAAAGTCTCAAGATGATTTTCTTGATGATATGTCTCAATTCTTAGACCCTCGTTACAACAATGCAAATGCAACACTATTTATGTGTTCTACTGATACATATAATTGGATGCATAAACTAAGTGGTTACTTTACTGCAAATGCACAGAAGACTGATTTAGGTTCTTCTAATCGTTTCGCAGCTAGAGCAGATTTTAGCATCGCAGGTAAAAAAGGTGTTTATGGTCTTGATATTACTCAAGTTTATACTCCTTATGGCGTAATGAATCTTGTTCGTAATGTTCACTTGGATGGTTCTCCAGTTAAGATACTTGCTATTAATATGGCTCAATGTGCTTACAGACCTTTGGTTGGTAACGGATTGAATCGTGATACAGCAGTATATGTTGGTGTTCAAACACTTGAAAATAGTGGCGTTGACCGTAGGGTTGATTTAATTCAAACAGAAGCAGGAATGGAATGGCGTATGCCTGAAGCTCATGCTGTATGGAAATAGGAGGTTATAATGTCTAAAAATCCTTTATACGGTTCAAATAGTTATGATAACTCTGCTATTGTTCAAACTCTAAGTGGTCTTAGTCCAGTTGTACTATCAGCTGACACTACGCTAGATTTAGCGAAACATAGTGTTCAAGTTGGTAAATACATTGAAATAAGTGCAGATGCAAAAACTCTAACTCTTCCCGCAGTTAGTGTTGGAGCTTCTTATATTATTGTATGTACAGCTAAAGATGGTCAAGCGTTACTTACAATATCTCCTAATGCTAGTGATAAGTTTTTAGTTGATATTGCAGGAGCAGCTGGTACAGATAACAAAGATATTATTCTTGCAAAAGATAGTCAAAAAGAAAATGACTTTGTACATCTTATCGGATTAAGTGGTGATGGATACTTGATACATAATGTATCTGGAGTTTGGTCAGACCAAGCATAGTAACTAAGTAAATATATGTGGGGGATTTCGGTCCCCCATGTATAGAGAATAAAATATGGCAACAACAAATATAGCAGATGAAATAGAATTAATTGCTCAAGTAACTACAGCAGATAGTAAATTTATTGTATCTGCTCAAAAAGCAGTTTCTTCTAGTATACCAAAAGAAATATTAAGATGGGCAACCTCTGAAACAACAGTTGGTTCACATGGTGGAAACGCAAGTGCAACAAAAATAACATTACCTAGTAAAACTGATAATATTATATCTGTAAAAAGAGGAACATTTATAGCACAAGAAACATTAAAAGAAGATGCTCCTTTTATTGCTCCAAGTTCTGGAAGTTTAAAAGTAGCAACTAGTACATTTCCAAAATACTATAGAGATTCTAATAATTCAATAGTAGTAAAACCAGACCCTACTGATAGTGCAACTGGTATAGTTGAATATGTTGATTTTAACAAATTTGATGATGATTGTGATTTAAAAAGTGCAATTGTTTATAAAGCATCTTCAAATGAATTAATGGCAAAAGCATCTACTTCAGTAGTAAACTCAGATATATCTTTACAAACTGAACCTGTTGCTCCAGAAGTTCCAAGTTTTACATATACAGATGTAAGTATTCCTGATGTAGATTTTTCAATATTATCAATATCTGACATGGCATCTCTTAGTGTGTCTTCTCCAGAATATATTGAACCTGTAATAAGTTCTCCTGATTATTCGGATGCAAATAATTGGATAAATAGTGAAGAAGATAGTGAAATGTCTTCAGCTAGAGTTCAAGTAATACAATCTCAAATAGCAGATTTTAATTCAAAATTACAAGATTCATTAAATAGTTTTAACAAAGAAAATGTTGTATACCAAGAAGATATACAAAGAAAAATTCAAAATTTAAATAAAGATACTCAAGAAGCAATTCAACAATTACAATCAGACTTGTCAATTAAAAATGCTAACTTATCTAAAGACCAACAAGTAAGTTTGCAAAATGCAATACAAAATTTTCAAGCAGAAGTACAAGAATACTCTTCTAAACTTCAATTGTATTCTAGTGAATTAAGTTCTTATCAAGGTAAAGTATCTGAAGAAGTTCAAAGAAAACAAAATAAATTACAACAATCTCAAACATATTTGGCAGAAGCAGATAAATACTATAATTGGTATTTATTAGAAATTAAACAATACATAGAATCAAATAGTAATATGATTAATAAATCAATGGCTATGCAAGCTATGTCAAGTAAGAGATAGGAGAAAAAAATGGCTGATAAAGCAAGAGGAAAAATAAGCATGACACCAGTTGTGACAATAGCAGCTGATAGTGATGCTGATGCAGTTGATGCTATACATCACGATATAAAAGGTTCGTTAGGAGGTTCTTTATCATATACAGCTTTAGATGCAAATGATAAATGGTTTTATGCTCCCAATGTAATTGTAACATCTACCTCAGAAGAATTATTTGCAGATAATAGTAATGCTACTGATTTAGTGGGAGCAAGTGGAGACCAAACTAATGGACCTGATGAAGCTGTAGGAGCTGCTTTAGAAACAACAGATGGTACAACTATAGATACTGATGTAGACGTTTTAAGATTTTTATTTATAAAAAACACAGGAACAAGTGATACAAATAACACATCTACTACAAATAGTGTTTACGTTTGTTTAGATAGTTCTGCTGCTAGTCACACTTCTAGATGTGTAGAAATAGCATCTGGAGAAGCTTGGATGGCAAGAGTAAATATTAACGTAGAACATATACATATTATTACTGGTCAATCAAGAGCAGCTGGTACATCTGCAACTGTAAATGGAAGCACTTCTGTAAGATGCACAGTTGTTGCTATAATAGATGATGGAGGCTAAACAATGACTGTTTTAGAATTAATGGAAAGAGCAGGTATTCAAAATGAAACACTTGCAATTGCATATATAAAAGATGCTATACATTTAATACAAAGTAATACAAAAGAAAAAATAAAAGTTAATAAACAAAATATTTTAAATGCATCAGATAATGATGATAATGTTTATAGATTACCTGCTGATATGATAGCAATAGAAAATGTAAGTATATTAGATACTAGTGATAGTAGATATAAAAGAATTAAAAGAATATCTAGTCAACCTCATTACTTACTTGAGGATACATCGCCATGAGTAGTTATGTAGATAAAGAATATTTTTACTATTTAAGAGGTAGAGAACTTTTACTTTATAAATTATTAGGAAGTAGAAATAGGACTAGAATAACTCAAACTGGTATTCTTCAATCTTATCACAATGAGTTAATGTATCCAGATGAAGATATTACAGATGGTTTACGAATAGAATATACTGCATTAAATGAACCATTTATATCAGAATCATTTGAAAGTTCAACAGGATATGGAACTTCTACGGAAGTAACTTTTACTGGTTCAAGTAGATATATTGGAGTTGGTAGTGTAAGCGGATGGTGGAAAGACCACGGTTTTACTGATGGAGACAAAATAAGAATACAAGGTAGTACAAGTAATGATGGAGAACATATTATATCTGGAGGAGTAGGCGTTTCTATTGCAGGTGGAGCGTATACAATTTCATTAACATCTGCTTCTACAATTACAGATGAAAGCGCAGGTCAAAGTATTACTATTACTCAAATACCAGAACCAGATACAATTACATCTCCTACTACAACTTCACATATAAATTTAAATAAAATGCTTTCTTTAGCAGTAGTGGATTATGTAAAAGCAATGATTCACGAAGGAAGAGGCGAGATTGATAAAAAAGAATACTACATAAAAGAATTTTATAGTAAATTAGCAGACAATGAAAGCAACAAGAGAATAATATCTTCTGCTTTCCCAATCTCTCCTTTTGCGGTGAGATAAAAATTAATTGCCTTAGTGGCGGTGGAGGTGGATAAATAGGAGTAAGTTATGGCAGATAATTTACGAAAGTTCACGACTCAAGAGGTCCTAAATAAAGTATACACAGATTCCTCTGGTATTACAATAGGATTAAACTCACAATCTTCAAAAGAAACATTAAACGCAGTATTAGATAGTTCTAATAATAGGTTACAAGTAGCAATGGCAGGTGGTACAATATCTGGTGACGTTACTATAAGTGGTGATTTGACTGTTAGTGGTGACAATGTTCTCAATGTTAGTGAAACAATTCAAGGTAAGTTAAACGTAGTTGAAGGAGCTGGAACTTTACCATCAGGTATAGGTACAACAACTGGCGACCTTATTATTGCTCAAAATAATGACACTACTACTGACATAGCCGCAATATATGCCATTGCTGGTAATGCAGGTAGTTCACACTTTGTTTTTGGAGATGCTGATAGTAAAAATCCCGGAAGAGTTTCATACGACCATAGTGACAATAGTATGGATTTAGTAACTAATTCTACTGTAAGAATGACTATCACTTCAGCAGGTAATGTTACAATACCTGCAAATGCTGAATTACAAGAAGCAGCTCAAGGCGATGCTGGAAATAGAATAAAACTTAAAAATTCTAGTAATGGTAATATGGAGTTTAAATTAGAAAACTCTGCTTATAATTATGTATTTCCTGATGGCAAATTTGGCATAGGCACAACTTCAATACCATCAACTCATACTGACATTGCTCATTTAAGTATAGGAGCAGATGCGAGTATTATAGGAACTAAAGCTAGTGGAACAAGTTCTAATTCAACTTTTGCTCATAATGCATATTTTGATTCTTCAGATAGTCGATGGGAATATATTGGTTCATCAAGTAATGAAGCCTCTGCTTTACAATTATTAGATGGAAAAATTGTAGCAAAAGTAGCAGCAGCTGGAACTGCTAATAATGCAATTACTTGGATTGATGCAATGACTATTACTTCAGCAGGATTGGTTGGCATAGGCACATCCTCACCCTCAACTCTTGTCGAAATTCAAGGTGGATTAACAACAACAGGAGCAGTATTAACATTATCAACAAAAGAACCTAGTGTTGTAGCAAACGATGTATTAGGAAGAATAAATTTTCAAGCACCTTTAGAAACTGGAGCTGATGCAATATCAGTTAGTGCATCAATTCACGCATTGGCTACAGGAGGATTTCAAGCTGGGGATAATCCAACAGATTTAGTTTTTAGTACAGGAGCAAGTGAAGTAGCTACAGAAAAAATGCGTATTACTTCAACAGGTAATATTACAACTACTGGTAATTTTATAATATCAGGAGCTAATAAAAACATTAATATAATAGGAAATTTTCCTACTATTAATCTTAAAGCAAATAATGAACAACAACTTAACTTTATGGATGCTGGCGGTGGTACTGAAAGCGGAATAAAAAATAACACTGGTACAATGAAGTTTTATGGTAGTAGTTCTTCTAGTGCTTTCAGAATGATTCTCGATTCCAACTCTCGCATCAGTCTTAGTAATAATGATAATAATACTGGTAATACAGTATTTGGTAAATCTGCTTGGAATACAACTTCAAATGTAGGAGCTGATTATAATGTTGCTATAGGCGAACTTGCAATGGGTACAGGAACATTATCAAATGCTACATATAATGTTGCAGTTGGTTACAGTGCATTAACTGACGTTACTACTGGAGACTATAATGTTGTTATCGGGGGAGCTGCTGCTTCAAATTTAGTTGGAGGAAGTGATAATGTTGCTATCGGTACAAATGCATTATTTGATGCTGTTAGTATTACTAAAACAATATCTATCGGTACACAAGCTTTAGAAAATATAAATGATGATGCTAATGATGGTTCTGTTGGAATAGGTTATCTTGCAGGTAGTAAAAAAGTTGGAACAGGTAGTCAGTATACTAAAGCTAGTGTTCATATTGGATATTCATCAGGGGCGGCTCAAACAACAGGAGCTAATAATACTTCAGTAGGTCACGCAACTATGGGTGGTGATGTTTTAGGAACTGCATTGACTGGTAGTGATAATACTGTTATGGGCCATAAAGCAGGTTATGCAATGCAAGGAGCATCATCTAGTAACACTATTGTAGGCTCAGATTCTGGATTAGCATTGACAACTTCAAGTAATAATGTTGCTATTGGACACGATTCTTTTAAAGCAGTAGTTGATGCTTGTAATTCTAATGTTTCTATTGGTGTACAATCAATGATGTCTGTTGATAGAGGAAGTCACGCAGATGCAGCAGTAAATGGAAATATTGCTATTGGATACAATGCTTTAGCTGGTGGAGATTTTGTAGACCAAGATAAAGATTTAACTGGAAATATTGCGATAGGTAAAAATGCTTTAGATGCTACTGCAGCTAATCAATCAATTGGTCAAATCGCTATAGGTGAGGAAGCTCTTACTGCTTTAACATCTGGTACTCAAAATACTTGTATAGGTTATAAAGCAGGAGCAGAACTTTCAGATAATAACGCTAACACTGCTATTGGTTATCAAGCAATGTTTCAATCAGGTACTACAACTTATCATAATACATTTGTTGGAGCAACATCAGGTAGTGGAGATTGGTCAGGAGCTTGTCATTCTAATACTGCAGTTGGTAGTAATACATTAGCTGGAGTAATGACAGTAACTGCTGTTGATAATGTTGCGGTAGGAAGAGATGTAATGTATCAACTTACTCAAGGAGCATCTAATACTGCTGTAGGTAAAAGTGCAGGTGGTGTTTTAACAACTGGATTAAATAATACTATAATTGGTAAAGGTAGTAATCCTAGTGCAAATAACGCAACTAATCAAACTGTTGTTGGATATGCAGTAACTGGAATTGCAGATAATTCTGTAGTTCTTGGTAATTCAGCAGTAACTAAAGTTTATATGGCATCAGATGCTACTGATGGCACTACTCAAACAGAAGGTGCTGAAATATTAGCTAAATCAGGATATTTTAAATCAGTAGGATTAGATGCTGATTCAGGCGGTACTGATAAACATTTATTAACTCTTCACGGAGCATACGACGCAGATGTAACCGGTGGTCAAGGACACGGCATTCGTTGGATAATGCAGGATGAAGCTACAAATAATGCTGAAACTGCTAGAATTTCAAGTGTATCTGTTTCAGGAAATATGAACTCAAATCTAAGTGGATTTGGAAGTAAAATTGAATTTCACAATATGAATCAAGGTTCACTTGTAAAACAAATGACTATACAAGGTAATGATGATAGACAAAAAGTAGAAATTCACGGAAACAATAAAGGTTCAGGTGGTGGTGAAGCTTTAAAAGTTGAAAATGACGGAAATAATGCCAACAGAGAAGGTATTCATATACACGCTGGAGTTGATAGTGCTTCTAGTGCAGGTGATAATATTTATCTACAATTTAAATCAGGAGATGGAGATGCTCAAGGAGGTGTAAGATGTAGTTCTACAGTTGCTAATCCAGAGTTTTTTAATGGTTCTGATATTAGAATGAAAAAAGATATAAAAGAAACATCTATTAAAGGATTAGATATAATAGAATCTATACCATTAAAAGAATGGAATTGGAATTATACAGTACCTGAATTAACTAAAGAACAAAAAGAAAAAGGCGAAAAGAAAAAAGCAATTAAGAAACTACCTAAACAAAAAATTGGAATTGTTGCTGATGATTTAGAAAAAGTTTTACCTCATTTAGTATCAACTAATACACCATTATCTGGGTGGGAACATATTGTAAAAGAAGGTGATGACCCATTAAAAACAATACCATCAGAAACTGAATTAACATTAGTATTAATGAAAGCAGTTCAAGAGTTATCTGCAAGGGTAAAAGAATTAGAATCAAAGTAGATTTTAACTAACAAACAAAGGAGCTAAATAATGGCTAAAAAAGAAAAAGAACAAAAGCCTGTTTTAACTTTCGATGACAAAGAGTACGTAATCGAGGATATGGCAGATGAACAAAAAGCATTACTTAACCACATTAATGACTTACAGAATAAGATGAACTCAATGCAGTTTAACTTAGACCAATTAAGTGTTGGTAAGGATGCGTTCATAAGTAAACTTCGAGAAGCTCTTAAAGAAAAACCTGAAGCAGAGGAATCTGAAGAGTAGGTTATGATTATAAGGAAGTGTAGTCAAGGTCATCGAATTAGGTTACATCGTAACACGACTCCTAATGCTGTACGTACTAAAACGTATGCAGACGGAACTGTCGAGACTTTGACTTACCCTTCTGGTGGTTATGATTATTTTGTAGAGATTGATGGTGAAGTTGTAAAGCGTTCAGATAGTTTTAAAAACATAGAAGAATACTACGTATCTAAATGTGAAGATAATTGCGATTATAGTCACGGAAGAATGATAGTAGGTAAGCATCAATTAATAGGTGGTATTGCTACATTGCAATCTGAGTTCCCTGATGAATCAAATACGAAAGCAGAGATAAAAGCGTGGTACGATATAAGAAGTATTACGTATAGTGATAGTGAAACTAAAGCAGAGTTACTATCTAGAATTGTAGAAAACTTTAATGCAAAACATATAAAGAAATGACATTAGCAGAAATATATAGTAAACAAAATAGTTTTGAGAAAAAACAAGAACAACCTTCTTCTAAAAAAGAATTAGTTATACATATGCCAGAAGTAGCAATGCTTATTAAACATTTAGATTTATTATATACTAAAATGTTAATGCAAGATGAAACAAAAGAAGCAAGTTGGTTCAATAATGGGCAAGGAATTAAACAATCAGAAAGTATTAATTAAATGAAGAATCCTTTAGCAACATTTTATTCATGGCAAGTTAGTTCAGGAGCATTAGATGGTTGGACATCCTATCATCTAGCAGCTGGATTATTTATAGCAAAAGTAGCACAATGGTTAGGTGCATCAGATTTATGGGCAGTCTTATGGGTACTTATAATAGGTATTGCGTGGGAAATATTTGAAGTGTACGTAGAAGGTACAGAAGAAACGTATGGTACAAAACAACGATGGGCAATCAATACTGCATCAGATATATTTGTTGAAGTAGCAGCTGCTTGGTGGATGGTATTATGAGTGAAGATAAAAAAGATATACTTACTGTAATATCAGTTGTAATAATAATATTTAGTATTTTTATTTTAAGTGCTTGTAATGGTGGATGGTCTGTAGCAGGAATAGACGTATCTCCATCAGATTCTCTTTACACAAATTTTATGATTATAACAGACCAAGATAGTATACAACATTGGTATGTAAAAACCACTGCTTATGGTGGAATACTTATTGGAGATAATTGGTGTCATAAACACGAACAATGGGAAAACGTAGAGAAAAAGTGAGTGAGAAACCGAAAACATATCGGAGTTATGGGGTTACAAAACTTGATGATAACTTTCGTATCAGTCTTAACATTAAGTGGCTTGGTCAAATTATTGTTGGAGTTGCTTTTATTGTGTTGGGATACTTACGCATTGAAAATAGACTTGGAGAACTTGAACGCAGAATGGAACTTGCTGATAGCAAAATATTAGAACTTGTTGAAAAGAATCAAACAGAAGAACAAAAAGAACGAGAAGCAATGGAAGAACGAATATCATTTTTTGAAAAAGAATTAAATTTAAATCCTTTCTCATGGAAAAAAAGAAAGAAAAAATAAACAATGGATTTTTTAGCAGTATACAGCGAAGCGGGTATGATAGGTGTCGTAGGAGCTTTATTAGTGTATGTAGTTTACTCTATGAACAAAAGGGGAACTACACAAGCAGAGGATTTACAAGACCTAAAGACAGAAAACAGAGGTCAGAGTGAAACACTTGAAAACATGGAAAGTATGGTTATTAAACTTATTAACCGTTGGAATCAGAGTGACGACAAGTTGGACAGGAAATTTGATTCGATTACGAAGGAAATTAATGATTTGGACAATCAAGTATCGGAAATAAAAGGAATTATAAGTAGATTAAATGGAAAACACTAATGAAATTAAATACTAATATATCAATTGAAAACATTGTAACAATCATTGCTTTGATTTGTTCCGTAACATTAGCATTTGGATTTATGAAATATGATGTAAATATATTAAAGAAAGAATTAAATTTAAAAGCAGATAAAAGACAAGTAGTTGCCGATAGAGAACTTATCGCTTATAAACTTGATGTAATTATGCAAGACATTGCAGAAATAAAAGAAACACTAAAGGAGAATAAATAATGAGTTTAAAACTAATAGCACTAAAGTTAGCTGAAGAACAAGCTGACCAATTAGGTAAAAAAGCAGTAGAGTGGGTTCAATCAGAAGAATTTCAAGAAGACCTTGCTAGTAAGATTAACAAAAAAATTGACATACCTTTTGTATCTGAAGAAAAAGAACAGATATTTTTTGAAAAGTGTGTTGATTTAATTGCTGATGTTATTGAAGGATTGTTTGAGAAATAAAATGCCAGAACAAATATATAAAAAAGAAAAGAAAAAGAAACAACCTGCAGTAGAAGTTGATGAAACAATGATACTTGTGTTAGAGCAATTAAGTGAATTAGAAGAACGACTACAAAAAGTAGAAAGTCGAATGGGATTATAATGGCTCGTAAACAAGGTAAAATGCCTGCTAAAAATAAAAGAAACTTTCGGTCCACTAAGTCTGGAGCTGGAATGACAAGAGCAGGTGTAGCAGCTTATAGACGAATGAACCCAGGTTCTAAGTTAAAAACAGCAGTAACTGGTAAAGTAAAAGCTGGCAGTAAGTCAGCAAAACGTAGAAGTAGTTATTGCAGTAGGTCAGCAGGTCAAATGAAAATGCATAACATTAGTTGCTCAAAAACTCCTGATAAGAGAATTTGCGCAGCTAGAAGAAGGTGGAAGTGTTAATATGTCAAAAAAAGATGCGTGTTATTTTAAAGTAAAAGCAAGATACAAAGTATGGCCATCAGCATATGCTTCAGGAGCATTGAGTAAATGCAGAAAAGTTGGAGCAGCTAATTGGGGTAACTCAAAGAAAAAGTAATGGCTAAAGAAGGATTAAGAAAATGGTTTTCTCGCAATCAAGGAAAAGGTTGGGTAGATTGTAAAACTGGAAAACCATGTGGAAGACGTAAAGGTGAAAAACGGAAATCATACCCAGCTTGTAGACCTACAATGGCTCAATGTACATCTGCAATGAAAAAGAAAACGAGCAGTAAACGAATAAGTTGGAAAAAATAACAGGAGTATATTATGCCAATGGGAAAAGGAACGTATGGTTCAAAAAAAGGAAGACCTAAAAAGTCTAGAAAACTAGGTAAGTATAAAGGAATTGATTTTATACAGAAACTTAGAAGAAAAAAATTAAAAATAAAAGATAGTGAAGAAGCAGGTCGTGTTGGAGCTAAAGCTAAAAAAGCAGTAAAGACAAAAGGTGGAACATATGTAAAGTATGAAAAGAAATCTGCGTCTGCAAAGAGTTTTAGAAAAACATTTAAATCTAAATGTTCAGCAGGAGCTAAGTCATTTAGTTGGCAAGGAAGGTCTTATAGTTGTGCTAAAGCATCACCTAAAAAAACTCAAGTAACTTCAGCTCAAGCTAAAAAAGATATGAATGTTTCAAAAAGCACAAACTACTCTAGAGATAGACAAGGTTTAAGTTAATCATGAATACAGGAGCAAAAGCTAAAGTTAAACAAAAGCAACGTAAAAGTAAGTTCTCTAAAGTTAAAGGTACTCAAAGAAGTAAATCATGTGGTAGAGGTAAAATATACGATATGAAAACAAAAAAATGTAGACCTATGAAACAAGGAGAAAAATTTGACCAAGATGTAAGTGGAATGGTTGGTTATGGATACGGAGGAGCTCTTGGAAGTATGATGGGAGTTCCATTTGTTGGAGCATTAGCAGGAAGACAAATAGGTCGTAAATACTCTAAGTTAAGAATGTCTGGACAAGGAAAACGCAGAAAATAATGTCTGATGTTATAGGATTAGCAGATGTATCTAGTAAAGATACAGGTCGTGGTAGTTCTTTAAAAACTGGAGGCATGCGTAGAGCATATAATAAAAGGAGAAAAAAGATGCCAAATGCAATGAAATGTAAAATTGGATGGAAAAAAATGGGATACAAAAGCATGAGTGATTGTATGTCATATGGTAAGAAAAAAGTTGGTGACTTAGACAAAGATGGCAAAATGTCATCTTATGAAAGTAAAAGGTCAGCAGCTATACAGAAAGCAATGAAAGGTAGGAAGTAATGCCAAGTAAAGCAAAATGTAAAACAGGTTGGAAAGCAATGGGTTATAAATCTATGTCTGATTGCGCAAGTTATGGTAAAAAGAAAATGACTCAAAAACCAGATACTAGTGTTAAAGAAGAAGGCGCTAAAAGAGGAAAAGATAGAGCTATAGCTGCTAATGCTAGAATGAAAAAACGATTAGCTAAAAACAGAAGTTCATATTAATGAAAATAGATGTAGACTTATTTGCAGACGATACAGGCTTTGGTGACACAGTCGGTAGAGCAATTAATGTAGTTACTAGAGGAAAAATAAAGGAGTGTGGAGGATGCAAGAAAAGAAAGAAATTCCTGAACAGGATGATACCTTACAGGAAATAGCAAGAGGTGGAGGTCGCATATCTGGAAAAGAAGGCGGTCTTAGATTAGATGTTTTTAAACATGATGAAATAGCTTATGATAACGGTACAGACTTTAGTGAAGAAGATTGTGCTGTTTGCGAACTTCCAGAAAATGCTCAAAGATATATAGTAGAAGATATAGAATACGAAGAATCTGTAGGACGACCTGAAGTAAGAGGTGCTTAGTGCCTAAACAAATTATAGAAATAAATCCATTTCATGGGGGAATGAATAATAATACTGACCCTAGAGATTTACAACATGACGAATTATCGAAAGCTACTAATGTTATGGTAGATAGAATAGGTAGAATTAGATGTATGGGTAGTTCAACTTCGCATGTATCTGGTACTGCTGATAGTGGCACTGTTACAGCTCAAGGTTCAGGAAATCATGGATATAATTTATTTTCTTTTCGTCATGATATGAAAAGTTTAGGACATTATGATGTATTATTTAATGGAATAACAAATCAAAATTCTGGTAGTTATTGGACAGTGAATGGAGACATTAGTAAAAATGCAACAAATTTTATATACAATAGAAGCGCTGGTAATGGTGGATATCTTGAACAAACAGCAGCTAATAGAAAACATGGGGGACTTAATAGTCATAAATATATTTTAAAAATAGATATTAGTGGATATAGTCATGGTTCTGGTTCTGCTCAATTAGTTTTAAATGGAGGTAGCGGATATTTTGCAAGCGCAGATAAAAATATTTTTAATAATGGTAGCAGTTTAGATGATATGCAAGGAGTTCATTTAATTGAATTTACATCGCATAGTGCAGCGTCAACTGGAGTATTTAGAATAACTGTTAGTAATTTTACAGCTGCTTCAGGTGATGAAATGACTATAAATAGTTTAGAATGCTATCCTATACCTTCTGACGATGGAGAAGATTATTTAATGTTAAGAACTTCTGGAGGTGGCGATGAAATAAGTACATATCATTATTCTACTAATTTATGGAATAATGGAATTTTAGCATTAGATAATGATGAAGCTAGATATATTTTTTGGCAAGTTGATGGAAATATTAGAATATCAGATGCTAATAAATATGGAGATAATCTTGAATATAATAATTGGATTGGTTATGTTAATAGATTAAGATTTAGCAATAATGGTGTTAAAACATTTAGTGATAGTACCCCATCTGTAACTGCTTGGCAAACAAGTCAAACACATTATAGTGTTAATCAAACATCTACAAGTGGCGATGGAAGTCATATTAAAGTAAAAATAGTAACAGATGGAAGTGGAAATCCTACAATTACTATTCCAAAACCATCTGGAGCAAATATATATTATGGAGGAACTGGTTATGAAGTTGGAGACACTATAGTATTTACAGACCCGGGTAGCACTTCAAATACTGCAACTGTAACAGTTGCTTCTATTCAACAAGCAGGACATGAAATTAATAGATGGATAAATACTGAATGTAAATTACATCCCCCTACTGATACAAATATTGTAATAGAAAATACTGGTTCTGGTCCTTATGACCCGACAGAAGGGTATTTAGTTTTTAGTAGTCAATGGACTGGTGTTAGAGAAAATTCTGGAACTTGGAATGCAAATGGAGCAAGTGGGACAGCTAATGGAGGGGGAAGTAATTTTTTAACTACATCTACTGATGTTTTTACTTCTGCTATGGTTGGAGCTAGAATTTCAAGAACTGGAGGAGGTTCGTATAGTGGTAAAATAGTAAGTGTTGAGACTGCCCAAAAAGCATATACAGACGGAACAATAACATGGGCTAATACTAATACATTTACTATAGGAGAAGCCTATAATATAGGATTTACTTGGGTATATGATGAAAATCAAGAAAGTCTTATTCATGATAGATTTTTATTTGCTCCTCTTGGAGTCCCTAATGCTTCTTTAAGTTTTGGTGTTATTGCTGGACATTATTGGGATACTAAAGATACTGCAAGAATAACAGGCGCAAATATGTATTATAAAAAAGAAACTGATAGTACAAATACATGGTATCATTTATATGAAATAGATTTAGAAAGAGGAGGAAGAGAAACTTTTGCTATAGAATATAATTCGTGGATAGCATCTGATAGTAAAGCAGATACTAATTATGAATATCAAATAGATGGAGGCGTTTTAATTGAAAATCCTCCAACTGCTGAAACATTTAATAGTAGAAATGGATACGATAGTGACCCTACAAATTTATTAGATATTCAAATGGGAACTACTACGGGTAATAATACTGTTGGTTATTCTTGCGCTGTAGTTGCAAATAGAGTTGCTTATATTGCAAATATTGCTTATAAAAATTCAAATGGATTTTATAAAAATCATGGAGATTTAATGCTTAAATCTGTTGTTAATAAATTTGATACATTTCCATTATCAAGAAGATTAGAAGTAAGTGTTCAGGATGGAGATGAAATAACTGCTTTAGCATCATACGCAGATAGATTATTACAATACAAAAAAAATAAAATGCATTTAATAAATATATCTCAAGAAGTAGAATTTTTAGAAGATACTTTTGAATTTAAAGGTGTCCTTAGACCTGCTGCTGTTTGCAAAACAGATTTTGGTATTGCTTGGGTAAATAATTTTGGATGTTATTTATATGATGGTAGACAAGTTCATAATTTACTAGAACAAAAAGGTGTTAGAAAAATTAGTACAAATTCTTGGTTTACTTCTGATGATATATTTTCTCAAATTGCTTATCTTCCACTTCAAAGACAAATTGTTATTCATAGAAGTAGTGAAGGAAGAGCTGGAGAAGATGATGGAGATATATTTATTTATGATATGGTAACTAAAAGTTGGGTATTTGGGACAGCTATTATTCAACCTTCTTCTGGAGGATATACTACAAATTTAATTACTGATAAAAATGGAGATTTAATTTGGTCTTTTGGAAATGGTGTAGTTAAAAAATGGAATAATTCTAGTTCTGAAAGTAGTGTAAAAATAATAACTGCTGATATGAATTATGGAGATTCTGGTGTACGTAAAAAAGTATATAGAGTTAGATTATCATATAAAGGAGATGCTAGTAGTTTAAATGTAAGATATAGCACTAATGGAGATACAAATACTTATAAACAATTTGAAGGTACTTCAAGTGGATTACCAAATGGAAGTGCAACAAATGCTCCATTAGAAAATAAATCAAGTGATGTAACTCAATGGCATCATGCAGAATTAAAACCTGCTGTTAGTTCTGAAGCTACAAATATATATAGTTTTCAAGTACATATGACTGGAACTGCAGGAGCAACATTTGAAATAAATGATTTATCTGTTGTTTTTAGAATAAAGAATGTTAAATAATGGATAGAGAATTAAGAGTATCAATACATAAAAAACAAGAAAGAGCATCTATTAATGAAGGTGTTCCTACGTTAAATGAATTAACTGAAGGTATTTCTGTATTTAGATTAGTTTCTGGAGACTTAATTCAATACGTTAAACATAGAAATATTCTTTATAAAAAAGTGCTAGATAAAGCATAGTGAAATTATTAAATTAAATTATGGCAAATAACTTATATAAAGCTTACATTTCAGGTGGAGAGTCTACAGGCAAGTATTCTTCAAGCCTTAGAAAAATTGAAGACACATATTCTAATATAGATTTAACTGGTCAAAAGTTTGCTATACAAAGAGCAGAAACTGCAAATGTTTTAGATTCTTTATCTGCTGGTATTGAATTAGCAGGTACAATAGTTGGCGGTTATCAAGACAAAAAAAGATTTGAAACTGAATCAATGCCATCTGCTCAAAAAATGATAGCAGAAAAAGCATATGACCCTACAAAGTATGACGATATGTCTTATGCAGATTTTCAAAAGAGTGATAAATTTAAAGACTACTTTCAATCATTTGCTCCTAAAAAAGTAGAAATGAGTTTGTTTGAATCTTTATTAGCAGATGAACCTATGTATACTATAGGCGATGAATCTTTTAAAAAATCTGATATATCATTTATGGGTCAATTGGATAAGTCTAAAAAATTAGCAAACTTAACAGGTTCTAGTATTGAAGATGTTATTAATGTTAAAGAAAATATGTATTCAGAAACTCAAAGTAATATTGTAGATAATGCAAATACTGATATAACTTTAAATAAAATACAAAATAAAGTAAATAAAAATGATAATCTTTTAAATAAAGCTAGTCAGTATTTATCAGGAAATCTTTCATATGAAGACTTTATATATGGTGAAAAAGAGAATGAAGATGAATAGTTTAGCAAAAAATCATTTATCAACCACTAGTCAAATGGGAAGATTTGGTGATGACAAAATAAGATTTGTAGATGGAGAAATTTCTCATGTAAATACTAAAGAAGCAAACTTAATAGATTCACTAGGATTAACTGGAGAGATGATAGTAAAGAACACAGGTTCTGGTACTATTAATCCAAACACAGGAATGAAAGAATACTATGCACCTATTTTAATAGCTGGAGCAAGTCTTGCTCTTGGAGCAATAGGTTCTTATTCTTCAGGTAGGTCAAGTAGTCAGCAAGCAACTACTCAAGCTGCTATAGCTAGACAAGGATTAAAAGATATAAAAGAAGCTGAAAAAAACTTAGAAGGTGTATTGTTTAGTAAAGAAAATATTGCAAAACAAGAATATCAAAAAGAAATTCAAAATCTTTCAACAGGAACAGGATATAAATTAAAAGATTTAAGAGCAAGTTCTGAACAAGCTATGAAAAAAACTGGTTTTGCTAGTTCAGGGACTGTTCAAGAACAATCAGAACAAATGCTTGAAAGAGTTAAAGATTCTTATTCTATGAGTAGTGATGATTTAATGGCAAGCTTAGGTCAAAAAATGGGAGAAATAACTTCTTTTTATGAAGGTGAAAAAGCAAGATTAAAAAGTGAAAAATTTAAATTAAGTAAACAAGCAGATTTATATGACCAACAATCTGATAATTGGTACTTAGGAAAAAACTTATTTGGATAAATTATGGCTAGTGATGTATTAAGGTCTGTAAATAGAATATTACAATATCAACAAGAACGAGAGAGTAGAAAAGTTCAAGAGTCTTTAGCTTTAATGCAATTCGGTATACAAAAAAGACAAGCAGATATTAAGCAATACTCTCAACAAATGGAAGTTATTGATAAATCTAATAAACAATTTAAAATAAATATTGCAGATAAATTTATTCAAGACTCTGGATTGCAATCATTAATGAATGTAATACCAACTGGAATAAAAGATGTTGATGATGCTACAGAATCTTTAGCAGAAATAAGTAAATTACTTACAAGAAAAGAATACGGAAGATTTGACAAGCAAAATGCTAGTAATATAGCATCTGCTTTATGGGTATATAAAAACTCACAAGAACCTTCTTCTGTTATAAATATAGCAAATAATTTTGAAGCAATGAATGCTCCTAATTATAAAGGAACTAGTTCTGATAAAAACTTATTAACTGCTTTTAATAAAATAGGTAATATGACTGAATTATTAAATGTATCTAAACAAGCAAAACAATCATTGCAAAATGATGCTAACATATTAAAAGAGCAATATGAGTTTGGTCAAGGAGATACTAAAATACAAAGTACATTTGGAATGTTTTCTCCTCAAGTTGTTAATGAATTTAAACAACAATCACAAGATGCTGATTTAAGTCAATTAGCTGACGAATTTGAAACGTTAGAAGAAACCCAAACAAATGATTTAGAATATGAAGGACCTTCTGATTTAGATAAAAGATTATCTGATTTTAATGATTTAACAGATTCTATTAAAGAAGATAGAAAAGAATTAAGTAGACTTAAAAAATTAGATAGACAAGGTTTTGAAGTAGATAAAGATAGATTAAAAAGCCTTGCTAGTGATATTGAAACTGCTAAAAAAGAAAAATCATCTATGGTTGGAATAGCTGGAGATGTTGCTAGGTCAGAGAACATAAAAAGAAATGTTGCTAAGATAGAAGAACTTGCTGATAAAATTTTAGAAGATAATGATTTAGAGGCAACAGAAGAAAATTTATTAATTGCAAAAGCAAGAGCCGCTGATATTGTTAGAAGAGTTCCATCTTTACAATTTGAACAATCTCCAACTTCTTTAGGAATACAAAGAGGCGCTGATGATTCCTATGGTCGTATTCAAAGATAAATATGGCAGACAATTTAACTTTAAAATTAAAACAAGAGCTAGCTAAGAGAGGTAAAATTGTTACTGATGCTCAAGTTGAAAGTTTTTTAAATAAAAAATCTCAACAAGTATCTGCTTCTCAAGCACCTCAATCACCTCAAACATCACAACAAAATCAATATCAATTTCCAGATTGGTATAATTTTGATGAAAAATCAAAAACAGATAATACTTTATCAAATGCTTTAGGTGTAGGATTGTGGTCTTTTGCTGATAGTGCTTTATTTGGAGTCCCAGGCGCATTAGTAGAAGAAGAAGAAATGTTAGACTTTGAAGACCCATTAGCAAAATGGTTAGGAGCTGTAGGTAGTTTTGCAGGATATATAGGTGGAGCTCCAATGAAGATTGGTTTAAAAGCAAGTAGAGCAGTAGCATCCAACTTAGCACCTAAGATGGTAGGCAAACAAGGAATCAATACTGTTGTTAAGGGCATGAGAGAAGTAGGTAAAGAAGGTGGTTTAAGTAATCAAGCAATTAAACAAGCAACAGGTGGATATAGAAGTCTTGTTCAAAGGTCTCAAACAGATAAGATGTTGCAAGGTGAAAAATTTGGCGAAGCAGTAGCTAAGTACAGAGATGAATATATAGAGATGGGATTAGAGAATGGTATTATAAGAAATAAAAGTGAAGCTGAAACATTAAGAAAAATGTTTTTAATGGATGATGTTCCAGGCGGATTTAATGTATTTAAAAGACCTGTACAAGATTTACAATCTTTAGCTATTGCTAGATATGGAGATGATAAACTAGGTAGATTTATTGGACACGCAGCTAATGACATAATGATATTTTCAATGATAGATACAATCTTTGAAGGTGTTAGTATGTACGAAGACCAAGAATTTGATTGGACTGCACCACTATGGGGAGCTGCTAATGGTATTGCATTTTCATCATTATCATTTTTAAATCCAAGAGGTAAGTCATCTTCTTGGTTAAAAGATTTTAGAGTAGGTGTACGAGCAGCGTTTGGTGGTAAAAGTCCATATGGTAAATTAAGTGAAGACCAATTAGCAGGTGTATCTAGATACATAGGTAAAGCTAGAAAAGAAAATGGAGAATCTTCTATTGTTGATGTTACTTATAAAGGTAAAACAGAATCTATAAATCTTACTCCTATGGGAGACCATGTAGGTTTTGAATTTGGTTCATCTAAAACTTTACAAGAAATAAAAGAAAAATTTAAAGGTGAAAATGCATCTGAAGTAATGAAATCTTTTCTTGAAAAAGAAAGAAAGAAATTTGGTAGAGAGATAATGAAATGGTCTACTAGAGATGAAGCAGCTAATCTAGTAAAAGTATGGCCTCGTATGGTAGCAGGTGGATTATTATTTAATTCACAAGCATTCTATCATATGTATGCTAATGACCAAGATTTAGATTTTGCTAATGATATACTACCTAATTTTCTTATTGGAGCATTCATACAAAGAAAGACTAATCCTGCTAAATTTGATTTAAGTCCTACTAAAATGAATGAAGTACGTCAAAATCTCGCACTATTAGGTTTTGATTCTGGACAATTGTCAGAAGTACCATCATTGCAACAACCTCAAAGTAGATTTAGAAATCCATTATATACAGATAAATATAAAACATTAATTGATTTAGCAGAAAAAGAAGGTATTATATCTGATGAATTTACTGATATGGAAACACCATTAACTGACGTAGAAGCAAGTGTTGGATTACCTGATAATAGAAGTGTAGGATTTGAACAAATATATGGATGGTTAAAAGGTATAAGAGCATATCAAAAACCATTAGATAATATATCTACTGATACAGCTAATAAAATATTAAATGAATGGAAAAAAATAGACCCAAATACAAATTTAGATTCTGTTGATTCTGTAGAAAAAATGTTAGATACTGAATCATTAAAGATGACTGAAGAGTTTGAAAGTAATTTTCCTAGTATCATTGCATCATTAAAAAGTGTAGATGAATTAAATATTATAGAAGAAGCTGATGGTAAAGCATCTAAATTAAAAACACCAGAGCATGTAATGGTTAGTGGTGAAATAATTAAACTAGCAAGAGAAGGTAAATTAGATTGGTTAGAAGCTCAAGGAGAAGAAGCAGTTACTAAATTAATGAAATCTTTTGATGGATTAAATGCAATTGTAAAAACTGCATTTGATATTGACCAAATAAAAATAAATGAATCACCAGATTTTAATTCAAGAACTATTGCAAATGAAGAAAATGCTAGAAAGATATATGAAACTATAACTACAGAAGAAGTTAGAATAGATGGATTATATCCTGATAATAGTTCAATGGGTTCTAAGTTTAGTTTTACAGATAACTTTAATGATTATAGATTTGCTGTTACAAGAAACTATGCAATAAGAACTGCACAAGGTATAACAGATATATTTAAACCATCATACGACAAAGCAGAAAGGGATACATTAATAAGATACATGAAGGATTCTGGGTTAATTACTTTTGATGGACCTACTGCTAATCCATTGCTTGTTAATAATGTAGACCAAATAAAATTTAAAGAGTCTGGAGATGCAGAGAAAGATGCAGAAAGAAGAAGGTTTCTTGGTAGGGTACTTGCTATACAATCCGTAGTAGGTAATTATGACAGAACAAACTTAAATGTAGATAATGTTGATGGTTCTAAAATAGATACATTAAGAACTAAATTATCTGAATTAGGATACAATGAATCTAAAATGCCTCTATGGATGCATAAACATATTATGGATTTTGCATTTAGAGAAAAAATAGAAGGCACTAAATTACAATTATCTGATGTAGATGGCATTATGTCTCTTTCTTCTTTGGGTATGGCTTCTGTTGGTGTAGATATTACTGGTCAAAAAACATCTGGATTTTCATTAAAGTTAATTGATACTACTATATTAAACGAAGGTTCTGTTTTAGTAAGCGGATTATCTGAAGCAGACATAGTTAGTTATAATGAAAGAGTAAGACAAATACAAGAGAGGTCAAACGGATTAGTTACAGTTGAGACAGACCCTGTTTTAGTTACTGATATGGGTATGTTAAAGATAATGGTAGATTCTTTAAATCCTGAAGTATATGGTAACAATCCTGACGCAAGTTCATCTGCTAAAGGAACATTAATGGAGTTTATTAATTTAGTAGGAACATCTGATGTACCAGGTTCTAAGAAGTTTCAAGAACAATTAGGTAGATTTATAGAAGAGAATGGACCTGAAGCAGAAACAAGAGCATTGTCTTGGTTAAATGAAGCAGGATTAATATCACTTAAAAAAGGTGAAAGAAAATTTGAAGTAGACTTAAAAGATTTTAATGACAAAGTAGCATTAAGACTAGGAGAAAGAATTGATAGGTATGGTGTTACTCCTGAGTATGCTGAAAGAATATATGAAACATTAGAAAAAAATTCTAGAGATAGGCAAATGTTAGATTCTGGAGAAGGCGACTATATTAAGACTCTAACTATGCAAGAGTTTTTTGAAAGATATAGAGTTGATGGTAAAGCTGCTACACCATCTAATAATCAAGAAGAAACAATTAATAAAATATTGTTTGATGCTTGGGAAGGTAAAATAGTTCCTAGAGCAGAAGTTATAGATAATTTATTTAATAGATTATATGTAAATAATGTTGATAAAAATGATTGGGTAAAGTTTACTGACCTACCAAATCCATCTCAACAAAAATTCAAAGCATCAATTTATAAAGATATTGTAGCATTAATTGGTGGAAGATTAAAACAAAAAGGTTTAGATGTATTAGAGTTTAAAAATGGGAAACTAAGAAAATCTAAGGAAGTAAAACAAACTACAAGATATGATTTGTTATTAGATGATTTAGGAATAAAACATTATAGTATAGACCCATTTATTACTACTTATATATTCTCTCCTAATGGTAGAAGAATACAAAGAAAAAGAGTAAATGTTTTTGGCAATACAACAAACCTACCAAAGTATACTCAAAATTTAATTGATTCATTAAGACAAAACTTTGATTCTAATTTAAATATAGCAACAGAAATTGAAGGCGTTGATATAAGAGGTCCTTTTGGAGAAACTGGATTAGCCTCAATGAGACTTGCACCTAATATGAATCCTATTGCCGTACCATTTGAACAATTAAGAAATATAAAATCTAAGTTTGATGAGTTTGCAGATATATATACTGCTGATGAAAGTCCTTTAAAACAAGAACAGAAAAATATTATTAAAGATATTAGAAAGGCATTGCAACAAGCAGAAGATGACAATAGACTAGCAACAACTGCAGATTACTCAGCTGCTTTAAGAAGACTAATGTTAAAAGATATGTTAGTAGGTTCTGATGGAGATAAACTATTTGCTGATTTTATGAATGGCAATATATCTAGTATAGATAAATTGTTTGCAAGAACAAAATTATATGACACTAAAAAGTTTGTAAAGTATGATTCTGATTTTATACTAGATGTTGCTGATGGTCTTAAATCTATAGGTGATAAAAATACAGAACGAGTATTAAGAAAAAGATTGAGAAAAAATAATTTTGGTGTTGTTGTTTGGAATGATGAACAAACTGCTGATGTCAGAACAGAAGTAAATCAATATATAAAAGACAATAATATAGATTTTGATTTAGACAAAATATTAGGTGATGCTCATAAAGATGTAAGTTCTTTTGATAGTATTGCTTATGTAAGCAAAGATGTATTAAAGTTTTTTCATACTATGATGGGACATAATCCAAACTCACCTAATCCAATTAAACCAGTTATATCATCAGGAGGAGTTAACTCACCTTTACTTATGGGTAAAACATTATTTGTTTATTCAAAAGATTTAGATGGGTTTTTTAACAAACAAGGTAATAGAGATGTAGATATTATTCTTTCATCTAGTGGAGCAAAAGCATTAAACGCAGATATACAGACTGATAGTCAAGGTAAACAATTTGATAACTCACTCATAAATAATGTAGAATGGGCAGATTTAAATAATTTTAAAGTATCAGGAAATCATATAAGAAGAATATCTTTAGACTCAATAGGAGTAAAACCAGAAAAAGATGTAATATTGAGTAGAGGTAAGAAGTCTCATGCTGATATGAATTATGCTAACAATGATGAAGCAGCTAGATACTTTGCTGATGAAATAGAAGGACCTCTAAATAAATCAATACGAAATGCTCAAGAACAAATAAAGAATCCAATATCTACTAGGCAATGGATACGAGACCAATTTGGTGATGAATCTTTAATATCAATGGTAGATGGAAACGAATCACTTAATAATTTAAATGGACTAGGTTTCTTTGCAGGTCTTACAAGAGATGCTAATCCTATGAGTTATAGTGAGTCAATGGTAAAGAATAAAATATATGGAGCATATATAGACCCATTAATTAATAATAAAAGAGCAGTAACAAATCAATTTGACCAATTGTCTTCAACAAGATACGGAGGTCAAGCATCATTAATACAAGCTCCTATTAATTATTCTCATAATAAAGCAAGGTTAAGACCTACACTTGTAGATGATAGTGGAATGATAAGCAGAGGTGAAGTTGTTTTACCATTTGTAGAAAGCCAACAAAAAATAGCAAAACTAATAAGTGATGGTTATCAAATAAAAATTGTTGAGAATGATAAAATACATGACCCTAGTAAAATATTTGAAGAATTAAAAGAAGATTGGAATATAAATCTAGACCTTGATATTAATCTAGGAGAACTTCATGAATTAATAGAAACTTTAGGAGCAGAAAATAATAGACCTGATTTACAAGTGGGTATTATTGTTAGACGTAATCCAAGAACAAGACCAAATGATTTAACACTAATGGGATTAAAAGGTTTCTTAGATGAAGCATATGGTAATTCTATGATGATAAATAGTTTAGATGTTGTTAATGTTTTTGAAGGTGATTATGACGCAGATAAAGCAGATTATTTCTTTGCTGAAAGACAAAATATGTATGAACATATTGAAAGAACTTCTCAGTATTTTGTTCAAGGTATAGACCCTACTAAATTTATGAGAGATTCTGGATTTACTTTTACCAGAAATACTACAGATGAAAATGATATGGTAGAAAAAATGGCAGCTGATTTAGACCTTTATAAATCTTCAATTGGTTTAGTTCAAAAAGTACCAAGAATGCTTAATTACTTAGGTAGTTTAGGTCAAGATGTTCCTACTAGAATAGATGAAAATGGAAACAAAGTTGCTATTCAAAACTCTATGATAGGAGAAGAAAGTTCTAAAATACTTTATGAAGGTTCTGATTATAAGATTGTAATGGATTACGATAACTTAGATTTTTATTTAAGGTCTGCTCTCGAAACACAATATATAATAGATGGTAAAGGAGATTTAAATCAAGATATAGCATCAGATATATTTTCTTGGAGAGATGAATTTTTATTTCCTAGTTATGAAAAATCAAAATCTTCTAGTCAATTAAGGCAGATGGATAATAATGAAAGAATTGGTTTTCATCAAGAAATGTCTAAAAATGGTAGCAGAAAAGGTGAAAGAATAAGAATCTTTAAAAAAATAACAAAACAAGAAGATGGTACATTTACTGATGTAGAAGACATAGGAGCTTTAGATAAAGCAATAATAAAAGAATTACTATCAGAGTATGGAAAATTATTACAAGTAACTGGTCCTTCTGCTTATGAAAATAGTGGAGAGCAAAGAAGAGTTACTTATGATGATATTATGACTGCTTCTGATAGATTTTTTAAGTTTAATCAAAATTTAAGAAAATCATTATATTATAGACTTAGGAATAAATATCAAGACTTTACACTCGACAATGAAGGTAATGCTATAAATAAAGATAAATGGAAAGATAGTGAAGAGTTTAAACAATTGTTTGGTGTAGCAACAGAAACAGCAACAAAAGGTAAGAATACTTTTAGTTGGCAAGTTACTAAAAACGAAAAGATGTTTAACAATACAATAACTAAAAATTCAAAAGAGTTTGCTTCTGGAGAAAGAGGTTCTCCTATAGAAAGAACATTACATAGATTGTGGGATGCTAATATATTTGAAGAATCAAGAGTAGAAACACTTACAGGTCAAACAAAAGAAGCAATGAATGATTGGTATGATGAGTTTGTTTTTGATAGTAGAATGTCTGAAGATAATCTTAAGCAATCTTCTAATATGTTAAAGTCAAATGTTTTACAAACTACATTTGATATAAATCAAAAAATTAATTTAATAAAATCGCTTAATAAAAAAGTAATGCAAATTAAGTTTAATAAAAGTTTAAGATGGGACAGAAGAAAAAAAGCGATGGATACAATTAATGCATTAAAAGAAGATGTACAAAAAGAAGTAAAGAAATTTTTAAAGAAAGAATACTTTCAAAGTATGTCATCTAAAGATTTAGATAATATAGAATTTGTTGATGTTAATACTTCTAACATGAAGAAAGGTGCTATTTATTATTCTACATTAGAACAAATAAAAAGATTTATGCCTTTAATAAATGGTACTGATGGTTTTGGATTAAACGAATCTGCTATAAATGATATAAGTCAAATAAAACAATACAGAAAATTATTTTATGGCAGTCAAGATAGATTAGGAGAGATATATAAATACGGAGCAAAACAAGTATTAAGTTCAGAACAACAAAGATTGCTAGAACAATTTCCAGACCAAAGCACTTATACAGATATAGAAACTGAATTACTTTTTAGAGGTGTTAATAAACATGGATTAAAATTTTTATGGGGATTTATGCAACCTAGTTTAAATAAAAAATCTATAGGTGTTTTTGAAGGTAATCCTATTGCTGTTCCTTTTGAAGCTAAAGAAGGATATGACCCATCTAGTAGATACAGAAGAGGTTTAAATTTTCTTACACAATTAGCAATGAGAGATTCTCTCGCTGGTCAATCAATAGACTATGAAATAAAAGGCACAGCTAAAACAGCACTTGCTTATATACAAGCTACTGAAGCACAATTTGAAAGATTTTTTAATAAAAGATTTGATATGAAAAACTTAGTATCAGATAATTTAGGTGATGCTTATTTGTTTGGAGATAAAGCGCAAAAGAAATTAATTTATGATGCAATTAGACTTCCAAACTTTCATAAAGACTTTGAACAAAGATTTGGAGACTTTGGTACAATACAATGGACAAAGACTGGAGATAGAATTAAAAACGGATTTGGTTTATTTAATGACCACTTATTTAATTTTTATAGAGATATAATGTCAGCAGCTGGTAAAGAAAAAGAATTTGATACATACTTAGAACAGATGAGTACATTACAAGACTTAATGATGAGCAACAACGTACTTAATCCTATAGCATATGTACACGCTAGAAATAAAATGGATGTTGATATAAGAGACATTGCTCAGAAAACTCTTGGACAAGCATTGAAACAAGGTAACTTAGCTCCAGAAGTAACAACGAAACTGCAAGGTAATCCTGTATATGCTTTAATGGGAGGTTCTACTTTTTTTAAAAATTTAAACTTAGAAAGACCTGCTAGAAAAGGATTTGATAGTCTTAAAGAATTGCATGCTAAAGCAAAAGCAGTAGAGAATGTTAAAAAAGACTTACCAATTGATGAGACTAGTGAAGAAAGATTTAGAAAACTTAAAGATGAATTAATAGAGATAGAAAAGTGTAATGTATAATGGCTAGTATTAATTGTAACATAGTAAATCCTCATTATAAAGAGTTGTTAAATCAAATAGACTCTTGGGCTAAGTCAAGCAAGAGCAGAAAGAATCTTAATAATCCATATGAAGCAGCTTTTAGATTAGTTGAAAGAAACTTTGAAATAGATTTAGATATATTAAAATACGATTCAGGACAAGAAAAATTAACTAAAGGTTCTGTAAATGGATTTATAAAAACATTAAATCAACTTAATGATAGTATTGATTCTGGAAAACTAGATGGTAATTTTGCTCAATTCTTTTATCAATCTTCTCACTATGGTCCTAAAGACCCTGTTATTGGTAGTTATTTAAAAGAAATGCAAAACTCTAGTTTCTTTTTTAGAAAGAATGAACTAAGAGATAGAAATAGATTTAAAGAGATTATCCAATCTTTACAAAAAGATGCTGGTATTAATAGTATGCTTGGTAAAATGAAGTATACACAAGCACAAAGAAAATTAACAAAACTAGATAATGATTTAATAAAAGCTATTAATAATGGTGACGATACTAAAGCATCTGAAATACAAAAAGAAATAAATACTTTAACTACTGATGGTGAATTAAAATCTTTTGGTGATTTTATGGATGTTGTTGAGAGAGGATTGAAGGATGCATCTCAAGCTAAATATCTTCTTATAAAAGAAAGAGCAAAAGCAGGAGACAAAAAAAGTAAACAACTTTTAAAAAATATTGATGAAGGAAAAGCTAGAGTCAGATTAACAGATAGAGAAATTTCTAATATAGTAAAAGATAAAAATGGAGTAGCTTTAAAAAATAGACCTGATTTATTTAAAGCAGTTATACAATACGATACAATGATGGAAGATTTATATAAATCATTAAGGTCGGGTATTACTCAAAGAATTGATTCTATTATTGAAAGAATGAGACTTAATAAAGATGAAACAAATGAAAAATCATTAATAGAAATAAGAAAAAATTTAATAGAAACATTGATGCCTAAGTATGAAACTGGTTTCTTTCCTCATTATGTTAGAGATTTAAGTACACCTTTTATGCAAAAGATGATGCCTCATTTAGATGATTTACAAAGCGCTTCTAATCCTTATATTAAAAATAAATCAAGAACTATTTCTCAAATAGTAAATGATATTAAGTTAGATATAAGTGAGCATGCTAAAGGAAGAGCAAAGGGAGAGCAAGGAGATGCTTATAATTATAGTAAACATTTTTTAAATGTAGTTGATAGTTATATATCAGATGTTAATAGATTTAATTTTGCAGCGTTTACTGATGCTCATTTTATTAGGTCTATGTCAGCAGTAGAAAATATATATAAGATAAATGGTACATCTAATAACTACGGACAAAATGTTGTTGATTATATTACAGATTTACATAAAGCATCTAACGGAGATACAGATGTAAGTCCTAAAACAAGAGCATTAATGAGGTCTTTATTAGGCTTTGAGTTTATATCTAAGTTAGGTGTTAATCCTCGTTCAGCTGCTAGAAACTTTACACAAAGATTGCTTGATTATGTAGAGTGGGGACCTGTTCAAATTAAGAATATGAATGAACAATTAAAAAACATGACACTTAAAACTGCTAAAGGCGCTGAAGTTAGTTCAGATGTTTTTGTTGAAAGTGCTTTAAAAGAAGCTGGTCTTCTATTTGATGAAGTATCTCCACAATTATTAGAAACTGGATTACAATCTCCTTCATCTATGTTTAATCTAAGAGTTTGGAATGAATCTAAAAGTAAATATGAAATATTAGAAAAATCTAAATTAGATATGTTTGCTGATGCAACTGGAGCAGTAGCAGCTAAAAGTTCTTATTTACATAGGAAAGCTGAAAACTCAAACAGAAAGCATACATTTAAAATAGCTTTTGCTCAACTCTATAAATGGTTAAAAGATAATCCTTCTTTTATAGAAGCAAAGAAAAAAGAAATGGGCGAAGGTTTTTCAGATGCTAAGTTAGATAAGTCTATACAGAATACTGCTATGAACTATGCTAAGAATATGGTTGTGTTAAATCATTTTGATTACGCTGACTATGCAAAGTCAAAAGCATTTAGAAGTAAGATTGGTAGATTCATGTTTCAGTTTCAACATTATAGCATGGAGTTTTTTGAAAGAAATTTAAAGATACTAAAAGAAGCTAAAGAAGACGTATTAGCTGGTAACTTAATTCCTAATGGAGAAGCTAGGGGGATAGAGAAAGCATATAGATTAGCATTTGCTTATTTTTTAGCTCCTGTGATGGCATCAGCTCTTACAGGATTAAACTTTGAAAACTTGGTGGAACATGATTCAGCAAATAGAATTAATCAACTTGCAACTGTTTTAACTGGAGATGAAGAAGAAGTTAAAAAAGCATTTTATGGTAAAGGTCCTATATTATCTACGTTTGGTGGCCCATTAGCATCAGATATTATTGATATAGGTATGATGATGGATGTAATAAATTTAGATGAAGATTCATTACTTACTATAGTAACTGGTATGCAAGAGTACGATTTAAATCAACAAAGTACAGACCTTAGTAAAAAAATAAGACTTTTAAATGGATTTGCTGGTAGAGTTATTGAAAGACATATACCTCAAATAAATGAAGGTAGAATTGGATGGGCTTTACAACAGGAGTTAGGATTATATCCAACTAAAGAAGCAAAAGAAAAACAAAAAACTTATAAAAAAGTTCGTAAAAGAATATTACCATCTAATATTGAAAAAAGTTTAAAATTGCTAGAAGAGGGCAAGCTAACATAACTAACCCTCTCCTAACTAGCGTGTGATAATATAAAAACTAATACGCTAATTTTTTAATGTTTTATTTAATCTTGATTTAAGTAATGGAATAATTGTTTCACATAATGTATTTAATTCTTTAAATACACTTAAATATATTTTTGCTTTATCTTGTTCACTTTCATCTTTAACTATTTTTATTATTTCTAAATTAGATTTTAATGTTAATTCTAATATTTTAATTTCTTCCATTTCCATCTTTCTTTTTTAAATTAATTAATGTATCTACTTTTTGTTTTAAACTCATGTTATCTATTGCACTTTGTATAACTCCAAACATTCCTATAAGAACAGCATCAGCAGTATGCAATGTTACTCTTTTATTTAGTTCTTGCTTATCAACAACTTTTTGTGCAATAATTTTTAACTCTCTTTTTCTACTTACTTTATCTTTTGGTAACTCTAATGATTTCATCCAGACTTGTGGAGCAATGAACTTAGTTTCTATCTTATTAGCTCCCAACAGACCTTGCCAAATCCCATAGTTAGTACCGAATTTAAACACACTGCTACGACCATCGCTTGGGAATGCGTGTACTTGTTCAATGTATGCAGTAATTGGAATGGTACTTTCCCATGTCATTCTGTATGGTTCTAATAATTCTGCCATTTCTTGAATTGTTTGTGGGCATTTATACATTTCAATTATTTTATCTCCATTGATAAACACTATACCTCCACTTTTACCCGGGTCTATACCTATTGTAATCATTAGAAATCCTTTCTTTCTGTGTAATTATGTCTTGTAGTGTATGTTTTCTTTTTATAATAATGTTTCTTCTTTTTAGTAGGAACATATTTATCTCCAATAATCTCACCATCAAAAACACTAATTACTTTAATAGTTAATGCATTACCTGCTTCATTACCTATTGCTGTATTATTGTATTGTTTGCATCCAATATCAAATGTATCTGTAGGTATTGATTTGGGTTTGCTACCATGAACAAGCTCGAACCAATAACAAGTTCTGTCATGCTCATAGTAGCATCCATTACAAGATTTACTTTGAATCATCTTTTGCAAGTTTGTCATTCATATAGAATTTACAACGATTACCATTAAATCCAACTTGATGAGTTCCTATTCTACCATATCTACTTTTAGCTACAATAATCTCACTCTTATGTTGGTCATATCGTTCACTATCAAAGTTATGTCCATAGAATACAAACATAGCAGACTCAGCAGTTTGTTCTATTACACCACTTTCTGC
>VTLG01002285.1_pt1 | contig 41431 bp, 34 predicted proteins | sample 4694571 | NCBI WGS metagenome assembly VTLG01 (sample SAMN12604809, study PRJNA352737) | marine metagenome | biome: ENVO:00000447; feature: ENVO:00000209|ENVO:00000569|ENVO:01000036; material: ENVO:00002151; isolation source: viral sequences binned using virsorter ...
ACTAGGATCAGTCTTTTCTTTTTCTGCCTTGGTATGTCCCCATCCAGGAGGTGCTACTTCATGAACATCACTAACTTGACCTGGGGTATACCTTCCTTTAGTTCTCTTATCATGCCACTCAATACTTTTCTTCTGCTGTGTAGCATAATCTTTGGGGTCTAAAGTATTCTTTCTAATCTTTCCACTTTTCTTATCAGCAGCACGTTCTTTTGCACCCTCCTTTCTAGACTCAGTATCCTGGCCTTTTACTGCCTCATTAAAATTATTAAATGATTTCATGGGTGAACGCAGGTCTCCTGCTATATTTAGGAAACCCAACGAGTAACTGTTAATTCAATATCATTATCTACCGTCTGCCATTCTTCTGCAACTTCAAAACCCTCTTCTTTAATAGTATTATGAAGAGTCATTCTGGCATACTGTTGGGTTACTTTTTCAATAAACCTATTTACTGGCACATCCAAATCCCAAGTATCAAGTTCAGCAACTAATTCATAATTTCCTGTATTCTTATTCAAACGGAATCCAATATCATTTCTGATAGCAACTTCTGCAAGAAATTCTGGATGCTCTTCTGCATGAGATGGATTATTAATAACTAACTGCTGATTTTCTTGAATATCATGACCCATAAGTTCAAGTGCCTCAACCAAATAATCACGTTCTCTAATTTTAGTCTTTATGCATGTGAAGTGAGACATTTTCCTCAGTAGTTTGTTTTTGTTGATAATACTCTGGTTTATGTTCTACTCTTTCTACTACTCCCAATCTCTCCTCAATTCTTTTGGTGAGATTCTCACAATCATTACCCACAACACCCATAACCTCTTCGGTTACAGTGCCATCTTGTCTAATAGTAAATTTAATAGTTTGTTGTGGCATTTGTTACATGATATGTTAAGTTATTTATCATCCGCCGTTACCAGAAGACCCGCCACCGTTTCCACCCCCACTACCATTGCCAGAAGAATGACCATTACCGCCATTATTCCCATTACCACTCCCATTACCATTAGTGGACCCATTCCCATTACCATTTCCATTTGTAGTTCTATGATGATATGTTCCTATTCCCCACCAACGTGGACCATACTTGGTTTTAGTAATTATGGGAACACAAGTTTTTGATTTCTTATCCCACTTCATTCCAAGTGGACATTTAGAAGCTTCTTTAATAAAGTTCTTATAAGATTTCATAATCCTATAAGGCTGATAGGATCTGCTGTAACACTTGCTATTCCACTACTATGGAGTTTTACTCTATTACTATCAAAATTTATTTTACCTGCATTACCAAGAAAAGTACCATCACTCTGGATCCCAACTCTTCCTCCTTGATTGATTATACTCAGAAGTTTAGGCATTTGCAGTCTCCAATACAGAAAGGAGAATTTTTAATGTAGTATTTGCACCTGCACTAGCTTGAACATAATCACTTGTTTCTAATACCAATTTACCATCCAATGGAATATATGCATCATTAACAGGGACACTTGCCTCATTGATAATTTGAGTAGTTGTACTACTTCTAACATGCGACATTGTAACAGTTGTATCGGCAGAACCATAATTGGTCACATGTGCATATAGAATAATTCCTGTATATCCAGTTGGCGCAGTATAAATGGTCGCATCTGCTGTAGTGAGGACCTTTGTATATGTTTTAAACTTATTAAGTGCTAATGCCATTTTAACTGAGTGCTAGGATAAAGGGTGTCATTTCATTAAACAAACTCTTAGTGAAAGACCGTCCACTAATTGTACCAGTACTTTGATTAATTTGTAAATCATCACCTATTCGGAAGTTACCTGCTTGGTCCGTACTGGTGTAAAGGACTTTTCCACCGCTTGAAGTAAGAACTTCATTTGCTTGAATTGTAACTCCACCTCGTTTAGGAGTAGCAGTCGCAATTTGATTACCAGCACCAACATATTCGAAAGTGTGGGAACTTGCAATAATTCTACTACCTTGATTAAAGTATACTGTAGATCCAACACCAACAGCATTAAGTAAATTACTATCAAGAGTTAATGTGGATATTCCTGATGAAATAGGAGTTGAACTATTTATTGTATAATAATGATCTGCCATGCTTGCTGTTGCTGTTGCAGTATTAACTCCAACATCAGGTCCTCCTATAGTTACTGATGGAGTTGATGTATATTGACTTCCACTACTAATAATTGTAATAGAACTAATTGCCTCATCTTCTACCGTAGCATATGCAGAAGCAGTTTCTCCACTAGGACCAGCAGGAGCATCAATAGTTACTGATGGGGTTGATGTATATCCAGTTCCCCCAGCACTCACGGCAATTGTAGTAACATTTTTATATAAAGTATCAAAGTAAACTAATTGTCCATCATAAGGTCTATCTATATCAATCTTGGCAGTTCCACCAGAAACATATGTATGTGCAAGAGTAGAAATACCAGCATTCATTGTAAATGAAGTGGTAGAAGGAATTGATAAAACATCAAAGATAAATGGTTTTCTGTGAGGATATGTCTTGGTTCCATATGCACAAGTCAATCCAATTCCAGAAACAGTCACTCCCATTCCTACTGAGAATCCATGAGCAGCACTAGTAGTAACAGTAGCAAGACCAGAACTATAATCGTATATAAAATTAGAAATATTAAGAGTTGGAGTACTTACATTAACAACTGCTTCTTTTTGAGATATTGCTGCAGTAGATGTAACAACACCTGTATATTGTAAATCACTTACTCCACGAGCAACCAATCCATAAGTACCAAAACTACTGTTACTATTTGCTATATCTGCTTGCCCACCTTTATCACAAACAACTGCTTCATTACAACAAATAGTGAATAGAGAAACTAATTGGGCAAATCCACCATTAGTTACAGCAACACCAACACCACCTTCATTATATTGAGTGAAAGCATCTACATTCATTGCTTTCAGCAATCTTGCTTGATCACCATCAATATAAACACCTGTTCCTGTAGTAGTATCACTTGTACAGTTTTGGATATATGGACCTTTCCACTTTCCACCACCTACGTTTTCTGCAATCTCGTCAGTAGGGAAAGCAACAGCAGCAGCAGGAGCAGTATGACCTTTAAACGTCATATTTGCTAACTTAACACCTTTTCTTACATGGAAAATATCACTAGTTGCTGTACTAGGAGTGACTTCTACTGTTCTTTGATCATCTCCAACAATAGAAACAAATGCAGGAACTGAAATAGGATTACTTTCTGTATATTTTCCAGAAAGAACTTTAACAGTAGTTCCTGAAGTAGCAGCACCAACTGCAGCAGAAATTGTTAAAAATGCATTATCTATTGATGTACCATTATTACCATCTCCTCCATCCTTAGCAACATAAAGAACATTAGGTGCAGAGTTAATACCAGATGCACTAGAACTAAGAGTTACTCCTGTACCAATTGTAACTGTGGATGAGGTAATCTTAACATCACTTTCACCACCAACTACGATTTGGTTATTGTCACCATCCAAAGTAACAGATGATGAACCAACAGTAAGTACTCCAACAATATTAGCATTACCATCAATCTGTAAATCACTTCTACCAGTGATAATACCAAGAGATTCTATATTTACTACTTCATTATAAGTGACAGTTCCACCAACTGTAATATTTCCATCAAAATACGCTACTGTATCAGTTGTGCTTCCAGTACTTACATATAATTGGTAATCAGATCGAGCAGTAGTTCCTAGACCAACATTTCTACCAGTATAAACACCAACTGAATCGGATCCCCATGTTCCACCTGCACCGGTTCCACCTGCAGAAGGAACAAATAATGACTGATCAGTGTCCCAAGATAAAACCCAATTGTTTGTTTGTATACCTGCTCCAACAGCAACATCTTGCATCCGAGCAAGAAAAACTTCACCACCCCCACCAAGAGTAGATATTTGTTGTTGAACCCTATTAACAAATATTCTATAATGATCTTGAAGTTGTTTAAGAGTTACATATTCTTGATTTAATGGGGTTAGTGGATCAGAATTTTTTACATCTGGAGGTATGTTTAAAAGTCCCTCTTGAAGAAGTTTATTTTCTTCTTGGAATTTACCTACATTCTCCTGTAAATTTTGAACTTGCTTTTCAAGATCACTTTTTACACCAAATAAATTCTCTTCATTTATTTGAGTAACTCTTCTTACAAGATCATCAACATCTATTGTTTCTACAACATGTTGCCAATCATTAGTTAACTTCTCAATATGCTTTTCATTAACATTAAAGTCTAATTGCAGATCTTTAACTTTTTTATTAAATTCTTCTTGAAAAAGATCTACTTCACTTTTTAGTTCATTATGGAAAGTAGAAGTACTTGCATCTAGATTTTCCTGTATGTCACATATATTATCTGAGAGGTGATTCTCAACATCAGTAACTCTTCTTGAGAAAGACTCTAATTCAGTTAAATAATCTCCTAATTTTTTATCACTTTCAATTTCCCTATTTACAAAATCTCTCTTAAAATTATTTGCAAGAGTTTTAGATTCTTTAACTACCTTCTCAATTTTTACAATCTGCTCATTAAGAATATTCTTTACTATTCCATCTTTCTGATCAATATCACTTTGAAGAGAAATAACCCCTTCAGTGATTTCATCTATTCTATTATCTAAAGAAAGAACATCTTCTGCTAGAAGACCAGTTACTTTTTTTATTTCTTTCTCTGCTTTTAATTTAGATTCTACAAGATTTTTTCTATAATTCTCGGCAACCTTTTCAAATCCTTTCTCTATTCCTTCTAAATTTTCTTTATAACTTGCATCAATGGATTCAGATACACCCTTTAAACTTTCTTCAACTCTCTTCTCACTTTCACCTATTCTATCCTCAACTTTTAATTCAGTTTCGGCAAAAAACTTTTTATATTCTGGAAGTTCTTTTTCTAAGAGAATTTTAACTTTTTCACCAATTCCCCGAACATCTTCCTTTATTCCAGAAAGATTTCCTTCATTTATTCCTTCAAGATTAGCAGCAATCTTAGAAACATCATTATTAATACCAGTTTCTAAGTCTTCTAAAGAAGTCTTTACATCCTCTTTAAAACCAACAAATCTATCATCAATTCTAGTTTCAGAATCTACAATTAATTTTTTATATGAAGGTACTTCTTCACTTATAAAACTATTTACAATTCCCGATAGAGAATCAAATTCTTCTCTTACTTCTAAAACAGTTTTAGAATTTATATTTTTAACTTTATCTTGAACATCTCTTATAGATTCTTCTACAAATAACAAATGAGCCATCATGGCATCATCAAGATCTTTCTTACTGGTAAGATCTTTAATACTCTCTCTTATTTTTTCAACACTTTCTGATAAAGATTCCACCCTTTCAGCATTCGCTTTAAAGGTATCAACAGATTCTACAAAATCATTTAATGTCTGTATATTGTTTAAATTATTCTTAAAAGAATCAAAAGCTTCAGAAATTTTCTCTACCTTTTCAGGCTTTGCCTTCTTCAATTCTTCCTTAACGTCATCAAAGGAAGAATTGGGATTTTTATCGTAAAATTCTGAGGGCTTCTTAAGTGGCACTTTTGTAGACCTTATCCATAGTTATATTTATTTCAGTTCTTTTTGGCGGTTTCTCCTTTAATTAATTTTGCCAAATCTGCAGTAGAACCAACAAACAAAGCATTATTGGTTACATTGGTAGGACCAGATTTTTCTTCTGCATTAACATCTTTCAATTTCTTCTGAAGATCCATCAATTTATCAGTTGCATCAGAAACGCTTTTAATTAATTGTCCAGCAACTTCATATGCTCTAGGCATTTCACTTTCCTGAGCAAGTTCAAGAATACCGTCAATTGCTTCTTGTCCTTTTTCAATTATACTATAAAGATTACCTCTTGTATACTCATAATCTCTAGTAATTTCATCCTTAGTAAGTCTATCAGGAGGTGGTGTTGCTCTTTCAATAACTTTAGTTTCTTTATCTACTACTTCTGGAGTAACATTAAAAGTTTTATCTAATTTAGTAAATTCAGTTGCCATGATTACTCAACAAATCCAGTTGTGGTGCCATCAAATCCAAAATCATCTCCTTCTGGGATTAAAGTATTATCAGTAGCAGTAATGGACTTAACAGGATCCCCTACAAGGTGTGAACTAATAGGAGTACCATCTTTACCTCTCTCAACAGTTAGATCATTGGTACTAATAGCAGTAACATAAATCTCCTCACCATCAATTTCATAGTAAGTACTTGTAGATATGTTAGTTGCATCATTAACCTTAATGACTACATCTGAAGTTCCAACATCAGCTGCCAAATTGGTTATAACTGTTCCAACATAACTCTTAACTGCCCTAGGTTGAACAGAGTAACGAAGATCTCTATTAACACTCTTAGAATCTCCTGAGAGATATGTAACAGTTGCCTTCCTGATGATATCCTTCGTAGCAGTGGAAACAGGACCGAATAGATAAGTCTTTGCAGTGAATCTATATGTATAAAGAAGAACTCTTCTCTGAGTAAAATCTCCTTCATAATCATCCTGCATTGTAATATTTTCTAGAACAATTGGAACATCTCTCTTTTCTTTAATGTTCTCAACTAATTCTATGGTTAAATTATATGCTGGTTGAAAATATGGTAAAATTTGTTCTGTAATTTGAAGTGCATCATCATTTAACTTACACATCAATGCCAATTCAAATTGCATATTATAAGGAACTGGCATAAATGCCTTTTTAGATTCTTCTCCTGTAGTAGGATCTTTTACAGTAAACTGTTGGGTAGTAGTAACTTTACGTGAAGGATCATAAGTAAGTCCAGTGAATTCAAAGGACATCCTTGGTAAAGTAATTGCAGTTCCTTTATTTAAATCTGGAGATTGAGTTAAACGTGCCAGAAATTTTTGGGTAGGTCCATATGCTAAAGGAACTCTTATCTCCTGGCTGTCTGTTTTAACAGATATACCATTAAACAAAGTACCGAATCCAATAATGGTCCTCCTCAATATTTCGTTATAAAAATATTCAAACATTGTTAAATTCCTGGTATATTATTTATGGTGTACCGAAAGGATTAGCTTCTGTAAAGTCTAAAATAGCATCTGCTGATGTCTCAATCTGAGTATTATCTGCAAATCCATCATCAAGAGGATCCTTATTAATAAGTCTTAGATCATGTGTTGCACCTGAAGAAGATCCTGTTAACGTCTCTCCAACCACAAATGATCCAACAACAGAAGCTACTTCTAAAATATTTGTAGTAGAATTCCAAGTTCTTACCCGTGCAGTTGCACTGCTAGTTCCTCCAGTAACTGTCTCGTTGAAGATAAAGTCACCACTTCCAGTAGATTCAGGATCTTCAATAGTAACAGAAATTGGTAAGTCTCCGGTAGTATATCCAGCACCAGCATTAGTGTATCTTACCTCACTTACAGTTCCAGAAGGACCTATAATGGCAACACCAACAGCAGTTGTACCCACACCAGTATTTGTAAAGGCAAGTGGTGTATTGAAGGTAACTGTTGCCCTATCAGTAGAGAATCCACTACCAGCGTTAGTAACAGTTACGACACCTAAGGTTCCGTCTGCAACATAAGCAGTTCCTGCAAATCCACTTCCTGGTCCATCAGCAACAGCAGTAACCGCTATTCCAGGACTAATGGTATATCCATAACCTGGATTTACAATATCAATACTTTGAACAGATTTTTCATTAGTAGCAATATTCTTATTACAAACAGTCATTCCACCAATCATTTCTCCAACTGATCCTATACCAGTTACTGCGTAACTAGAAGTAGGTCCAACTACTGGAGCAGATCCAAATCCTACATTTGGAGCATAGATATATCCTCCACCTCTATTGCTAATAGAGATTTTGTAAATACCACCTGTAGTTACAATACCTGATGTATATGCCCATGCTGTAGAGGCAGTACCAATCATTGTAAAGGTCATTGATGGACCTAAGATGGAAGTGATGCCATCATCACCTGTTCCGTCTATATCATCTCCTACCAATTCATCATCAATTGCATCAATACCAGTATCGATAACTTCGTCTTCGTAACGGAAGAGTTCGCATCTTAATTCATAGATATAATTCTTTTGTAATTGATAAAATGGTTTTTCATGCTCTACATACTTAATTTCAAATAAACGATCTCCTAATGGAAAATAGATTAAATCCCCTTCTTTTGGTCGAGTAGAAAGTTTGACATTAGATTCATTCTTAATCAAAGGTGAAATATAATCTTCAAATCTTTCTCTAGAAATAGTAAGAGTTACTTCATTAGTTGCCTGAATACCAAACTTTGATAACATTACTGGATTTTCACCATATCCATCATAAGTATTAACATATGCTTCTAAAGGATATGCATCATCAAATTTTGAACGAACGACTTCCCTAATAATAGTTTTTTCAGAGATGTACTTACGAGGCATATAATGAACCTCAACACCATACATCTTCAACTGTTCGTTGATAAGATCTTGTATTAAACCTTGTTCAGACGTAGCGCCTTGTTGAAAGAATGGGTTAAGTACCATGACGCTAACCTATCATATCCAATGGAGGTAGTTCGTAAGTAGAAGACATTTTTTCACGAATCCTTTCTAGATCCTTATCTGCATCATCATAAATTTGTCTTCCATTTAGTTCAATACCTCCTGGCAATTTAACTCCTTGGAATTTAAGTAAATTTTGTCCCCACTGCCTTTTCATAAGAGCAGTTACATAGGGTTTTAAGAATGAATCATTCCAAACTCGACCATAATCATTTGGATCCAATTGTCTAAAACATTCCATCACCAAGAAATCACCTTTAGTAACACTACCCCAATCAATATCCAAATACAATCTATCCATCCGTTTATTAAATCGTATTTGTTTTTCAGTGGTTAATGCAAATTGAATATCCTCAAGAAATGTCTTAACCATTGCATAACTAAGAATTTCTGTAGAACCCCAATAGTAAATATCGTTTAAGAATAACTGATACTTAACACTAAACATATTATTAGTGATAGTATTGGCACCATCAAAATGAAATACTTTATAAACCCCAATAACTGCTGGTGGAACTTGTATATAATTACTATTTTCTGTCCAATCAAAATCTACCGCAACGGTGCTTATACCAGAAGAAGCTGGTGCTGTAGCAGTTGTCGTAACAATTCCAGCAGATCCTTTATCAGAACCAGGTTTAGGAGATGCTTGTCCTCTATCAATATCACCTTGAGTAATTTGATACTTTAAGAACATACGAGCACACCCGTCAAAGTGCCTCTCCTGGAAGAACTGGATGCCATCGTCAATAATATCCTCACATTGTTCATCAGCTAAGTTAATTTCCAGTACAGGCGCTCCTAGCTGCCTTAGACAGTACTGTTTAAACTCTGATCGTGATGACGGTGTTGACATTTAGACACTTATCCTTGCTTATATTTAGGGTGCAGAGGAAATACCTGTGTAAACACGGATATTACCATCTATCATATTGTAAATAGATGCTCCAGTACCAACTAAAACATTATACAAATATCTACCTTGTGCAAGAGATGAAGTATCAGTAGAACCCATGGATAAAGAAATCTTACCAGCACTCGTATCCACTCCAACCACAAAAGTTCCTGCTGGAGTTGTTGTTGCTGCTACACCAGCACCTTTTTGTACTTGAGAAGATCCTGTCCATGCGGCACTATCCGAATATAAATTAAATGCTGCATCTGATGTATCAACTATAGTAAATATGGCACTAAAATCTGTTCCAGTATAGATTGTTAAATTTGATGCTACAGGAACTCCTGCACTAGGATCAAAAGTTATCTTCTTAGTTGCCATGGACTAATTCCTTAAGTAGAGATTTAATTTCATTCATCTCACTTTTTAAATTAGCAAGATCTTGTTCCATATTTTCTGTTTGATCACGCTTTGCTTTTTTCGCACTCCGTGATGAAACATAATGCTCATAATCATGATTGTTTACATTAAGTATAGAACCTGTTATGGGATCTCTTGCAAGATCGCTATGTCCTTCTATATCATACATATCAAGCTAATGCCATGACTCTTAGATCCCTCATACGAGGTACATAAACCTGACTATTAGAAGTCATAACAAGTTTAACTCTATAATTTCTAAATGTAGGTAATCTATCTACAGTAAAGGTATATTCCTTGAATTGTAATGTTGCTGAATCAAATCCATAAGAATTAGTCTTAGGAACTAACTTATCTGATTGACCATTATTATCAGCCTCATTAATAATTTCACCTCTTATATCTAAATTCTTATATCCAGGAAATGGAGTAAAGATTGGTTCAAATCCTTCTCTATCACTAATCGCATAGAATGCTCTAATATCAGAATCAAGATGAACATGTGCATCAACAATTATTTTTATAGAAGTTGCACTATTTTCTAGGATCAATTCTTTAGTAATATACTGACATGCAGTAGGATCAGTTTCAATTGAATTTACTCTACTATCAGTTGCATAATTTCCAATTACATTATTAACTCTATTTGAAGTAGTAATAACACTACATCTCTGACCGTCTACTATAGGACTTACACGAGAATCACTAGTATTAAGGAATAACCTCAATTGCAATGCTTTATTTCCAGGAAGAGTAGTTAACTGAGCATCTGCATTAACTTTAGATGCAATAGTTCTAGGAGTGGTAAGATAATTGGTTTGATTTACAGCAATTGGTTCAAATCCATTATTAATCCAAGGAATCTCAGTTCCACTTATACTAGTAGCAGTAGTTGTTCTAAGTTCTCCGGTTAATGAAGTTCCTTGAACAGTTACATTATGAATAAGTGGTCTAATAACTTCATAAGGCATATTCTGAGATGCTCTTATCTTAGATCCACCAGCAGACTTATTCTGATTTAAGAATAGTTTTGCAAACCCACTATCATTACTTCTATCATCATTAGCACCATTTTCATCATACTTAGTAGACATATCCAATTTAATATTGTATGAATCAAAAGTAATTGGATTCGCAACTGTCACATCACTCAGATCATGAGTTTTATTAATTCTACCTAAATTAACTCCACCAAGTTCATATTTGTAAACAGGAGTTCCAACGGGATAAGAAACAGCAGGACCACTATTAAGTTTTGATGCTTCTCTTACAATATTTCCACTAATAAGATTACCAGATACTGAAGTATATTCAATAATCTCATTACCCATTCTAAGGAATCCAGTATTAGTAGTTCCTACACCTACATTTTCAAATGTTGAGAAGTTTGATGCATCATCAACTGAAATATCTCCAGTTGAACCTAATGCATAAGCAACAGCAAGTTTTGTAGGCTTGATATCAGATTCTACTCCAGAAATCTTAACTTGATTGTTGTTCCAATACATTCCATGATTCTTATGATTCACTTTAATATGTAAACCATCTTTACCAGTAACTTCATTAACAGAAGCTATTTGAACATCCCCACCATGACTACTATTCAAAACTGTAACTGCATTAGCAGTATTAATGTACATTACAGTCTTAGCAGATCCAACCACAAAATCACCTTGAACATTATTTAAGACCAATTCACTTGTTTGTCCAATAGAAACGATAGACAATCTTCCATCTCTTCCTTGAGTAGTTAATCCAATAGTATTAAATCCAACTACATCTCCCACTTGATATCCAGAACCACCAGCATTAATGGTTGCTCCAGATGCAACAACTGATCCACTATTAATAGTAACATCTGCAGTTGCTCCCCTTCCATTACCAGTAATGGTAATTAAATTAACTCCACTATAAGTAATCTGACCATCCGAAGGAGAATATCCAAGACCAGCATTAGTAATTGCCAAACTAGATACACTTCCTGCAACACCTGCTAAATTAGCAGTAGCAAGAGTACCCATTTGATAAACAACATTACCAGGTTTAAGTCCACCATCTGATACTGTTGTTCCAAGTCCTACTCTCAATTCTTTAGAATTTAATACCAAAGAATTTGGCATTAATTGAGGAATTTGATCATTTCCTATGGTAAGTTCTGGGTTATAAAGTTCTACGGATCCAGAATCTACAAAATCTGCTCTATAAAGAGTAAACTTAAGATCTTCCCACTGACTTGCTTCCCATGTAGAAGCATTCTGGGACTTAAAGAGTGATCCTAGATAAGGCTGGTTAGAAATAAAGGTTTGAGTAAGAAGATCTTGCTCCCCAATTCGTGAAATATAAACACTATATTTGGTTGAGTTTGATGCTAAAGCAATAGCATATTCTTTTCCTGGTTCACAATAAACTGGTGACCCAAATTCAATAGTAGTAGCAACAGATCCATCACTTGAAGTTTCGATATCATCAGGAGATAATACTTGCTCAGAGAAAGGAAGAATATGTTGTGTTGGGAATCCATTCTCCATTGTTCTCAACTGGAATACACATGGAATATCCATGTCATCCTTAGAACGGAAGAATACATCACACTTAGTCAGATAAACACCTGTTTCATCCTCAACTAAGAAAGATTGAGCAAGAGGGTCATACCAACCAATTTGAACTCGTTCAGATCTTCTATTAAGTACTCTAGAAGAAACAACTTCTCCATTAATAACTTCCGAAACATTTCTATCCTGGAATTCTTGTTTTTGTTCAATTCTTGCATTCCTAACAGCAATAATATTTTCTTGAACTGTCTCAAGAGTTCCTGCTGCTGTATATGCCTCTTCAGCAATAGTAGTGCAATTATCCTGATTATTATCGGGATCATTTACAAGAGTAAAGACCTTAGTACCAACTTCAAATCTTGGATAATCAATATTGTTTGGATTAGGAATATAGAAACTTCCATTCAAATCTGCTGCTAAATCGGAAATAAGTCTCAAATCTGTAATAGTTGCTTCCGCACCTGATGTTACACCCTTAAGAACCATTCCACTTTCAACCCAACCATAATAATCACCTTGTGCCTCTTGTGAAAGTGAATAAGTATCTACATTTAAAATAGTTGAAGTAGATGCATAAGATGAAGGTAAAGTCACTCCAGTATAAGGATTTTCAGGATAAACCTTAGTAGGAGCATTATATGGACCTGCCTTATGATTAGACTGTGCAGATCTAAAGGTTATAATAGGATCTATACCATTTGTACTGAATGGAGTAACAGGACTTAAACCAACAGGTCTAATATATCCCTTTATGGTTTCTCCAGTCTGGAAGGAACCACTAACCATACTAATCTCAAGAAGTTTTGGTACGCAGAATCTACTAACATCTTCACCATCAAAGAATGCATACATTCTTGTCAATGGCTTCATTCTCTTAGAGACAAATTCAACGTTTCTAGATCTACAATAAGGAACTAAATCTCTACTTATAGTTCTATCTCCAACAGAAGTTTTATCCCAAGACTCAGTGATAACAGTTCTTAACCCTGTTCTTGATTCTACACCAGTCCTTCTGGTATTTCTAATAGTATCTTCATGAGTAGTTGTGACTCTAGTTCCAAAACCAGGTCTTACACCACCACCAGGTTGTCCTAACCATCCTCTCCATTCACCACCTTGACTAGTTTCTCTAGTTCTTGTAGTTTCTGTAATATCAACTCCCGTCCAATTAGTCTCCCAAGAATTCCAAACAGTAGGTGCAAATCCTGTTTGAGGATCTACATTCATAGTCCTAGCAGCATCATCCATTACCTGCTGATAATCACCTTCTATTTCAATAGTTTTAGCTTCTAATCGTACAGTATCTATCCATGTGTCTGAAGCAGGACTAAGTTCAAGAGTACCTTGCCAAAAACTAATTAGGAAAGGGGTTACACTCTCAGATCTTGTACCAAAAGACTGCTTAATATATTCAACTTCAGAATAATCTAAAGTTACAATATCAGATTTCTTCCTTACATTAATTCCTTCAACAGTAGTGAAAGCTAAATCATCTGTCGGATCTGTATTTGTTACAGGACCAAACATCAAATCAACTGAATTTGTATAATGCTGTGGTCTAGATTGCTTATACTTTCTATCCAGACTATTCTTATAATCAGTTTGATCTTCTTGTGCTAAGAATCCTGTAAAATTATCAACGAAGAAACCTGCTTTAAATCTGTTTAAACCATCATCATCCGCAACAAACATATTGGCGGTAGTTGTTTCTAATGTAGATAATGCAGTATAATATTCAAGATTTCTAATTCTATCATCAAGTTTTTTGATATCGACCATCCGATATCTCTTATGTTCCATATACTTCAATTTTGCCTGCCAAGGCTGATAGAGATATGGAGGTAAAGTAACAGTAGCAACTTCTAAAGCTTCATCAACTGGACCTGGCCTTTCAGGTCTCTCTGAAGGATTTCCATACATTACTTGGAATTTTCCATCTTTAGTTAAGAAAATTCTATCAATCCTTCCAAGATAATGCGAATATCCAAGGGTGATAGCTTCATCAGAAGCTAAAACATTTCCTGCAGATTGTCCTGCGCCATTGAATGATCTACCATAAAATTCTAATGGGGATCTGGTATTTTCTGCTACAGTATAGGAAGATACTCTAGGTCTAATATCAAGAATGTCTGCATTGGAGACATGATTAATGGATTTAATCTCATTACTATAATTAAAGTCTTTATATGAATTTACTGTTGTAAGATCTCCAGTATCAGTAGATGCATAATAAGCACTCATAAAGTAAACTTTAAGCTGCCTCTTAGGTGCATCAACATCTGCCTTTCTCTTTATAATACCATAGTCATAGAAGGTACTTTCTTGTCCAGTAGTAAAGGTATATTCTGAAGATACATCAAAACTTGGAGTATCTAATGCACTAATAGATCCCTGTACATTAGATTCTTGGAATTTAACAACTTCTCCTTCTTTAAAGGTATTATCATTCTTATAAATGAAAACAATCTGAGAAGCTGAATTGGAAACTTTTTCCGCAACAATTGCAACAGCGTTTGATACCTCTCCTACTATATGCTCACCAATTATCAACTCTGCAGTTGTAGTCGATGCACTAGTAAGTGCAGCAATAGTCATTTTAGGTGCAGATGGAGCTCCAGTATCAGCAGATTCATATATTCCATGTATTTCAATAATATCAGGGACATTTAATGATATAACTTCATCTTGAACTCTAGTTCCATATGGATATCCACCACCACCATAATCCAATCCATCATTGAAACTTGTTGTTCCAATTCCAGATCCTTCAGTGCTGGATTTGGAAACAATTACAGAATTAACGCTATTCTTTAATTTTTCTTTTGCCTTTGGCTTTAATTTCTTAACTGTCGTAACAAGAGTAGCACCAACATCATTTGCACCCAAATTATAAATTTGTAAAGTCTGAGAATTGGTGAAAAGAACATCTCCTGAACTTAATGATTCGGTTTGTCCATCAGATCTAATTAAAGAATATCTTTCTTCATCAAACGCTAAGAAAGTCTCACTTGATCCAGCAGAAACAGCCTCAGATAAAGTACCACTTGTAATATTAACTGTATATGTCTTTCTAATAGCAATAGATGCATCAGTTAAATCAACATCTGAGACATACGATTTTGGAAGTACTGTGTATAATGTATTATCAGAAGATGTTTGAAGATCTGTTTGCAATATCTTAAGATCTTCTACTTGAGTACTAGAGGTACTAGTAGATAATCCACCATTAACAAATCCAGATACAGTAGCAACTCCAACGATCTCAACAGTAGCACTATTAACTGCAGTAACTCTTGCATAAGTTGGATAACTACTTAATGTAGCATCATTATAGCAAACCAGATCGCCAACAGTAACAATACCAACAAACTTAGGATCAAAAGCAGTTATAGTTGCAATGCCACTCTGTAATGCTGCTCCAATAGTTGCTAATCCAACATGATATCCCACTGACTGCATTACATCTGCAGCAAATGTATTAGCAGTTCCTACAGTTTTATCATTAGTTCCATATATTGATTTTACATTCTTTAAACTCTCTGCTGTAATTGCTATTGCAACTCTACCATTTTGAATCCCATTAAAAGTAAGTGCTTCATTTTTAACGAAAGTTCCTTCTTGTTCATAAACAGTTAATCCCAATCCAGCACTTACAGCATCCTTAAGAAATGCAGTTGCACCACTATTAGCACCTTTAATAAAAGTAGGAACAGAAAGAGTGGTAGCCTGATTTAAAGTAATATTAGTTACTGTTTGAACATCATAAAGAGAAATATCCCACTCATTTAAAGGAGGATTGGTTGAATCATAAGATCCAGACTCCAGTGCCATATCATAAACTCTAGCAACCCCTATCTCATTACCTGCTACAGTTCTGCTGTTTATACCAACTCTCTGATCTCTAAGACTTACAGTATAAGTATTACCAATTCCAATAGTTGGAGATCCATAAACATTATTTAATTTTACAGTTGGACCAGTATTGTATATAATTTGCTGATTTTCAATACTATTAACCGTTCTTGTTTTTGGCGCATCTAAAAACGTTGGGTTTACAGTTTCAATTTCATAACCCCGAACAAAAGCTTTACCTGGGGAAACTTTATATAGCATCAAATCATCAGATGGAGTTCCTCCTGAAGGGGTAAATTGACCTTCCTGGAATACTCCTCGATTCCCTTCATTATCATTTAAAGAATTTAAGACAGTTAAATCAAAAGGTCTAGTATAATAATCTCCAGATTCTGCATAAGTTCTTCTAGCAAGAACATTAGTTAAATCTTCATAAAATACTCCACCATTTGGACCTACACCAAATCCAGATCTAGCAACAGATTTTAAAACTCCAGCGTCAACTGATCCCAATTCTATAAAATTATCATCATCAAAATTATCTAATGATTTTTTAAATAATGAAGTTGAAATTTTTAATCTATCTGCACCAGGAGCAGAATAATTATTATATCCTTGAGAATTATCATTTAAAGTTTCATCCAAATCAGCAGTAATTATCTGTTCTTGTACATTTAACCCAATTCTATAACTTGGTGTATTAGTATATTGATCTAAAATAAGAGTTTCTGATTCTACTGTGACAAAATTTCCACGAATAAAATATATACCTTCTTGAATTTGAAAAGCAGATCCGGTTGCAGATGCATCATTTGCAATAGTTACAGCAAACGGACTTCCAGCAGCTATAGTAGTATTTCCAAGTAATCCTGAACTAATAGTTACATTAGTTGTTAAATTTTCACCATCAGAAAATGTTTGTGTTGCATTATTAGCAGTATTTGATGCTAAGTAATTGATATAAAGAGTAAGATTATTTCTTTCAGAATCTTCAGCAAGCAAAACTTTATCAACAACGGCTGTTACACCTGATGTTTCTCCAGTAATCTTTGTTCCAATTAATTGATCAACATAAGCAGATACAGGAATTCCTTGAAAATTATTAGATAATTGAATACAATAATATAAACGAGTATATCCAGTATTTCCTGGAATTACTTTAGCACCTTCTTTAAAGAAATGTTGACCAAACTTTTCAATCTGATTTTGCAGTATAGATTGAAGATTAGTTAATTCTCTAGCTTGTACAGGATATCCAGGCTTAAATAGCACCTTATGAAAATCATCAGATGCATCAAAGTCATCAAAATATGGGGCTACATTTAAATTCGTTTGTTGCGGCATGATTTCTTAGAACTGCAAAATGACTTTGATATCTTCTTTTTGGTTAACAGACCTTGTTATTGAAGGTCTATTATCAACATAAACTATATTTCCTGAATATTTCTTCACTTCCGCTGTCGCAACACCGTCAGTAAAATCTTGCCCAAGATAATATGTCCTACTATTTATTACGGTGGAGACACCTGTGAAGGACGTATCAATTGCTAAATTAGAACCGCTACTTGGTACAATAGTCAAGCTTCCACCAGTAGAAGGTGAAGCAGTAAATTCAGTCAAATCATATCCATATGTTGGATTTGTTTGTGCTGTTCCAACAGTATTGAATCCAGCCATAGTCCTGTCTTGCCAGAACTTTAATACTCCAGTATTAGAATCATAACTCACAACTCTACCAACAGCTGTAGTTGCTGTTGCTACTGTTTGAGTAAAATATGAATCGCCATCAAATGTAGCAGTACTATAACCAGTTCCAGTCAATCTTAATGCGCCTAAGGCACTTGCTTTATCCGCAGATAAAAGTGCTCCAGATGTAGCTTTAGGGTTTTCAACAACACCAATTCTTGCAACTTGATTTCCAGTTATAAAATCTGGATTTTCAACATCATTTTCAATTCTTGAATATAAAAGAACATTATATGCTCCCAATTCTCTATACACATCAGCCCCATGTCCACCAGGAGGAGATTGAATAACATTAAAAGTAGGACGTGTTGTTCCTGTTGGAACTCCACCTGCATCTAAATCTATATTCCCATAAGTATAATTCTGTCCTTGGCTAGAAACAGTTACTGTATCAACTTTTTGATCATTATTAATAACAATAGTACATTCTGCTCCTGTTCCATCACCTTTAATGGGAACTTTTGTATAAGTACTATTTGCCGTACCTAACCCTACACCACGATTAGTAACAGTTACAATCTTAATAGATCCATCAACTGCATTATCTCTTACCGCAGCAGTATCTGAACTAGTAGACCAATCTGTAGGTACAGGAATAAAATCAGTAGATTCAAACTTTATAATATCACTTGGTTTAATTGTATAAAGATACTTCCAAATATAACCATCACCACTAGTACCTGCAACCTTTGGTTCTAAATCTGTAAAAGTTGGTTCGTCTAATGAAGGTTTACCATTTGGGTTATCAGGGTCTATACCATTATGAAGACAAATATAAACTCTATAATCACTGTTTACAACATAATAGGAGGCAGAATATAAATTTGTTGCTCCAGAAACTTTTGCAGTATTAGATCTACTATAATCATTACGGTACATGTCATAAGTTGTTCCAGAAGTCCATACTCTTCTTGTAACAACTTGCCTAGCATCAGATGAATTAATTTTCTTCAATGCAATCATATTATCCCAATAGTCATCCTCCTCACTAAAATTATCCTTTGGTGAGGGTGGATTGGTGTCCCAATCAGATTGTAGATCAGATGGATTACATAGTCCAATAAAAGAATAATATGCATTAGTGCTAGTAACTACACCAGCAAGAAAGTTCTTCGCATTTAATATTCTAATCTGATCGGTTATAATTGCGGCCATTTTTTGGAACTTTTTATTTATTTATTAAGGATTTTATAATCATTAGATACCTACAGTACCAAATCCAAATCCACCAGTCTTAGTAACATAAACTTTATAATTGTCATAAGCAGAAGAACTGCTACCATTATAATGAATAAAGAAAGAAATAAAGTCTACAGCATCTTTTGTGGGTGATAAAGTTACAGTAGTAACTCCAGCAGTTAATCCTGTTCCACCACTACGAGCTCTGGTTTGAATGCCTGCAACAGCAGCCATATTTTCACGAGGAATAATAGTACAAGTAACTCCAATACCATTTTCTGCTAGAGTATTACCATATCCAGTGGCACCACCATGTGCTGCTGATTGTTCAAAAATAACAGTTACTGTCTGACCATTATTAGTACTTGCCTGAACATTCTTAAAGGATACAATACCAATATTTGCTCCTCTTCCAGAAGAAGATACTGATGGTATACTATGGGTAAATACCGTTCCTCCAGATACATCCATTTCCAATACCATATTACCAGAAGCATCAGTATAAGTAGTTGCTGCTGAAACAGTTTCATTAACTCCCTTCATTAACTGAGGATCGGAAATTACCCAAGATCCCGAAGCCTTCTCCCATAAGAGAGTTTTATTATTATCTGCAGTAGAAGAACTTGCATACACTTCAATACCTGCACGGTTTGCAGTATCATTATCTGCAGTAGTAGTAGATGCAATACCTACAGTTTTATCTTCAATATCAAGAGTTGAAGTATTGATGATAGTTTGGGTTCCTTGAACTTCAAGATTACCAGTAATAGTACACGATCCACCAACGGTTATATCATTTGTAAGAGCTATAGAGTCTGTAACTGATAAATCCCCACCAACATTTAATGTTGTTGATGTTAATGTTGTAACAACACCAGTTACGGCATATAAATTACCCGATGCGTCAAGATTGGTTGCATCAATTCCACCAGCAAAAGTACCAATACCCGATGCATTAATACTTGTTACACCAATACCACTAACAGTTGTTACACCACTAAGTATAACTCCAGCAGGGAAAGTAGGTGCTCCACCTTGCTTATTACTATAGTTATCTGCACGAACTCTTCCTCCACTACCAGCAAGAACTCCTCCAATACCAGTAGTTCCTATTCCAAGAATATCTGGTATAAAATCGTCCCCATCAGCAACAATTAAATCATACCCTTCTTCAACATTAACATTAGGATAGTTTGTAAATGCCACCATTGAAGAAGCAGGTGGATCAACAGTAATAGTTGCACCAACACCCAATGTTGCATTAACATAATATATTTTATTCAATGCACTAGCAGAATCATCACTTAATGCAGTTCCCAATCCAGAGGGAACACTAAGTAATGAAGATCCATCACCATAATATTTTGAAGCACTTATAATACCACTAGAAGCATATGCGGTAATGCCAGCACCAACTAAAACATTTCCATTAGTTGACGTAACACCCGATACTACGGCATCAGTAAGACTACCAATTCCACTTAAAGTAGTAGCAGTAAGAACACCAATAATATTAGCAGCACCATAAACAGTTAAAGGATCACTTGGATTTGTGGTTCCAATACCAATATTAGAAAGCGTATTAATTCCCGTTGCAACTTCTACCCAATTACCACCAGTAAAGGTTAAATTGGTTCCATCACCAAAATAATCATATATTTCGGTAAAATTAGCATTAACGATATTAGCACCTGCCCGGAGAGTACTACCATCTCCAGCATTAGCTGCTGTTCCCGTATTTATCCCTACTAAAGCCATTATTGAGACACTAATTTAAAGTATTTAGACTATTTGACCGTCATAATTTTTTGCCTTAAGGGGTTTAGTCCTTGTGACAAGTCCACTTGTAACAATACCTGCTACACCATCACGAGTATAAGCATTGAATGTATTAGATTCATCTCTGGATACAAGATTAATCTTACCCCAACTAAGATCACCAATATAATAAGATGTGGTAAATGCACCACTCCATCCTATACCTTTACCTTGACCAGCAGAGGAGAAATCATAAGTTATACTAGCAAATCCAACAGTAGTATAATCCCACGTAATCGTAGAAACACCAGCAATTTTTGCAGTAACTCTTCTGAATGTAGTAGTACCAATTCCAGTCAAAGCACCAGTTATATGATTTGTGACAGTATCTACTTGATAGATGTTATCAACAAATAATGTTCCAATACCAATAACTTCATCTGCTATATTTAAAGATTTAACTGTTGTATCAGCAAATCCAACATATGTATTCTTAACCATAAAGTAGTCACCAGTCTGGATTCCACTTAAAGTAACTGCAGTACCAACAATATCAGTATTTCTCAAATATGAATCATATGGTATATGGATATCAAATATTAAACTCTTTTCAATTGCTGCTGCTGAACCTACTGTTCCGAATCCAACAATAATTCCCGAATCACCTTGATATGAACCAACTTCATTTGATTCATGCACCACACTTGGAGGTGCAATAAGACAAGTTGGTGGAGAATCTTGTGTATATCCAGTTCCGCTATAAGAAACCTGAACTCCTGTAACTACACCAACAGCATTAATAAATGCTGATCCAAGTGCAGTAGAACCAATGCCAACTTGTCCAAAAGTAACTGTTGGAGCAGCAGTATAACCACCACCACCATCTGTAATATCTACTGATGTAACAATACCAGCATTAGTTACAAGACATGTTGCAACTGCACCGACTTTGGTATTTTGAGAAGTAATAGTAATATTATCTTGACGACTGGCTCTCTTAGTAGCATCAGACATCTCATTATCTGGATCAAAGAATGGTCTAATGTTATCTACATAAAGCACTGTTGAACCAATACCAACATTCTTAATTAAATATGCAGCTGGATAAACATTTCCCTCATAGAGTTCTCTATTCTTCCCAACTTCCTTTTCACCTATAATCTTATCTTCAGTTTGTCTGCACCATACAACAGGTCTTAGAAGAGTTTCATCTTGAGTATTTCCAGGACCAAAATATGGTAAAGTTTCTACTGTACTTGTTGAAGTTACAGTACTAACTCCTCTAACTTTTTCTTTAAGATAGTATGGTTCAGAACCATTTTCTATTGTTAGATCATCACCTTCCTTAACAGTTTCAATAATTTCTTTAGATATAACATCAATAGCACCACTTCCTTTATAGAAAATAACCTTAGATTTATCACCCGATTTGGGTGCTTCTTTCATCGTTACAACACTACCACCTTCAAAGGTATATCCCTTATTGGGAACCTGAAGAATATCATTAATAAAGACGAGAATAACTTCTTCAATATCAATTTTAGATCCTTTAGATGTTCTAATAGAAACTTGCTCTCCAGACCTCCTTAATGTGAAAGTAACAGTCGAACCATCAAATAAACTATCCCAATCATCTAAGTTTTCTAAAGTTCCAACAGACCATCCAGTAAATTTATCACTAAATTGTTCTGTAACGGTAAGCTGGAATTCATTGAAATAAGTGGTAGTATCAGTAGGAATACCAGTAGTTCCACCATATGGAATTGTTAGAATTTCATCTTCACGATAACCACTTCCGGTACAATTAATAGAGAAATCAATTATACTTGATCCTTGTCCTACAACAATATCAACAGTTGCATTAGTTCCAACTCCAGATACTCCATCAGAGCTATATTCTAGAGGAATATTAGTATAGGAAAGTGGAGAATCAATAACAACAAATGGAGGATCAGTTTGACTATATCCACCCTTAGAAATTGTAATAGCTACTCCTGTTAAAGTACCATTAGATCCAATCGTAGCAGTACCAACCCATTGTGTATTTGGAGTTGTTAAACTAGTAGTTCCAACACCAACATTAACTGTTTGACCAATACCAGACCTATATCCACGTCCACTATATCCAATACTGATTGAAGCAACAGTACCTGCTGTAGAAACAACCGCTGTACCACCTGCAGCTACTAATGGTTGATAACCATGACCTTCGGTAGATCCCAAAGATACAATTACTCCACCTATAGGAAGAGTTGATAGATTAACATCATTACTTACTGAAGATGCTGTTCCTGTAAAGGAAATACTTGTAATTCCTGCATTTTCATTCAAAGAATAATTTTTAACTGGTCCTTGGAATACATCATTAATCAGAATTACAGCATTTTCTGTAGCAATTCCAGTTACATTAGACTTACTTGCTTTTAAATCAAAATCAGCAGTGCTTCCATTAAATTCTGTAGAAAGATCGTCAAAAATATAGTTCTGGTAATATGTTTCATTAGATGATCCAGTAACACCAGATCGCATGAATACTCTACCATTGAAACTAGAGGAAGTTGCTATTCCTGTCCAATCTCTGGAATCAGGTGGATTAGTAGTACTACTTAAAGGAACATTTCCATAAGGAGCTTCAGTAAAGTTTAAAACATTATCAACAATATTATAACTACCCTGAACTTTAGTCACCAATGCTCCGGTAGAATGACCAGCAAGGGTAGTTCCTAACCATTCTCTCTTAACTCTAAATCTATTGGTACTACCAACACCGACAGATTCAATCTTCATAATTTCACTACCAACCTTAAACAGATCAGCACCAGTGAAAGAAGTAATTCCAGTAACTTCAACAATATCATCAGTAGTGTAAACCTGTCTAGCAAGTGTAGTAGTTACAGCAGTAGAAACAACAGGTGATTGAATAATATTATCCAAACTCACCATAACTTTCGCATTCTGATTTGTGGAAACAAATCTATGAGAAGTTCCTACACCAACAGCAGTAATATCTACAACTTCGGGACTCTTTAATAAAGACTTTGCAGCAGTTTCTGATATTTTAATCTTATCTGCATTTATCTTAACAACGAATAAATCAGCAGGTAAAAGAGTTGTTGTTCCAACCCCAACAAATCCATCAGTCGAAGCAATTGAAATTGCTCCTACACTACCACTTCCCGCATGAACATAACTAATCTGCTCTCCAGTAACAAAGAAGTGATTAGGAATAGTAATAGTATTATCAGCAACACTTACAACGTCAGAATCATCTCCCTCAAAACTTCTATCAAAAATATTTGCAGTTTTATGCTTTAATTCAAATGCTTTCTTAAGATTAACTTCAGTTCCTTCATAAAGACCATATTCGGTCATTATAGATGAATTATTGAAGGAAATATTATCTTTAGAATCATCTGTATCTTTTATTGCATTCATATAAACTTGTGCTTCAACCGCTATGCTAGCGATAGGAGTGAATAGCACTTGAACAGTAGCAATTCCAGCATTACTATCAGAAACTACTTTACTACCTAAAGTTCCTATTCCAGAAACTCCAACTTCACCATAGAAGGTTTCATAAGTGTCACCAGTATCAAGATCAACATCATAATCATCTAAAATAAGAGCCTCAGTTAATTGATATGTGCTATTAGTAGTATCTGAAAGCTGAATTACAAAATATCCAGCATCATACCCATCTACTGTAGAAGAAGACTGAGTAACATATTCTCCAATAACATTTGCAGTTGGTGAAGTAGTAGATGCTATACTAGTTGATGATGATTTTAATCTAGCATGTTTTAAATCAACAGTTCCTGAAGAACCAACTGTTTTTGCAATTGCAACTTGAACAGTATTAACAACTGAGGTTGTTCCAATTCCAGCATGTGTCTGACTAGGGAACCAATCTAATTTAATATTAGATCCATCAATATATGCAGAATAAGTTCCAAGACCAGATGCAGCATCATCCGTACTTTCTACTTCAGTAAGTAGATGACCATACTCTACAACATCGACAGTAGTTCCATCATGTATAAGATTTAATTCATCAAATTCAAATTCACCACCACTAAGTTTAGTATTATCTGCTGTAACTGATAGTAATATTTTAGCTGAACGATATGTAGTTGCAATACTTACAACAGTAGTTCCTGTTGTAGTTGCAGTGGCAACATTTGTACTTGTTGAATTGACTTTAGTAATACCAAAATCAGTACTACCAACACTCAATAAATTATCATCTAAGTGATAAGAAAGACATGTAATATCATAATTGTTTACCTTATAGTCCTTAGGATACCATAACAACCTTCCCTGTGTTCCTAGAATATTGGCATCAAATGATCCTAAATTATAAACACTTTCTAATCTACCATATTGTTGGAGATAGATATCGCTATTATTATGAATTAAATCAATAACCTGAAGTTGTCTTTGTCCAGTATATCTTCTATCCCTAATATAAGCGAAATACTTTAATGATCTTGCAGTACTTAAATCAAACTCTGTAGCAATACTAAATGGAGTTGGTCTAGGATTACTATTAAACTGACTTGCAACATCATCTATTGACAGAACTCTATTACCAACAGATTCATCATAATCGAGTAGAATTCTATTACTGAATACTATTTCATTAGAAAGTATTCTTCCCTGCACATTTAATGAATTTTCTGTTACTAAATCAAAGTCATGTACACAATTTAAATTACCTAATCCAACTAAATGATTTACAACTTCATAGGAAGTGACATCAGTAGACAAACCAACGGTCATTGAATTATCATTCAATGAATCAACTTGCATATCAGAGAATTTAATATGACCTAAAGTATGGTTTAATGCACTTACAACATCATTCCAAGTTTCATATGATACTTTAGATCTCAATGAATAAGAGAAATTCTGATAGTACAAACTATCTTGTACTCTCTGTAAATTATTATTGAGAACTCCAGAATCAGTTTCCCACCCCTTTGTTACTTTGGAATAAGGACCTAATTTAAAATTAGATTCATAAGAGATTATAGAAGAACCAACTCCAAGATTTTCTGATGATTGACCTGTAATAAATTCACCGACTTTAAAATCTTCACTACTTGATACTTTTAATAATCCAAGTTTTGCATCCCATTTTTCAACCGTACCACTAGCAGAATCTGATGTAACTATTTCTCCTTCAAGATAATTATCAGTTTCTAACTTAACATCATATATTGGGAAATACTTTTCAGGTATAATTCTTCCTATAGAATTAGTTGCATCAAATTGCCCTGGAGTTACCTCAGGATTTAAATCTGAATAATAATCATAAAGACTAAATGTTACAATACCAAGTCCACCAATATTAGAATCAACTTCCTTTAATTCAAACAGTTTATAATCATATTCTGCAGAGTTATATCCCCGTGCAGTTGTACCAACACCAACACTAACATTTTCAACTAATACTTTATCTCCAACCGAGAATGGGAAAGAACCTTCGGTACTAAATCCAACTGCTAAAGTAACACTAACATCCTTAGTAACTGTATTAAATCCAACTGTATTAATTCCTACTCCATTAGTATTATTTGTTGGAATAATAACAGGTGGTGTATTACTAATTCCCTTGGTATTTTTAAGAATAGTTACTTGACTATCTCCAAGAGTATAATCAAGAGCAATATCTTCATCTCGGACTCTGGTTATTCCATCAAAAACTATAAGTGATGGTGCTACAGAATATCCTCTTCCAACTGAAGATATTCCAATAGATTTAATCTTTGCATGATTATCTATTGTTATAAGTTGAGGCAATCCAACACTTGGTCTCAGCGTATTATCTGTGGGGAAATTATATCCAATATTATCAATTTTTGTCTTATTAATTTGACCTATAACTTTACTAGAAACTTCCGCAACTGCATTTTTACCTGAACCGGATGTAATAGTAGTAATTCCAGGAAGTGAATAATAATTTTCTCCTCCATCGAATATTTTAATTTCTGCAATGGCACCATAGGCAGTTGCTGAATCTGTTGTATACTTAAGATCAGATGAAGTTGAAATATAAGATGCTCTTTCTGGTATTGCACTTAAAGTGTAAGTAAATGAATTAGTAGCACCTACAGAGATAGTTTGTTTTCCATTATAACCACTATCAGATACTTCAATTTCATTTCCTCCAATAACAATTGTATCTCTAGCAATTTGTTCTTTAGCAGGTGGAATAGCACCTTCATATAAAGGAGTAAGATTGTAATATAAATTTTGTGGGATATTCTCATTAACCACTACCGTAACAGTAGCATCAGAATCTACACCTGCTTCTCCAGATCTAGTAACACTAAAATTCTTAGTTACTTCATCAGTATCCCATACTTTTGTAAGATTCTGGTCTGAATAGATATTAAACTCAAAAGCAGGATATACCGTTCCTTGAGCAGTATAAGATAATGAAGTATCAGAAAGATCAAATATTGCAGATTGATCTTTATATGCTTTTATTGGTGGATTTATTGGATTAATAGTTCCAGCAGAAGCACTGGTAATTCCAACAATAACTGGTTTTAATAATGTGGAATTATAAGAAGTATTTGAAAGTTTTATTGTATCATCATCAATTTTAACTGCATAATACAATCCTTGATCTGATAAACCACCACAAGGAATTGATGCTGTATGAATAATTTTCTGTCCCGTTCTTAATCCATGATTTGTTAAAGTAATTGAATTTGTTACTGTGTTTATTCCACCAGCAACAAAGTCTTTTGGATTAATAATAATTCTTCTATTATAATCATTATACTTAACAGTAAATGTCGTTGAAATATTTCCTGGACTAACATTAATGTCAACTGTATCATCAGATTCTAATCCATGACTACTGCCAGTAGATACAGTAACAAGATTTCTACTGATTTTAGCAGTAATTGGAGTATAATTTGTTTTGAAACTATGCCATGCACCAGTACCAATTCCAGAGAAGAATAAAGTAGAAGAACTTCCAAATGTAGTACCAATACCAATTATTTCATTTCCTTCAGTAGTAATTGCTACTCTAACTGTTGCAATTCCAATTAAATCATCACTATACTTGTAAGCATAAAGAGTTTGTCCATCAGTTAATGTAGATATACCACCACCGCTATTTTGTACATCAAGACCCGATCCTCTATTTGGGGAATAAGTCAATTGATCATTTGTATCTAATCCATGACCTTTAATCCAAATAGTCTTAGTTGGAATGAATATTTGTGTTACTCCAGCACCTGTAGCACTTGGATAACCTGGTTGCGAATAGAATTGGATAGTTGTACCAATACCAACCCCAGAAGCAGTTCCTAATGCAACTGATTCATTTGGATTAAAATAAAGTTGTGTATTTACCTTAACATCATAAGTTGTTCTAAATCCGGAATTAATAATTAATTTGCGTGGATTCTCATAAAGAACTGTGGTTACTGTATGTGCAGCTCCAGTAGTTCCTTCCACTGCTCTTAAAGCCCTGATTCTAGAAAATTCAGATTCTATATTTAAAACTTGAATTTTTTCTGAATTTATAGTAAGAATATCATTTACTTTAATATGTGGATAATCTAATTGTCCATTTATATCAAAATAAGTAACTATACCAGTTACTCCATCAGATCCAATACCAGTAGGAGCAGTTCCAACGCCACTTAATTTAAATAAATCTGTTGCAATTCCTACTTTATATTCTCCACCAATTTTAGAAGAAGTTGTTGATAATCCAGAAACTTTAACTAAATCATTCGTTTGGAATTGATGAGGTTTCGTAGACCAAAGTATATACTCGCCTTTTTGATCTGAAGCATAAACTTCAACGCCACTTACAGTACTTGTAGCGACACTTATATTACTTAATGATTTACCTTCAACCCAAGAAACCTTAGCAGAAGCTCTATTTCCATCAGTACCTGTGTTATCAAATACTACACTATCTCCAACCTGATAAAGATCTCCTCCTGTAGTAATTCCAATATTATCAATAATACCAGGTTTTCCTGCTTTAATAGTAAGAGTTTGAGATAATTTATTAGGAATATAAACATATTCGTAATTTAAATTACCTTCTATAAGATTATAGAATACAGTATTTCTAGACCAACCATCTAATTCATATTGATCTTGATTAGAGTAGGAACTAAAATTAAACTTATTCGGAGTAGACTTAAAATTCTCACCAACTAAGTAAGGGAATTTTGGTCTCTTATAACCAGCAAATGCTCCAGCCGAATCTGCATTACCTTCTTCTATAGTAGCAAAATATGCATATGTACCATTTGGATATTCTGGAGTTATACAGAATCTTCCATTATTTTGATCAAGAGTGGATTGATTGCCTATATCACTATAAGTAAAATCTTCAATAAAGAATCCTACTGGAAATTTATTCTGAGGTGGTCTACTTGCTTTTAGGTCAACACTATACCCAGACTTCATTTGTGTTACGACACCACCAGTCTGAGTGGTATATCCATAAGGACCATAAATGGGATTACCATCATATGCCCAACCAATTATCGGTGAATGGTCTGTAGATGATATTTCTAAACTATTAACTCTTTGTAAATCACTCTTTCCATATAATATATTTCCATCCTGATCAGTTCCATACATTGCCTCCCTAAGTTTCCTAGGAGCATATAAATGAGAATATTGAAGTCCTCTATTTGGATTAAATTGATCAGCAATAATACCATCATCAGTAGTAAAATTATCAATATGTCTTTGGAATAAATTTAATCTCCAATTTTGTATAACCGCTCTAAATTCCGCACCTTCTCCAGGAACTGAAACAGTAACCGTAGTATTATCTTGAGTATATCCTATTCCCTTCTCAATTACTTTAATTGATGTTATTTGACCATTTTCAATAACAGGAGTAAGTACTGCACCTATACCGTCTCCATCAATTAATATATCAGGAGGAGAATTATAATTTGAACCATTAGATTGAATTAGTATTTCTTCAAAAGAACCATTATTAATAATTGGTTTTAATTGTGCACCATCACCAGCAATTAAAGTTGCATTAGGCTGTCTATCGAAATTAATAATATCAGAAGATCCATATCCAACTCCATTCTTAGATACATGAGTAGAAGTAATTCTTCCTCTAATAACTGGTTGAACTTGTAACTGGAAAGTATCACCTGCTACTGAAGATATTCCAACCTTTCCTTGGATATTTACAGTAATATCTTGATAATTAAATGTATGCGTTCCTACCCCAACTGATGTAAAATCAATATATTGTCTAGTATCATAAAAATGCGTTTTTATAGTAGTACCTGCTCCAATTTTAGATAACTTAAATTCATTATTATTAACGCTTGTCAGATAATATTCAGAACCACTAGTAAGACCACCTAATGCAGTTCCTTCAGCAGTATACTTAACTATTTCTCCAGACTGATAATCATGGTTAGGTATTGTAATAGTATTAAAGGCTGTATTAATTCCACTTCCTGCTTCAGTAGGAGTACTTCTCTTTTTATTTGCATATCCAGATCCACCATTAATTATATTAAGAGATGCTACTACAGATTTTTTCTTAATAGATTTAAAAGATTGTTTTCCAACACCATGAGAACTTAAAGTAATAGTATTAATTCCAGCTAGTGCGTCTCCTTTTGTTGGATGAAGTTTTATTGTAGTACTGTTTACATCAGAAACAAAATAAGATGCATCAGTATTAAGACCAGAAATTATAGTTTGTCCATTAGGTTGATAAATTACTTCTTCAGCATTTCTAAATTTATGGTAAGTACTAAATCCTATTGTAAATGAAGCAGGACTTGTTGAAGTAGTACCAAGACCAATACTATTAGAAGTTACATCTGCAAAGAAAATGGCTGAATGATCAACCAGCTTCATATTCACTGAAATATTTGCACCTTTCCCATTACCCCCACTAATTGTTACAGTAGGAGTTTCTTCATAATCAAAACCAGAATCAAGAATTCTAAGAGATCTTAAAGACCCTTCAACAGCAGTATATCCAGTAGCACCTGTTCCTACATTATCAGCAATATGTAAAAGTGGTGGATTAATTACATCATAATCAGATCCAGGACTGCTAACATCAATAGAATTAATTTGTCCATATCTAATAACATCACCTGCTTTATAATTTAAAACTTGAACTCCATTTACCAAAATTCCAGTAAATCCAGGTTCCGTTTCAACTTCAACTTCATTATCATTTTTAGGAAGAGCAACTTCTCTTAAAAGATTCTGTGATTGTAAAGTTTTAAACCTAAAATCATAAGGTTCTATTTTACTATTTGTTACTGTTGTATCTTCAGTAAGAGTGACAAAAGTTCCATCAGAAATATTCGTTCTACTTGTTGCTAATTTTATTTTTGAATTATTAACTCTAAAAACAAAATAAAGTCCTTCTTCAATTAATTGTGGTCCATCAATTACTCTACTTTTTACATTACCAAAAGCATCAAAATATTCCTCAGTAATTCTTTCTGGAGAATAATAAATTGCATCCCCTGTATAGAATCCATGGTCTTCAGTTAATGGATTAATTAAAAATTCAGATCCAATAAATGTTCCAGAGAATGTAACTGTCTGTCCATATACATCAAGTGGTTGAGCATTATAAGAAGGAATAGAACCAGAAGAAATTAAATAATCTTCACCTTTCTTATAAACATTCTGTACGTTAGTAGAATAAATTGTAGAATCTGGAAAATTATTAGATTCTGTCTTTAAAATAAGTCTTTTAATTAGATATGTATTTTCAGGTTGATTAATAAGTTCTCCTTGACCATTACATTCAAATGCTGTTGCAGAAACAATCTTAAGTACTGTAGAAGTTTGTCTTACATTTCCAGCTAGACTAATAGATGCCTTATCACCTACTTTAAAACAATGCTCTACATTTAAATTAACTTGATAAGTCCAATCTGAACTATCAATTAGAGATAAAGATTTAACTTTATAAATTGGAGCAATATTGTAAAACCAATTTTTTGCTTTAGAAGTTTTATTAGAAACACCTAAAGTCTTAATTTTAGCAACTTCCCCCTTTCCATAATCTATCGTATTATCAGGATATTCAAGATCTTCTAATACTGAATTAATTCTTACCTTAATAGTTTTAGTACTATCTACAAAAGAACTTCCATATACGTAAGTATTAATCCCAATATTAGTTGCATCAGCAATTGTTCCATTTATATTTGAACAATCAAAAAATTGAGTTAAATTTTTAGAAGTATAAGAAACAATTCCTACTGTTCCATCATTATAATCCGCATATAATTCTCCACTCGTCGGAAATCCAACAGTTGAATCTACGTCAATATATGTACTACCTGAAGAAACTTGTCCAATTACTTTTGTTTTTGAATGAGTTTTAAATTCACCGTATATGGATCCTTCAACTCTAGCATCTCTATTATATCCAGCATCAATACTCAGTTTATAAAAAGTTTGACCTATTCCAGTATCTCCAGTATTAATTGGTTCTACTGAAGTAATAGGAGCATATGCTTTAGTATAACTACCATACTTATAAGCATTTTGGAATAAAGTAGACTGTTCAAGATTTACTGGATTTCCTTCACCTACAATTGACTCAACTACAAAATCTTTTGTAACTTTATAGTTAGCATTTGATGGAGTAAAGAGAAAATCTCTTGGTTTTATAATTCTTACATTTTCATTATATAATGCTTTAAATAAAATTTCAAAAGATTTATCTGTACCCTTACTTAAGTAAAAATCTTTTGCTTGTTTTATAAAAAGATTTTGATTTAGATCGCTATGTAATTTTCTATTCTCTAAACCAGGTAAAAGTTGATGTTTTGCTTTAAGTAAAAATTCTTTAAGGAACAGACAACTTAGATTCTCTACCTTAGACCCCGCTACATGCTCCGCAGAGGTGGTTGAATTGAACTCTAGTACATCTGGACTGTTAGAAGTCTTATAGGACGTTATACCGCAAAATCCGCGCACACAACCAGTAAATGCAGTTGTTGCGGTTCCGGTATAAGTAATAATTTCATTATCAATTTTTATCAACCCATAAGAATTGGGAAATCCAGCAGTTCCAGCTGGATACTTCACCATATCAACAGGAATAGTTTCTGCAGTAATATCAATGGCAGTAGATATACCGACAGCTTCAATTAAATTAGTTTGCTCAGCAATTTTTACATATTGATCAATATTCTGAATTAAATCAACAGGACCACCTTGATATTCTTGACCAAGATAATATTGTTTTAAAAATTCAGAAACTAAAGGAAACTCAGTCTTCGTGTAGGCAGGAAGCTGGTTCTGAACTATGTTGCTAAATTGAACTCTCTTTTCTGCCATTTTATGATCTTACTAGGTTCCCGTTTTGATAACTAGAAGTTACGACATAATCAGATGCTGCTGGATCTAATCCTGAAGAAATCTCATCCACAATCGTTTCAAAATTACTGGTACTTATATCTAGTTGTAAATATAAATCCTGTAATCCAATAACATCATTAGATACTGGACATACCGATAATTCAATGATTGTTTGACCATCTTTAACTTTTCCTGATAAAATATTAATTGGATTAAGAGTTATAATCCCTTTTTCGTAATTAATATTTCCAACATTCCTTCTTACAATTGTTGGGGACGTTGAAGATGCTGTAGGAACTGTAAATAAGAAAAGAGACCCATCAACCCTATTTGTATTAGGAATATCCGAAATATAGACTTGACTTTGCAATCCACTTATTCTAAATCCCGAAGATTTAATATTATATCCATCCATACTCTTAATATGGAATGCATTTCCAAATCCAACTGAATATTCAGCAAATGTATTTAAGACTGCTCTTAAATCTCTTCTTATAGTAACTGTCGTAATATTAGACGTTACTGCTTCATCACTTTGGTCAATAATATTTAAGAATTTACTATATTTGAATCTTGCACCATACTTATTCATTTCAGACGATTCTGAATACTTATTAGCATTCGACTGAACTACACTTGAAACTGAAGCTGCAGTTGGAGTCAAATTACTGTTATAATAGATCTTAGAATCAACTTCAATATACAAATACTTCAAATCAAGGATTTCTGGGACAATTCCAGCGACTGCATACTTCTTCAACTTCATTCTAATATTTTCTTTGATCAAATTAGGAATAAAATCACCAGTTTTAGGTTTAATGCTAATAAAAACCTTCCCATATTGAGGTGGAATCAACTCTTCACCCCCAAAAACAGAAATTGACTCTGTTTCAGGGTAAATTTTTGCCGGAATTAGTGTTTCATAGTCATTTGCAGTCAATGCACGGTTTTGAGAAGCATAAATTCGAGGTGCAAACTTCTTAATTGAATCTACGGACTCGATTGTGTCTCCACCTTTGGAAGAAATGTCAGTTGTTAACAAAGAAATGCCTGAAGTTACTGTATAATCGTTCCCATTTCTTGTATATGATAAATTTCCTGAAAATTCGAACTGATTTACTCCATTTGCACTATCTCCATCAGTTACAATGTAATCAGCAGTGATAAAATTCGCTTCTTCAAGTGCTTTTCCAAAAATACCGTCTCCAAATATTAATTGATATCGCTCATCTTCAATTTCTTGAAGAAAATAGACTTTAGAATTCGCATCGATGCTAAAAAGACTATCTTGAACGCTATAATTTACTTGTGTAGTGGATTGTTCGTTTCCTTTTACATTTACCTTAAGTAAATCTGTATCAATTCCAACATTTGGTAAAATAAACTTCTGATTTGGAGTTCTTACACTATATGTAAAGTTAGATGTTAAAAGTGACCCTTGATATATGCTAATTTCATTAAAAGATGCAATTCCATCCAATACAGGTACTGTAATATCGCTTACAATCGAAAAAATAAAGGATTGATTACCAAAAGTTCCCGATGTTGCCGCAACAGGACCTTTTTTAAGTGTTATTGATGCTGGTGTAGGGGTAATATCACTACAATCTACGAAAAAACTAATTGTTGCAGATGCTGCTTTCCTTGATTTGGGAAGATATCCAATATTTCGCGCTAAAGAAACTACATTTTCCCTTAAAGTAGCACTATCAATGAATACTTCATTAGAAACCATATTGGCATTATATGAAGTAATATAGGTATTATAGGCTAAAAGATCAATTATCGACGCAAGATTAGATCCTTCAAAGTCATAATCCGTAAAAGTGGAATTTGCTTTAAGATAATCTTTAAGTGATGTCTTAACCTGATCAAAATCAAGGTTTGAAAAATTTACTAGTGGCATTTATCTTGTTGATTGCAACGCGAATTGTAGTTCTTGTGGAGGAACATCAGCTCCTGTAATGTCATATTTTATAATTACATCGAAAGTATTGTTATCAAAATCAGGAGATGCCTCCACACTAATCAATTTAACCCTCGGTTCATAGTTTTCAATGGATTCAGTTATTTCATCAACGATTGTATCAGAAGAAATATCATCTAAATTCTCAAAAAGGGACGCAGAAATCCTAGATCCAAAATCTTCATCAAAAAATTTCTCACCAGGAAGAGTAAATACGATATTTCGTACTGAACGAGCAATTGCATTTTCATTTTTGAGCCCAATTAGGTCAAAATTCAGGGGATTTACCTGAAATGTCATACTAATATCCTTAAAACCAGAGCTAACCCTTTCTAGTGGCATTGAAATATAGAAATATTAGTTATTTATTAACTATTTTTACCTAAAATTCTGCAGAGGGCACCATTTCATCATCATAATCAAGTCCTTCGTAAAAATCACCGTCTTTTACCTTCTCATAAAGGTCATTTTGGACTTTTCTATCACTTTTCTTAGGTGTTATATTGTCATTTGCAATTTCACGAAGCATTTTTTGATGTTGATCGTTCGCTAAGTTGTCTAAAAAGTCGTTCATGTCCCTAATTTCCCGATATTTTCTATTTACACATAAAAAAAGGGCGATTATTTCGCCCTTTGAGTTATTTTCCTTGTCCTCGGTACTTTTTCTTTGCTCCATTTCGAGAACTCGCGGTATATTTTGTATGTTTACCATATCCTTGGCGAGTTTTTTTGGGAATTGCCTCTATAAACGTTGAAGATCCCCATGATCCTTGCTTAACCTTAACTGGCATCGATAATTTCCTCCATTTCTAAAAAACTAGGGTTGAATCTGTCATCTTTTTGATTATAAAACATGTCTGCATAGTCTTGTAACTTGTCTGTTACTTCTTCAATGGTTAATCTTTCATGTAAAACCTCTGCTTTATACAAAATGTTGTAGAGTCTAGTCATGTGTGTGGGTTGTACTTATACATTACGTATATAAAAACAATAAAGGCGATAACAAATAATGCGCCAACCGTGTAAATCATAATAAATCAAGGTCTTGAAGTTTTTTCTTTACCGAGTCACGAGTCGCACGGACCCTGTAGTCAACCATATCCCTCCGAGAGAGTTCGGTGAGGTTTTCTGATATTTCATACCAGAGTTGCTCATCTGTTTTCATCCCGAAGGTTGTTTTTGGCTTACTTCCAAATAATCCCATTACATTAAATAATACGAGTTTTTTCGTGTCCCACTCTTATCCGAGGATCGCACCAGATTTCATAATCTAGTTCTTTTGCATCAAGACAGAAGGATACGTCTTCGCCGCACATATCTTGTACATTACCTGATTCAAAGACTTGCATCTTTGGAGCAAACCAAGGATACTCAAGTTCTTCAAATACGCCTTTCTTAATCATTACCCAACCAAAACCAGTATAGTCTACTGTAAATGGTTTCTTTCTTTTCGAGATACTTTCGACGGTTTCGTGATTCATAACCCCGCCATTCTTACGGAAGTCTTCCTCATCTAACCAGTGTGCAACAGAGGTAGTGCTTCCATCTTCAGTGGCATACCAACCAGCAGCAATTGCACGATTCTTTAATACATCCTCATCAGCAGATCCATCTTCCTTAACTGATTCTGCAGGTACTGATACGTCACATAACTGCCAAAACTTCTGAGAGTCAAAGACAATATCTGAGTCAATCCACAATTGATAATCATACTTAAGTTTCCCATCCCAAGGAATCTGATTAGGTCCTCTGAGAACATTAGCACCTAAACACTTACAACGTGCAAAATTAACCATGGATGAATAATCCTGTGAGATCTGGATAGACATCTGGTTTTGTACCATGTCAAAACAGAGTTGCACAAAACTTTTCAAAAACTGGTAAGAACATCCGCGTCCTGGAAGACAAAATACTATCGTCTTTCCTCTCATTCTTGCTTTAATAGCATCAATGTCCCATTCAGCTTTCTTTGCTTTAGGAGCATTGGCTTTAACAGTAAATCCTTTTGCCATAGTTTTTTAATACCTTCAATTCAATTATACACTGATATATGTATAGTGTCAATGAATAAATCAGTGTTCGGTTAATAAGACGGTTCTAAATTATCATCAAAAGAACCCCCATTGCCGCCTTCCGTTGCTGGGAGTCTTTCATACGATAAATCATCAACATCATAATCTGTGTGCATTAACCCGACCATTGCATTGAGTTCTGCCCACTTAACTGTAAAATCTTTCTCTCTTAAACACGGATATAAACATCTATCTTTTGCGTATATATGGTAAAGGGTCTCGTCCATCATTTTTTATTGGGCGATTTTTTTATATATGAAAGGTAATAAGGTCTTGAAAAATTTTCGTGGTTTTTTTATATACATCTCGAATTGTCACGTCTGTAGGTTAGGGTCTCTATCTTTTTTATATACGGGCAACGCGACGCGGCACGCTAATACACAAGGGCGCTAATCACTGTCAAATCCACTGTTAGAAACTCATAACCTCACTAAGTGTTATAAACTCATCATAACATACACTGTCCAAACTGTCAATAACTGTGCACTACGGTTTGTAATACTTAAGCGCATAAAAAAGAGAGCGAGAAAGTGTTACTAACTCGCCCTCACAGTTTCTAACAGTTAAAGGGGTGTATTTTCTACTTCTACAATGTCATCGAGCACTGCTAAAATGTCGTTTCCATTGTTTGCATTTTCTAGGAGGAATAAGGCAAAGGTTTTAGACATAATCTAAGGAGTAATTTGGTTTCAATTTGTGTAACTTTAGGGCAAACACATTCCACGCATAAACTGTTAATTAACGGGGTGTAATCATAGGCACTTGACTGTTACATTACTATGGCAATTTAGTGGTTCCCCCTTTATAACCACTCAGAGTCATTATTCAATTCTTCAGTATAACTTACTACGGATTCATCTGCGCCAATATCTAACACTTTCTCCCAGTTAATCTGTCGGGGATTAAAGTCATCTAGCACATCTAATTCTAACGTTATTCTATACTTATTGAGCGTTGAGTTGTAGTAAGAAACTGGCATGAGATTAGACCCTGGGAGTATCTGTTAGTATTATAAGTCTGTTGTGGAAAACTGTCAAGTACGTAGAGGTTATTTATAAGGGGTTTGTAACAAAAACTCATAGGGTTACAAAGTATAAACGAGGGTCTTGTAGTTTTCGGGCGTTCGTGTTATACTACGCTCGCTTAGATCACAAGGAAATCAACACTTTTTCCACATAATATCTCCCTTAATTAACAACATTGTGGAAAACCTTTACAACGCAACCTTATATTTATTCGACCATTTAAAAACGTTATTATACACTAAAAGACTAAGTTTTCCACAGAAAGTATCAATAACTGTGGAAAACTTAGTTGAATAATAGGACGTTAACTATAATGCACCAACTATAACAAAAGGTGACGAAATTAGCAAACATTTGTATAACTTACTGTGCATTCTGTTAGTATAACATAGTCCTTTATATTAGTCAAACTCACTATTATCCTCGTCCCCATAAATGTCCTCTTCTAATTGTTCAAAATCTAATGGAAATTCTTTTAGTTTACAATCACATAGTGCCTTCATCATTACGTAGAATTGTTCACCACTGATTAAATGTTCATCACAAAAGTATTCTGAAACATCTTCAATCGTATCGAGTAATTCAATACTTTGTTCTTGAAGTTTTTGGATTTGATTGTTGTTCATGATCTTGTAATCGTGAGAGTAAAGGATAAGGAATTGGACTGAATTTACCCCATGTCCATTGTTGATCTTTTACAATTTCTTCATAGAGATTGTGATACTTAGGGTCGGAATAATCGTTCATTTGATTGTTAGTAATTGTTGAGTGTTCTCCATGGGTTTGTTTTAACATAGTCTAATAAGTGTCCTGGTCTAATTCTCTTAAACTTCTTCACAGTTTTCACCTTGTTGATGTTACTTAGTACTGCAAATTGTGGTGGGTTGTTTGACATAATAAAGAGAATGATTAAAGGACAAAAAAATAACTTAGGGAGAGGATTAACCCCCCACTAAGTTATCTAAAACTGATTGATCTACAGTCTCGGCAATAACACCTTCTAACCACTTATTGATGTGCCTAGTTGTTGTTGTGCTCCACTTAGTTGCAGTCCTTATGTAATCATAATTAGGCAACTTTGCGGCAACTGGTGTTTTGTAACTGAAGAAAACTTGTGTGCCGTCGTTGAGATTTAGTTGAGTCTGATTGGCGGCAATTGGTGTTAGTTGCATTTGAGTTGTCTCAGTGCTTACATAACTAGAGCAATTTACAGGTTCCCCCTTCTTCTCATCTAATCCCTTTTAAGTTCTTTATAGTATCTCTGGAACAAACGTCACAAAGTTAGTTATACTTTTACGGAATTTGAGGTGTTATAAGTGTTAAGAATTCGACGCAAAAAAAATCGCTTGCGCATCTCGTTCTGTGAGAATTGCAGCGATCTTATGATTACTTAAGAGACGAAATAAACGGAAAGAAACTAACAACCTTCGGACGTATGTTCCATTGGTTCATATACACTCTCGTCCTCGAATTGATCTACTTCATTATCACTTATGTCTGCAACAGTTTCAGTGTTAAATGGTTCTCTTAATGGGATATTTGCATAACTAGCACACTCTCGAACTTTATGATCTACACTATCAATTAATAACCCATAATCCCACCGCCTTGATACATCACTAGCAATTAAATCAATCTCACTATCTGATAATGAAGGATATGCATTTTCTAGGTATTCTTGAACATCTAATAGAATAGTATTTTTCATGGTAATAAAAAAGAGGCAGGGATTCTACCTCTTATTTAACAAGTTGTGTCAAGTTTATTCTCCTAGTATCTTATTAACTTCTCTTTGATATCCTCTTATCTCCTTATCACTTAGTCTGTAAACATAATCATCAATAATGTGCTCTAATAGGGTCTTATCTTCTATTACTGCTTCTTCTAAATCCTTACATAATTGTTGTGCTTCTTTTAACTTTTGATCCATCATGTTATTACCTCCTTATGTCCATTACTAGCAAAACCATCATTTAATCTAGTGTAAATGTCTTCTATTTGAGGATATTCAAATTCATTGCCACTATCATTTATTTCCCAAATCTTCCAATCTAAGTAATACATAAGGATGTCAAATTCTTTATCAGTGAGTGATAGTTTTTTCATCATTTAACCTCCATTAGTTTACAGTGAATGTCATAAGTTGTATAGTTCTTTATATCACTTTCGTACTGGTCTAAATTATCACTGTGCTTGGCAATGTTCTTCTTAAGTGAATTTAATCGGTCAGCAATAATTCCCTTAAGTACATCAAACTCATGTTGTTCAAGTGTTAGTTTCATTAGTAACTTGCCCTCCATAGTTCTTGAATAGTGGACGCAATCTCAGGATCTTGAATATCACTAATGATATGATCCCATTGATCTTGTGTAAAGAAATCCCACATTAAGTTTAACTCTTTGTGAGTATATTCTTTGTTGTTGATTGTAAATGTGGTCATGATAATTAGGTAATAAAAATGGGATCAAAGTTTTACAACTTTGTCCCAGAGTTTGTCAAATACATCAGGACTTGAGTCCTGCTCGTTCTCTTCGTATGCATCAAATAGACCGAGGTCAGCAATAGCAGAGAACATATCGTTTAGAAGTCTTACTTCATCGTGTGTAAGTTTCAAAGTAGGCATAATCAAATAGTAGTGAAAAATCTGTGAGGGAGTCTACCGTTTAGAGTCCTTACATAGCGTGACTCCCTCACTATAGGGACACTTTACCCGTCCCCCCTTGTTTCAACTAACCATTTTTCCTTATCTATCATTTCCCCGCAAGATGTACATCCTAATGCATACCAACTAAAATGATATACTTTATCCCATTCTTTACACTCAGGGCACATAATCTCTTTGCCTTTATAACCTGCCCTCGTGTATCTTGTGACGGGTTTGAGTGAAATAGTAGTGTTCATGGTTGAGGATTAGCACCGATAATCTTTGCTTTAGGGTTACGTGCTTGTGCAGTTTCTTTCGCATCTTGTACATTAACTGCTTGTACATTTTCAGTAAAAACTTTACCTCCAACATACAATTTGACTTCGTATTTCAT
>VTLG01005777.1_pt1 | contig 41422 bp, 59 predicted proteins | sample 4694571 | NCBI WGS metagenome assembly VTLG01 (sample SAMN12604809, study PRJNA352737) | marine metagenome | biome: ENVO:00000447; feature: ENVO:00000209|ENVO:00000569|ENVO:01000036; material: ENVO:00002151; isolation source: viral sequences binned using virsorter ...
GTTTTTAAAATTATCTATTGAAAATTGTAACAAATGTATTGATGTTGCCCCTGTATATGTTCAAAGCACTCCTGACAGAAAATTCAGGAAACACGCTGTTACTTGGTTAAATCAGGAGTGTTTTGATGATGAATATGATCTACAAAGTAATGATGGAACTATATCAAGTGGTAAATTAAAAGGAATGGTACTATGACTTCATTTTATCAATATGGCATAAATATAAAACAATCAAGAGGTCAAACTAAAACAAAATGTCCAAAGTGTTCTCACGATAGAAAAAAGACTTCAGAACCGTGCCTTTCAGTTAATATAGATGAGGGTGTTTGGAATTGTCATAATTGTGGTTGGAGCGGATCATTAAAAAAAATAAATTATATGGAGGAGATAAAATATACTAAACCTAAAGAAAAAAAGATAATATCTAAATACTCTAGTGAGTTTTTAAATTATTTTAAAGATAGAGGTATTTCAGAGAAAACATTATTGTCAAATAAAGTTTCTGAGGGTTTAGAGTATATGCCTCAATGTCAAAAAGAAAGAAACACAATTCAGTTCAATTACTATAAAAACAATGAATTAATAAATGTTAAATATAGAGATGGTGATAAAAACTTTAAATTAGTTAAAAATGCAGAAAAAATACTATACGGTTTAGATCATATAGTTAATCAAAAAGAAGTTATAATAGTAGAGGGTGAGTTAGATAAATTATCTTTTTATGAGGCAGGTATAAAGAACTGTGTATCAGTACCTAACGGAGCGTCTAATTTAAAATTAGAATACTTAAAAGATTTGCCTGAAGATTTAGAAAGAGTATATATAGCCGTAGATACTGATGAGCCAGGTATAAAATTAGGTGAAGAGTTATCAAGAAGAATAGGTAGAGATATATGTTATAGAGTTGAATTTGATGGATATAAAGATTCTAATGATTTACTATCAAATAAAGGTGTAGATTCAGTTGTTGATATAATAAAAAGAGCAAAACCATATCCATTGGAGGGTGTTATTAATGTTGATTTATTTAATAAAGATATTGATGTATTATTTAATGAGGGTTTAAAAAGAGGAGATCTAACAGGTCATAAAGAATTTGATAAAACATTTTCTTTTGCAACATCACAATTAACGGTAATTACAGGAGTACCAACTCACGGTAAAAGTAATTGGCTTGAACATATATGTATGAGACTCTCTGCTCAACACGGATGGAATTTTGGGGTTTTCTCACCTGAACACTATCCTTTACAATTACACTTTTCTGTATTGGCAGAAAAATTTGTGGGTAAATCTTTTAGAAAAGATACTATTTATGAAAGAATGTCTAAAGGAGAGTTGGAATGGGCTAAGAGGTTTATTAAAAATCATTATCATTGGATCAGGCCTGATGGAGATGTTTTTACTATAGATGAGATATTAAAGGCTGCTGCAGGTTTAGTTAGGAGGTATGGTATAAAAGGTTTAATTATTGATCCTTATAATAAAATACACGCAAGTTTTGGTGGTCAAAGTGAAACACAATATATTAATGAGTTTTTAACAAAATTAACTATCTTTAAACAAAAATATGATATTCATATATTTCTTGTGGCACATCCAAGAAAGATGAGTAAAAAAGATAATGGCTTATATGAAGTTCCTACTTTATATGATATTGCAGGTTCTGCTAATTTCTACAATCAAGTTGATAATGGTATAACTGTTTATAGAGATTTTCAAACTGGCAATAGTCACGTTTATGTTCAAAAGGTTAAATTTAGACATATAGGTGAAATAGGAGAATCTGTTTTTAAATATAACATACAAAACGGAAGATATAATGAAATTATAGAGGATCAAGACTGCTCTATGTATTTAAAAGAAAGTATTAATCAATTAAAAATTATGTAATTATGGCAAAACAAGACGCAATTATGAATAACACATTTGACACTTCTAATAACACCTATGAGTTTGACTCTGTTGAGGGTGTTGTATATAATGAAGATGAAGAATGTTTACCAAAAGAGGATGTAGTAGATATAGATATACCTGATTATTATATAGGTAAAAAGTATAAATATGAAGCAAGAAAAGTTGTTGAAGATTTTGAGTTATCTTATAATATAGGAACTGCGGTAACTTATTTATTAAGAGCAAAAAGAAAGCACGATACTCCAAATGAGTGTATAATAAAGGCTATGGCTCATTTAAAATTTGAATTAGAAAAATTAAAATGAAAAAAAAGTTTTACATAGATCCTCTTCCGAAACCAAGAATGACAAGAGCAGATAGGTGGAAGAAGAGGCCCTGTGTTATAAGATATTGGGAGTATAAAACTGAATTACAAGCAAAGTTAGATATTTGTGGAATTGAAATTGATGATGTTATTAAAGTAGAATTTGGCGTACCTATGCCTAAATCTTGGAGTAAAAAGAAAAAGAAAGAGATGGATCAAAAACCACATCAACAAAGACCTGATGTAGATAATTTAATGAAAGGTTTAATGGACGCTTTATTTCAAGAAGACTCTCATATACATACTATACACGCTAAAAAGGTTTGGAGTAATAATGGGTATATGCAGTTTGATTTAGATTAAACCTTAATGTTTATGTTTGGGTTGAACTTGTCTCTTTGTTTATAAACTATATTTTTAGCCTGTTTTTCTGATAAATTATATTTAACAGAAAGATCTATAAATGTGTTTCCAACGTGACCTTTATTTTCTATTAAAAACTTATCAAAATCGTGTATGATCATATAGTTTCTTAAAACTTTAGGGGGTATAACTCCTAATTCAGAAAAATGATATATAACATCTTTTAGTTGAAATTTGTCTCCATACATAGTTCTTAATTGAACATATAGTATGTCGCTAAACTCAAAAACTACTTCTTGTCTATTTGCCATTGTCTCATAAGGTTTTCAACTTTTCTTAAAAGATTACCAACGCAACTAGGACAACTGGTATTGTTACTTCTAAAAGTTCCTTTTAGATATTTATTATCTAATCTAACAAGCATATTTAATGCGTCCATTTTTTTTGAATCGTGTCTTGCAGGAGATTCTCTAACAACACCCTCTCTAGGTGGAGGTTTAATTATGTTATATAATCTTATTATTTCTTGCTTTATATTATCTTCTATTACCATAGTCCTTTAGGGCATTTTATATAAAATTCATCAATTCTATTTTTAACATTAAGAAAACATCCACAAGCCTTACATCTTTCTAAAGGCTTTATGCCTAAAGGTTTTTGATATGAATAACACATATTTTTTCTACAAATAGACATTCTTTTATTAAATGTTTTTTCTGTAGCCCTATTAAAACCCTTACCTATAATTATATCCCAAAAAAGTTGACACAATGCTTTCATTTTATATCTCTATGTATTATTATAGTTTCAACCTCACAATCCTCATTAATACAACAACCATTACTTACAATACCCTCTCCATCTAAACCATAATCTTCATAATCGTGGTCTCCTGAATGAATTGCTTGTTGTTGGCAAAATGGACATATCATATTGCAAATATAATAATTTTATTTAAAACAAACTAGAGGTCGCTTCAGTAACCGCAACATTATTTTGTGATGTAGATATATCAGATTCAGTTACTGTTACTTTTTTACTATTAATACCCTTAACAATAGTATGTGCAAATCCTTGAAGTTGTAATTGATCTTTACCTGCGTCACTAATTAAATTACTGCTACCTGGAGTAATACCACCGTCATTAAACTTCTTACCACCTCCTGCAACATTCATAGCACTTAATTGGTCTCTAAACATAGCAGTTGATCTTTTGTTAATAACAGCCTCACCACCCTCTAACTCTACAACCTGACCTCCTACAGCAAACTTGACACCACCGTGATCGTGGCTAGGGCCATAAACCATACCTCCAGTTTTATATTTAAGTTCTTTTTGATTATTATTTATAGTTCTTTCTGTAGCAAAACTTGTCATACCACCCTCTTTGAAAATTTCTTTTAAGTTGTTGTTATTAGTAACTAAGCCTCCATTTTCATAATAATTTGAAACCTCTCTGTTTACAACTCCACCTGATTCAAAAACTGACTTACTTGATTTAATAGACTCTATTATTTTATTAGACTTTTCTTTTATTTGAGTAACAACCCCACCTTTTTCATATATCTCTCTTTCTATCACACCTCCCTTTGCAAACTCAGGTATTATACCACCTTGTTTACCAACAAACTGTTGTGAGGCTATAACAGCAATTTGAGCAGCAGTCATAGCAATAATACCTGGAACAATAACTGGAGACAATACACCTGATTGAGCAGTAACTTTTGTTACCGCCAAAGCCCCATTAATAATTGCCTGAACAATGTTATTAGCCTTTTCCATTTGAAATCTTTTTTTAGCAATAGCAGTTTCTTTTGCAGCCAACTGATCATCAAGTGTTTCTTGCTTGTCTGCATAAAGTTCTCTTAAAGCCTGTTGAGCCTCTTGATTACCCTCTACAAGTTCTAACTCTCTTGCTAATTCATCTGAAATCATTTCACTTTTTGATTCGTGATACATTTGATCTCTTTTTAATTGCATATCAAGAGCGTTGTTTTGTAATTGAGCAAACATACCAAAGATTTGATTATACAATTCTGCGTAATGCTCTATTTGTTCTTTTATATTGTCTTCCACATTTTGAGCATACTCAGTTTGCAAAATAGTTCTTTCTGTAAGTTCTTGATCTTCAACTTCTGTTATTTGTTCTGCAAACCTCTTTCTAATCGCAGTCAACTCCTCTTCAGTAGCCTCCTTTTCTATTGCTGCCGCTATAGTTCTATCTCTATCCTCCTCAATAAAACCTATTTTCAAGTCTCTATTTTCAGCCAACATATTTTTTTCTTCTAAAAAAACGGTCTCCATAACATCTCTTGCTCTACTAAATCTATTTGTACCCTCAAAAGCGTCTCCTGCGAAAAACTCATTACCTTGTTGTTCAGCCTCTAATAATGCTTGAAAATACTCTAATTGAGTTCTAGTGCTTTGATCACTTCTCTCTTGATTAAGTTTTGCCATCTTTCTATTAAACTGCTCAGTTAGAGTTGCCATATATTCAAAATTAGTAGCCATTTTACCCTGCTCCTCTTCTATCATCATATCTAGCACTCCACTTAAAGTTGTGACCACTTCAGTTATAACCTCTTCACCATTTTCACCTATACTAACCATCTCAAGAGTAATTGTTTCTGTTAACCCTTGAGTTCCATCTGTATAGTTTTTATAAACATTTTCAATATCTTTTATAGTTTCTTTCGTTAAACCTTTTAAAACATCATAATTCTTAATTATATTTTTACTACTTATAAACTCACCTGCCTCTTTTCCACTTTTTATTCTCCCCTGTATTCTTTCTATTTCTTTTATATTAGCCCTATTCATAGCGATTTCCTGCTCCATCTCTTTTTCCGTAAAGTCTAGTTTCGCTAAACTTTGTTGTTCTTTTTTCTCTAACTCATCTTCATAAAAACTTGCTTGTAGATTTCTTAATTTTTTATAATAATCTTTTGTGTTTTCCAATCTAAACTTATTAGATTTTGCAACACTTGAATTGCCACTACTTAAACTTTTATTTAAGTTAGAACGTAGATTAGATATATGTCTCCTTAATTCTTGCATTTGAACAACAGCCTCATTAGGATCAAAGCCATCTTCCATATTCTTTTTAACCAAAAGTCCTATTTCACCTAAAGCAACAGTATATGCTTCAGCAGCATTAACTTGTCCTTGTCGCAACATATTCTGAACAATAATAGAGTGTTCTAAAACCTCCATTTCATCTTCTGCCTGTTTAATTACTGCCTCTTGTTTCTTTCTTCCAAAATCTCTAAATTCATCTAACTCTTTCAAGTAACCAATTCTTAAACCCATTCTGTGATCTATACCGTCTTCTATAAGCAAATCTTGAATATCCTTATTATCTTTCAACCAAGCGTCCATTTTTGCTTTATATTCATTTTGAAATTTCTCTAGTTTATCTAGGCCGCTTTGACCAAAATCAGAATCATCAACCCATTTAAGACCTAATAGAGAATTTTGTAATTTAGCAGAAAATTCATAAATTGTCGTTCCATCTTTTCCTAACTGTGTAATTAAATCTCCTTGATCAAATTGTTCACTTAAACTATAATCAAAACCCTCTGTACTTCCTTTAACTTCTTCAAAAAACTTACTAAATTCATTTTGTGCTGCTTTTAATAATACTTTTGTATTCTCAAGTTCCTCTCCTGATAAACCTGTGTTTTCAAAAATAGTATTTCCACTTTTTTTACTTTGTTTCCCTATACTATTAATTTGATCTATAAAAGACTTATACTCACTTGCAAATTGTTTTAATCTTTCTTCATCCGTTAAGTTGTTTAAATCTTCATCAGTCATTAATTTAAAAGCCCCTGTTTGAGGTAGCCCTAACTCTTCAACTTTTTTTCTCCACGCAACTAATGCCTCTCTATCTGCCTCTGCGTTTTTTAGAGCCTCTGCATTTGCCTCTTTTTGATTTGCTATGTCTCTTCTTTTATTAACCATTGACTTTTCACCAATCTTACTTTGTATTTTTTCTATTTCTTCATTAGTAGCAAGTTCAATATCTAAAAGACCTAAAACTTCAGGAAATTGTTTTGCAAGGTTTTTTAAAGCGTCTGTTCTTTGCTCTGTTCCCACAGTCAAACTTAATATACTATCAAGTTCGTCATTCATAGCATTATTAAGTCTATCCTGTTTAAATGCTGTCTCTTCTATCTCATCACCCATATCAGTAAACATATTAATAAGAGATATACCTGCTCCTATTGCTATACCCCAAGGTGTTAGTCTTAAAACGGCACTAAAACCTCTCATAGCCATAGTTCCTAACCCCATTTGAGTTGTCATTTTACTAAACGCTGTTGTAAAGCCTTTTAAGCCGCCACCCCACAATGCTGTAGCCAATCTACCTCTAATTGTCGCTGCTGTAAACTGACCTGTTACTGCCGTGGCTATACCCATTACTGCGTTATATCCTACTGTTGCAATTCTACCCATAGCAAACTTAGTTGCAAGAGTTGCTATAACTCCTGTTAGTATAATAAAACCACTTCTTATTCTATTTAATAAGGTTTCATTTTCTGCTAATGATTGAAAAAAGTCTGTTAATGATACAACAACGCCCCTTAATGTTAAATCAAAAGTGTCAGCCATAGCAATACCAAGCCCCTCCATAGCAGACTTTAATATAATTATATCTCCCTCAAGAGTATCAAGCCTTATAGCGGCCATATTTCTTGCCGCTCCATCAGCCATATTAAGATCAAGTGCTAATTGATTTAAACCATCAGCACTATCTATTAAAGCAAGAAAAGCAGGTGTAGCCCTTTTATTTAATAATTCGGCAGCCTGTGTAGCCCCAAAACCCTCTTCTCTTAAATGTTGTAATTTTAAAACTAATTCATCTAACCCATCTACTGGCCCACCTAAATGTTTAGACAGTTTAGATCCTGAGTTTCCAAGTTCTAAAAATATATTTTTTAAAGCGTTACCTGCTATAGATCCGTGCAAACCTGCGTCAGCAAGTTTCATTAACATAGCAGTTGTTTCCTCAACAGTAAACCCAACATTTTTAGCAATAGGAGCAACAAACTTCATAGACTCTGTAAACCTTTCAAGATTTAAGGCAGAACCTGTAAATGACGAAGCCATCACATCAACTATCCTTGCTGTTTGACTCGCCTCATAACCAAAAGCCCTTAACACAGAACCTGCAGTTGCTGCTGCATTACCTAAGTCTTCACCTGTCGCTGCTGCTAAATCAATAGTGGCTGTTTGGGCTGCTATTATCTCATCTGTTGAGAAACCAAGTCTTGCAAACTCTTCTTGTAATTTTGCTATTTGAGCCGCACTAAAAACAGTTGAACGCCCTAATTCTAAGGCCGTTTTTTCTAAATCAGCAAATTGCTCTTCTGTTGCTCCTGATATTGCTTTTACACCTGCCATCCTAGACTCAAACTCTCTAAAAACATTAATCATACCTCTAACACCACCTGCAATAGCCCTAACAGCAAATGCGGCAGCAATAGCAACGGCAGCAGACTTGAAAACATTAATCATATTTCTACCTGCCCCTGAAACTGAGTTTGTTGATTTAACAATCCCTGCTGCTTTTCTTTTCTGCTCTTCTAAACTTCTATTAAGTCTATCTACACTATCTTTTTGCTCTTTAAGACCTTTTTTAGAGACATCAGTCCCTTTCTTCATATTATTAAGTTCCTTATTTGCCTCTTTAAGGAGTTTTTGTAATTTCTCTAATTGTCTTAAATCCGCCTGAAATGTATATAGAGTTTTAGCCATTATATATATAATTTTTTAGTTTTACCATCTTTATCTGTATAATAAATTTCACCAATCATAGTCAGGTCTCCTGTTGTAAATTCACCTACTACTTCACCACCATAAAAAGTTATCTCACCACTTTTGTTTATTGATATAGAATTTTTCTTAACCATTCTTCCGTTCTCAATATAACCACTACCAACTTGAAAAATATCTGTTTTATTATGATCGTTAAATTGACCTATAACAGTTTGATTATTTGAAGCGGTGACACCGTGTCCAAACGCTATACCTGATCCCTCTGAGTAGTTTCCTGTTTTATTTCTTAAAACTAAACCAGTTTCATTTTTAGAACCTTTAGTGTACTTAACACTACCACCCTTAATTGACTTTCTTTTTTTAGTAGTTGAATTTCTAACATACTTGCCCTTTTCTGTTGGTACTTTCTCGTAATCACGATCTTTAGATGGCCCTATCATTCTTTTAGAATAATCTTCATCTTGACCTAATTTTTTAGGAGGTCTATCGTACTGAACCAACTCAACTTTTGTTAAAGTATCTCCTCCAGGTTTAAAGTCTATAATTTTATTTATAGTCCAATATGTATCAACACCGTCTATTTTTAATCTTATAATGTCCCTGTAGTCCATTTTGTTTATATCAGCGTCTTTAAGATTCATTAAGCAGGTTCTTAATGAAGCCCCACCATTAACCTTTTCGTGTAGATTTTTCCAAAATCTTCTATATAAACCTGGACTTATAGAATCATCAGAGTTAGTAATATCATCCCAATGAAGACTAAAAGGATCGCCACCTCCATAATAGTTTTGAGGTAAACTTGGATCTGTATATTTGTTATTATTATGAGTATCACAATAAGGATAAGCGAACTGAGTAGGAATACCCTCTACAGATAAGTTAAACCAAGAATAAGGGTGAGTTCCGTAATAATTAAGTATTCTATGGTTAAAACTTAAACTATTATCAGGTCTAGGTGTTTCCCAAAGGTTTCCACCACCGCCTGTATAAAATTCAGAGTTATCATTATCAACGTGTTGCAACCAATCTTCTTCAGAACCTTTCCATAAACAAGGCATATAAAAAGAATCACCATTAGTCCAATCATTAGAGAATGTCCTATCATTTATAGACATAGTGCTACAAAAAATATCTGTTCCTCTAATATCTATATCTTTTCTATATAAATCACCCTCTCTTAATATCTTTCCCATCCAAGAATCAGGTTGGTTTTCATCTTCCCATTGAACTATAGGGCTATCACCAGTATCTGTTTTATACTTATAATTAACCTCTTTCGCCATATCATCTATAACAAATCTATCATTCCAAGATGAATGATCTAATTTAGAAGTCCAATCCACTATCTTACCTGTTCCATAAAACTCATCATAAGGTTCACAATAAACTTCTTTCTTTTCATTATCAGCAGTCCAATGTAAATTAAACATTTCTGTTATACCTTTCAATAAACCCATTTGAGTCATACTACAACCTAAAACACGTTTAGGAGAAACAACACTTGGAGGCACATCATCTCCTCCAGGCTCAGGGAATATCAATAATTGTTGGTCTTTTACGTCCATCCACATTTTTGTACCAATAGTGGTTGTGTTCCAAGCAAAAAGCCCTACATTAATAATATCACCTTGCTTTAAATGTATAATACACTCCATAGCCTTAGGGTGCCAACATTGTCCATCATCATAAGTTGCTCCACACACAGGATCCATTTCTTCATAGTTATTCGTTCCCTCACAATCACAGATGTCACAATCACCACAACCATAAGGATTTGGATAACCACTTTCTTGATCCCATAATATAGTATGTCCCCAAGGTTCTCCAGTAACATACTGAAATTGAAAGTTAAATTCAGGATCTGTATCATCTTCAATAGACATTGTGTTACACCAACCCTCTAAAGAAGAATTAAATCTATAAGCATTATAACTTACTGTATGAGCATTTTGTCCATACTCTTTATGTATCATTCTCCAACTAGGACTAAAGTCAGGTCTCTTGATTAACCATTTAGCAACACACCCTCTGCTATTACCTAAAGAATTTTTCCAACGAACAGTAGTAGAATACCTCATTCTATAATTACCTGTAAAAGGAACTTGATAACCACCTTGAGGCATACAATTACTTTGATTCAACTCTTCATCTACAGCATTAACAAGACCTGAGACATCACTAACCACCTTTAATCTTGGCAAATAAGCCCCTCTTTTTTTATTACCGTGAGTATCTATTTCTTCAGTACCCTGATTATTATTGTCACAATTAACTCCGTGAATAAAATCAACTAATTTAAGTTTAGCCATCATAGTTCCGTCACTCCCCATCATATCATCAACAGAATTATAATCTTCACCACTAGTATAAGGTATAATAAGTTTTCTAAAAGTAGAACTTGTGAAAAAATTACTTCTAACTCTAAATCCTATACTTTTAAAAATCTCTTCTACTAAATAAGCAACATAATAAGCAGGATGAAAGTCTTTTGAACTTTTAACAGAACTAGAGTCCATTATATTCCACTTACCATAATTAATAGCAGGATATACATAACCCAATCCTGTTCCTGGTGATGTGTTGTTTAAATAATCTCCATCAGGGTTATATAAACCACCGCCATCACCATATTCCATATCCCAAGTTTGTTGTATCGTTGGGTATGTTGTAGTGGTTTCTTCTCCTGTTACTGGATTTGTTTCAGTTACAGTATAAGGAACTACCGTCTTGTAATGTATAGGTATAACTAAATCACACAATTTGCTATCTCCAATAAGGTTTGGCCACCAAGTTGGATCTTCTATAATATGACACTTATAAGTACCCCCTTTTCCTGAAACAGACTCTTCTATTCTTGCAAAACCTCTAAACACAATAATGCCATTAGATTTTATTCTAGCAGGTCTCCATTGTATAGATTTTTTAGGCCTCTCACTACTAGTGTTTGATATACTATTAAGTATTTTTTGATTATGTTTATTTTGAGGTAATTCAAATGTTTTAGAGTACCCTGCAGACCTTTTTTTAATATCTTTTAAATCTCCTGAATTAAAGTTTAATGCAACAGGATTGTCACCTGCCTTTAATATATCAAGATAATTCCAAACATATCTATCTGCGTTTATTTCCCATTGATCTGTTATAACATCTTCATATCCCTCTAAAACTTCAACCTCATCAAATTCACCTGTTTCTCCCCATTCATACACAGGGACATAATCAAACTCAGGCACATATTGAACTATCTCTTCTTCATAAGTTTTAACTTCAAATTCTGCTGAGGCCATTCTTATTTCATTTATTCTTACTGAATAAGGTTGAGTTTTGTCAATAGGTGTTACTTGTAGAATCTCCCAAAAACTAGTTTTTGTTTCAGGATAAGGATATTGAGGATTGTACTCCCAATCAAACGCTAACCAATCTTGAACCCAATTTAAAGTAGTGCTTTGACCTAGTATTTGATTAGACTGTACGGCACTTCTCATAACTTGTCTAGCGACAGAATTATTACTACCTAAATAATTATCAGGAGAATATAGTCTTGGAGCAACAATAGAGTTGTTTCCATTAATAGTCATATTTGTTACTGGATTGTCTGCTGTTAGGGTTTGTATAACATAAGGGGCAGTTCCTGACATATCAGGAGGTAGATCTCCATTACCTGGATCAAGAATAAACTCTGTTATAGTATCTTTTTCTAATTCTGTAAATACATCAGTTAAAATTTGAACTTTGCAATTAACAAAGTCAGAGCAACTAACATACAGTTGAAAACCCTTATCTTCTGAAAACGCTTTAGTGCTGTTTGAACCATTAAATGTGTTTTTACATCTCCAACCTAACCTACCCATCTTATCGTATGTTGGGTAAACTAATTTTTCATCATCTAAGTTTTTTATGTAAGAGCCAACGTGCAAAGAATTAGGAGCATAAAGAGGCATATAACTATTACCTAAGTATTGACTATTAAATACTAATCCTGATGGGTTGTCTCCATCTAAAACAACATCTCCTGCCTTATTCCATATATTATCAGGTCTAAAACCGTCACTATGACACCAATGACTCACTATACCGTGATAATATGAGAAAAATACTTCTGCAGTTTGTTCTACACCTGGAGGCCAAGCAAGGCCAGGTAAACTTTCTATCCAACTAAGTATATTATCTTTACTACTCCCTTTAACATATAAAGTGTCATTAAATCCATCTAAAACATCAAAAGTTAAAACACCATTATAAGGAGCGTCACCCCAACGTATAGTTCCGTTAGATATAACGCTATCGTAAGCACTTCCGTTAGTTACATTATCTAAAAATTCAGTAACTACACTACCACCACTAGTTTGTTCAGGCATAACCCAACTTCTTGGATATAAATAAAGAGTTCTACCCTGAACACTCTCTAGCCCACCTATAGGGTTATCATTAGTATTTATTGCTTCAAACCATCCACCATCCCATTCTGTTGCTCCAATTTGACCGCTATCGTGTATGCAGTTCTTCATAGCAACTTCTTGAACATAATTACCTGAACCAGTAGTGAACTGCAAACATCCTGGGAAACCTAATTCACCCTCTTGAAAAGTTCCAAACTTACACTCTCTTCTGCTTGATGGTATTCCATTAGAAAACCTAGAGAATTGCCTACATTTAAAGGCAAAAACTTGTTCCTGTTCAAAACCCCAACCCATAGGCCCAAACTCACCCATAGGATTTCCGTCAGGAAAAATGAAGTCATAGGTCATACCGCTATCTGTTTGGTTGTCAGTATTAAAATCGTGACTACCATAAGTCTCAACACCTACTATTTCTAAGCCACTATATTGATCTGACTCTCTTAAATCACCGTCACCACTACAAGTTTCTGTACCTATAGCCCCACCTCTAGCCATATTAGGACTGTTTTTACCAACCAACTTACCCATTTGATACTCCCCTATAAAAGATGGCCCAAACTCTCCAACTATATTACAATCATCACCTGTATTGGTTGTTAGACTAATAAATCCATTCTCAGGAAAAAATAAACCATCATTTAAGAATCTATTTTCAGGCATAGACTCATTACTTAAATATAACCAGTCTGTAAAAGCCGATCCTAATTCTGTGACAGTATTATATCCTGTAATAACCCACTCTCCGCCAGTCATAACCTGCTCATCACCAACATAAACGTCACCATATATAGGTACATAATCTACACCCCAAACTTCTTGCTCTTCAGTTTCATAGCCTGTAGTTGTTAGAGTTACTTTCTCTCCTACCTCTAAAATTAAACCTTTTCCTTTTGTGTTAGCCATATTAATATCCTATTTGTGTAAGTGTATTGTCCGATAAGGTATAACTAAACTCCATATAAAATACTTGCTCTTCAGAATTGTAAACTTTATAACTGCCTGTATCTATTATTATGGGAACTAAAATCCTGTTTTTAGGGTATTTAGGGCCACCCTCATCTGTTGTATTATATTCTCTTTCTTGCTCTATCCAAACTTGTGGTGAAACTATTAATTCTTCAAGCCACTCAACTTCAGGAGTTGTTAAGGCTTGTGTCATTACTTCAAATTTTTCAGTTCTTTGAGTCCATAGATTTGTTCTTGAATGTTCACCCTCTGCAACACCAAATGCGTCTCCATAAATAGGGCTTTTATAACCCCCTCTACCAAATCTTTGATTTTGCTCATACATAGTTGATCCTACCTCTACTTCTTTTTTAAGAGTACCTGTTGAACTAAACCAATCAATACCTCCCCTCATATTTTTAAAAACAAACTTAACTCTCTTGTCAACAGTACCACATCTACCAAACGTGTTATCTGTTATATTAAAAGTGTATTTTGGGCCACTACGATATACTAAATAGTTTGAAACATTAAGTGACCTTGCTAGAATTTTGATTTGATCAGATACCAAATCACCATTGGTGTCAAATATATAATCACCTGCTCCATATATATCTGTAAGTATAAAATCAACATAGTAAGGGTTTATTTGATAAAAAAACAATTCAGAATCAGCCCCTCCAAAGTTATTTGAGTAGGTTAAAGGACAACCTGCTATTGTAGATATATTATAAGATGAATAAACTCCTGTTGCTATATCTCTTAATTGATATGTTATCATAACAAATCTATCTTCGTTATATATCCAAGGACTAACAAGACTTGCATTAAACAAACCATCCTCTGTATATATAGTGTTATATGGCCCACCCACATCATTTATGGCATTTGCAATAGTCATTCCAGGCATATTTGTCATAAGCCTAGTGTGAGCAGAACCCATACAGTCTGCTTCACCCCAAGTATTTGATTCATAACTACCATCCATAGTCCCATTAACAAAATTATCAATTCTAGTTTTGTTTTCTATAGCGGCACAGGTAATTTCATTCTGTTTTGTATTCAACTCAACAACAGAAACTCCGTGAGTCCATTGTGCTGTATTAGTTAATTCATCAACACTTCCATCAGCAGTAACAATAACAGGCCAAACTAAAAACTGAAAGTCTCTTTGAAACATAAATTTCACATCTCTACTCCATTGGTAGGTGTCACCAATAGGGGCTAAAAGGCAAACATCTTGATTTAACCAACCTTTAGATACAACAAAATAATTCCTAACATATTCAGCAACATTAAAATGATAATAGTTAAAATCATTCATATCGTGATAACCTTTTGCTATAACGTCTGTTTCTTCCCAGTTACCTTCCCCATTTTTTATATACATTTGTGCTTTAAAATATGTTACTGTAACATCACTACAATATGTTGTAAAAACTATAGGTCTTTGACAAGTAACATATCTTCCGTGTATATCGTGTTCAAAATTCCATTGTATAGCCATTATTTTATAGTTTTATTTAAGTTTTTACTTGTTACCATATTTACATTCCTAGATACTGAATCTGTCATTATTGAGTCTATAGTGTTATAAACTTTATTTTCTATTTCATCAAACCACCCTGTCTGTTTAACAACGCTAGGTTGAGGCTTTCTCTCTTTCATTCTGTGAACTATTTTTCCTGCAATCTGTCTAGCCTGTTTGTAGTCAGATATACTATACTTTTTCATAGCCCATTTTGTTATTTTTTCATAAAAAGGCTTACCTACTACCCCCATAGGAATACCAACATTTAATGCAGTAGCCCTTTCTGACTCAAACTCCCATTTTAAACTATTACCGTCCCAAGTTGGGTATTTAGACTGTATGCTCTTTTCTAAAGCCCCACTAACATTTACTCCGTGAGGCTTTCTGTAGCCTTTTCTGTTTCTATATAGGCCTTTTTTGATTTCTTCAACTACTCTATCTTTAGATTTGTTGAAATCATCTATTATACCGTTTATTATTCGTTCACTTAAAGCCATACTAAGGGTTAAACATTATTAATTCTTGATCCGTAGGAGGAAACCACTCATTTGCAGGATATACATAAGTTCCTGTTCTATCAACACAAACAACCATATTTGTTTCATTGTTTGGAGGGTTAACCACTTCTACTTCACATATACTATTCATCTCCCACATAACATCACATCTAACAACCATTAATTTATCATTAAACAAACCTAGATCTCTATGAAATGATGTATCAAGAACTTTGTTATCACAAGAGTGCATAGCCATTAACATCTTCCATAATTTAAAATCTAAACCTGCAAAATTATGATGTATCTGATAACTTTTAACATAAGTGTCAGAAAGTAATCTACAAGCATATAAACTAAACTCATAGTGTTGTCTTTGAAAGTCAACATCTGTAACTGTTGATTTTGGATATGTCATTAAACAAAAATCGTGAGCAACACTATTATCAGGTTGATTGGCAGCCCAAGCCCCACTATAATCACCAAAATCTATATTATGATCAAAGTTAATATGTTCAGGTTTACCTAAAGTAAATCTATTAAAGTTTGCTATATCGTCTGCTATTGCATAGGCCCAAACTTGATCTACTAATGCTGATGTATATGTTACTGCCATTATTTATTTCTATATTTTTGTTGTACTAATTCATTATACTCTTTTTCATAATCTGAACAGGCTCTTTTCCAACTCAAGTATGTCATTACTTGATATAAGTCTGTTTTTAAAACACTCTCAAGAGGTGTTTCTGTGGGTAATGTAAAAATACCCTCTTTTGCTATATCATAAAGGCTATTTAACCAACCATAGCCATTTATTGTTCCTGTTGCAGCGATTTTTGCTTGTGCGTCAGAAGTTCCTTTTGAGAGATTAGGAAACTTGTTATTAATAAACTCTCTCGCTTGGTCAAAAAAAAAGCGACATCCCAAATTGTTGCCATATCTAATTCTTTGAACATTTCAGCCCTTTTATCTACATCATCATCTTTTACAAACTTTTCTCCCTCTTTTTTGCATAAAATCGCAACTTGTTCAGGCATTACTTCTAATCTACCTGCTTCAAGTTCTTTATTGTTAACTTCTAGTTGTTCTGCGTTTACATATTCACCAAATGTGCTTTTATTCATATTTTCATTTGGTAATAAGTATTTTTCACCTTTAAAAGTAAAACTATCTATATGTATAGGTGAGTATTTCTCATTTAAAAATGTTAAGTCTTTTAAAACTTGAGCAACTTCATCAAGATCACACATAGCAACTTCATCTTCACTAATTCCTGTCCAAAAAGATACCATTCTTGTGTTAGACTTTAAGGTATCAAGACTCATATATAGTTCTTTTGTGTCACCCTTATCTTTAAATTCCTCTTCTAATTCCTCTCTACTTTTAAAACTTTGAGTTAATTTATAAAAAGATATAAATTGATTAAATGTAACCTCTTCCCACTTGTGAGGAATATCATATTCTTTTCCTCCTAATTCTACTTTTATCATTAGTTTAAGTTTATTTTATAGTAATTATCATTCAGATCTTCTATATCTTCTAATTCTCTGAGTGTTTCACTTACTAAATAGTTTAATTTCTCTGTTGTATCTATCAAATCCAACAAACTAACCTCAATTAAGTGCATATAACCAACAACAGCATAATATATTGTTGTAGGTAACTCAGTTAACCAGGCCTTTGTGTATTCTCCTCCTAAAAAGGAAAAAATAACATTTTTATTGCTTTTTTCCACTAATTCTGTCAAAACATTAATAAACACGTCATAATCTTCATCTTTTTGTGTTATATCGTCAATATACAGTTGAATTTGCTCAATATAATGAACTATAACCTCTTGATGAGTCTTATTTGCACACATTATTTTAATTTGTTCAGACATAATTGCAATAATAAGAAATTATCTACATTTTTTAAGATAATGTTTAGAACTTTTTAGCCCCAAGCCAACACCCTATTACTTTTTCCTAATAAAAAATACATTCTCATCATTAAGGAGTCACCATAGTCAGGTGAGTGTCCCAATATAGTTTTTATCTCTTTTTTAGATAAAATTGCAAGTTTTCCGTCTAAATCCATATTTTTTCTTCTAACTACGTCTAATTCTTCAATAATTCTATTTCTTAGATCAATATCTTTGCATTTTATCCAAACATTACCAACATTTATCTGTTCTGCCAACTTATAATAGCATTGTGTCTTTAAATTCTTATAATTTTCTTTTTTTAATGCCTTTGCTCCATTCATAAATGCAACAACACCTTTCATATAGTGGGATAGGTATTGTCCAACTCCATCAGAGTCAATTATAATGTTTCTTCTGTCTATTCCATATTTGTCAGCCATACCTCTTATTAAATTTTCTATATTTTGAGCAGAACTCTTATCTTGAGTTATAATCTCTTCAACAACCATTCCTTTCCATCTTGTTATAACCATTTTATCACTTCCCATTAAAGCAACATCACAAGTCAGGTATTGTTGTGATTTTTCATCAGTTTTGACTTCACTATTCTTAAAAACATTAAGTAATGCTTCATAATCAAATAATTTATCTTTCCCCTCGTCATATTCCCAATTACCGTGTAATAATCTCTCTCTTGACGCAGGATCAAGTTTTCTTAACTGCTCTTCATAAAATTCTGATATATGGGGATTGTCCTGAAGTTTTGCCTGAATAAATTTTTGGTATGTAGGTAGAACACCATCTCTCCATTGTTTGTAATAATCGTAAACCCAATTTTTTGCAGGGTTACAACTCATTAGCATTTTAGGTTTTAATTCATATTTATCTAAATTATATCTTATCCTAGAATTAACAACATTCTTTGCTTTTTCTGTAATTTGATTTGCTTCATCAATAAAAGCCCCTGTAATCTCCAAAGAACCAAGACTATCAAAATTAGGATCAGCAGGGTACTGATAAAGGTCTTTTAAAAGTATCTGACTGCCATTTAAAAATTCAACAACATTAGACTGGGCGTTAAATTTATACTGCTCCCCTTTTTTTATACCCCAGTCGGAGCAGACCGAAAAAAATGAATTTAGCGTAGTCTCTTTTAGCGTTTTTAAAACTGCTCTACCCATTAACCATCTTGTTTCAGGGTATCTCAAACAAGAATACAATAGCCAGGCCGATCCAAAATATGACTTACCTCCACCTGCAGAACCTCCGAAGAGTATTTCTGATGTTTCAATATCGTGCAAATACTCCCAAGCCTCATTTTGTTTTATGGTTGGAGTAAAGTCTATTTTCATTTAATACTTTTTTCTTTTAGGCTTAACCTTTGGCTTTGGTTTTGGTTTAACCCTTTTTTTCTTTTTTTTCTCTTCTTTAGGCATTTTTAAAAGGTCTATTGGTTCTAAATTTCTTAAAAATAAATTTAAGTGGCAATTCAATAATAAATTTTGCCAATAAAAATAGTATTGCTACTGGCGAAATCCATATTGTTGCTACAATGCCAAATAATATAGCAAGTATTCCATTTTCTTTGTATAATTCTTTTATCATTTTCATATTTTTATTTTTTAAGAGTAATCTGAGTAATACATCATATATGGTGAAGCCTGTTCAAATGTTTTACCAAAAGCAACTAGTTTTGTGTTTGCTATTGTTGACTTAAAAGCCATACTTGACGAATTTGACAATGTTCTATCAGGAGTGTTTCCCTTATATTTAATATCCACTAATCTTTTTAGTTTATCTTGATCTGTGGTATTACCCTCCAATAAAATATCGTGTACGTTACTAAAAGAGAATCTACCTAAACTGATCCATTTTGCTTTATGGAGTATATTTATTTCTATCACCATACTGGTTGTCCTTTCGCTATATTTTTCTTGTCCTTTCTTTTTTCTTTTTATAGCAACATATTCTATGTCTATATTTCTTGCAACTAAACTTGGCATAATTATATTTTTTTAAATTGTTCTAAATTGTTCTTGATACTTAATTTTATTTCTATTAACTTGCACATTCTGTTGTTTTTCAGATACTCTTTTATGTTTTTTAAAGAAACTAAAATTGTTTTGCTTGTCAAAACAACCTGTAAAACTATTGAATGGGGGATAACTATATTCAATCCTCTTTACCATTTGGCTTATTATAATTAAATATAAAACCCTCTCCTCCACTAGTTACATCAACCCTATCAATACTTATTCCTTTCATTTTTGCAATATCCTGCAATAACAACCTACATATATTCAAATCTCCACTTCTATAACCTTTCGTATAAAGATCATATAACATCATAGTGTGCTTATCAACTTCATATTGCTTTTCTTCATCAAACTGCTCTTTAAAATACTCTAAAGCCCTTTTATAATATATTGAGGCCTGTCTTTTTTTAATACCCCAATTCTTATCACAATACTCAATTATATCAGTATATCTCACACCTTGCAATATCAACTTCACCAACTCACTTGTCCTTTTATAAGCCTCCAACTTGGTTGCTTTACCCTCAAACTTAGTAGGTACTTTTTCAATCCCATTTTCTAAAATCTCCGTTTTTATCTCATCTTTTTCACTCATAAATCTTGTGCATAATAAATTAAAAAAGCAAATATATAAAAAACAATAAAACTTGTCAAGAAATATATTACACAATGTGTATAATAACTTTGAGGGGGAAAATCTAGTGTGAATACTAGCCACACTCTATAAAATACACTATTTACGTAATTGAGTATAAAAGACTTTATATTGATATGATACTATAACACCAAAAGAGAAAAATAGTCTATTAGATGGCTCAAAAAGGGGCTTATTAGTGTTGTATAAGGTTTAAAAATCGCAATTTTTTTTCAATTTTTTTTTATTTTTTATTTTTCTGTTTCCTTATTCTAAATAATACAATTAATTTATTTTATTTATTTATTTCAATTTACTGCAAAAAAAAAGCCGACTAAAAAGCCGACTAAAAAAATATATTTATTTTTTATTTGTTTGTTTATGGGTTAAGGTCTGCAAGAATGTAATCTCCTTTTTTTATTCTTTCTCTTGTTGTTGCAATTCCTTCTCCTAAAATTTGATTCCTATATTTTCCAGTAGTTGCAGAATAATCCCAAGTATTTACATCTAAATACCTTTTATTAGTCTTATTGCAACAAAAATATATAATACTATTATAAGACTGGAAATAGTAACCTTTATTCGTCCATATTTCAAACTGGTTAGAAACTGGATTACCTGAAGAATAAGATGTCAGTTGTCTGACTTTTGCCGTGTTTTTGATTGTTTTAATTCTCTTTGACATAGTTTTAAAATTTAATTAGTTAGTTATTTATTGACACTCTAAACACTCAGGACAATAAGAAAAGAGTTCTGTATATTTTATTTTTTCGTTACACTTCCAACAATTATCTTTAATTATTTCCGTGTAGTTGTCTTCATAGTGTTTGATCTTTTTATTTAGATCTTGAATAGTTTTTTTTAGATCCTGCATAATTATAAATTTATTTTAATGTGCTTTAATAATTTAGTTGACAACACCACACAACACAAACCACAAATAAAAATTAATACTTTTATTGTCGCTTGTGTTATTGCATACACTACACCACCAACACCACACAAACAAAGCAACACAACAAAAGTTAATAAAAATAATTTAGCGATAATAATTTTAAGATTTTTCATAGCAATAATAATTTTAATTTAGTTAGTTAGTTTTATTTATTTTCTTTTTGTTTGTTGAATAGTTGATTATGGACACTTGCAAGAGTTCCAATTCTGTTAATTTCAACGGCTAAAATAGAAGAAGACCAAAGTTTATCTAATTCCTTGAAAAGTGTGTCAGTGTCTTTTGGGTTAGATGGGACAATAATTTTATATTCTTGTGCTGTTGTTTCTGTATTACTGCCGTAATAAGAATTTAAAGCCTTTTCCTTTATGTTTTCTCTACTCTTTAAAATGTCCATACCTCCACAGATAGCAACACCAACAGAAAAAACTTTACTATATATTGCAAATAGTTCTTTTGTTTTTTTGATGTTCTCCACTCTTTTAGATGGGTTTCGTTCTACATCTATTATAAAAGATAGAAAAAAACCTGAAGCCGTTACATAATCGCCAGAGCCGACTTTAAAAACTATTATAAGAAAAGAATATAATATAAAAGTTAAAAGAGTAAAACAAAGAGCCAACATAAAGCAAAGAATAAATTTGTCTATTGTTTTAGTGTTTTTGTTTGTTAATTCTTGATATAAATAAGAGTTTTTTAATGTTTTCATAGTTTTAAAATTAAGTTAAAAATTCGTTTTAATTGTTTCCACAAATATACGAACAAACCAAAGAAAAAAAAATTTTTTAGACTTTTTTTTGTTTTACTTATGAACAATTAAATTGTTAATAACTTTTTTTATAAAAATTTGTTTTTGTCAATTATTTTGCTTTTGGTGGGCTTTATATGATAAATTTTTTAAATATCCAAATTTTAAACAACTTTTTTTATTCTCAAAGTTTTCAACAATTTTATGCACTCTCCCCTATATAAAAGGGAAATTTACCATACATAAGTGAAAAATCGTACATAAAGGCAAAATTGCCGTACATAAGCCAAATAATTAAAGGAAAACCAACAAGACATATAGTTAATTTTTACACAATCGGTTTCTCCTGATCGCAACCTCTAATTAAAAACTAAATAAAACTACATATTATTATTATTACTTGTAAAGGAGGTTAAGAGTAATCTAAACAAATAACCCCCTACAACAAATAAAACAAACATCACACTTCAACAATCTATTTTTTAACACTCTCCCTCAAACTGACAAGATCCAGTATCTAATACACACTTGAGTATTTTTTTACCTAATTTATAATCGGCATACTCACTTAAAAAGTGTTTTATTAATTTCATTTTACCCTCCTTAGTATGTTGCCCTTTGAAAAAACCATCTCTTATTTTACCCTCTTTTTCAAAATACTTCAACAACATATCATCATTCCAACCATTATTCTCTTTAAAAAAGTTTTCTATTACCTCTATACCATCACCATCATTATCTTCTATTGATTTTAATTCTGCCCTTATTTTAGGCAAATGTTCTTCATCAAACCAATACTCTATTCTTTGTGGTTGTTCTCCAATAGATCCAAATCTATCGGCACAATCTGAACTTTGAACGGCAAACCAAAATTTGCCCTCTATATCACCATTATAATACCTACCCATAATTTAATTGTTTTATTTAGTTAATACTCATTTTTATATTTATCTCCATACATATCTTGAATACTCTTCAAGACCTCTATTATATTATTTTTTTGTTCTCCTCCACTATCTATAATCTCATTAACCAACCACTCAATCTCATCAATAGGACAACAACAATCACTCATAACCCAATTTGCATAATGTTTTATCTGACTACCCAAGTCAACAATTTTATTTTTTTTCATTTTTATCAAATTAATTAGTTAAAAGACTACCCCCCCCTACCCCCCTATAAAAATAGGATCAAAACTACTACCCCCCTATATTAATCTATCAATTCAACTTCTGTTATACACACTTCTCCAACTACATCAATAGGTACTTCAGAATAATTATCTAATATATATATAGGTATCTCATCTCTTTCATCAAATATCTCTTGTAATGTTATACTATACTCTCCATTATCTCTTAATTCACTCACAAATCTTCTACCCCAATACTCTACATCATCACTATCTGAGAATAACCAATTTGCAAATCTTTTTTTTGTTAACTTATATTTCTTTTCCATATTACACTAAACAACTATTTTTTATTAATTCCAAATTTTTCTTCAATTATTTTGACATTATTATATCCACTTCTTACTGGTCTTGTGTTAAGTATCTTGAAAAAAGTATCTTCTGCCTGATAAACATTAAGATCCTTAATTACCCTAACTATACCATCTACATTATTCGTTTCTACAACACTATATTTTTTATACATATTTTAAATTTTTATTTTTTATAAATAAAACGGCTACTGACTGGTATCGCAAATGATTTTTCAGTATTTAATTGTATATGCCGACTTGCAAGTCTATTCCGTTAAGCAACCATTACAAACCATTTTAATTATATTGTTATTTCCATTTTCCTATTTGTATCATACCCTCCCAAAGAGCAAAGAAAAATACCAAAAAAATAACAATCCATAAAGTGAAATTATCCATACAATCTAAAATTAAAATTAAAGTTTATTTTTGCGAATATCACTTACTATATTTAATTTATTTTCTAACAATAATTCAATACTTTGATAATAATTATCAAAATCATCTTGAACATAATCTTTGTATTTTAAGACTTCTGACTCACAATCTACCCAACAATCATCTCCATACTTATTGAAAACAAGATCGTGTGCTATATCGCTTAAAACCTCCATTAAACTTGAATTATCTACATAGTTTACATTCCAATCTTTTGTCAAAGGATTTTCTTTAGGATTTTTAATTAGATAATCTGCCCTCTGCATTATATCTTGCATAGCCGTTTTTTTATTTTTCATACTCTAAATAATTTTATAAAATTTAATTCTTCTTTTTTCCAACCCTCTTTTAAACTTTCTTGTAACCAAGTTTCTTTACAATCTGTATAACCTAAATTATATTCTCCCATTCCTATAACTTTAAAATAATAATTATCCTTATTATCTATATCCTCTACTATTTTTCCATCTGTTAAGTCTATATTACCATCTTCATTCAAAAAATAAATATGAGTATATTCTTTAAAATTATCTGTTATAAAACTTCTCCAGTTTCTTTTATCTGTATCATAATAAGTTATCAATCCATCTTTCAAATTATATTGATCTTTTAATTCTAAACCAAAGTTTTTTAATAAAAATTTCTTGTTTGTTGTACCACTTGCAAATCTTCTGTTGCCGTTTTTGGTCTTGTATATAAATTTTATCAAAGCCTTGTTTAGATACATTCTAATTGTGTTTTCTTTACTCATATAACATCTCTATTTTATATTCTAAATTTTGAACTTTCAGGACACACAAATTATATCTATCATAATCTTTTTTTTCTTCTGCAATATCCATCTGTTCTGCCCAATACTTAATTCTTTCTCTATATAATTTATCCATAATTTTATTCTTTAACTTTCAATTCATAATACTCCCCCATAGGACTATCGTGGTGTGAAATTCTTATCTCATATAATGTATGATTATGTCCCTTAACTTTCTCAACCTTAAAGGTTAATTCACAATTTTTTGGAGCAATTTCTCTAAATACATCAATAGGTTTGTTTATCGTAAACCACTTATACCCTGTTCTATTTCTCCAACCCATATTTTTACCTACAACCTCTACTTCTTTACCTATATGTTGTGTAAATTCATCTTCTAACATATAAGTAAAGTCTTCAAAGTGTATATCGGCTAAATAATAATCATCATAAAATCTTTGTTCTATTTCTTTATCTGTTACACTTTCAGGATCTCTTTCTTCATCACACAATATAGATACAAGAAATTCTGATCTATCATCTTTAAAATACTCTATTTGATTATCTAAATAATCTGCAAAATCGTATTTTGCAACAAATATATTTTTTTCAGTTTTTGTTTCAATGTTTGTATTCATAGCAATTTTATTTTTAATTTTTAATTTTTAATCTAATAATTCTACTTTATTCAACAAGTCCTCTGTTCTTGCTTTAAGTATCTGTTTAAAATATCTATCTTTAAACATATATCTTATAATATGTTCTATATCATTTTTTTTTATTATATCATCTTCAAAAAGTATTTGCCTTTTACTATCTACTATTCTACTAACTTGTAATTTAAACCAACTATTATTTGTTTGATAGTATTTTTCATCATACTTGTTAATAATACTTGTAATTTCTTTCACCATCTCAGTTATATCTTTTGTTGCCCTATTTTCTAAATGTTTGTTTAATGTATTTGTATTCATAATGTAATTAAAATTTAAGTTTCTATTTATACTAAACAACAAAAAAATAAGACTACCAAATTTTTTAAGACTTTTTTTCATTTTCCTCAAGATCTTCTTCATAGTATATACTACAATGTTCCTTACACTTAGGACAAATCATATAGTCTGAATTTGTTTTAACACTACAACATTCACTATAACAATCTAAAAGTAAACCATAATCTCCCATAACTTTATTTATTTAATCTATTAATTAATTTAATTGTCCTTGAATAGTCGCAATAACTTTTATTAGAATTACAATTACTGCATATATTATCGTATTTACTTTTTACATATTCTTTACATACATATATTTTATTTTCCATAATTTATTTATTTAATAAAATTATTAACTTATTACATACATCTTCTAATGTTTGATTATGTAATTCTCCATAATCTTCTTCTCTTCTTCTTTTTGCTTGTTTCACTACATCTAACAAATAATTAAGTTCTGTTGTTGTAAATTCTACAACAGAAGAAGATAAACCCTTTTCAGTCATAATTAATTTTTTAGCCATAATTCTATTTTTCTAAATTATTATAAATATCACCATCAAAATCTCCATCTGCATAACTACAAGCCTCACCATCAATAGAGGAATAATTAGTACCAATATACTCACCATAACATCTAAACCAATTTAATTCATCTGTTAATTTCTGTATTTGTGTTCTTTCTTTTGTTATTAATTTGTCAAAATTAACACAAACCATTTTAGAATATAGATCTTCAATCATTTTTTGATGTTCTTCATTATAATCTGTTTCGTTTACATTATCTAATACATTCTCCATCATCTCTTTTAAATAATCTAATTCTTCTCTTTTTAATTCTAACTTGACCATAATTTTATTTGTTTTCATACAATAATAATTTTTAGTTACTATTACATAAAACAATAAAAAAACAAGAATACCAAATTTTTAATTAATTATTTTTATTTTATTTTATGATCAGGAAAATTGGCTTTTGACGGCCCTTAAAGGAAAATTTAGCGTACATAGGGCCAAAATCACACTTAAAGTCAAATTTGGCGTACATAAGGGTAAAAAAAAGGGGGCAGAATAGCCCCACTTTTTAAGAAGAAAACACAAACAAACAAAACAAGCAACAAATATATGTAATCTTCTTACCTTTTATAGGAAATTTAAGGAATTTTTACAAAATCTTAGAAAGGTAACTTATAATTAAGATATTTATAGTGGCAAATAAAATAAAAAGTAACAATCCTATATATTCTTCATATTTTTTCATACTAAAAGTTATATAAATTTCTTCTACCCAAATTCATAGGTATAAAAACACCAGTAGTACCACCTTTTATAACTACACCACATCCAAGGGTTGGTTTTTTAGGAAAATTTTTACCATAGGAAAAGGCCATACTATCCACATCTATCCCACATCCGACATTTAAGCCGAAAATAATATCATTCCTACTTGCCATATAAGCAACACCTCCAAATGAGTGGCTATGGCCTATAACAGTTGATTGTCTGTTAGCGATTGCTCTATTTCTAGCAGCACTAGCCCCTGTACTACCTGTACCGTGTTCATATAAAACACCATCTATCTCCCAACTTAATTCCCAACGCCAACCCTTTGGAGCGTTCCAAATATCTTCATAAGTTTTCATAAATCTTTTTGGAATACCTGCCGTAGTAGCCTGTCTAAAAGGTAAAGCAGAGTGGTTTCCAACACAAACCTTTACATCAGGAAAAGTTTTATACCACCTTTCCATAGCCCTTTGAGCCTGTTCTGCCTCATTTTCAGCATTAGGCATTTCTACCATTGATTCGTGGTATGAGAGGGCAGCGTTATCGACCTCATCTCCAATATGAATTATCTGTGAAACGCCAAAATGAGTGAATACTTCATAACAAAAATTTCTATAGTCTTTATGACAAAAGGGTTCGTGGGTGTCCCCTATCACCCCCACATTATTATTATTTCTATGGGATTTTAAAATTTCGTATTCTTTTTTGGTAAGGCGTGGTCTGAATTGTCCGTTTTTAGCCATTGTTTTTGAGTTTGTTTACACAAAGTAACAAAAAAAAATAATAAAAGTCAATAGTGTTGGTAGAACAGGGCTTTTACTTGCGTGGCTCTACCTTAATAACACTATTTTTTTATCTTTTCTAATGATCTTCCTCCAAAGTACGCTCCCACTACAGAAATCATAACAAGTTGCAGGAGGTCAACCCAGGAATTTTTGACTTCAAAATCAATAAAACCTGCGTCTATAAATATAAGAATAACTGTTGAAACTAAAAGAAAAGCAAGTGTAAGTGGTCTTACATTTTTACTTAACCAAGAATCACTAGCCATATCTGCTTTCCATCTTTCTGTTACATTTTTCTGCAACTCAACTTCAGATTCTAATAACATTTTTTTCATAGCATTTTTAAGTGCTATTTTCTCTTCTTTAGTTGTAACAACATCATCAATAATAGTAGTAGCGTCACCAATCAATGATTTTATAAATCCTTTTATCATACTCTTTTGTATTTAGTTTTACCATCTGCCCCTCTATAAGCCTCCAGTAATTGTTTTCTATTATTACCCTCATTAAAAGATATATGAATCCAAGTCCAATCAAATTCATTTATCATTTGATCAAATTCTAAACCACAATTCAAAACACAATCCCATATTTGCTGATTATCAACGTGTCCATCACTATCAACAAACTTTAGATCAGCAGCCTGTCCTTTACAATGCTGACTAGTAGCCTTATATTTGCCGTCAACAATCTTATAAGCCCCACCAATGGCTCTATTTAACTCCATAGACCTAAACCCTGAGTTTATGCGAAGTGGCCCTAAATCGTCTCTAATCGGCTGTAATAGGTTTTGGCACAAAATTTGCATTTGTTTAATTTGCTCTGAATTTGGATCATTTGATATATTTCTTCTTGTAGCAACATTACTTTTTAAAAACTCAGAGAGATAAAAATTGTCAGATAGTTTCATTGAAATTTAGATAAGATTATTTCATCAATAACTTTTTGTACTTGTTTTTTTGTTGCGTCTAATTCTAACATTATGTTAGCCTTAAATCTTGTGTGTTCTTCACCTGAACTATACACAATAACAGTTGGTACAGTTTTTATATTTAGGCTTGAGGCCTCCTGGATATTAATTCTGTAAACAGAACAATCGTTTAACTGATCAATCCAAGAGACTTCATTAGCCTTATTAAATTCAGCCCAAACCTCTACAACAACAATTCCACTACCAATTTTATTATTGTAGTTTTTTTGCGTTATAAACTCCTGAGCCGTCAATAATTGACAGAATAAGAGTAGCGATATAAATTTACTTAGCCAAGTCATATAGTCTTTCGTCTATCTTGTTTAACTGTGCCTTAATATCTTGAACGTCATTTTGCGTCTCATATATTGCGTTTCGCACAGCCTCGTCCTTTAGGTCATATTCAACTCTATTGATTTCAGGTTTTGGCAACTCCTTAGCCTCTGCTATATCGGCCTTTAGAGCAAACCACATACTTACTAAAGTAGTTATCAAGGCTGCAAGACCACCTAAAGTTTTTATACTTATATCAAATTTAGTATTTTCTGATAATTCTGCCATTTTTATTAAATTATTATTTTTTCTTTTTTTTACACTCTTTTGTTTCTTGATCCATACAACAATCTTTTTTGTTAATGTCGGCAACACCCTGTGCTATTATTAAAGCAACACCTATCGTACATAGAGTATTAACCTTAACAGCACTTATGCCAATATGATTAGAAAATAATACTATAAGGATCATTGAGAACCCATACCAAAATTTTCTTGACTTAAACATTTTTGTTAACATTTCTTTCATAATTTAATTAATTTGATTTATATTTAACTTTTCCATCTTCAATATATAGACCTTTAGGTTTTAAAATCTCCCTACCCATAAGATCATATATTTTATTGTTTTCTTTTGATTTGTTCATTAATTCTATTATTGATGTATTACAAGGCAGTCCTGTGTCACAATCAATATATTCTTCTATATAAATAATATCTGTTTCATATTCCACTATTGTGTCTATTACAAAAATTTCAACATACTCTATTACATCTACAAACAACGTGTCCAATATATCGTCATAAATATACAAAGTGTCTATCTCTTCATAAACCTGAACTTCAATAATTGTATCAAATATAGTTTCATACTCTACTATTGTATCAAAAACATATACAGGTATCTCAACATAAACAGTATCACATTCTTCGCCATAAATACCACAATCTTCTATTGGCGTAGGAACTGCTCCATTTTCGTCTGAACCATCAACACAATCAACCCACCCATCATTAAGATAAAATAAGCCACCAAGACCATTAGGCACACAACCAAGAGGGCTATATTGCGTCCAATTACTTTCATCATCTCCACAATAAAAACCATCCTGCTCAACACATAATTCACAATTTGTTTGACTAAAAACATAACCTGATACTAATAAAAATAATAATAATAATTTTTTCATTTTAATACATTAAATAATTAAACCCAAATTTACATTCAAAAACCTCTTTTTCCCAATATCTTTGATGAAGCCCCTCAATAAAAACACCTAAATGTTTATTGATCCTTAAACCTAAAATAACACCTGCGTCCCAATCTAAATTATTAATGACTCCATTTTGATACTCAAAAGAATAATCATCTAAACCATAGTGGTATGGGAGGCAATTAACCCAAGTGTGTAGCCAAAATTTAGGGGTATAACTATAATAGGCCAAACCAAAAACAGCACTAATTTCTTTTTGAGTTCCTAATTTTTCAAGTTCTCTCTCATTGAAATCTGCTATAGCCTCTCCAAAGTAATGTTTATAAAACTCATCATTTGAAGTTGCTAGTAACTGCTCTCCCTCATACCAATGCCAACTGCCATTTACAAGTTGGCTAGAGTAACCAAAGTCACTCGCAAGTTGAGCAAAAGAAGACTCTCCTGGTGTCCAAAAATCTCTAATAGGCAAAAACCCATACGCAGGATGTGTTCGGAAAGTTAGACCTGCAGTTATATCTACTTTCCCTATAGTCTTTCTGTATCTAGTATCAAATGACGTGTACTTCAAGTCAACCCTCTGATTGTCTTTGTATTGGACTTTTGTCACGCAACTCAAACCTAAATATCTCAACCAAAAATTTTGTTCTGTAAACTTTTCTCCTCTATTTCTTATAAAAGAATAATTAGCAAGGTATTCCCATCCTTTAGCGTTTCCAATGGCAACATTATCGGAAACTGCTTTTTCATCACCATAATACCAAGTCTTGACCTTATACTCATAATCATACCTAGCCACCTTTCTCAATCCAAAAGTTAGAGAATAATCATAAGGGTTAATTTGTGTAATATCCTCATAACCTTTATTTACAGACATATAATCTTCTCTTTCAACCATACTTGTATTCATACTCATAGAAGTATAAAAAGTAGAGTATTTAAAGAAGTCTCCCTGACCTAGAGCCATAGACACTCCAAACACAAGTAACATTATAAAAATGTATAATAATTGACTAATATCCCTTTTCATTATGCAGTAACAGCAAAAAATTCAACATCTACATCAGCAGTTATTGCAACTGCGTCAACTCTAATACCTGTTGTAAATGCAGCCATAGAACTAGTGTAACCTGTCCCTGCTGCAGCAGAAGTTGTTGTATCAAACTGTGTGCTAGGTAATATAAAAGTCATACCTGCAGGAACTTCAAGTTGAATCCCTGCCGTTACAGTTCCACTTGCCCCCACACCGTGAGTATTATCAGTAATCTGAATATATATAGAATTTGTATCATCTAAATTTGTTATTCTCGCATATTTAAACTCACTAAAACTAACATTTCCTGCTTCATCAGCCCCACCATCTGCTCCAAATAATGAAACAAATCCTTGTGATCCTGTACTAACAGGAACTGTTATTATTCTTTGAAGAGTCTCATTACAAGCACTAATAGATTTTGTATTAGAGTTTCCATAATTAACCCCATTTAGGGTTACTCCATCTGTAACCGTAGTAGTAAATGAAGAATTTTTAATCGTTGTTGCCATTTTTATTTAATTATTTAGTTATTATTATTATTATTTACCACTTTTTTTACTTCCACTACTTCTAGCACTCGCACAAGTATTATCATAAACATATTCTATAGTAGCAGTATATCTCACCCCTTTACCTGTAGAAACCATATCAGTTTTAATCACAGGTATTACCAACTCACCTGCAACCACACAATCACTTAAACCTGTAAGCCATTTATCTGCAACCTCACCTGCTTTTATGGCCAAGCCACTACTACCTGTAGTGCAATTTGGTAAGGGAGTTAAATCCCAAGTTCCTGTACCTGAAGCAGGGGTTGCCACCATTAACCCAAAAGTAATATCTTCACCGCTAGGTTGTGTACCCTCTATCAATAAACGCATTTTCGTAATCTTTATAGATGATAATGGATTTAATATAGCAGCGTAATTAGCGACAGATGGTAGTATGTTTGTAGGTCCTGTACCTAAATTAGTGTCGTGCTGAAAAGTCATAGTACCTGGAGTATTAGCAAATGTATGATAATCATTCAAATCACTTGAACTTCTTAAATGATATGAACCTCTCCAAGTTAAAGTTTCTTTTCCGTGACCTAAACTTTCAGAAGTATGCCAACCAATAACACCTGTAGAATCTGTAACCAAAACTTCATTAGGGGTGGCAGTTCTTGTTGTAATAATAGTAAAACCTGTATTACCATCCTTACAATCATTACAAGAAGATTTACCTGTTATAGTTACAGTATCTGTTGAAACTGTTGCTGTGAAATCACCTAAAGCGTCAACAGCATTTTTAAGGGCAGTTGCCACATTATTTGCTGTTTCATCTTCGTGTATGCTAACCTCCACAAGAGTGTGACCTGCAATAGAATTTTGAAAAGTTCCAGGATCGCTGTCAACATCAAACCAAACTTGATAAGAAGTAGCATTATTTGTTGAATAAAGATAAAAGAATGAACCTGCTAAACGCTTTGAGGTATCAGCAAAACACTTTACTGTTGTTGAAGACGCATAATTAGCGTTAACCCACTTTAATGTAGAAGACTCACTTTTAGTCACAACACTCCTAGACTCTGATACACTAAAGTCTTTAGGATTGTGTAATTGATTATTTGGTAGATTATTATGAAAATTCTGTGCCATATTAATACATTATTAGTCCACTTCTTTTAACTGTGAAATCATCATCAGGTTCGTAAAGAGGGTAGTTTAGATCCTCTTGACATAAAAAATGAATCATTCTTCTTTTATATGTTTCTGCCTGTTTAAGTATTTCTGTTCTTAAAAAACTTAACTTCTTACCATCAACAGGAGTTGTAAAGTCTGCAACATTCTCTACTATACCTTGTGATGTAGAGTTGTAAGTCATATCAGGTAAAACCTCAAACTTAACTGCAAAAGCAAGAAAATCTAATATATACTTTTCAACCAAATAACCTATTGGGCTATAAAAAGTTAAAGATACAGGAGCGTTTGTTAGGGTTGCACTAGCATTTAAAACTATATTACTAGTATCAGTAAATGTGATAACCTTTGTGTAATGATTATTCTCATCACTTGATGAAGTATAACCATCTTTAAATAGAGGTACTCCAGTCCCCTGAACATACCAATTAACCATATCACTAGTGAAATTAGAGCCAGGGTTAGAAACTAAATTAGCACTACCAGTAGTGGTGTCAACTCCTATAGTTGATTTCCAAGTTACACCCTCATTTTTTTCAGATATAATCTTATTGTAAAGGTCTTCACCAATAATAGGTTTTAACTGATTGTATTGAGCAATCTCTATAAAACCATCTTTTATAAGAGTAGTATCTGTATTTGAGTTGGTAAACGCCTTAGATATTACCTCACTCGCTGTTATCAGTTTCACCATTATTATTTTTATTAGTTTCTACCTTTATTAATTCTTGAGCAGCCTTTTCTTGAAGTAATTGCTCTAACTCTTCTTCTGTCAATTCAGGCAAATGAAATATCTTTCTACCCTCCTGAATAGATATATATTCTGTTGGATTTATTGCCCCTAACATTGTAACAGGCGGTTTTGTTACTATTTTCATATCAGAATAATCATAATCTGTATTCTGCTTCAAAAGTCTCTTTAAACCCCTTAAAATCATCTCTTGTGGCTCTTTAATAACTGTTGACATAACTATATCATATATAGTTAAAATCTGTTGATTATTACCCAAAGAACCTGCCACCTGAATACCTGATAACGCAGGATTCCATCTGTGAGCAGAGATTATATTATCATTTGTTATTGTTTGTAATTCCATAAAAGAACCATCACTAGTGTCATTAATTATCTGAACATTAGTTGCGTTCTCATCACCATTCTTTGCTATAAATAACATTTTAGAGTTGTTATTCTCTCCAGTTAATTTCTCTTTTGCTTGTTCTATAAACTCTTCAGCCTCTTCTTCAGACATATCTGCCCCTAATTCAATAATTGCAGATGGCATAAAACCATTCTTAAATCTTGTTAAGTTGTACTTTCCTATTTGAAAAGATATTTTTATATGATCTAACGCTGCAATATAATCAGGTAAACCATAATAATAATAAGAACTCTCATAATCACTCATTTTTATGATTGCTCTTTGTACCGTTTTTCGTTTGTCAAAATTTGGATATATAGGTAAAGCCTTTGTTAACTCAGGCTTTCTTCTAGCGTTTTCCCAATCAGGATGAAGTAAAAGATGTTTCTTGTTTTTGTGAACTCTAACTGTAGTTGCGTCAATATGATATAGGTTCATATAACCCTTACCCTTAACAACCTCCATATATGCGTTTCCGTGAGTCCAGTAATCAGATATTACTTTTCTCATAACATCATTTATACTTTCACCGTCAGCATTTACGTCTTCAAAATACTTAGACGTTCTTTCATTAGAACAAGAAATACCCTCACCAATAGTAAAGGTAGTTTTTGTATTCAAGATAGCCCTATGTGTAGAGGCACATCTTGATAATTCACTTAACATTTGAGGAAACAGGTTATCGTTCCCAAAAGGAATCCAATCGTACTGTAAGTTATCTAAATTCTTTTTTTCAGCAGGAGCCTCTTCAGATACATTCTTTGAGAATCCGTATGCTAATAATTTATTCGCTTTCTTCTTTTTGGATTGATACCTCTTCGCTCTCTTGGTTGATGTCTTTTGGCTCATCCTTTACTAATTTTGCTTTTTTAACTTTTTTCTTTTTTGGCTCATCAATTTCAACATACTCTTTTCCTGATTCATATAAGAACTTTAGTAAATTTTGATCTTCAGGCACTATACCTCTAGGAGGCATATCAACACCTCTGTGCTGCCATTGATATTGACCAATCTCTACCTTACCTCCGTTATAAATAACTCTATCCAGTAAGTTTTTTTTAAGCCAACTGTGTTTAAATTTGTACTTCATAATTATAATTTTTATACAAATATAGTAAACTAGGGGGTGTCTTGCAACACCCCTTAATTTACAAATAAAACAAAACTAGTTTACGAAATAGTCCATTGACCATCAATATCCGCAAGACCACCAACTAATGGAGGTTGATATAATGTCACTTTAGCAGCGTCATCAGTTCCACCATCTGCAACGATTTCAACTGTTGCTTCAATCGGATATTTTGCTTGTTTACCTGCTAACTTAACCAAAGTTCCGTTAGCGTCTTGTAAAGCAAGACCAGTATTCATTTCTCCTGAAGCGAACTCAAGATAAGCATTTTTTGTAAAAATACTATCCCACCCTAATACAAAGTAATAAGGATCAGTTCCATCATCAGCAAAAGTTTCAACTATTGCAACAATACCACAAGAACAAGTCAACTCATCTAACCTAGTATTAACCAAAGAAGTTAATTTAGGAATATAGAATTGTAGTTCAACATCAACAACTGTTGAACCGTTTTCTCTTGAAGCATTTGCAGTAAAACCTGCAGTTTCTCTGTCAAACTCAAACTCGTAAGCAGCAGAGGCTACCATATCTGTTAATAGACCAGCAGTCACCGTAAATCCTGAATAATCAACATTGTCTGTCTCTGTAAGCCAAATTCTGTTAATACCACCTCTACGGTTCTTGTCGGCACATAGGACTTCGTGTCCTTTAGTAATACACGCCATTTTTTATAAATTTTTATTATTAAACATTCAATTATTAATCATTAACCATTGTTACAACTAAAGACTCTTCTTTAATTTGGCAACCAAAAGAATAATTCATTCTAAAACGATTTTCTTTACAATCTCGGTTATACCACATATCAACAGGGTTAGATTTAAAGTCAGTAGCAATAGTTAAATTGCCTCTAGCAGTTAAAATCGCACACTTGTGATCTGCAACAGCAGTAGAGTTAGGAGCATTACCACTTGCCATATTCGCTAATGCTGCTCCGTGGTTAGCAATATCTGCGTCCCACTCAGGCTTCATTATAATAGGAATACCTCTAAATGATAATTGAGGAATACCTTTTTGTAATGCGTCATAAGCAGCAACGTGAGTACCAACAGCCATCAGTTCTTTTATATACAATTCAGCAAACGCTCTTGAAGCAAATATAACTTGGTCTGAAGTAGCAAGTTCAGTTGTTCTAGCGTCACACATATCTGTTAAAGTAGTAACAGCGTCAGTATTAAAAGTCTTCAGTTGAGCGGCAGGAAGACCTGCTGCGTCAATTTGTTTCCAAAAACCATTTGCTAATGCTTGAGTACCTGCTCCATTGGCAGTATCTCCCCACCACATAATAGTAGAAAAATCTCTTCCAATTCCTTGCATTAGTAACTCAGAAACAATTTGCTTAATTAAAGTACCTGAAAGGTCATTTCTTGCGATACCTTTTTTAAGTAATTGAGATTTAATGTGATTAAACATTGAAAAAGCAGACTGTCGGTGTTCAACCTCCAATCTTTTTAAAGTTAATGTAACATTAGTGTTTTCTGCTTGTGTTCCATCAGGATCAAAACAAGCAAGAGATTGTGCCTTTGTAACATCTTTAAGGGCAGCATATCTATCTAGTAGTATAGACTCTCCTGAAACATCAGTCATTACATCCATCCATTCAAGCGAATTATTTGAAACAAATAAAGGCTCTAGGAAGTATTTTTGAACGTCCTCCTGTGACCAGGTTAGTGACGTATCTATAATTTCATTAGCCATCTTTTATTATTTTAAGATTATTGATTTATTATTTATTAAACTACCTGCAATCTTATCCCAAGCATTTACTGGAGTTGATTCCTCAACAACAGGGTTAGGATCAGATTCAGGAGCGACTTCACTTGAAGTTCCTTTTAATTTAGCAACTTCTGCCTCAAGATTTGTAATCTCATCAGCAAGAGCCACAATGTTATTCTCTTTTTCCTTTAAAGTTTCAGATAATTCCTCGTTATTTTTTTCAGACGCAGAAATAGCGTTTTCCAAAGATGAGATTTTATCATTCACTTCAACAGAATCAAGTATCTTAACATTCTTTACTTCTGACTTTTTTTCAAACAGGTCAGAAATAAAGTTTTTTAATTCTTCAATTTGTTCTTTCATTTTAAAATTTTTAGAATCGTTAAACATTTTAACCGCAAGATCCTTGTTCTTGTAGTTACACTTATATATATCAAATTTGGCAGCCAAAGCAATAGGTTCTTCAATAGCATTAATAAATCCTGCTTCAAGAGCCTCTTCAGCACTAAACCAAGTTTCAGAATCCATCCAAGATTTAACCTCAGACTCATCTCTACCTGATTTTGCCACATAAATAGACACAAGTTTACTACTCATTTTATCCATAAGATCAGCAGCCTTTCTCATATCTTTAGAATCCCCTGTTTCTCCACCCCATACATTATGTATCATAAACAAACTATTCTCACTCATAATGATCTCATCACCTGCTAATGCTATAATTGAAGCAATAGAGGCAGCAAGGCCCTCAATTCGTGTAATAACTTTTTGTGGAGTGCGTCTTATAGCGTCATAAATTGCAAGGCCATCTATAACACTACCCCCTGGTGAATTTATACGCAATAATATATTATTATCATTAGGAATTTTTGCTAATTCTTCAATAAAAGTTTTAGATTCAATTCCAAAGTTACCTATCTCATCATAAATAACCACTTCGGTAGAGGATTCGGATAGGTTTTTTATATTATACCAGTTCATATTAGTGGGGTTTAAATGCAATTATACAATAAATGGAACTTTTTGAATGGAAATTTGTGGAATAAATAGGAAATGTTTGGAAAAAAAAGTAAATTTATCCCAAAAAATTTGGATAATTCATTTTTTATGCTTTTTATTGTAGTGTAATTCAAAAATATATTATATGACAAAACAAAAAACCAACACCTACAAAGATAAGCATTTAGACGCTTTATTGGACTTAGGTAAACTTTGGGGAATGAAGCCTAAAGTTTTAAAAGATGTAATTAACCAAACTTATAACATTAAAAAGAAAAAACAAGATGGAGGAAACTAAAAAAGACATTTTAAGAAGATTGTTTGTTCAAAACAATTTGGTAAAAGAGGATGTATTTAAACATCAACACTTTACAATCATTACAAGGGCAGGTATTGATAAAATACAGGCTGCTAACAAGATACAAATTAAATATGATTTAGTAAACCTTTCACCTGACCATTCTCATTGTTTAATAAAAGCAACAGGAATTATGGGCGATACTACTATTGAAACATTTGGTGAAGCAAGTCCTAAGAACACTAACAATTCTTATGTGTGTTCAATGGCAGAAAAAAGGGCTATGAGCCGTTGTGTTTTAAAGTTAGCAGGTTTTTATCAACACGGAATCTTCTCGGAAGATGAGTCTGATGATTTTAAAAACAATCAACAATGAGACCTGATATAAAATCTGTATATGAAGTGCCTTTTTATAATACAGAACAGGTCGCTTTATTTCACTACTCTTATTATAAGGGTTCAAAAAGCACAGACTATGATGTACCTGATGATCCTAATTGTGTTGAAATAGATAAAATAGAAGTAGATGGTGTTAATATGACAGATATTTTATTAGAAGTAGCACAAGACTGGACTATGGATGTAGAAAATGAGATATTAGAATTTTGTGAAGAAATATGAGCGAAGAAAGAGATTGGATTGATGATGTTTTAGATGATAAGCCTATTGCTTGGTGGCAAATATCTAAAATAGAGGGTTTATGTCAGACATCATCAGTCGGATCTAATTATGTAAATATGAAATTAGAAGAATTAACTTACGAACAAGCAAATCAAATTATTTATGATCTTGAAGAAAACGACAACCCAAGAGACTGTAGGGAACAATTTTACAGAATACTTAAAAGACAAAGAGGATATTAAAAAAATACATAGAGTTTTAAACTTTATGACTAATAATATATTATACTATAAAACAGGACACTTACATATAGATAAATATATTTCATTTTATAAACTTATACCTGAAGATTTATGGAGTAAAAAACCTATATTTTATTATAGAAAACAAAAATTTGATGGAATGGGGTTTTTAGGAGAAAGTCCTCATAAATTTAATGTTCAATCTAAAACACTATCAATGTATTTTCAAGAAGTTTTAGGCTATCCTGCCGTTAGAGTATGTGATAATGATATAGATGAATTTAAAAGTATAAAATCTCCTAAAAAAAGATTTATAAGTGCTTTGAAGAAAATAAAAGAAAGTGCTACAGATCAAAAATTATTAAACATTTTTAATAAAGCAAAAGAAATATACAATGAAAGATACTATTAAAGAAAATAAAATACATTTATTATTTGATGTAACAGAGGCTTTGACTGGAATTAATAGAAAGTCAATAGTAGGTAAAAAAAGAAATAAAGAATATATACTACCAAGACACATAATAGGTTATATGCTACATAAAGAATTAGATATAACACTAATGGAAAGTGCTAAAATAATTGGTAGAGACCATTCTACTATACATCATTATGTTAAAAACTATGATGATAATATAAAGTTTTATAAAGAGTATAGAGAATTATATAAGTTAATATCAGAATCATTTTGGAGTCAAATAATGGAGGCTGATGTTAAAGACTTGTCATTAGAATTAAAACAATTACAAAATCTAATAGACATTTTAAATGAAAAAAAGAAAAAATTATTAACAATAACTAACTAAATTTTTAAATTATGGCAGAAACAAAGTACATAAACGGAATCCTTATTAAGGAAAGAACATTTGACAACGGAGGTTCTCAAATGAAAATCAGTATAAAGACTGAAGATTTTATCAACGAATTGAAAGAGGTTGATGAGAATGGATGGTGTAATCTTATTTTAAATAAAAGACAAGAACCATCTGATAAGGGTGTTACTCATTATTTAAAAGTTGACACTTGGAAACCTGATCCAAATAAGTCTTCAATGAATAATACAAATGATAACACAAAAGATGATTTACCATTTTAAAAGTGATACACGTCATTTTAATGGTACGGAGGTTAATGCAGGGGTAAAACCCTGCTCCTCCAAATAAATAAAGCAAATTATGTATAAAACAGGACAAAGTAAAAGTATAAGGGGTGTTTTCGCTCCTCACGGATCTAGTAATCACTCAGAATCTGAAAGAGAAAAGTATGATTATTATGCAACAAACCCTAATTGTGTAGAAGATTTATTTGATAGAGAGGATTTCTCAGGAAACATTTGGGAGTGTGCTTGTGGAGAGGGGCATTTATCTAAAAAAATGTTAGATCTTGGAAGTTTTTATGGTATAAATGTTTATAGTTCAGATATAATTGATAGAGGATATGGTGATGTAATAGATTTTTTATCTATAGATGTTCAAGAATGGATGGGTGATATAATAACAAATCCACCTTATAAATATGCAAAAGAGTTTGTAGAAAAATCTTTAAAAATAATACCTGATGGGTTTAAGGTTGCTATGTTTTTAAAATTAACATTTTTAGAGGGGCAAAAAAGAAAATCATTATTTAAAAACAATCCACCAAAAACAGTATATGTTTATAGTAAAAGACAGGAATGTGCTAAGAATGGTGAGTTTACAGGATCAAGTGCGGTAGCATATTGTTGGTATGTTTGGGAAAAAGGATTTAAAGGTGAAACAATTATTAAGTGGATATGAAAAGAAAATTTAAAGGTATATGGATTCCAAACTATGTTTGGCTTTCAAAAGATTTAACATTACAAGAAAAGGTATTTCTAGTGGAGATAGACTCCTTGGATAACAATGGGGGTTGTTATGCAAGTAATGCCTATTTTGGAAAGTTCTTTGGACTTTCTACCACTAGAGTATCTCTTGTAATTAAATCGCTTATAGATAAAGGATATGTTGCCTCTACTATAAAACAAGATGAGGGTAATAAACGATTATTAAAGACCTCTTTAACAAAAGTTAAAAACCCTATACAACAAAAGTTAAAACATAATAATAAAGAGAATAATAAAGATAATAAAAAGAAAGAGGTTTTGTTTGAAGAATTTTGGAAATTATATCAAAAACCAATAGGCAAAAAATTAGCAAAAGAGAAGTTTTTAAGATTATCATTAGATAATTGTAAAAAGTGTATTACAGTTGCCCCTGTATATGTTCAAAGCACTCCTGACAGAAAATTCAGGAAACACGCTGTTACTTGGTTAAATCAGGAGTGTTTTGATGATGAATATGATCTACAAAGTAATGATGGAACTATATCAAGTG
>VTLG01007597.1_pt1 | contig 41415 bp, 57 predicted proteins | sample 4694571 | NCBI WGS metagenome assembly VTLG01 (sample SAMN12604809, study PRJNA352737) | marine metagenome | biome: ENVO:00000447; feature: ENVO:00000209|ENVO:00000569|ENVO:01000036; material: ENVO:00002151; isolation source: viral sequences binned using virsorter ...
CAACAAGAGGTTCCTGAGTCTACGGGAGGCGATAAAGGAGCAGCAGGAGATACAAAAAAAAAGTCAAATAATAAAAAAAAAGAGGGAACAGATAATGAAAGTGTATGAACTATTATCTAAAGTGTTATCCGATAATGAATGGGGTATATTTTTTAAAGGTGAGCCGATTGAAGGATACCCTACTCAGGATGGCATGAAGATGTACAAAGTAAACGAGGTTGCATCAGATAGGCTCTATGATGCTATTAAGAGAGAGATAACGCAAACGGAGAATCAATGCCAAGAAGCAGAGAACAGTTCCGAGGAAGGTCAGACAGAGAGCAAGTTATAGATTGGCTAAAAGCCGATTTAAGATACTATCAAAATAACATTGGCGAAACTACTGAGTTTGGAACATTAATAGACGAAAAGCTTATTAAGGCTGTAAAAGAAAGAATACAGACTTTAGTTAACAAGCTTTAAAAGTAAAATAGGGAGATAAAATGGAAAATGCATTACCATATGATGCGACAGCAGAAGATGCAGTATTAGGTTCTGTGATAGCAAATCCAGGGGAATATGAGACTGTAGCTAAATACTTTAATGATAGCAGTGTGTTCTATCAAAGGAGAGCTAGACTCCTGTGGCATAAAGTAAAACAAATGGTTCGTGATAAGCAGACCATAGATACTTTATCTGTATGTATGTCTGTTACGCAGGATGATATAAACAAAGGACTTACCAAGCATTACATTACTGGATGTACTTCAGAGACGTGCGCAAAAGGCATGACAGAGTTCTATGCTAATAAACTGTACGAAAAGTATTTATTAAGAAAGATTATTGTCAAGGCAGAAGAAATAAAGATGCATGCTGAGGACAATGAAAAAGATATATATAAAGTTATAAGCGAAACACATTCTGTCTTGTCTGAATTGATGGACGTGCGCCCTAGCACAGCAACAGACATTGAAGACATCATAGCAGAGACAGTAGACAGTGTAAAGAACAAAACATCAAAACTAATCAAGACAGGATATCATAAGATTGATGCATTCTCTGGTGGTCTTACAAGGGGAGAGATAACAATTATAGGTGGTAGACCAGGACATGGTAAAACAACTGTCATGATTAATATGCTTGCCAATATACTAGAAAATGATTACAAAGCCATATTCTTTAGCAGAGAACTACCAAACTCTGAACTTGTAAAAAAGATTGTATGTTTAGAATCAGGAAAGCTATCTTATGGGCAGGTCAGAAAGAATATATGGGACAATAACTCCCTAAAACATTTTGAGGATTCTCTTGCTTTTGTAAGAAAGAAGTATGCAAGTGATAGGTTCTTGATGTTTGATAACGTCAGAGACTTTGCTGCATCATCAAGTGAGGTGAAGAAGTTTAAGCCTGACATTATATTTGATGATTACATACAGCTTATTGCATGTGACAGCAGAGAAGACCAAAGAAGATTACAGATTGAGAAGCTTGTCAATGATTATAAGTGGCTAGCAAAAGAAACAGATGCTGTTGTCGTTCTTGCATCGCAGTTAAATAGAATGATAGAAAGAGCAGGTATCAGAGGCAAGGCTTTGATGCCACAACTATCTGACCTAGCAGAAAGCGGGGCAATAGAACAAGTGGCAGAGAACGTATTCTTCTCTTACTATGATTACAAGGTAAGAGGAGAACAAGGTAAAGGTAAAAACATCTTAACTATATCAGCAGGCAAGGTTAGATACGGAGACAGCGGTGATGTTGATTTAGCATATGATGGTAACAAGTGTAAGATACACAATGATATAGGAGAAATGATAGATGTTAAAGCGCCAGAACAACTTAAAATACATAGGAATTGACCCAGGTAAAAGCGGTGGCATCACTGTCATTGATGAACAGGGTAATATAGAAACATATAAATGCCCTGAAAAAGTTTTAGATATGTCTATGACATTTAAGATAATAATAGGAGATACTGCTCCAGATAATGTAAAACTACTAATGGAGAGAGTATGGGCAAGACCAGGTAACGCAGTAAGAGCTGCATTCACATACGGTGTAAACTATGGGCAGTGGCTTGGTATTGCAGCATCATATGAAATAAAAATGTATACAACACTGCCAAACGATTGGATAAAATGGGTAGGCTGTCCCAAAGCATTGCCAGTAGCAGACAGAAAGAGATGGCTTAAGGCAAAAGCAAAGAAGTTGTATCCTAAATTAAAGAAAGTAACACTTAAAACAGCTGATGCAATATTGATTGCACACTACGCAAAAGAGGAGTTTTTTAATGAGTAAACTAAAATGCTGGCATTGTGGCGAAGATATGATATGGGGTAATGATTTTGACTTTAAAGATTATGGCTATAGCGGAAAAGGTATAGTTAGTAGTTTTTCATGTTCAAATTGTAAAGCTACCGCAGAAGTATATTTGCCGCTCGATTGATATACTTACAAGATATAATAAGAATATTTGGAGAATGCTACAGACAAAAGGGAGGTACATGGGTGAAAGTAACAGAAGAATATGCTAAAGGTTTTGACTTAGATTTAAAGTTTGGACAACTAGGTGAAGCCTTTGTCAAAGACATGCAAGATGGTAACAATAAGATAGAGGTAAAGACTGAAAGAGATATATGGAAAACAACAGGTAATATTGCTATTGAATTGAAGTATAAAGGCTATCCATCAGGCATATCAACAACAGAATCAAGCACATGGGTGCATTTATTGAGCTATAAAGGTGTCATACAGGGCGGATTTATATTCCAGGTAGACTTACTTAAGGCTCTGATAAAAAAACGCCATAAAGATGGTAATTTAAAAATGGTGATGGGTGGAGATGATAATATGAGCCAGATGGCATTGCTGCCAATTAGAGAATTATGGGATTAAAATCCCTGTGCCACTTCCCAATTGTGGTCATCATAGAAGTTTTTGATGTTATGTGTTTTTGCATAAACAGGAAGATGTTTCATAAATTCTACTAATCTTTTTTTATACTGTGCTTCAGCTTCAAATAATGTCATGGTAAGCTCTTTAGCATCTTTTGATTGTTGTAACCATTTGATAAATTCTAATGAATTTCTTTTGCCAGTTTTACTGGATTTAAAAAGACTTCCTTTGTTTGGATTTAATTGTCTTAGTTTACTTCTCATCATTGATGCGGCTTCCTTAAATGCAACGTCCATAGGCCTACCATATCTTACCCTGTCGTGCGCAATAGCAAAAAATGTAGAAAAGAATTGTTCAGCAAATGCATCTTTTTCTTTTCCAAATGGTCTATTTTGATAAAAACTATTTTTAAACTCTGAATAATATGGAGAGAGTTTATTCTTCTGCATATCTTGCGGCATTGGTTTACCTTTCTCTTCCATGAAATCTTTGTATAGTTTTGATATTCTGATTCTGTCGCTGTTTAATTTATTTAATTTACGATGATAAACTTTTGCAACATTACTATATCCTGAGAATGTTCCTTTTAAAACATTTTTTCCAAATTGGCTATAGTTAGATTTACCTTCTACTAATTGACCAAGCTCTGTATATATTGTTGCTGCATTATTATATATAGCTGGTTCAAGTGTTTGTTGAAAACCAGTATCAAACGGACTGAAAAGTTCTGATAAAATACCAAATATTTCACCTTTATACATTGTAGTTTTAAATCTTGTCCACCAATCAGAGTTTTCTTTTGGCATATCAGTATTAAGTAAAGCTTTATAAACACCCATCATAGCTTGCCCTGAAATATAAGTTGCTGTAAGACCCATAACAGGCTTCATAAGATTACCATTTCTTATTGCTTCTCTTACGTTATTTTGAGTATTGTCAGTTGCTGCAAAAGCCATACGTTTAAACAAAGTAAATGGTCTAATTCCTTCATATCCAGCAAATTTTGGCATAAATATATCAGCAGATGAGCCTTGCGTATTTACATGAGCATATAAATTCATTTTATTATTTATATTTTCTACGTTTCTTATTGTTCTTAGCTTGTCAGATTGTGACAATGTATTATCTGCTTTTACCTCACCTCTAGTTGCATACTTTCTTCTTAAAGCTATCTCCCCATCATTTAGAAAATAAAATGACTTTAGTCTATCTACAGACTTTTTATATATTTTACTTCCTTTTGGATGTAATTTTATATTGTTTAAAAGTCTATTCTGTTCTGCTATTGAAGCGGCAATCGCAAGCAATCTGTTAAATTTTTCTGTAGGTCTCATAAAACCAGCTTTAAAAGCAGTAGCATCTAAAATTTTATCTACTGTATTTCTACCTTCATACAGTATGTTTCCAATACTAAATGCATTACTATTTAAAGCCCTTCTGTACACCTCTGCATCTCTTGAAAAAACTAAAGCAAATCCTTTGGCTATATCTCTTAATTGATGTGCAAATACTGTCTGTGTAGTACCTGTTAATACATTTTTAAGACCAGCAGTAGGGAAACTTAGCCCTAATTTAGCTGCAATCCTGGCATAACTTTCAAGTCCTCTGTATGTCAAATCAAAAGGTGATGATGATTTATCAACACCGAGTTGTTTTTCAACTACTTCTTTTACCCAATTAATTTCTTTCTCTCTTGTGGCTCCAGGCATTGATTCTTTTATTTTGTCAAATACTTTATTAATACCATTTCCAGGTTTTAATCCTTGAATAACTTCTGGAAACATTTCTACTGTTGCATAAAACTTTGCCATTCCTGAAACATATGGAGTCACTGTTCTATCAAAAGTATTATGATAACTTCTTATATATTGACCCTTTTCGTTTTGCACAAACACTGGTTGTAAATCATATCTTTCTTTTAAATATTTAATTGATATCTTGCTAGGATTAAAAAACAAACTATCATTCAATCTTGTTTCTGCTACAAAGTGTGCAGTTTCTAATTCTTTTGATAGTTGTTCATCTGTGTAGTTTTTTCCATATTTTTTCTTGGCTCTACGCACAGCTATTTGACTTGCTAACTTATTTACAACAGCTTCTCTTTGCGTGCTTCCGTTAAATAAAATATCTCTAGCTTCATTTTTAAGACTTCTTGTAATGTATATGCCATCTTCTACCCATTTTAAATCACTGTTTTTCATTAAAGATTCAAACTGTGCATCATTAGTATTTTGTCTTAATGCTTCCATAAATTTATTTTTACCAAAGTTCTTTACAATATTATCTACGTATAAAATTGCTATCTGACCTTCTTTTGTATTTGGATTTAAATACTTATACGTGCCATCTTTATTCATTTTAGCTAATCCATCACCAAATTTCTTACCACCTTTTTCTTTTATAGTCTTTTTCCATTCAGGCAATACTGCTTTATCTAGGAAGCTTTGAGCATCATCAATCATTTTTATTTGTTTTTTTGATAACTTGTTACCTATCTCTGCTTTTGCTTTTTGATATGCAAATAAAACTTCTCCGTTGTTATCTAAAGCAACAACAAGATTATCTTTTAATTTAGAAAAATTAATTTCTCTTGTAAGAAAATTACCACCAACTACCTTTAATCCTTTATCATTAAAGTTTAATAAACCTGCCTGATTAGATTCTTGTATTGATTCATGCGTTAATAATTTTTCTTGTATTGTTTTATACCCAACTGTACCTACTGCTTTGTGCGTTGTTCCTAAGCCCATCGCAAGCTCTTCTTTGCCTTTTTGACCTGTCCTAAAAGCGCTTGATATTAAATTATTAATTTCAGTTTGTGTTACCCAGCTTAATCCATCGTTCTTTACATTGGCTTGATTTGTAATATACTCTTTTAATGTTTTTAATTCACTCACAGATAAATCAAACAAGTTACCATCTTTTGATTTAAACCCAGTTTTAACTAAACTTTTTAATTCTTTTTCTGTTATATCTTTTGGCAACCTTCTTTTTTCAATTTGACTTATAAGAGTCAATTTTTTAAATCCTTCTTTTTGATTTAAGAACTGCGTTAATCTTCCATCTGCAATTTCATCAAACCTTTGAGCAAATGCTATTAAATCATTTCTTGCCTGCATATTAGCTTCATTGATTTTGCTTTTAGGTAATTTATATTTAGGAGTGCTAATGTTGGCTGTCTCTATAGTATAATTAATAAGGTCATTAGCATTTACTCCATATTCTTTTGCTAAAACTCTTATGTTTCTGTTTATACTTTTAATCATGCTGCCGCTATTCTTAAATGATTGTTCTGTAATTTTAAATTTAGCTTTTCCTCCTGTAAACTGTACGCCTGTTGTATCCAATTTTTGTGTCAATCTTCTTGCCATAACATTTGCATAGTCATTAAAATTTCCTACACCTACTATTGTTTTAATTCTAGATACAACCTGTTGTATAGCTTGTTTTATTTTAGCAAATACGTTAGGAGCAAATGCTATTGCTTGAGCTTTATCACCAGTAACATCTGCTGTAAACTCCTCCATGTCTCTGTTTTTATTTTGTTTCTTGCTTTTCCATTGTTTATACTCAGGTGTATTTTTTGCTAATCTCTCTAATGAGTTTAGAGACTTTAATAACTTTGTATCATTTACATCTCTGGCATATGCTTTTATTTTATGAAACTTTTCATGAAAGAAGTCTGTTGGTTGAAATAAATCTTTTGAAAGGAGTATTGCGCTTTCGGCTGCATCAATAAACATACCAAGAACACCCTTGCCAAGTTTTACTTGTTGTAGTTGTTTATCAGATAGATTATCTAATATCCTCATGTTATTTAAAAATTCTTCTCTTTTAGGGTCAAAGCCTTGTTTAAATGGACCTCTACTTGCACCTTCTTTAAATTTTACATTCTCTATTGGTGTATTTATTTTTTTGTGATATTCTTTTTGTAACCTAATAAGTGAATCAACATTTTTTATATCATATGTTCTACTAATCCTTGTTCTGTCATGACCAAATAGATAATTTTCAGTAGCTTGTTCTTCTGGATTTAATTTAGCACCTATAGACTTTCCTCTTCTTCTTAAATCATAAAAAGCAGAACTTGGATTGTCTGTCATTTTACCTTTTTGTATTAATTTACCAACAAGTGTTGCTTTATTAATTAGACTTCCTCCGCCATTTATGTAATTCATCATATCTATTGCCAATGGCTTATCTATAAAAACAAATCTATTAAATGTTCCGTATTTAACAAAATTAGAATCCATAGCTAAATAGTATTCACCTGTACTTTCTTCTAATTTTAAATATTTCTCTAAAACTTTAGGTCCTTTTTCTTTAATAATTTCTGCTAATTTATTTATCTCTTGATTACGTATAAAATATTTTGCTCCAAGTTTTGCTGCTATCTCAAGACCTTTGTCATTAGATTTTGACGCTTCTTCAATAACAAATTTTCTAACTCCTTTTTTTGCTGGATTTTTACCTGCTCCGCTTGCTACCCAATCATTATATTCTGTAACTACACCCCTTGAAAATCTTTTCAATGTATCAGCTAATGTTACATCTAAAAATTTATTGGTAGCCGCCCAATTAAAAAACAAACTCAATTCATTTGGCGCTTTATTGCTTGTTGTATTACCATCTTTTTTTCCAGGAATTAACTCATTAAAATATTTATTTAAATCTGACATTTTTATATCTGTCAAATCTTTATTTGAAAATTTATCTAAAAATCTAGCAATTTCAATTAAAGCATTTTTTGGATTTTTTATTACACCTGAAGTTATATCTGCTTTAGCACGACCAATATCTCCAGACAATCTGTCTTTCGCATAACCAACTAAGGCACTTGCCTCGTAATCGGTATCTCTGTTTAAAATTTTTCTAATTAATTTACCAGTAGGTTTATCACTTTCTTTAATTTCTGCAAGAACAATTTCTTCTTTTGTCAAATCTTTATTTTCTTTTTTTATTCTTTCTTTAAATTTTTCGAATGATTCGTTTTTCTTTTTTTTCAATTGTGATATTGAATCTTTTTCTGCAATTTTAGTATTAAGAACTGATTTTGACATTGGTATTTTTTCAGATATTGATTGCAGTTCAAATTCTTTTTTCTGTCTTTCTTTTTCACTTGCAATTAAAAAATCAATCCCTTCATTAACTGTTTTAACAGGTGCATCTTTTGCTCCAACAGGTTTGTCTTTTGAAGAAACTACAAATTCTATTCCAGGACTTTCAAATTCTGGTATACCTGGTATTGCTTCTTCTTCTAATTTTAATTCTTTTGTTTCTTCAGTAACCTTTTTGTCTTTTTGTTTTGCAGGCACTCTTTCTTTTAATAGTTCTTGCTGGTAATCCTGTCTTAATTTATCACCAAGGTTATAAGCTTCATTTCGCCCTTCTGTTCTAATCCCTGTTTCTATTGTATTTCCTTTAGGTGTTGTTAGTACAGGTTCATAGACTATCTCACCTTCTTTATTTTTGACTTCTTTTACAGATACATCAAAACTAGCTGCAAACTTCTGTCTCATTTTCTTGCCTATTTTTGGGTCATTTAAAGCACCAAGATTTACCATTTCGTTTACATCTTCTAATGATTTTATCTTTCTATCTAATTCTTTTTCTATACCAGCTCTTTTTTCTTTAGTTGATAATTCTTCAGGCTTAAAAAATTTATCAACACTGGCACGCATTTCTTTATATATTGCGTATAAAGTATTGTTAATGTATCCAAAATCTTTTAATAATTCTGCTCTAGCTTTTACTCTTTCTTTTCTACTATTAAGCTTAGGTATATTATCAATGTTTTTTAATTTTTTTTCATAGGTTGAAAGATTTTTTTCAAACTCAGGTATAGATGTAAATACACCACGTGCTTCTGCTTCAATCTTTGCTTTTTCTTTTATTAATGCTTCTGGTGCAGCAATACCTGAATTGGCTAATTGACGTTCGATGTTTTCTAATTTTTCATACCTTGTAGATAACTCACCTTTTTCTCCTACTTTTAATAAATCAAACTGTTTACTGTCTGGTCCTTTTTTTACTTTAAATCCAGCTTTTTCATATATATCACCGTAAAACTGTCTTTTAGCTTCTTTGTATCTAGTGACATCATTTTGTCCTAATCTTAAAGGTTTTAAAGATGCTCTTAATCCGCCAACAACAGCAGTATTCATGAATATACTTGATAGCCAATCATCTAGATTTACTTGTTCTCCCATTAAAGCACGTTCTGCAAGCTGTCCTGTTCCAAACAATGCACCCTCAGCAACAACTTGTCCTGCTGGATTCATAGTTAGTCTTGTAATTTTGTTTGCAAATGTAGCATCAGATGCCATTTTAGCCTTAGCAAATTTAGGAGCCATTAAACCTTTAGTAACAAATCCTGCTGCTGAACCTAATGCAAGACTGCTTGCCCCATGTTTAGTAGCATTTACTACTGTTTGCAAATAATCTCTTTCAGTCCTTAATCCATCTTTAATTTCTATCGACTGCTGTGCTGCATCTTGTAATGCGCCTCCAGCTGCGCCATACGTTGCTAAACTAATACCTGATTCAATACCAGCACCAGTTGCTAAAAATCTATGAAATCCTCCAGCAATTGCCTTTCTTGTAGCTCTATTTGCACCAGCATTTTGTAGCATTTGAGAAAACCCTTTTGTAGCTAGATTTTTTAACGGTCCAGAAGCTGCTTTTTTTGCAACAGCTCCACCTATACCACTACTTCCAAGGAATGTTAAAATATCAATAGGAGATACCAATCCAGCAAAAAATTGACCTGCTTCATTGTACCATGCCTGCGGAACTGCTTCGGATTCATATTTTGTTTCTCCGTGCATAATCTGATATATTGTACCAGCAATAGAATTATTATATGCATTTGCCCACCAGTTGCCATCTTCTGCAAAAGCATCAGATAAGTTTGCTGTAAGTATCTTTTCAAAGAAACCTGGATTGTTATTTTTTTCTATTTCTTCTTCTGGTGGTACGATTTGTGATGCAGGCATCTGAAATGGATTCTGTGGATATTGATATTCATTTCCATTTTTATCTTTTGTGTAGATTCTTTTTACTTTTTCGTATATATCATAATCGCTTTCACCAATGGTATTATAGCGACTTTTATACCAATTTACTGCCTTTTGTGGATTTATCATATTTTAATTTTGCGAAAGCCTTCTTGGTAAAACCTGAAGTCCATATTTAATTATAAGAGCCATATTTCTAAATTCTGCTTGATTTTGATTTATAAAATCTTCTAAACTTAAATTTGAGTTTTTATACTTTGCTTTAAAAGAATTTAACTGCCTTGATTCATTGTAAGACAATGTTGACCTTTTAATTTTTTTGCCAGCAAGTTTTTTTTCTGTTCCTTTTTTAACAGCCTGCATTATAGTTAAATCATCATCAAGGTATTGCTTTAAAGATTTGCCTGAATCTTGTTTGTCAAGATTACTGTAGCCTTCTAAAATTTCTGTAAGAATTAGAACACTATCTTTATCATTAACAGGGTCACCAAATGCAAAACCAACTCTTGTTGTTAATTCTGGTCTTCTATCAAATTCATCAATTTTACTTTGAAAGAATCTCCTATTATTATCTTTTTGTTCTTTTGTAAAATTCTTATATCTTTCTGGATATTTTTTAGCAAACGCCTTTTCGAAAAAATCAACAGTTGGTGGATTTTGTAAAAAATCTATATACGTAGGCATAGGAATATCTAGGAAATTATATACATCTTGCACATATTTTGAAGGAGGTGGCCCTGTCATTCTTTCTTTATTAAATATTCCACGTTCATTTGCAAATTCTGCATAAGGAGTATTTTCCATAAATTTTATAAAAGAATCATATGAAAGTTCTCCTGCTGTTATTTTATTAAAAGTATTTGCAAAGCCTTCTTCTTCAATATTGTCAAAAAATAAATTATCTGTTGTTAATCTAGATGGAGATTCACCCTTAATAATATTTTTAATTTCTTCTGTGTCAGTTGTTCCATATCTTTTTTGTAAATTTAAATCTGTAGTTTTTTTATCTTCTTCATCTAAGCTTGTTAGCGCTTCTTCAGTGATAGGGTCTACTGTAAATACACCTCCATCACCTTCATTTGCTGCGCCATCAAATCCTGGGTCAAATGTTTCTTCTGCTGCATAAAAATAACCAACAGCATCTTTATAATTGTTTCTGTATGTATTATTTTTTTGTTGTTCAAGTTCTATAAGTTGTTCTATTTGTTCTTGTGCTGTAATTCTACCTTCTGCTACTTGGCCTCCAGCTATTTCTGCAGTAGCTTGTTCAATTCCTATGTTCATTAAACTTTCTACTAAATCATCTCCAGACATTAAATCAAATTTTTGTGATTGTAAACTTTTAATTATTGAATCTGATTCTTTAATAAGTCCTGTAAACATTGCCTTTTTTTCATTCCTTAAAGTTTTAATATCTTGCTTTGTAAAGTTAGCAGTAACTATATTTTCTGCTTCTTCTGCTGTTATTACTTCATCTTCAATCATAGATGTTAATGCTTTATCTAATGTATTTTGATAATCACTTATCTTTGATACAATCTGGTCTTCATCAAATGTGCCATCACCTATTTTTGGCAATCTAAATAAAGCTGCTCCAGTTCCTATTTTGTTTTTTAAAGTTGCTATTTTAATAAACTCTTCACTTACCATTTCTAAATTAGAATCATAATTTAAGCCTGATTCATTTAACGATTTTCTTGTATCATCAAGATTTGTCCAATCTGAAGATTTTGATTTGTATTTATCGCTTTTAAAAAAATCATCTGCTTGTTCTACTGCAGTTTCAAAGTCATCAAAAGCAGCTCTTTTGTTATCGTATGCGTTTCTTACAGCTTGTTGATTTAGACTTGTAGCGCTATACTCATTACTATCTGTTTTAATATTTTCTAATGCTCTTAATGCACTATCTAGCTGCTCTTTGGTTTGAGCAGAATTTAATATATTTTCTACGCCTTGTTGTTGTAATGATATGGATTGTATACGTCTTTCATTGCCTCTTGAAAAACTGTCTAATAATTGCGCTAAATCTGCAATTGTTGTTCTTTCTATCGCCATTTAAAATCCTTTATACTTATTGATATCCTTTAATCTGTAACGCTTGTGAACGATACTGATTAATTAAATCCTGTATTGCTTTTAAAGACTGACTTCTTTGTTGTCCTGTTCTAGTTAATACATCAGTCATGCCCTTGCCATAAACATCTTTTATATTGCCAGCAAATTGTTGTTGCTGACCGCTACCTGCAAAACCACCTGCAGCTTGCCTGCCTTGTTGTCCCTGTCCTGCCTGAAGCATCTTATCAACAAGTGTTTGTCCTGTGGCTTGTATTTGAGGACTATATGTTGATGTTAAACTTCCTTTAATTAAATCATCTGATATCGGTTGAAATAAAGATGCTGGTAATTGCGCACCTGACAAACCAAATTGACCTTGTAATGCTGTTGCTATTTGCTGTGGGCTTATTTGTGATAATTGCGAAAACCCTCCCGCATCAATACCTATATCTGATAATTGTGCCATTATATCATCAATCATTGCCATTATCTTTTACCTCTTTCTATTATAGACTCGTCTATTATATTCTTTTAACATTTTAGCATCACGTTTGCTTCTTTGTTTTGCCTTCTCTATTTTACCTTTTCTTGTATCTTCATATCGTGGGAGCCTGCTCATATATTTACGTTTTAAATCATAAACTATCTGACTTGCAGTTTTTTCTCCTTGAACCTTACCGCCTTGTTCAAAAAAACCTGTAGTAGCAGCTCCTTTTAGTAGGTTCTCTAAAAATCCTAATCCTTCTTGGTCAAAACCTCCAAAATCCTTACCTATATTTTGAAACAAACTTTTTAATAATCCTTCTTTTGTACTTTTGTCACCTGCAACTATATCAGAAACATTTATATCGCCAGATTTTACAAGTTCCATTAATTTTCCTGAATCTAATGTATTTCTTAATGATAGTGGGCTTTGTCCAGAAAATAAATCTTTAAAAAAAGAATCTGATATTCCTATATTCCCACCTAATCTTCCAAGACTTGCTCCTTTCAATCCTCCTCCAAGTCCTGCTAATAAATAATCACTTGTTCCAATATCATCAATATTTCTTTGCATTTCATCTAACTGGCTTGTAAAGCCTGATTCTGCTTGTCTTGCTTGACTTCCTAAAAAAGTACCACCATACTCTTCTACGTTCCCCACACCCAAATCTCTTAATTGTCTTAATTTATTTCTTTCAAACTTTTTATCCTGTCTTAAATTAACTGCGCCTTCAAGCGCTCCTACAATCTCACCTAAACCAGGAATTAATTTTAAAGCAGTCAATAAACCTTTTCCTTTTTTCTTTCTTTGCTTAGCTTGTATTCTCTCTGCTTCTTTTTGTTTTGCAATTGATTCTTTTTCAAAATCACTTATCATTTCTGATTTTTGTTGACCTATTGCTTCCTGCCCTCTTCTTCTTGACTGGTCAGCTGCACTTAGTGAATCAATAATAGATTGTTGTATTCCAGCTATTTGATATGGATTATATCCGTTTGCCATAAATTACTCCTTTTGGTCTCCTATTCGTCTGTTAAATATATTACTTATTATCATTAATTACAAATTGCTTTAAGTTGTTATATCATGCCTAAACACCATAGTAATATTTGTATCGCTTGCATTTGATGGTGTAGTTAGTTGAAAAGCATATATTCTTCCCTTTGTCATAGGAGCAAAATCACTTCCTATTCCTGGGCTTGTCATATCTAATTCTAAAAATGTGTCATCTGCAATATCTATCGTATGGTCTTTTCTATATATTTGTGTGCCAGGAACTTCTGTTCCATCTGATGATTCTATGACTCTTAAAGTCAATGAACCATTTTGTGCTACTTCAGACCTAAAACAAAACTTTTCCAATCTACAATTATAAGGTGCTATATATCCTATAAATTCATTTGAAGCAGTTGTGGAAGTTCTTTCAATAACATATCCTGTCATAGGTAAAAAACTTGTTGTTTGTCCTGCAAAAAAACCCATTACTTTAGTTTCATAATGATATTTACCTACGCCAATTATATCTGTCCCTGCATCATCTGTAAATGCTAAACAATTAGGTGTATCATTCTTAACCCAAATTTGACCAAATGATGCTTCATCACTACCTGCTGTACCTCTTTCTTTTATTAAAAATTTATTTTGCCCAAATTCTATCTTATCATCTGTAATTGTTATTTGGTCTGTTCCATCTACTCCTATAGCTAAATGTGTACTACTTGATGCATTGATATAAACATTTTCTCCATTATCTAAATATAAAAATCTTGAATTTTCTCCATGTATTTTTACATTTGCATTAAATGTTTTTACACCTGTAATTGTTTGAGTACCTGCTAAAGTTACATCGCCTGCATTTGCAGTAGCTCCGTCTGCAACATTAAGTAATGATAACACTTCTGCTTTGGTTATACCTGATTTAAACGCTGGTGTACCACTATTGTCATATATTGCTGCATTACCACTATCTCCACTTACATTTACTTCTGCACCATCAGCTACATTTAAAAACGACAATACGTTTGCTTTTGTCATTTCAGTAACAACACCATCTGAACCTGCATTATTACCAAGCATTCTCGCATCAGTAACATTTTGCAATTTAGAATATGTGATACCATCATCTTTTACTCTTAATGAATCAGAGTTTATTTCTATTGTAGAGTCATCAACGCTAACAGCAAAACTTCTATTTGCAGATATGTCTCCACCTCCTGTAAGACCATCTCCTGCACTTAATGTTACAGATGTATGGTCTACATGTTCATTTGCGACAAAATTATTTAACGAATCATGGTCTATTTCTGCGGGAACAGCAACAGCAGTTATAGTTGTACCGCTGTTTGTTACATCTACACCACTTGAACCTAATATAGAAAAGTCTGCAGAACCTCCTGTATCTTCAGCTTTACTGCCTGCTCCTGTATCTGTTGTAATACTTACACCTGTAATGTCACCATCACCTGTTCCTGCGCCAATATATGAACGTAGATTAGCGCCTGTTACAAACTTAACAACACCAGAATCAGACATTAAGAACTTATCTGTATCGCTACCTATTTCTTCTATATTATTAATTAACAAAGTTCCTGATGTATGAGTAGATGTTGATGTTATTCTTAAATTGCCAGATGAATCTGTCCCTAATGTTGAGTTCAATGAAGAATTATAAGATAATTTTAATGTATGGATATTTGCGCTAGTTTGCCAATTGTCATCAAAATCTGTATTACGTTTTATTTCTAATACTGAGCCATCATACAATAATGTAGGTTCTGTATCTACACTATTATGCATTTGACCAATTGTAAGCAATTGATTTTCTGCTGTGCTGCTTATGCTATCATGTGTGTGATTTGTAGAATAATACCAAGTTCCACCATTAGCTTCACATGTTTCTTGGTCTGTATAGCGTTCTAACGAGCAATATGCCTGTTTATAGCTTATATTATTTATAGGTAATGGTAAATCATCAACAAGCTGTTTTCCTGTCTTAGATTTAATGTTTCCTAAATCACTAACAATATAGCTATCAATACTGCTTTGTGCATTTTCTATATTTTTAATTGTTAATTTATCTGCATTTAATTCTTTTAATGTAGCTTTCCCAATACGTGCAAGTTCTTGCATTTGATTTGCAACATACCACATGCCTCCAGCTTTTGTGCAAATAAACACACCACGTCCAGATATTCTTGATATTACAATATCACCATTATTGCCAAAAGAATTAGTTGGAAAGGTGTCAAGAACACGAGTCCTTGATGCCTTTAAATGTTGAAAATTAGCCATTATTTAACTCTTTTTGTTTTATATACAATTGATATATCGTTTATTTCAAAACCTGGGTCTGGCGTTCCCCCTACAAAAGATAATTGAAATGAGTTTACGTTATTGTAACTTGATGATGATGTAAATCTTAATTCAGCAGTTTTCCATCCACCACCTGTATCTAATAAACCGTTTGATGCATGATAACATGCTGTTGAAGTTCCAAAAAATTTGCTTTTTGATGCACTAAATGGTGTACTAGTTGTTATACTGCCGCCATTAATGCTAGTATTAACTACTATATTAGAATTATTACCGCTTGTAGTCCTATATGTTATATACACTTTATATATTTTTTTTCTTGCTGATAAATTTCCAAACGTAAAATCTTTTGTTGTAAATGTAAATACTTTTGTGCCTGTTGCTGTTGTTATTTGTAAATTATTTTCTTGTGCATATGGTTCATAATTATATTTTTTAATTCCGTCAAAAACAGGGTTATCTGTTACATGAATAGCATTTCTATAAACTAATAAATCTCCTTCTTTATCTGTAATAATATTTGATATTTGGCCTGTTGTACTTAATGACATATCATTAAAAGATTTAAGAGCAAACATCCAAGATTGTGTAGGAAAATGATAAGTTGCAGAATCAGGAGTAGCTAAACTTGATTGAGTATCTGATGTAAATTTTATTAATATTATATCATCTTTTTGAGAATATCCTATAACTGGAACATTATCCTCAACTCTCCAATAATTACCAACATATCCAGTTGTTTGATATGGAGATATTTTATTTTCAATTAAATTTGTAAGCTGACTACCATCATATAAATAGCAACCCGATTTATTAACCCAAACTATTCCATAAGGTGTTTCAGTTACACAGCATTGTTGTTTCACTCCAACATTTTCAAATGTATCTTCTAAAAATTCAAAATCACCTGATATATTAATTATAAATACTTTACGTTGTTTGTATTGCAATAACTTGTCTTTATAATATGCTAATGCTGTAATTTCATCACCATCATTTATTGCTACATCTATAAAGCTTGATTTTGGTAATATGTTGTATTTTCCTATTGGAGATTTAAGCATTCTATCAGCCATTATTTTATCATCTTGCATTATATTTCCTACATATAATCTATTATTAGCTACAACAGAACATTTATATCTTGCAGTTAATAAATTATTACTTACAGCATCATCTTGAGATACCATGGTCTCTGACTCATAGCTATTGACTTCATTAAAGTTTGTTAAAGCTGACCTATCTAAGAAAAATTCACTTTCATTATTTGTAGACATAGCAACATCTGCTGTTATTGAAGACGTTGTTGAATGTAATGTTTTAGTTTTATGGTCAATAAAAAATTGTACATACCAAATATCTGATTCAGTATCTTTCATATAAAACTTAGTTTTATTAATAAATGGATTATTTAAATATGAATCAAGCATCTTTATTCTTATATGAGGCGAATGTCCTATTTCAACATATGATACATTTGGATTATTAGTATCTTCTCCAATGCCTGTTATTTCGCTTGAAAATGCCGATTCTTCATCAAATCTATTAACAGTAGTTGTTGCCATTTTAAAAATTTTATTTGCCCATCCTAATCCTTCTAATTGCGTAGCACCAAAAGAAAAATTAACAGCAATAGATGTTCCATCTAATGTCAAGTTTGATATAGTTTGATTTTCATTATAAAACTTCAAATCTAGTTTATTAATTATAAATCTTGAAAATAAAGTTGGGTTTTTACTTAATTTTGGTGCAAAATCACCTTCTTGATATGAATTATGGTCATCATAACTAACTGATTCATTGGAATGAAGAAGGCCTCCAAATATAAAAAAGAATGGTTGATGTCCGTCGCTTGTGCCTGTTACGCCTGCATGTGATATAACTTCTCTTAATTTAATTAATATATGGTCTGTTTTAGGATTAATAGAATCTCCTTGAAGATTAGAAAATATTATTTTGTCTTGCATATTCATTGAAACTTGTATTTGCTCTCGTGGATGTATATAATGCCACCCATCCTGGGTCCATAGCCTGCTTCTATTTAAACTTGCAGATTTAAGTTTTCCTTTTGAATCATATCTGTCTAAATTGCCATCAAAGCAAACATCCCATATACTTTTGCTAGAATTTGAATATTGACTAGGGTCTTGACATACATCACCAATAATTTTATTTATTGATGTTTTATTTAATGCAAAATTTAATTCTTCACCTTCTATCATTTTATTTAAAATTGTATTTTGAGAACTATCTATCGCACTATCATTTGGAACACCTGCATCAAAATTAAAAATAGGAGGAGCTGCAGCATTATTTTTATCTATGCTAGAATTTTGAAAACCTATAGTTTCATATGTAAAATCTAAATCAATTTCTTTTAAATTACCAATAGGATTACCAACTTCATCAGTTAAATTTTGAAAAGCTTGTGGCTCAATTATTAAAGACAATGGATTTCTGCATGGCTCATTATCATTAACTGAAAGTGAAATCTGAGGAGATGCACCTATACCTAAAGCATCAACAGGATGTATATCGTCTTCTGTATTAATTCCTAAATTTGTCAGTACAATTCTATCTAAATCAGAAACAAAAGTTGATTCATTTTCTCCTGGCCCTACTTGCCTATCACTTGAATTGTATATGCTATTTAATTCATTAACATCTAGATTTTGTAGTACATTATCTATATACCATTGAGAATTTTGATTAAATAATTGTTGATAATAAGTTGTAATTTCATTAGTTGTATCAATTTGTGTGTATAAATTATTATTTTTTCCATTTTCGATTACTACTTCTTTGGCTGTAAAAGTTCTTATTGGCATACCAACTGCATTTAAAACATTTTTAGAGTTTATAGAATCAAATGTTATTGGGCCAAAACTATCTAATGGCCAATTTGTTTGTTTTATTGATTCATTTTGCCTAAATGTTTTTCCCGTAAAAATGTCATTAAAATATTTACATGCATCAAAAACAACAGATGAATCTGGGTCTTCATTTATTTGAAATACGCTAACAGATGGAGCGCTAACTAATGCTTCATCTGTTTTTACCCATCCTTCTGTAGAATTTAAAGTATTATGTGAAGAATTAGAATAATATATTAATTTGTTAGAATTATTATTATTAAAATTACCATCAGATATTTTTAACATTCCATTTATATAATTATAAACAGGAAACGCATTTGTGTTACTCCATTTTATATAATCTAAAGTCCATAAATTTGTAGCAGTATTATGCAAATGTATAGATGAGTTGTTGTTTTTATTATCTACAAGCATAGTAATAACATCTTTATTTACCTGTCGATTAGATGTAATTTTAAAATCTTTTATTTTTATTTCTTGTGAATCTGTATTGTAACCTGAAACATGACCATATTTTCCTGCATATATTCTAAATACCCAATCTGTAACATTTGTATAATTAGAAGGAATTGTAAAATTAAATTTATGCGTAGTTTCAGATGTATGAATATATGGTGTATATGCATTTACACCCGCATTATGTTCTGTGTTTAAAACTTCTTTAATCGAAATATTGCTAGTATCAAAGTGATTTTTGTATACCGTAACTCCATGTAAAAAAAATTTAAATAAATCTGGAAGTACAGCAACAACAGGCATAAATTGTATTTTTATTGGCATAGTATCTGTTTTAGTCCTTGACCTGCCTGTAGTAAAAAATAAACCTCCAGCTGGTTGATTTAATCCAACATTTGCAAATTCAGAACCTGATTCAAATCCTGAATCAATACCTTCGTCTAAATTAGCAGTATTATATAAATTTTTACTTAATAATATTTTATCATTTCTTGTTGGGTCAATAACTCTTACTTCAACGTGTGCCATAAAACTTAAAAAAGCATATACAAAATTTAAATTATAACAGGTATGTTCATGCAGTGTAATAGTTTGACTTAATCCACCTTTATGTGGAAAACCTGATTCTTCATTCATTGTTATATCGCTTGTTGTTATAATTGCACCTGATGATGCTAAATCATAGCTTGCATCTCCACTTGCTTGTGCAACTGATATACCATGATTAGAAAAATCTGAAGTTGCCATTTCTTGATTTCTTACAATATCCCAAATTTGAACATATAAAGTAGTGTCATTTGCAATATCTACATCTATACCTTTTCCAAAAACTATTTCAGTTGTACTATTAACTGCTGTGCATATACCTATAAAAGTACCATCAGATTTATATAAAGATTGTTCTAATAATAAAGACTCTGTTGCTGCAGTTGTATCTACTGTTAATGTTACAGTAGAATCTGTTGCCGATACAGTGCTTTCATTTGATACTACACCAGTTGTTGAAAGTGTATTATAGTTAGTTCTAAAATCACCATTTTCAATATAATTTGATTCTGCATTATATTTATAACCAGACTCTGTTCCATTTTTACCTATACCAGATAACCACTTATATGACAATGTATCTGAAGCAATTAATGATAAACCTGTAATATTAATACTTGCAACTGTTATTGTTGCAGTATTGCTTGTACTACCAGGGTCTGTAAATGTTAATGTGTCGTTTGCAACAAAATTAATACCTCTAAATTCTGTAAGAAAAAATGTAGGATTTCCGCTTGCATCTGTATGTATATCAAAAAAAGACTGTGTTCCTTTTTTACTTGTACTATCTGGTTGAATTGTAAAATATTTTTTACTTGCTTCCCATGCACCAGAAGGCGTTGGTGTTGTATCACTTAATGCTTTTATACTGCCTTGTGTATCTGCAACAGTAGTAGAATACAATTCAACAAATGCGGGTTTGTCTCCAAAATTATTTGTAGCATTACCATCTTTTTTACCATCAGATACTGGTAATGATAATGCTTCTTTAGAATCAGTTCTAAACTCTACAGAATATTCTATTCCAGAAAATAAAGATAAATCACCTTTATATTCTATATATCCTAAATTTTTTGATTCTGTTGATGCAACAGTTCCTGATTTGGTTGTAATGCAGTATTCTTCTCCGTCTCCATATACATCTGACAACCAATCTTTATTATTTGAGCCATCTCCGCTTAATGCACTGCTCGGAGTCCATCTATATATAATATATTTTGATGGATTTGAATCATCTTTATCATGAAGTGCTGTAGAAAAATCTGCAGATACTGTTAAAGTCCTAGAGCTGCCAACGTATGCGCTTACTTTGCGTGACTGCCCTACACCCTCACCTTCATATATATAAATAATCATATCAACATAAACACTATCTGTTGATGCTGCGACAGCACTATCTTCTAAAATTATAACAGATGCACTAGTAACAGTATTTATTGTGCCTTGTGCAATACCTGATTTAAAATTAGTATCTAGTTCTGTAAACGAATAATCAGAAGTAAATTGAAATAATCCAACACCAGCTTGAAAATTTGTAGGAAACTGTTGAAAGTATTCAGTGCTAATATGATTTTTACACATACCAGAAACTTTTATTATACCAGCTTTACTTACAACAGCATTCCAGTTTTGCACAAATTGATTATCTGAAATATCTCTTGCATCTGAATATGCATTTAATCCACCTGCAAAATTATTTATTTCAAGAACTTGTTTAGGCATTTACATCTAAAGCTTTGCTTACCTCAGCCCAAATTTTGTCATCAAGTTTATTAGAACTTTTTTGTACAAGCCAATCACCAACTTTTAAAACTATAGCAATTAATACTTTCTCACTTAATAATTTTGTTGCAACTGTTCCTAATATCTTTCCCATTATTTTTCTCCTGTTTTATTTTTACAACATTTACAAATTAATTCTCTTTCTGGATGTGCCATTTCTTTCAATATAGCTAATTCTTTTTCTGCTTCTTCAATGTACTTGCCATATTTGTTTAAATCTTTTTTCATTGCTTTTACTTGTTTATCAAGCTCATTTGGCTCTTCTACATACTTTTGTATCTTATCTAATTTAAACTTCTTTAAAAGCTGTTTTATGACTAAATCTAATACTTTCTTTACTATGACACCTTGAAGCATTTTACCTTTCTATGCAACATCATCTATTATTGCACATATTATACACTGAACATTACCACCACCAGCAGTTTGGTCAGGGTCTGCAGATATTGCATGCAAATCTCCAACTGTTGTATTTGGCATTTTTGCAAACCAAGATTGACCTGAACTTATTTCTAATGCATTTGTGCTGCTATGCGCTGCAGTAGAACCATCTTGAACAAGCATAACACTTTCATCTGTGCTTGTACTGCCATCAGTTGTTCCTGTATTTTTTATAAATAAAAACTTTACTTTATCTGATGTTGATACATCTGCGTTTGCTGTGCCTGTAGCAACACCTGCACTATTAGCTAAAAACTTTCCTGTGATTAAATCTACACCCCCTGTATTATGTGGCACATTAACAATACCATAGAACCATTTATCATTTGCATCTGCAGGAGTATATGTGAAAGACAAATCTTTAAGCGTTGCTTGTATTTCATCAGGCAGTAGAACTGCTTTAATTGTCATTGTTGCATCATCAGCCATTTATATCTCCTTATTACTTTTCAAATCCAAGCCAAGACAAAATAATACTTATAACAAATACCACTGTTGTTCCTATACCTTTCATCCATGATATTTGTTTTTCGTTTTCTCTTACTCTACCATTTAACCTAATTAAATGTTTATTGTTCTCATTAACCTTTTCTTTTATATGACCAATATCAGAACACATCTTAGTTAAATGTAATGTTATATTATTTCTATATTCTTCGGTACTATTTTTGTCCATTTTTATATAACTTTGTTATAATATCTACTAATGATTTATAACTTCTTTCTAATCCTTTTTGTCCTAACTGGATAAGCTTTTGCTGGTCTATTAATTTTATTAGTATAGCTTCAAGCCTATCATGTTTATTTTTCATATCAGAACTTAAATCGTCCTGTATGTATTTATTTTGTTTCCAAATGAAGAATCCAAAACTTATTGCAACTGCGATGGGGACTCCAAATGTTTCTAATATATTTAAAACATCCATTAAACACTGGCTATAACTAACTCTAATTGCACTGCGTTTGAACCAGAATCTACTATAATACTTTCAAGCGGATGTAATGTTAAATCAGGTGTAGCTGCATCATCGTCTACTGACATTGAATCATCAACATTTCCCATAACATAACTTTGTCCTGCTGCTAATAATAAACTTGAAGATTCATCAGCTCCACTGTCATCTTCTCCTGCATCTAGCTGAAAGTTTAAATTAACTGAATTACTGCCATCTAAATTAGTTATCCTTACATATCTAATATTTTCTACATCAAGAGTCGCATCTGCATCATGCTGGTCCGAATGAAATGAAGCAATAGTAGTATCATTGCTTGCTGCAACAGTTATAATTCTTTTAAGTATATTATTAATACCTGTAATAGAAAATACATTTGTGCCGCCAAATTGTTGACCATTTAATGTAATGTCTTCTGTATGTGTAACTGTTAAGTTTGCCACTTATTCTCCTTACTTGCCTTCTATTAACTCACCCCACAATGAGGTTCGTCCTTTTATTATTTGTATTATATGGACTGTGAATAACCCACCTTTATAAAAATCCACAATCGCAAATCCATGCGCCCAGTTGATTGGCCTGTTGCCAAGCCAAGAATTTTTTTCACTGCTCATATCTTTTAAACATCCGATGCTCCAAGCTGACTTGGGTCCATCCATATGAGTTGCGCTCATTTGTTGTAAATCATGCCAATGTCCATACATTATATTGCAACCAAGTTTTCTTATATGATTTGCTGTATGGTACTGACCACCGTATTGATGTCCATGATAAAAGTATAACTTACCTATCTTTAGTTTCTTTCCAAATGCATAATACTTATATCCTCGTTCTTTTAACTTGACTGCTTTTGCAAACTTGTATTGTGGTATATAAGGATACTTTTCAACTGCCATATTACACCAGTCATCATGGTTACCTTCTGTTAAATACTTTTCTTTACAGTTTGCTTTGTCTAAGGATTCGTCAATCATATCCATACCTTTATTCACATCTTTTACATCTTTATCAAAGTCTTCAATTAAAAACTCTAATGGTGGTGCTTTTTTTCTTTTATACTTCCAATGTGAAAACCCAGACCATTCGCCTACGTCACCAAGGTCTACATATATATCAGGTTTTACTATTTCGATTGCTTTTTTTAAACATTTAATTGCAGGAATATCTGCAAGTGGAAAGTGTTTGTCAGGAGTCACAATTGCTCTCTTGACTACACCTTTATCTTTATTCGGCATATTTACCTCTATTTCAAAAAACTACTTTTTATTTTCTTTGTCTTTAAGAAGTTCTTCACACATTTCAATCTTACCTTGAAGTTTAATGAAGATTTCTTTTACTTGCTCTTGTTGATTTTTATAATCTTTGAGCATCTTTTTTAAATCCATCTTATCCCCTTTTATAATCTTGGTACCGCTAATGTCCTTACTCCACTTTTTCTTAACGGATACTGTTTTATCATTTTATCAAACATCGCTCTAAAATACTGCGCTCTTTGCAAATCTCCTGCATCTTCAAACATCCTAGCTTTTATGTAACATAGCACTGATGGATGTAATCCTGAATCAAGACCTGCTGTTGTTTTTAAATCTTCTGTAACATCATCTATAGTTCCATACTTTGATTTATATGTAATTCTTATACCTGCAGTTACATCATCTCCTTGATAAGTATCAAATTTTTCTGATGTTCTTTCTGCAGATGTAGATGTAGTATCTTGACATAAAATAGCCAGTCTATTATCATCGTTATAGTATACAAAATAATTATTTGGAAATGTTCTTTTATTTACTGCCATAATTCTCCTATGTTAATGTATCATCTCCTGCATCTGTATCTGACCAACTTGTTGCAGTATCATCAGTATCACCTCTTAGTAATTTATGAGGGTCTGCAAGTTTAGGAATCATTACATATCTATCGTTAGTATCTTTAATTTCAACTCTATCTATTTGAATCATATCATCACTTAATGTATACCATCTATCAAAGCCAATAAGATTTGTTGTTTTTGATTCTGTATTATTCATTTTCTTTGATGATATTTCATCCAATGCATCATTGATGAGTTGAAACATATACTGCTCTGGCTGCCTACCAAAAATTTTTTCTATCTGGTCTATAATATTTTTTGCTGTCATTACTTAGCTCCTTCTTGTGGCATAGCCACTGTACCTGTAATTAAACCTTGAATGCCTTCTTGATATTGTGCTTTTAATGATGATATAACAGGTATGTAAAGTTCTGGGTCTTCTTCAGTTGCAAGTAAATATTGAGCAGCTGTTATTGCGGCTCTTATTACAACTAAGTATTCTGCTTCATCTGGAAAGTTAGAAATTGATGTTGCTTCTCCTGGTAAGTTACTTCCATCCCAAACAGTTGAGTTTGGCGGATAACTTACAGCATGAACTCTTGCAGGTTGACTTGCAGTAGGATTAGGCCTTACAAATAACTTTGGGTCACCACCTGTATCGCTTTCAATCCAATATGCAGGGTCTGTAGCACTAGCTTTATAAAGACTTGTAGAATCTTCTGTTGAAGCTCCATAAATAGGGTCTACTTCCCTGCATCCAATTTGATAACCACTGTCAGCATTTTCACGAGTAACGTGCAATATCTGCCCAAAAGAATCTAAATCCATTGGAGTTGCATCTGTTAATGAAGTCATCTTTGCACATTTCATTTTTAAATTACGAGGCAAAACATTAATAACTTCTTTTGCTGCATCAGTTAACCATTGATTAGCAAGGATATTAAAATCCTCTCCAGTTTCAGTATCAGATGTAGAGTCTGCATCATATCCTGATAAAGAATGTATTTGGTCAGCAAATGTCCAAGCCATTATTTTTTACTCCATGAAGCAACATCTTTATCAACAGTTGTTTGTGTAAACTCAATTTTAGTTTGACCGCTCCAAGTAGTTCTCATATTTATATGGTCAGATACTTTGCCTGAAGAGCCAAATACTTTTCCACAATCACATTCTGTTATTCTGCCTGGAACACATTCTGCTTTGTTTCCACATGTACAATAATATGTTCTCATTTGTTTAGTTTTGGTTTTAATTTTGGACCTATCTTAGGTACTGTTAATCTTGGGCTTACCAAAAAACCAGGTTTACTTGATTTTATTTTAGATTTTGTTGTCTTAGTTTTAACGGTTTTTTTTGTTTTAGGAACACTATGTCTTTTCTTAACACCATACCTTTTATTTATTTCATTTTGAATCTTATTATATGTAGCTGAACCTTTTTTATGCATACCTCTTGCTTTAATTAAAGTATTCATTGTTGGTCCGCCTTTTGGTCTTGCTTTTACAGCTTTTTTCCAAGATTCGTTAGCTGCTGCTTTTTTTGCTGCTTTTTCTTTTGCTATTTGAGTTTTAGACTTTGTTACCTTTGCTGCACCAAATTTAGTTTTAGATTTAGAGCCAGCTGTAATAGCAGTTTTAGATTTTCTTTGCTTAATTTTTTTAAGTTCGGATTGTCTTTTTTTCTCCATTGCAACTTTTTTTTCTTTACGTGCTTTTCTACGTTCTTGTCTTCTTTTTCTTCCACTTTTTTGAAAAAAGTCACCACCAAAAAAACTTGGTCCATCTTTAGTTTTTCCACCTTCTTTCATATAACCCATTTTATTTCTTACTTCTTTTGGAAGCTTAGACAAGCCTGGATTTTTTGATGAATCAACTTCTTTCAAAGCTTTACCGCCTTCTTCATATTTTTTCATCATTCCACCATGACCCATTTTTTTCATGTCATGTGTTTTACCACCATGCTTATACATCATTTTTCCGCCTTTCATGTATTGTGGTTTTCCAATCATACTCATACCCGTCATACCACCACCTTCATACATTTGCTGGCTTCTATCTCTTCCATCTGTAACCATTAATCCTGGGTCATCTGCAGCCATTTTATTTGCTGCTGCCATTCCCTTGTCATCATATGACATTGAAGCTACAGTCTTTCCTGTCATTTTATCTTTTACTTCTGGCATTATTTTTTACTCCTATCTCTTGCATCAGTTGTTGGAAAATCATAATCCATATTACCTGGTAATTTACCATTTTCATTGATATATTCCAAAACTGGTTCAGTTGTTTTGTTTACTGATTTCTTTTTAATTATATACTCCCCACCTTCAACTTCAATAGGGATACCACCTTCTGCATGAGATGGACCTTTTAACATTCCGCCTAACTCTTTCTTTTTACTATGGACATAACCTTTTTTACCATAATCTAAATGTTCTTGATATGTATTTGCTTTGACAGTTTTGTTACCCTTGTACATCATGTGTGGTTTAAAAGTACCACCACCTTTTTTATATTTAGGCATTACTTTGCCACCTTCTTCTTTATAACCACCACCTGCTGCTTTATAAGCCTTTGCAAGCATTTGTGCTTTACGTGCGCTCCACTGACCAGGATTACCACCTTTACCGCCAGCTTTTATTCTATTAAATATACGCTTACGCAGTTCAGGTTTTGTATAGTTTCCTGCTTTATTAACTGTGCTTTTCTTGCTCATTATTATGCTGTTTGAGCTACAACTAAAGTAAGAACTCTATCTCCATTTAAAGATGATGTTGTTACTTGGAGATGCTTATCTCCACCAAGAGTTAATCCATCTATATAAGCTTTTACATCTGCTGCTTGTCCTGTTGTTCCTGCACTTGCATCGTGTATAAAAGTTTTTGATACTACTGTCATATTTTCTCCTATATTAAAATTAAATTTTTAGTAGATTCGGGAGCCACCTTTTATTGATAGCTCCCATAGTTCTACAAAACTATTAACCTTTAATAAAGATTATGATGTTTGAATACCATTATTAATACTACTTAAAGCAGTAAACACATATTCGTCTCCATAATACATTATTTCTACAACATCGCCTCTTTCGGCAGTTGTATCAAGAATAATATTAGAAACTTGTGTTCCTGCTGTAGAATTAGCTGCATCACCACCAGCATCTTTATTTACACCACTAAGTATAGCACTTCCTGCTGCAATTGTAATATCGTTTGTAGGAGTTTCTTCCCATACAATAAACTTACAATTCCAACCTGCTTTATTTTCTGTTGCTGCAGGCAATGTTATAGAATAAGCTCCGCCTGATGATTCGCACATAAACACTTTTCCGCTATCTGCAAGAGTTAGTGTTTTTGCGGCAGATACAAGTTCTACATCTTTGCAGTCATATACTTTACCGTAGCTACTACTATTTGAATTTAATACATCACTTCTCATCTTACACGCCCTCCAAATTCATAAGTGCATGAGTTTCAGGAAGACTTACCTCAAGACCTGCTTCTGTTAGAATCATGTCTTTTCTTAAATCTTCATCAGCTTGTTGCACATTTGTTGTTATTGAAGTATCACGATTTATTCCATTTCCTACAAGTGGTCTGTAAGCAACATGGTCTAAATCAACCATCATCATAAATCCAGAAGCAAAGCCTCTAAATAATGATTCAGCAACCATAGATATATCACCATGAATTGTTTGAACTTTAGTTACTAGATGACCAAAAGCACCTGAAGATGTTGGGAAATTATATCTATTTAATGATGCTCCTGTATTGACATCAGTTGTTGTACCTGCTGCCATTGTGCCATTAATAAATCCACCTGCACCTATTTTATTAAAATGAGATATAACTGGTCTTGAAGCCAAAGCTAACTTAGCTCTTCCTCCACCCCTTGCAGGGTCAAAGATTACTTCAAAATCACTTAATAAATCATCATAAGTTAATTCAGCAGCTGTATTTGATTTATAAAACGGAACACCTGAATTATATGATAGCTGATTACCATTAGTCACTACATTAGCTGTACCATTTTTTATAACATTACCAACAATACCATCCGAGTATTGCACGCCACCTTGTGAACCTTTTTGTCCAAATAACATTGCTCTTTCAATGTCTACTTTATGCTCTCTTAATTTAAGATTCCAAATTCTTTGGAACTCATCTGCATAACCTCTGTAGATAGTTGCTCTTGCAGTATTAGTCATTTCACAAGCAGTTTTGAATATTTGAGTATAACCAAAATCATGGTCAAGCTCTTGTGAAAATACATCTGGCGCACCTGAGCCTTGCTCAAATGAGGTACCAATAACTGTACATTTTGCATTATCTTGAACTGCTAATGTTGAAGAACCTTCTGGATGTGATATAACTTTTACAACACAACTTGTTTGAGTTGCGCTTGAAGTATTATCAACACTTTCAATTCTTACAACAGCTGTTTCAGGATTGTTATTTGAAGCATCTTCTGCACCAACTGCAACAACCATACCTGGAATTAACCAATCAACACCATCTGCGTTGCCTATATCAAATATAAGCGTATCTGTTCCGCCTTCAGCTGCTAAACTACCAACAGCACCTTTAAGGTCAAAACTTCTATCAGTCATGTGAATCTTTGTTCTATCTTCCAAAAATCGAAACTGACTATCCGATGTTGGAACTTTTGCTACTTTTGACAAATAAACAAAAAATGGAGACTCTTCTGGGGCTAAATCAGCAACCCTATCACTAAAGTCATACAGTCTTCTTGACGCATTACTTAAAGATAAAGCTGTCTGGGAACCAGGAGTTCCAAACTTTACTTGTCCAGAGTTATATTTCTCTGACATTTTATTCTCCTTAGTTTATAATTAATTTAATTACAATACGTTAGTTCGACTTCCAGCTTTTAAAATGCCTTCCCATACTGCATCATCGTCACTTTTTCTTACAGGTTGCTCACCAGATAATATACCTGCCTGTTGAGGAACTGCTTGATTCTGACGAACTACATCAAGTGGGTTGCCATTTTCATCTTGTGCTGGTTGTTGAGTTACTGCTCTCCACATATTAATTGCACCATCAACACCGTACTCTGCTGGATTTTTGCTAGCAAAATCAACAAATGAAGTAATTTCTTCAGGTGTTAATCCTTTTGCAGCAAGTTCTGTTTGAAGTTTAGTCATACCTACTTCTTTTTGAACTCCAGCTACTTGTGTTTGTACTGCATTATTTATAGAGTCTTGTAACTCTTGTTGTCTGAACTTATACGATTTAGATGCTGGGTCATTATAGGCTTCCCATGGGTCAAACTCATCTTTATCCATAGCTATGCGTTCAGTTGCTGCTGGTTGACCACCCTGTACCATTCCTGATATTGTTTGTACTATATCAGGTCGTGATTCCAATAGTTTACCAACTTTTTCATAGTCTTTGAGTTTTTGATTTTCAGCATGCAGCTTGTCTTTTTCTGATTGAAAATACTTAGCTTGAGTTTCCCAATCTGTTGAAGTTTCTGCATTCTGTGTTTCACTGTTATCTTGCCCTACATTTTCGTTGAACTGACCTTGATTATCAAGATTTTCATTGTCAAATGCGTTATCCATTATTTGCCTCCTTTGGCTTGCAATTTCTCTTGGTTTGGTTGAGCTTCACCACGTAAACGTGATTTCTCTACCTCGAGCTTGACTGCGTTTGTTAGTTTATCAATCTGCCTTTCGTTTGCAGATTTCGAATCCAATTCGTTTGATTTTAATCTACCTTTAAATTTCTCAACCTCAGTTCTTTTACGTGAAGCAATAGCTTCTCTGTGTGCTGTTTGTAAATCTCCTTGTAGATTTTTAATTTGTTGTTGTGCGCCTTGCAATTGTGCTTGAAGTTGACCAACAATATCCATTCTTTTTAATACACCTTCTTTATCAAATATATCTGTTTTCATTAAAGCCTCAGTCCTATCAATAAGTCCAGCTTGATATGCTTCCATATAAATTGAAAACTCTCCCCATCTATTTGATGGCATAGTTGAATTACCAATAATACTTATATCATATTGACCTATTGATAAATCATTCATCATTTCAGTCACAGCTTGAGTTTTATCATTATAGACATTTACCATATATTCTGACTTATCATTATTAGGCTGCACTATTCTAAATACTTTTTTATATGTATAATGTTCCTTGGCTAAGTTATATATAACTTGCCCTAATCTTTTTAAACTTCCTTCAATATCTCTTAGTTTTGATTTACTACGTCTTTGTCCAAAATCTTCCATCATCATTGTACCAGATGATGTTCTTGGTGCAGCTTCTGTATTACCTTGTTGCATTTCAAATATACCCATGTTCAAATCAATATATTTTTCAACAAGTCCAGGTAGCTGCATAATAGAATTAGATAATGGTTGCGGTGATGGAAAATGTGGTTCACCAAATGATGGGTCATATTCTATTGTTGCATTTGGATTTGCCCAATCACGTTCTAATTCTTCTATATCATCAACACTTCCTTGTGGTACTAATAACTTTAAACCTGATGATGCTTGTGCGTGTGATGTTATAAGTGACATAGTCTTATTTAAAAATCTTTGAAAGTCTTTATTTTTTCTAACATCACTCATTGGATATGGTGTATTAGTCCAAATGTTTGGCACTGGTACTATTGGATATTTATCTGTATTTAATATTCTCTCATACAAAACTGTTTGTCCTAAAGTGCATACTAATTTAATTCTTGTTTGCTGTACTTTTACAACATCAATTAAACCTTGCTCAACAGCTTGTTTCATTTTATCATTCTGTAAAAATTTTTCCATATTCTTGGTATCAAGTATACGTTCATTCTGCGTCTGAACTTCCATTATCCTAAAATAAGGAACTTTTGTTTTTGAAAAACTTTCAATCAACTGATACTTTTCTGAACCTTCTCCATAATCATAGTCTTTTGTAACATCAGGAGTAAATGAACCTTTTGTTCTAGTATTCTGTGCATTTGGAAATGTTTCATCTTCATAATAACCTTCTATCTCATCAATAAGCATTTTACCGTTTTCTTCATTTACTTCTGCTAATTGTGGATATAAATCTAATAATTGATACTTAGTGAATATAGTTGATAACATCATACCAGTAGAATCATCAAAATATCTACTTCTTGCATTTGGGTCAACACAAACTCTAAAAGGGTCAACATAGGTAAACTTTACTTCACCTCTGCCGTAGTCGGCTTCTCTATCTACATATGCATAAAAATATCCAAGACCCGTAACTGCATAATCATGAATCGCTTGTTTAAATGTTTCATTACCATCTGATAGATTCCAAATATAATCAAGGATAACTCTCCATACATCAGCCATATCACTATCAGAATCTTCTCTTGGCATAGCTGAAAACTTAGGTGGTTTTGAAGTTATTATTGCTTTGAACTGTTCAATAGCAGAATAAAGCCTGTCTAAAGGTAAACTTGATTGATTTCTTGATTCAAGCTCTGTAGCTTCTGCTTCACTAAAATGATTACCTAAATAAAAATCAATATCTTCTCTGGCATGCTCTTCCCAGTCTTTACGAGCATTGCTCCATCTTTTCCATAATTCTCTTATTTGTATTGCTTTATTATCCGCTTTTATCATAGTGTGTAATATAAGAATAAATATTTAATTATCAAACACGACTACCAGTTATCCAATTATATCTTTTCCTAGGTTTTCTCCAAGATTTTCCTGATTTCTCTTTAATTGTTTTGCCTGCTTTTTTATTTCCTTTAGCATATTGTGTTGATAGCCAGAATGCATCTATTGTATCATCATGACTTCCTTTTGGAAAATCTAACAACTCTCCAATAAATTCATGCATATCTTTTTTTAAATGCACTGCACCTGCTTTGAACATAGGTTGTAGCCCTTCAAATAACCTGTCTTTCTTTTTTTGTTGACCATAGCCTTTGATACCCATTTCAATGCCAGGTAAAAACTTTCCTTCTTTTTTACTTCTTTTTTGCACATAATCACGCAACATCTCTTGATATGATATAGTTTCTATGTTTATTCTTTTAATTGGGTTGTATCGTTCTGCAATCTTAAATATCTGGTCGGCACACTCCATTGGTAATACTCTTTTTCTCCAATATTCAATAACATAATAATCGTGTTCTGCAGTAACACCAATAACCATAATGACACTATAATCGTTCCTAGAGCCAAGCGTTGAAGCTGGGTCAATGCCCATGTATATATTAACATACTCCATACTCCCATCATCAAATTTAATATACCAAGAGTTTGCACTTTCATCAAATTTTACACCACCTTGATAGAAACCTGATGTTATATCATCCTCTCCAAATACTTGGTCTTCTGGAGATTTAGCCTGATTCATGTATTCTTGATAAAATTTAGCAGGAGTACCAGAATCAATGTAAAACTGTTTACGTTCGTTTAATTTTTTTATTGGCCAACGTGAAGGCCATAGCGGTGTTCCATCATCTTTAATTGCTTTGTGTGTTTCTACAGTCCATGAATACTCTTCACCTGTTTTCATTGCTGCATTATGGTTTTTAACAAGTCCGTTTAAAAATGAATCATAATGTACTATTGTACCATTACACCATAAAAATCCACCTTTATCAAAATCTATTGCAGGATATACTGCAGCAGTCACCCAGTTCTTTATTTGTAGCCTAGACTCTGGTGTTTTAGTATTTAGCTCTGATTCAAAGTCATCAAGTATAATTCCTGTATATCTTGTAGATAATTGCTTTTTACCACGTAATCTTTGCGATGCACCTTTTGCAATCATTCTACAATTATTTCGCAATACAATTTCGGTCTTTGTCCACTTATCACCTTGTAAATCTCCGAAATAGTAATGGATTGCAGGATTTTCATATATATGAGTCGATATCCAGTTAAGGTTATCAATTGCCTGGTCTTGTGCCTCGCCAACCCAAGCGATAAATTCTGGGCTATCTTTTTGCGCAAATAGAAACCTATGCAAGACAGCACATGCTGCTAAGGTTGACTTTGCGTGGTCACGAGGCATAACAAGAGCCAATTGTTGTATATCTCTGTTTAAGAGCAGTCTGCCTACATTTTCATGAAATTGTGGTGTAGCCGAAGCTAAAAAGTCTTGTGGAGAAAATAGTTTACCAAATACTATTAGGTCTTTGTATGCCATCTCAAGAATCTTTTCATTTTGAGATACATTACCATTAAGGTTTAAATTAGCCATTTAACAGTTCCATTTTTTTAATGAAAGCGATAATCTGTCCTTACCTGTATTATTGCTAGGTTTTTGACGTTTACGCATACCTTTCATTCTAGCACAAAACGATTTTCTACGTTTTGCAGCCTTGCTGCCTTTCTTAAGCTTTGATGGTTTAGTTGTTACAGCTGTTTGAAGTTTTGAGCCTGGGTTAGCACGTCTATATGATTCAACGCCTTTGCGATTTAAACCGCCTTTTGGGTCTTTACCTTCTTTGCGTTGCCATGCAGGTGTTTTACCACCTTCTTTGTACACACCTTTACTTCTCATTGATTTTTTTAACGAATCTGAATATTTTGCTACTTGTTTGCCTGATTTAGTGGCTTGTCGTTTTTTTCTGTTTTCGGCAGCTTTTTGCCCTGGTGTCATACCTTCTCTTACTTTTTTAGGTAAATATCTATCACCTTTCTTTCCTGATACATTATCCCACTCTTCTCCTGTCCATTGGTCTAATGAACGCTGTGACTCTGCTTTGCCACCTTTTGCAAACTTTGTTCTTGCTCTTGCGTCTGTTATAGGTATCGACGATGCCCACTTATCCATTGCTCATCTCTCTTTCATTTACCATTACATTCCAAAAATCATTTTAATTAGACCTTTGAGTAAAGGTTCGTCCATTTCACGCAACTCTTGTTTAAACCCTGGAACATCTGCAGCTTTTAATGTATCTGCAAAATCTGGATTTCTTTTAATTTTTTCTCTTACTCCCATATCCATGTATTGCAAAGATTCAGGTGACTCTAGTTGCCCAAATTGATATTGGTCAATAAATCTTTTATCCCCACCTTTTGTCAATACACCATACAAAGCACCAATATTATCACCATATGACTTGTGTACTAATCTTTCTAATGTACTAACATCTAATTGATTTAAATCATTTTCTGCAATTAATTTATTTATTTGCTCTTGTCCGTTTGCCATATTATCCTTTCAGCTCAAAATGTGGGAAATCATCAAATTGATTATCATCCACTTCAAAATTCATATTCCAGTCACCACCCCAACGAAGTTTTATACCCATGCTTTGTGCAATACCTAAAACAAAACCTGCAAAAAGATGGAAACGCTCTCTATCATTCCAATCAATAGGATAAGGAACCACATCAACAGCCCTAGATGGATTACTGTTATGACGGCCTTTTGGATACTTGAGTTTAGTTTTTCCTTCATCAAACAATTTATTTTGTCTTTCCTCACTTCTATGTCCTTCTATTACGCTGCAGTCTACATATTTAATAACTTCATTTAAAATCTTTTGTAAATCCTCGTGGCATGTTGCTAATTTAGCTTTTGATGTTTTTCCAAATCTTGGCATTATTTTAAAACCTTTCCTAAATAAACAGCCCTAGATACGTAAGGGAGATTGGTATATGAAGATATAGAGGGGATATGCGCTATACTTACAGAAACTGTACCCAAGGCTGTTTTTTTAATTTTCTTTTTATTCATGCTCTTCCTATCTTGATATCACGGGGGTTAATATACACCAAATTATTCTCTAAATCAAATCTTGAGTTACAATGTGGACACATCCAACCTTCAATTGTGTAATTATCCTCAGACAATAGTCCAACTCTTTGTGTCGTGTCGTTGTCAAAATACAAATCTTCGTCACATACTGGACATAAGTCCTTATTTATCTTTTTCATCTGCGTGAGCAATGACATTCGTTTCTTTGCCACCTTGTAAAGCCTCCAATTGTTGCGGGGTAAATCCTTGAAACACTGTTAACTGCTCTTGTTTTGTGTCTGTGTCAAATAATCCTGCAATTTTAGACAAAGATTCTAAAGAGCGCAGCTTATCTGTGTCTCTATCGGACAAATCTGCAATATCTCTGTACTTTCCTATAATCCATTCGGGTGTTACACCCTCTTCTTGTAGTATTTTCTTTATTTCTTCCTTAACCATTGTTCTAATCTCCTCTTTTTGTAGTAAAATGTTTGATTTCTTTGTTATATAGTTTTTATTGACAGCTTTTGGGTATGCTTTTCTATATGCAGAGATTGCGTCATCCCCTGATGCAACGTATCTTGCAAACAAAAACTCACGATTCTTTAGTTTTCTATCTTTTGCACGTGAATATGTGGCTTTGTAGTTGCCTGAAAATGTATAAATGTTTTCTGCAATACCATCCTCTCCAATAATTTTATGGCTTTTCTGTTCTGATATGAAAGAACCGCACACCGTGCGAATCATTGTTCGTGGTGTTTTGTAGCCAGGATGGCTTACCGCACTTTTTTTAAGTATTTGGCAAATATATCTATCATCAGTGTACACCCAGTCACCCTCATTGCCATCTCGCCAATCATCAAGAACTGCATCAGTAAAACCAAATGCTTGATACTCTTCCAAATTATCAAATAAATAATTAGGTTTGCCTTTTATGTTTTTGAAATCCATATCAAAATATACAAAATTTTTACAATAATTAAAAATACTTGCATAATTTAATTATTTGATTATATTTATATCTCTATAGAGAATATATAATAGAGATAATCTCTAGAGAAAAAGAAAAATTAATAATAAAAAGAAAAAGGAATAGTAAGGGGTAATTTTAAAAAATAGCATTAGAATGTGTGTCAGTGTTTTTTTTATGTGGCACCCCCGTTAAAAATCCCCTCGACACCTGCGTTTTGGTTGAAATTTTGGCACATTATAATATTTATAATTGTTTTTAATTTTTTTTATCATTTTTTTATTTATTACAGAAAAAAGCAGAGCAAACAAAAACGGGGGCTAATACGCCCCCGCTCTTATACTCCCTATTTTATTTTAGTTATTATTTATTCACCTTCAACCGCGCACGCTTCAATAAACTTCTTTCCATTGAATTGCGGATTGTCTTTGCTGAATATGTTCATTAAGTCGCTAATCAATGTTATTCTGTTAATATTATTATTCTTTAGCATTTTATCATTATCAATGATTGTATTATCTTTTATTACTTTCGCAAACATTATATAGTGTTTTCTACTTAGCATTATTTTTACCCCCTTCATTATTTAAGTTAATATTTTTTTTAATTTGTTTTGCACCGTTTAAAATACCCTGAATAAATACGGCATTATCACCAAATATTAACGGGCTTATATAAATTTCCCCGTTTTTTTTGGCTTCTTTGATTCGTGCGATTTCATCTTTTTTATTATATTTTTTATTGTTCATTTTTACCTCCATATATTGACTTCATTTGTCTTTTTATTTCTTCTCTTTTTTCTTCTTCTATCTGCTCCGCTTCGTATGTTTTATAATCCTTAAAACTTAACTCCTTGAAGCAGTCAAGCGGGTAGAGCATTGACTTTTCTTTATTGTCTAATAACTCGATTAAATCCGCCCTGTCTACCTCGAATTTATAACAATAAATTAATTCGTAAACGTCTTCAACTTCGCAGTCAATGCCGTCCATTAATATGTCATTTTCCGCATTACTGCACAGGTGCGAACGTGGCGCAACCCCTAGTTCTACTTCAATATATGCTTCATCTATACTTTTTGTAAACATTTTTAAACCTCCATTATTTTAATTAACTATCATAATTTACAATATTTTTTATAACTTTCAATAACATTTATTATTATTTATTATTGTTTCATATTGTTTATAATTCTTATATTTCACTAGCCAACAACGGCACAACAGAAACGAAACAAGGAGAGAAAATGGAAGAGAAAAAGACGTATCAATTGCAAGAATTATACGACCAAGCAATTGACGATTTAGATGATAGAATTGCATGGTGTAAAAAAGAAAAAGAAGAGTACGAAACGTACGATTTAATCCACGAAATAGCCGACAATAACATACCAATTTATACATACGATTTATTACAATACGCAAGTCATAACTTCGAGTTAAATGACCCAAATGAAGAACTATGTACAGAACACCCAAGTGTTACACAAGTAATACAAGCAAATATTTATCAATGGTTATCAGACCATTTATATAATCATATAGAAAACACAATACAAGTTTATAAAAAACGTAAAACAGAAGGAGAAAAATAATGAAAAATAAACACGCAGAAGAAGCAATGGAAGCAATTAAAAGATTGCACAAAGACTATCTTGAAATGAATGCAAAGGTTGAGATGTTAGAAAAGGAAAAGGAAGAGGGATACAAAATACCATCAGATTGTATGATAATTTCCAAAGTAAAATTAGAAGAAATTTGGGGATTATTTGAGCAAGCAGAAGATGAAGCAGATTATGCATATAGAGCATGTGAAGAAGCGTCAGGCAATGCCGATAATGCAAAATATCATGCAAGGGACGGGCGTATGCTGGTCTGCGGATTACTTGACGAAATAGATGAAAAACAAAGGGAGGATAAAAGTTCAACTGATGAGGCTTAAGTAGCCGAAATAGCCCTGTAATAGGGCTATCTTGAACATAAAAAGGAGAAGAAATGGAAAAACATGATTTAGATAAATTAGTAAGGTGGGCAGTTGATAGTGATTTAGAGAAATTTGCAGAAGATGCATATGGAGTAACAGGTAGTGCATATGAACTTGTAGGAGATGTAGAATACTTAAGGGGAAAATTCAGACAAATGCAGACCAATTTCATAATGTGGTTAGGCGGGCTAGATGCAAAGAACAGAGGAAGATTAGCAAATAATATAACATTTAACCAAGAAGAAGGAGAAGATAATGTTTAGAAAAGATGAAGTAATAAATTGCAGTCAATGTGGTTGCGAATTGGAAGATGAAATTTACGCATGTCATTATGCGTTTGAGTGGGATACTGAGAACATATTATGTGGTGATGGTGATTGTTGGGCAGGGTGGATACAAGACAATACATTTTCACATCAAATAGAAAGGGAAGAAGATGAATAAAGTAAAAGTGGTCATGGAAGAAGATTGTCAATTCTTAAAAGACTTAAGTGATGAAAGTGTAGATACGAGTTTTTTACGTACAAATAGAGCGGAATATAACTTAATGATATCAATAGGTCAAGTAACATTATTTAGCAAAGGATTGAGACCAAATAGATTTTGGAGATTGAAACATATAAAAGACTATTTTGGTATTAAGGGAGGCACAAAGAAAGTATTAGCACAATTAAAAACATTAGAACAAATAATAAAGGAGGCAAGGTAATGAAATTTGTATTCATAGTAGAAGATAAAGAACATAATGAGTCAGCGGGGCTTAGCATAAAAGAAGAAGCAAAAGAGAACCAAGTATCAACAGATACAATAATCAATCAAATACAAGATGAATTTTGGGAATTTGCACAAAGTTGGGAATTGAGTTGCTATCTTGATTATGCAGAAGGTGATTTTGATGACATTTTTAACAGACAAAAAGAGAAAGGAAAAGAAAATGAATAAAGATGATTACATAATGCATTTAGAAATTTTAGTAGAAGATTTAATAGCCGAGATAGAAGATTTATCAGATTCATATGGATTTAGTATAGATGGTGGAGATTGTAATTACAGATATATGAAAAAAGAATATAAACTATTAAAAGAAAAGGAGATAAAATGAAATATAACCACGAAATAGTTGGAGAACAATACGAAATAAGAGAAATAGTAATTCTTAATTTTATTGAATGGTATGCATCAGAAGAAAAAGATAGAGAACCATTAAGACAAGCAATGCAATTATACCTTCAGCAAGAAATATGGAAAGAACTTGAAGGAATGAAATTAAAAGAAATGGAGGAAAAATGAATAAAGCATTATATGATTGGCTAGATAAAATCGAAGGCAAGAAATATTCAACGTATAAAAGAATATGCAAAGAAAAAGAAAATTTTGATAATGAATATTATGAAAGTTTTGAATGGTTTTGGGACAAAAAAAAAGAGGAGCAAAAGAAATTTTTAAATAAATTAAAGAAAAGGGAGAAGAAAAAATGAGGATAGAAGATAATTACACAAAAGATGAGATTGACTATATTTGCATGTATTTTGGGCAGATACCAGAAAATCTTACATATAACATGAAAGTCATGTTAATTGAGAAATTAGAGAAAGAAGTATGCAAACAAGTTGATGAGATAAGAAAAAGGAGGTCGTAATGAAATATATAGTTTGGGTAGGTGGTACTATAATATATGAAGGCAAAAACAAATCTGTTGCAGATAGAAGAGAACAACAATTTTTAGATTGGGGCTATGATGACGTAGTTACAGAAGCACTTGGTACAATTGAAGAACACATGGAGGAAAAATGAAATATTACAAAGACATAAATAACATTGTCAATGATATGCTGACAATAGGAAACGAAACAGAAAAAAGGGAGAAAGAACTCATGGAAGAAGAAAAGAGATATTATGCAGATATCAAAATAACCTGGGGAGTTAGTTTTAATGCAAGAAACAAAGAAGAAGCGATTGAGTACCTTAAAGAACAATATAAAGATGATTATGGTATTGATTTAAATGATGATGAAATAATAAAATTGGAGGAGGAATAATGAAGTTTACGTGCATAATATGCCTACATAAATTTGGACAAGACCAAATGGATACTGAAGAACGTATATGTGAACAATGTGAAAGGGAGGCAAGAGAATGGGACGAGTAAAAGATAAAGCAATGGAGTTTTTAGATAATGGTGGATATGATTTGCAGTATGATGAATGGAATATACCACGATTGGAAGATATGGACGCAGTGCTTGATGAACAAATAGTAGTTTGGGAGTATTTTGGAAAAACAGAAAAAGAATATTATGGAATGGAGGGATAATGATAGAAGGAACATTAGGATTAATACTAGTATTGTACACATTGTACACAATAATTAAATCAATATTAAGATAAAGGAGAAAAAATGGCGATACACATTAAGGACATAAAGCAAGCGATAACATTAATAAAAGAAACACAAGTGAGTCTCAGAAGATTATCAAGGCTTATTACCAATGAAGAAATGAGAACTTTATCAGCAAAGGTTGACAGGTTTCTTGAAGAGATAGAAATAGATGTATATAGCGATTGAGACACTATTGAGAATAAAAATAAATGAAAATAATATTAGGAATAAATGATAACAAATAATAATATACATGCTAGGATATGTATATATGAAAGGAAAACATATGAAAGATAATGAATTAGTAACCTATCAAGTAAAAGTAAGCAAGGAAAAGTGGAAGACATTCAAGGGATGTTCTTACATTTTAGGCTTTGATACGGTAAATGATTGTTTAAATCACTTAATTGATGATTGCGTAAAAAGGGCTAAAAATGGTGGTTAAAAGTCCAATTGATATAGAGGGTATATACAACGATTATCTCAACAATAAACAGGAAGAAAACCGCTTAAAACGATATGCTGGTAATGAAAGTTGGTACCATGCAAGCGGTGCTGGTAGTTGTTCAAGAAAATTGTATTTTGAATCTGTAATGCAAATAGAACCAACAAATCCATTAGACGCAAAGACGAAGAGATTGTTGAGGCTTGGTAATGTTGTGCATGATGATTTTGAAAAAGCCCTTCACTATTATAATAGAGATAATAATAGAGATATCTCTAGTGAAAAAGAAAAAGAAAATAAAGAAAAAGAAATTAAATTCCATACTGAAGGAGAGATAAGAATC
>VTLG01010454.1_pt1 | contig 41404 bp, 38 predicted proteins | sample 4694571 | NCBI WGS metagenome assembly VTLG01 (sample SAMN12604809, study PRJNA352737) | marine metagenome | biome: ENVO:00000447; feature: ENVO:00000209|ENVO:00000569|ENVO:01000036; material: ENVO:00002151; isolation source: viral sequences binned using virsorter ...
GGAATTGCTCTTTTGGGCCACACTGATGGCAATGCCTTTTCAATGGACAATTTCAGTCTGAAAGAAGTCAGCCCACTGGCAACAGGCTTCAGCACCCGTAAGATCAATTCAAGTTACACTGGCAAGGCAATGCGTTGCAGGAACCAAAGTAACGTGGAGGTCGAGGTTGGCTTTGATGACAACGATGAAATTTCACTTTTGTCACCGATAACTAACACAAGCCAAAATCAACTCAGTCACTCTGAAAATTTTGCTCATGCGGATTGGGTAAAGAACAACTGCACTGTTCAGGGTGGACAAGCAGATCCATTTGGAGGAAACAATGCTTACAAATTTGCTGCATTAGACGCTTCCTCAAACAGTAAACTCATGGATGCTCCTGTTGCGGTAGCGGATGGAGATACAGTGACGTTCAGCGTCCACGCTAAAAAAGGTGAACTTGATATTCTACAGCTATTTTTAGGAGCCACTGATTACGCAGGAGGAGCCAACCACGCCAACTTTAATTTATCTACTGGTGCAGTAACGGCAACAGGCGGAGCAATCTCAACGGAAATTGAAGCGGTAGGAACTGATGGGTGGTACAGATGTTCCATGACGGCTACTACGGATGAGGCTGGAGATACGAAACCAGCCATTTTAGTTGAGAATAGTGCTACAGCAACGAGAAATGTTAGTTGGGCAGGAACAGCAGGAGAAGGTATTTACATCCACGCTGCGCAGTTTGAGGATGGTTCAACTCTTTCCACATACGCCCAGACTCCAGCGATCAGTGATGATGATTCAAGCACAACTGCGACCAATCTTGGCCTGTTCGCTGGAAATGAGAACCTTGTCACTCATAGCGAGGATATTACAAATTTCTGGGGGGTACAAACCGCATCTCGTACCGCTAACGTCACCTTTGCTCCTGACGGGGTGAGCGCAACAGCCGACCTTGTTTATCCCGACTCTACAGGGGGAGGGCGAGGGTTGGTTAAAAACTTTGGCACAACCCTGGAGGCAGGAAAAGAATACACACTATCAGCATATCTCAAAAAAGATCGCTTTTCTCATGCGAGGTTCCAAGCACTATTTAATGACGTTTCCAGTTACGTTTGGTTTGATCTAGAAAACGGAACTGTAAGCTCCTACTCTGGCGGTGCTATAACGCAAACTTCGATATCATGGGCAGGGAATAACTGGTGGCGGTGCAGTTTCACAGTAACCGCAAGTGGCACTGGAACTGGAGATTATCTATATATTCAAACCGCAGATTCCGATGGCTCCGCAACATCCACAGCGAGTGGTACTGGGGGTATGTATGTTTGGGGTTGCCAATTTAATTCAAAAGCTGTTGCCGACATTTCACAGTTATATTACCAAGCCACAACAGGCACGGCACTCACAGGCGATGTTAATGTGGTGAACTGGTACGATCAGAATGGTGGGGAAGACTTCGTGAACGCTACGGCAGCGACACAACCACGCATCGTGGAAGCGAGTGCGCTGGTAGTGGATGCTGGAGGTAAGGCTAGTCTTTACTTTGAGGATGCCGACTTTCTGGAAAATGACACGCTAGGAGGTCAGGGTAGATTGGATCAATATTATGTCACTGACAGCGATGATACCAATTACACATTACCAGCAGGGCAAGATGGGACTGTTGCAGGGCCATTTCACCAAGATGGCAGTTCAGGTGAACCAGTCGGTTCATCCTACGGATCTGATCATAGCTTATTTGTCAATGGTGCGCCACTTAGTCCATTCACTCGTGATGGGCTGTATGAGCAATCCAAGGGGCATAGTGTTGTGACGCATACTAAAGCGCACACCAAATCATGGACAAAATTTTATGTAGGTAAATGGGGGTATGCAGGATACAACTTTGAAGGCAAAATATCAGAGATGGTATTCTTCCCGAACATGGATTCCTCGCCCAAGCGTTTTCCCATCGAGCAGAATATGTTGAATTGGGCTGGTGTGAATTTTGTGAGTAATGGAACTTTTGATACTGACACAGATTGGACTAAAAACAGTGGTTGGACAATAGCGAACGGAAAAGCAACTAAAAACAGTGGCGATGCTAATTACATGACTAATGACTTCTCAGAATTAGGTTATCTTGAAATTACATACACTATTTCTGATTACGTTTCTGGGGATGTTAAACTAAGAGTGGGTACAGGGTTTAGCTCTAGTACTAGAACTGCGAATGGAACTTATACGGAAATTATTAATAAGGATTCAGCTACCTTTGGATTTTATGGATCGGGACAATATTCAGTAGATAATGTCACTGTTAAACTTTACGGAACAGATGGCTTCGTCACCAAGCTCTACGACCAAACGGGCAATAACTGTCATGCAACGCAAGATACTGCGAGTTACCAGCCCAAGATAGTTTCTGGTGGGGATCTGATTACTTCGGGTGGTAAACCAGCTTGGGAATATCCTGACGGAAGCCCCCAAAGAAACTTGGAGATTGTCGGATTAGGAGGACTTGCCACTTTGGATGCATTCTTTGTTCAAGACATTGACACAACACGAGATGCGTATACATACCCAACATCAAGCAACTCAAGCTCACATCTAGGGTTCATAGTAGATGACGGGAGTAGCTCTACCTTAATTCAAGAGAACTATGGTTCTGCTGTTCTTGAAATAAATGGTGCTGAACAATCACCATCGACCAGAGACGATCTTCACGGGATGTTAGACGGAAGAGTCTTAGCATATCATAGAAGTGCATCTACTACTGGTTGGACTGAATTACACATGAGCCATTATAACGCAACTGCTGATGCCGTTACTAATCTAGCGAAAGCTAAGTTCTCCGAAATGATCTGGTACGACTCCGATCAACACGCAAATCAAGCAGGAATTGAATCAAACATAAACGACCACTACTCAATTTATTAAGGAAAAAAATCATGGCATATATTATATTTAACACAGCACAGGAAGCAGAAGCTCGAAGCGAACAGGCAGGAATTGCTAAAGGACTTAGCTACCATAAGACAGGCAAAGGTTCCCGATACTGGTGGGGCTGGTCTGTTGAAGCAGCCGAAGAACCTCCTGAAGATCCTGAAGCACCTGTAGTGGCCCCAAGAGCTTACATCGAGATTGCTAAGAATGTATCAGTAGATCCTGAGACTGAAGAGGAAACTATCAACATTCCTGAACAGAATTTACTAACTGACGAGGATGAGTTGGTTGATTCATTGCCAGAAGACTGGGTACAACCTGGCGATCCAGACGAAGTCCCTGACGAAGAGGATGAAGAGGAAGAAGACCCCGAAGAACCCGAAGATGGAAATGATTGATTATCTCTTAAAATTCAACACGAAACAGGAGGCAATAGTTTTTGCTGAACAGATGGGCTTCACAACTACTATTGAAGAAGGCGAAGTTGAAGTCACAATCCCCCTGCCCCAGAGTGACACCCACGTATTCACAGTGATCGGTGAACACTTCATGCCTACTGGAAAGACCGAGACGATGCGTGATGAGACAGGGATGGAATGGGAAACACCAAAGATGAAAGGGGACAAGAAACACTGGGTTCTCTTTCGGGACATCAAAGGAGATATCGACCCGGAGCCAGCAGAAGATTTTATAGAGTGGCACTCGAACATGACCGAGAAGGTTAAAACTAGAAACGCAGACGGAACTTTTAAATCGGATGATCCAGACACTCCCGAAGACGAAGCTTGGGAGGAAGTTCCAGTGCCTCGACCTGAGAACGCCCCTAATAGAATATTTTTATAATTTATGAATTACGATTACACAGAAACAGCCGAGCAGCTTTATACAAAGCTAGAGAGCGGAAGAGACAGTTATCTCGATAGGGGACGACAGGCTTCAAAGCTCACTTTGCCTTATGTACTCACAGAAGCAGGGTTTGGCTCGAGTTCCCGACTTAATACACCCTTCCAGGGGATAGGAGCGAGGGGAGTCAATAACCTGGCTTCCAAGCTCTTATTAGCTCTGCTTCCTCCAAACGCTCCTTTCTTTAGATTGCAGGTAGACACGAATAAGCTGCAACAGGAAGGCGCACCCGAGGAGGTGATTTCTGAAATAGATTCCGCTTTAAGAAAAGTGGAAGATTCGGTGATGGATGAGATTGCAAAGGAGCGATATCGCATAGCAGTACATGAAGCACTCAAGCAACTCATCATCACTGGAAATGCTCTCTTATATATGCCCGAGGATGGAGGCATGAGAGTCTTTCGTCTTGATCGATTTGTTATCGAGCGAGATCCGATGGGTAATGTTCTCTACATAGCAACAAAGGAGACAATAAGCTACACAGCACTGGACGAGGAGATTAAGGAAGTTATAGGAAAGCCTACAAATACCACACAAGGAGCGGACGACACAGTAAACCTTTTCACTGCGATATGCAGACATGGGGATAAGTGGCTTATCAAGCAGGATATAAATGGTACTCTATTACCCGAAAATGGAGGAACCCTACCGCTTGATAAGTCCCCCTATATCCCACTTCGTTTCTCTCGAATTGATGGAGAAGCTTATGGTCGCGGATATGTCGAAGAGTATCTGGGGGATCTTCAGTCGCTCGAGGCACTCACTCGCGCAATCGTGGAAGGATCTGCTGCGGCCTCGAAGGTGCTATTTTTATGCAACCCGAACGGGACAACCAGGGCGAAAGTACTCAGCGACTCAGGCAATGGTGCGATTGTCAGCGGAAATGCGGCAGATGTTTCTACCTTGCAAGTGAACAAGTTTAATGATTTCCGAGTAGCTGCCGAAACAATCAACACGATCAAGGACAGGCTCGGGCAGAGCTTTCTGCTTACCAGTGGAGCTATCCGCAATGCAGAGCGAGTGACCGCTGAAGAGATACGAATGGTAAGTCAGGAACTCGAGTCAGCACTCGGTGGACTTTACAGCCTACTTAGTAACGAACTACAGCTTCCCCTCGTGAACAGGCTTATGGGGGTTATGCAGAAGAAGAAGAGTATGCCGAAGATTCCGAAGGATCTTGTAAACCCTGTTATCGTTACAGGTATTGAGGCTCTCGGAAGAGGTCACGATTTACAGAAGCTTGATGCATTTCTCGCAGGAGCAGCACAGGTAGTAGGCCCGGAAGCCGTGGCCGCTTTTGTAAACATAGATGAATATTTTAAACGTCGGGCTACTTCTCTAGGAATCAAAACCGCAGGACTTATAAAAACCCAGGAAGAGATTCTTGAGGAGCAGCAACAACAACAGATGCAACAGATGGCCGAGAAACTTGGCCCTGCCGGGATAAAGGCGGCTTCAGATCAAGCGTCTCTTGCTCAAGAAGAGCCGGAGCAACCAACTGAATAATAATAATAAACTATAAATGGGAGGAGCCATATATGTCAGTAGAACGAGTAGAAATAAACGAACCAATCGAGGGAACCCAGATGACTCTGGAAGAGCAACTGGAAAAACAGGAAGCGGAAGGAGTTACCACATCGCAAGAGCCTTCTGGACAAGATCCCGTCGAAGAAGATTCAGCAGAAGTTGAACAAAAACAGGAGGAAGCGGAGGAGCAGCAGCCCGAGTGGTTGCCGGAAAAATTTAAAACCCCTGAAGAGCTTGCGAAAGCTTACAACGAACTCGAAACGGCTCGAGGCAAGGAGAGCAGTAAGGAGAATAAAGAAGAGTCAACGGAATCTGAAGCGGAAGTTTCAAATGTTTCCAAGGCAATCCAAGAGGCCAGCGACGCTTTCTATTCAGAAGGGGGCATGACCGAGGACACCTATAAATCTCTCGAAGAGGCGGGAGTTCCGCGAGAGTTCGCTGAAGCTTATGTAAAAGGACAACAGGCTTCGATTGAAGCGGAAGCTGCGGAAATTAGAGATTCAGTGGGAGGTAAGGAAAATTATGACGCTATGATCGAGTGGGCGAGTAATACTTTACCCGCACAAGAGATCGAGAGTTTCGATGAGATAGTATCGGGAAGCTCGAAAAATGGCGCGAGCATGGCAGTTAAAGGCTTATACGCGAGATATTTGAGCGAAGGTGGGGGGTCGGACGTTAATATAGCAAAGGGAGGGACTTCAAAAGCCGCTATTCAGCCTTTTCAAAGTAACGCCCAGGTTGTCGAAGCGATGAACGATAGGCGTTACGAGACTGATCCTGCTTACCGGGCAGAGATCGAAAGAAGACTTTCAGTATCAACTAATATATAATTATGATAACATACATTACCGAAAACAGTGCGGAGATTATAGCTATCGCTACGGCAACAGTAACTCTTGCGAGTCTTATTAGCGCAATTACGCCTAATGAGACGGATAACAAGATTACATCACTACTTGCAAAGGTTCTTAATTGGCTTGCGCTGAACGTGGGCAAGGCGAAGCCGAAGTAGGAGCGATGATAAAACTACTCGTCAGTCTACTAATCAACTTTCCGAAGATTGGCGCGATGTTTTACAAGATAGTCGAGGCGTATGAAAAGGAAGTTTATAAGAGGCAGCATAACTCTAATGATGATCTTATTGATGAGTGGGTGTTCACTCCTAAACCCTACACCCCCTCCGACGAAGATCCCCTATTTTATCTCGAGACTGAAAGCCCATTCGTTCACGACAAGCGAAAAGGCAACAATAGGCGAGATACTGAGGTACGTGAATGATCTAGAACACGGAACCAAATAAAGATTTCAACACACAAAAAAGAACACAAATAAACCAAAAAGGTTTGTTTCAAGTGCGACCCCTTGCGAGGGACAATCAACAACAAGAACAATCTGTATAGGTCTTTTAATTTCTTGGAGTGCGTTGTTTAACTAGAAAGAAAACAACAAACACAAAAACAAAAAAGAAAGGTACATATAAATTATGTCAGACGTAAATAGCCCAAGTAGATTGGGTGCAGCAAATAACGCTGCGGACGGAACCTTTGCGAACGATACTTCATTGTTTCTCAAAGTATTCTCAAACGAGATTCTCGCTACATTCGAGAAGACTCAAATAATGAAACCGCTACACACTATCAGAACAATAAGTTCAGGTAAGTCGGCAACCTTCCCAACTTTGGGAACCGCCAGTAGTAAATATCATACACCTGGGGAAGATATTCTATCGACCGCAGGATATAACACGGACTTCAACCTGAACGAGCAAGTCATCAACATTGATAAGATGCTTGTGAGTTCCACGTTCATTCCGAATATTGACGAACTCAAGAACCACTGGGATGTCAGGGGAGCCTTCTCGAAAGAATTAGGAATCGCCCTCGCTCAGAGATTTGATCAGGCAGTTCTGAAGACTCTTGCAGCAGGAGCAGTTGATAGTTCAACGCAGCCTTCCGGGCAACCAATAGGAATTAACTTCAATGGTGCTACCGCAACAGGTGCAGAATTGGTGTCAACTATTACAGACATTGCAAGGAGACTTGATGAGAATGATGTTCCAGATGATGGAACTCGTTTTGCTATTCTGAAGCCAGTTTCTTACTACAAGATAGTAGGAGAAGATAACATCGCCATCAATAGAGATTATGATGGTAGTGGTTCTATAAGCAAAGGTGTAATTCCTCAGATTTCAGGAATCAACATCTACAAGTCTAACAACTTGACAGCCGTTGCTGTAGCTGACGCATCTCAAAATCAAGATGATGACAATGCTTTCAACGACGTGTATGGAGGCAGTGGTACAGGATACAACGCAGATATTGCTGCGACTGAGATCCTTGCCGGCCATCCTTCAGGAATTGGCACAGTGAAATTATTGGATCTTGCGACTGAAGCTGACTACAGCGTTCAGCACCAAGGTACTTTAATGGTCGCTAAGTACGCAATGGGCCACGGGGTCTTACGTGCTGGAGCGTGTGTTAATGTTACTTAATTGTAATTAACAATAACAAATGACTCACAGAAGGGGTGGGGGATTATTAATTTAGTCTCTCACCCCTTTTTTATCTTTTCACTTATTAAATAAATCAACACATGGCAACACTCACGACACAACTCGAAGCCGTCAACACGATGCTAGGCTACATTGGAGAAGCTCCTGTAAACAGTATATCGAATACGGCAGAACTTCCTGTATCCGCAGCTAACGCTGTAACAATTCTCGATGAAACTTCCAGAGAAGTGCAAAGTGAGGGATGGCATTTTAATACTACCGCAGATCATGTACTTACCCCTGTAAATGACGCAATCACTCTTCCCTCGAATATTCTACAAGTAGATCACGAAGGAGGTGAAGATATAGACCTGGTACAACGAGGACTCTCGCTATATGATCGAAAGAACAGAACCTCAACTTTTACTTCCGACATTAAGGTTACCATTGTGGAACTGCTCGATTGGGATAGTTTGCCCGAACAAGCTCGGAGGTATATAGCACTTAGGGCTACTCGAGCTTTACAGGCGCGTATAGTCGGCTCGAGGGAGCTTGAAGCTCTGATTATTCGTGACGAGTTCGCTGCAAAGGCTAACCTGGAATCGTCAGATAATTCAAATTCTGATAGAACAATTTTTAACACTTACGATACTTCCTCAAGGATCGGCATTAATAGAAACAATTCTCTTTATTAAGTTACATGGCACTTATAAATACTTCGCTTCCCAATCTCGTACAAGGGGTTAGCCAGCAACCCGCCACTCTCAGGTTTGACGGGCAATGCGAGGAGCAGATAAACGCTCTATCGTCTGTCGCGGATGGTTTAAAGAAACGCCCGAATACCCGCTACCTCACAAACTTACTGAGTTCCGAGATAGCTGATGGGGCTTTCATCCACTTTATCAATCGGGATAAAAACGAGAAGTATGTTCTTATTATAAACGGCAACGTCGCCCAGGTCTTTAATATGATCGACTACGATACAGTCACGACTACAGGATCGACAACTTACTCGGGCGGTGATTATCTTTACGTCGCTCCAGGGGATAAACCGAAGGATGTCCTTAAAGCTCTTACAGTCGGGGACACTACTTTTATTCTGAATACAAGTGTAAACGTGGATCGGACGGCTACGAAAAGTGCCGCTATAACCGCCTCGTCAACCACGAATAAAGCCCTCGTGTTTATTAAGAAGGGCGATTACTCAACCGAGTATAACATAAAGATTAAGGCTAGGTATTACACGAGTGGAACTTTAGCCAGCGGTGCTGTACTTAGTGGTGGAACTATTGTTACAGATGTTAATGAAAATAACACAGGTCAGATAGAGTACGACCTGGACAGCGGTACTCCTGAACATGGGGACACCTTTTCAAGTGGATCTCTCAGTAGCGTCGGCACTACTTATGAATTTAATGCTTCCTTTAAAACCCCCGCACAAGATTCTGGGGCCACGACGCAGGAGGTAAGCACAAGTTTCATTGCGAAATCTCTGAGGGACGCAATCAATACAGCCCTACAGGGACAATTCCACGTTGGAGGATCTTGGGGTAATTTTCTGAAACTAAACCCTACGACTTTAACTGTAGGCGAAGTAAGTATAGTAGATCCTACTAGGGGACTTGTTGGTACGGAAACTCTTGCAGACCTAACAAACCAAGAAAAAAGAGGTAACTTACATACTGGTGCGGTTAACTCAAGGGGAGGGGATTATTCCAGTGTGTCCGTAGAAACTTCTGGCGTTTTAACTACGACAGGAACTCTCACAACAAACTTTCAGCAATACGTCTTTGAGATATCCTCTTCTGGCAGCGTAGAGTTTGAGATAGCAGCTTTCGACAGTAAGTCGGGATCAGCCCTCGGGGTTATCTACAAAGAAGTGGATTCAATTTCCGATCTTCCGACAATAGCCCCTAATGATTTCAAAGTTAAAGTGCGCGGAAGTGCCGAGGACAATGAAGATGATTACTATGTAAAGTTTGAAACGGACTCGGGAACTTCCGATATATCAAACGGAGGTTGGGTGGAAGATGTAGGGTTCGATGTTTATACAACTTTTGATAATACAGAGCTTCCCTACAAACTTGTTAATACTTCCCCGGACAATTTTGATTTATCCGCAGGAGCCTGGGTAACTCGGCAAGTGGGAGATGACGATACTAATCCTTTTCCTTCGTTCTTTAATGGAGCGGTCACAACAGGGGATCGAAAGATATCCGACATATTTTTCTTTAAGAACAGGTTAGGATTTCTGTCCGAGGGAAGTGTAATAATGTCGGAAGTCGGGGAATACTATAACTTCTTCCGTACAACAGTGAGATCCCTACTGGATTCCGACCCAATCGATATAAACGTAGCGAGTAAGCGTGTGACGACTCTATCGTCAGCAGTAGGGTTTCAGGAGAACCTCATACTATTCGGAGAACGTGGGCAATTCGTTTTAAAGGGAGGAGATCTGTTGACACCTAAAACTGTCTCGGTAACTCCTATTACGAACTACGAGAGCGATACGAGTACTGCTCCTTTAGAACTCGGCAGCTATCTTTACTTTCCATTTGAACGAGGGAACTTTACAGGCATTCGGGAGTTCGCTGTAAATGCGAGTACTGACAACTACGATTCTGTCGAAGTTACTTCTCACGTTCCTCAATACATCCCCTCGAGTGTTCTCGATATGGCAGGATCGACTACAGAGAATTTAATATGCCTCGTCAGTAATAAGACAGCAGCCGATACAAAGGATATGTATGTCTATAAATATTATTGGGAAGGTAACCAAAAGGTGCTATCGAGTTGGAGTAAATTTACATTCCCGTTTAGTATTCGTGGAATGGAGTTCGTAGACAGCGACCTTTATATTGTTGCTGCTAAGAACGGGAAGACGGAACTTCTTAAAATGCCTATGGAGGAAAAACTGGTCGATGACAACACCACTTTCAACACTTACCTCGATCTACGGCAAGAAGGCACAATCGGGGGAGGTTCTATCGCTCTCCCCTTCACTCCCGAAGCCGGAGATGAAATACAGGTATATACGAGAGAATCTGGAAGCACTAAAGCAGGAGCGTTAATCCCTTCAACAGTTGATGGAACCTCAGTGTATGTAAGCACAGATTATAATGGTACTCCTGTTTGGTTAGGAATTAAATACCAGATGTCCTATACATTTTCGGAGCAGATGTTTAAGCAACGATCCCGCCAAACATCCACAAGCCCTTCTGGGGTTGCTCGTCATTTCTTAAAAGGAGGATCGATATTCTTTTCAGATACTTCCTCGTTTAAAGTCGAGGTAACTCCAAAGGCTAGGGATACCTATACAAACACTTTCACAAGTAACATCGTAGGCTCGACAACAGTAGGAACTCTACCAATCGAGACAGGATCATTTTATTTCCCCATCATGTCCTCTGTTAAAGATACTCAGATAAAGATTTTAAATGATTCCGCATTGCCGGGAAACTTTCAATCGGCAGAATTTGAATCTTTTATTCACTCAAGAAGTAGGCGTGTTTGATCGAGTAATAGTTAGCTACAAGGCAATAGATGTTGTAGAAGCGCACCCTGACCATGCGGATTACTTAGCCGACAAGTTAAGGGATATCGACAAAGTGGAATGTATAGCATTCGGGAAGAAACCCCTGGAAGCTTTAATGTCTGCATTCGATCACGACTTAGCCACGCTCACAGTAGTGGATAAGGAAAGCAAGCCTCTCGCTATGTTTGGCGTAGGGGAAGACGAGGATATGCCTTATATATGGATGTTAGGAACTAAAGAATTTCCAAAGGTAGCTAGAAGAGATCTTGTAAAACATTCAAAAACCTGGATCAAAGAGTTATTGAAAGTCACAGGAGGAGCCGCAGGGAACCTCGTGCATTGTTATAACCGCCCCGCAGTCCGCTGGCTTCAGTGGCTAGGCGCGGCATTCACCCATCGACTCACTATTAAAGGAGAACCATTTTTCCAATTTATTTTAATCAACAACGACGTAATAGACCAATACTATGTGTAGCCCATTAATTGCCTCATCGCTCATCGGAGCAGCAGGAACAGCTTCGTCGCTCATAGGCCAAAGCCAACAAGCGAGCGCACAACGAGAAGCGCAGCAGATAGCTTCAAGGCAGGAGAAACAAAGATACCTCGCTGAAGTTTCCGCAATGCGTACTCAGCAGCAACAGGAGGCGATAGCGCGATCCCAACGCATTGAAGAATCCTCCAGGAAAGCTATGGAGGCTCGGGCAACAGCAACAGTCGCAGCAGGAGAAGCTGGAGTAAGTGGAATTAGTGTCGATGCCTTGCTTGGAGATCTCTCGAGACAACAGTCAGAATATGAATTTTCAGTACAACGACAAGCACAGCTAACTGGCGTAAACAGGCAACTAGCTCTACAAGAAGCGGGTCTAGGTTTCAGTCGGAATATGCTTCGCATCAATCAACCTATAGCACAGCCCGATTATCTCGGATCAGTTACTCAAGGATTACAGTCAGGATTGAGTAACTACGGAGTGTTATACAACTCAGGAATATTTGAATAAAAGACAAGATGGCAGATAGAAAGCAAGTTAATCTCGATAATCTAGGGAAAGTGGATCCTACTCCCTCAATACAGGCAGTAGGGGGAACTAATCAAGCCGTAGTGCCTGGAGTTCTTAAAGATAACTCCGCTCTTCGGTTATCCCGATCCCTGGCGCAGTTCAGCAATATCCTCGGGCAAACGAGTAACATCAATATGCAACGAGGAAAAGATGCAGCCGAGAAACTCTCAGCCGACGAGATAAACGATATCATCGAAGGAAAAGTTCCCGCGCCAACAGGAGGAGCTTTAGGTAAGCTAGGGTTCCAGAAAGCATTTCACCAGATAGCCGCGAAGAGATGGTTCGATACAACAGGCGTACAAAAATATGCGGATCTCGAGAGCCGCCTCGATGTTAAGATGGACGAGTTTATTCAAAATTCCACTCCTATCGAGCAAGTGCAAGCTTACGTTCAGGGCGAAGTACAGGCACTCGATGGGGAAATAGGCGAATACTTTGACGGCAACTCATTTGGTTCTCGAGTAAAGAATCTTCTAGGAGGTGAGCTATCTACTCGAATACTTGTAGGAGCTACCAAGGGATACGAGAAGAAACAGTTGGCTTATATGAGAGCCGCTAACGAAGAGAAAAGGGTAAACCAGTTTAGCGATGTAGTTCTAGGAGAAAGCGGTGAAAACCTAAAAGGATATTTTTCCAGAATGCAGAAGGAATATTCCGAGGATGGATATTCAAAAGCTGAAGTAAATACAGTATTCAATAAAACTTTTATACAAGGTCTAAACCTGGCAATGGCTACTGATACAGGCACAGCCCTCGGTATGATATCCCAGGCCAAGAACCTGGAGATAAACGGAAGGCAAGTCTTCGGCAGTATGGAAGCTAGGCTTGCTATTGCGAAAGCTAGAGGTCAGATAAGTAAACTTATGAAAGAAGAAGAAGATGACTTCACTTTGGCTCAACGGGTTGGTAATTTTGCAGGGCCAGCGGGAAAGTTTTTTGAAGTCTTAAAGAGAAGCCAGGAAAAAGGAGAGCTTCCAAAAAATAATGAAGGAATGGCTTTTTCTTATCTTAGAGAAGCTTTTCAATCTTTAGATTCTAAAGGGGGCTTGACTGAAGCAGGAATAAAAATACAAGACCTGACAGATATGGTTCTGGAGGAAGGGAACCCACAGGAAAACTTTGATGCGGCTATCGCGGTCCTTTTGGGGAAAGAATTAGATCCGCAAACTAGAGCTATTGTTAGTCAATCTTTAGACGACATTAGCTCACAAAGAAGGGAAATAAATAAAGCAGCCCCGGAAGTATACATAGGGTTATCTTTAACAGATAAGCAACAACTTAGACTTTCAGCTAGAGATTATTTCGAGAACAATCCTTCTGAAAGTGCCGAGGACTTTATGAAAAATTCTCCTTACCCATCTTTAGAGCCAACGATAGGAGTTTTAGAAGAGTATAGAGAAGCTACAAAGTTTAATGAGTTCATGCCTAGGGATGCCGCTATAGGTACATTAGTACAGCAGGAGATAGAAGAAGTTAGTAAAGACCCCACGCTACAGAGTGTCTTCAAAGGGGAAGGGGATGTGGCTCCATACTTCACTGTCGGGCGATTAAATGTGGAAAAAATGGATGCAGTCAACAAAGTTAAGAAAGCCTTAAAAGAATTTGCGGGGGAAAGACTTGATGAGACTACTCCAGACAAAGATCAAATACTTTTAGAACAGGCGCGAGATTTTGTGAAAACAGAAATGCAAAGCTTAAAGAATATAGCTACAGCGATGCAAGTACGTTTAAACGAAGCCTTCCCCACTAAAGGGTTCCCCGAAACGGAAGAAACACTAGATACCGAACGTACAGAAAGAAGGTCTGAGTTTAAATTGGGGGACGAGGATGAATCTCCATTTTATACCGAAGGAGCTATACCTTTCTTTAGAGATCCAGAGACTCCTGTTAATATTATTGGAATTAACGTAGCCGATAACCCGGAATTAAAGAAATATAAATCCCTAGCTCGAAAGTATGCTCTTTCCGTGGAAAAGGGCGTTACCTCTTTAACAAAAAAGAGTACTCGAAAAGCTATTGACGATGATTTTAAAAAAGCTAGAAAAAACGAGGACGGGGATGCGTTAAGTTTATTACAGAAATTTTATGGATATAAAGACATAGATTTCAACAATCCAACTTTTATTGAAGACTTTGATACCACATCACTTTGGTGGGACGAAGTGCGTCTTTTTGAAAGCGAGAAGAAGCTCGCTGAAACTATGAAGAAATTCACGGCCACTATGATAAAAGCTGCGAAAGAGGAAAGCGTCCTAACAGATGAAGATAATAAAATTTTAAAAGTAATGGCAGACCTGGGAATATATGACTTATCCGACGGGTCTGTTTTTGTGCAGAATTTTTATAATATTCAAATGGAACTTTTACCTGTTAAATAATAATGCCGCTAACTTTCGAGGAAATAAAAGCTAATAGATTAGCAAAACAACAGCAGCAAGTTGAAGAGGAAAAACAAGAAAACCCGACAGTCAGCCCCGAAGTAATTGAATATTTATCAGGACTGCAACAAATAGAGAAAGACGGAGTAAATCATGCGGCTAACGTAGCTTCTATCGGAGTAGAAATCGGTGGAGGTATTGGAGGAATGTATGCTTTAGATAAGGCGCATAAGGCGGGTAAATTTAGCAGCTTGTTAAAGACCGCTAAGACCGCCAGGGCTGCAAGCTTTCTAGGGTTCGCTGGACCACAAGCTCTTGAACCCGCGTCTACAGTTACAGGAGTAGCAACTTTTATGGGATCTTCGGCTGTTATTTGGGGATTAAGCAATTTTGCAGGACAGTCCGTGCGTAAAGCTTATGGCCTACAGGATGAGATATCCTCGGGAGAACTTATAGCAGCCAGCGTATTCGGAGGACTTGTGCCTCCAGGGGCGCAAGCATTGGCTAATATGCGTAGATCTGGAGCCGATAAACAACTTCTCAAACTTACAGGACAAACCGCAAAAGACTTTGGTGCTTATAAAAAGGGAGCTTATTTAACTATTAATGGAATTAAAAGTTTTGCCAATGGAGCTTCACTCGGTATTGCCGAGACTGCCGTTCGTCAGGAGTTACAAATAGCTCTTAATGAGCGGGAAAACCGGGAGACATACGAGTATCTTTTTGCAGGGGGCTTGGGAGGAGGTCTTAATAGTATTCTGGGCGTTTGGTCTAAAACGGGATGGTGGGGAAGAAGGCAACGCTCTAAAGTAACTACGAACGCAAAATTAAGCATCCAGAAGCAACTTGTTAATCTAAACAAACAACTAAAAGATTTAGAAGCCTCGGATGATTTTGTATTCCGTAAAAAGTCTAAAATTAAAAAGCTTAAAGACAAAATAAATGATACTCAACAAGCTTACGATATTGTTGACGACGCTGCTAAAACTTACAAAAAAGAAAATGATGCGGCACAGAAAATAGAAACGGGAAAATCTAAGAAAAATTTTGAGGATAAAGTAGAAACAAAAATCGCAGAAAAGATAACCCCCGAAGATAAACCTTTCATACTGGATGATATCGAGGATCTAAAGAGGAGGAGAAAAGAAATTGCGGAAGAAGAATCTTTAGCCCTCAACGAAGGGAGAGAGTCCACAAGAACTGTTAAAGAGCCTAGCCTTAAAAAAGATGCTACAGATTTAGCCGAAGAACTCGATGAAGAACTTAATAACGAACTTGCAGACTTTATCAATAAAGAAAAAGCAGGGGAAAGTACCGAGGTTACTTTGAAAAAGATAAAACAAATTGTTGTAAATCAATCTGAATTATTTGAAAAAGTTATTGGGCCTATAAATGCGTACTCGGGGAGAAACCTTCAAGCATCTTCAAAAAGACGCGGAGAATTTTATAATTACGCTTTAGACTCTGCGGCAGGAGCTAAACGAAAAGAAGCACTTGAAGATTTACTATTTGCAATAGATACAAAAATAAAAAACCCGACATTCCAGGGCGTAACTGGAGACACCTTTAAAAAGACATTTGACGATCTCGATATAAATATTGAGCAAATAAAGAAGGTTAACGAAGACATCGCTCGAGCGGTTAAAAGTAAAAGTAAAGACCCCAAGATTCAAAAGCTAAATAAAACAGACAACAAAACAACAATAGAAAAACTCGAGAAAGAATTAGAGGAGCTAAGAACAAAAAGAGTAGATACAAACGAACCTAAAAATATTTCAAGGAGTACAGCCCCTCGGGAACGAGTGCTTAAAGAACAGATAAAATTCTACAAGCAAGCCGACAAGGAAATTAAGGCTATTGTAAAGCTCGAGGAAGAGCTAGAAGAAATACTAAAACTATCTCCAGAAGATTTTAAGAAACTCGATGCCGAGCAAAGAATTAAAAAAGACCTACTAACGAAGCAACAAGCAGAAGCTAAGAGTTCAAAGTTAAAGAAGAAAATAGATGAAGCGAAAGCCCGCCTACGAAAACAGGCCAAGAAAGCCGAGAAACAGTTAAAGGATACCGAGGAATTTGAGTTTTATGCGAAACTGGAAAACTACATATACGACCAACTCGATGCAAGTTTAAGATATTCGGGAAGAAGGCTTTTAGCCACTGTCACTGCAAGTAGACAATTATCGCTACTTTCAACAGCCTCCGCAGCCGCAGGAGTACCTACTGGAATTTATGGAATAAGTAAACAATTTGTAAAGCCTCATACGACTCTTTTAAGAAACATATTCGGAGGCAAAGGAGTATCACTTTCCTCGAAATTATACTTTGGAGATTTATCCTCCGCTTTTGCGATGTTCTCGGATTTATCGGGAATGTTTAAAGCAGCCTGGCTATCCGCTAAAAGAATGGAATCCGTTACAGATCCTAAACAGGCAAAAAGATTGATGGATTCAGGAGGAACCATATCGGCCACTCCCACAGGCACAGCGCGAACTTTTAGGCAAACTCGGATAAGCGCGGCACGAAGAGCAGGAGCTAAAAGAAATCTGTTGCAGTACTTAGATGACTCTTTATCGCTAGGGAAAATAGCAAACGTAATTCTTTCAGTACCTTTACGTGGAATTATAGGAGTAGACGAGGCATTTAGACGACAGCTTTACAGACAAGTAACAACAGCTACCGCCAGGAAAAAAGCCATATTGCAGGATCACTTCGATAAAAACCCGAAAAAGGGGGTAATGGATATCGAAAAAGAACTACTCGATACCGCCTGGAAAAAGAACGCAGACGGGATTGATATAGTTCAAGAAACGGAAGACTTCGTTACAGGGCTAAACTTCGGAAGACAGGAAATGTTCTATGCCGCGTCTGGGGATTCTGTAGGAGATGTTCATATTTCCATCATGGAAAAGTCGATACAAAATCTTCAAAGAATATTAGGTAAAGTTCCAGAATTAAATTTCGTAGTGAGAGCCTTCGTTCCTTTTGTGGATGTCACAATAAGAAGTGTGGTTCGAGGAGGAAGGATAGCCGCTGGTCCTCTTCTCCCTGCTTTTTATAAGATATTTAAAAACCCGTATGTACGGCAAATTAATAAGCTTACTAAAAAAATAGATGAGTATGAAACGACTAAAAAAGGATATTTAGCTAAACAGGATAATAAGGAACTTGTGGCGAAATCCACGAAGGAAATAGATGAAGAAATTTTAAAAATCAAAGATCGTTTAGAAAAACTGGAATACAGGAAAATCGAATTTAATGAGGAAATCCTCGGAGATGCGATGATGGGTTCAGGCTTTATTGCCGCAGGATTCGCAGGGGGGCTAATGGTGGATGAAGATGGGAATCCTTTAATAACAGGATCAATGGCTTTCATGTCTCGGGAACAACGCGAGAAAATGAGAAAGAGAGGGATAAAACCTTTCACAGCTTTCGGAATCCCTTACAGAGCCGCTGCACCTTTAATGATACCTCTAGCAACAGCCGCAGATGCCGGTACATACCTTAAATTTAGAGAAGATCGTAGACTGGAAGAAGCTCAAAGTCTGTTCCACTTAGTATCCAGTAGTATGAATATGATCGCCCAGGAGCTTCCCTTTAACTCGGGGCTTAAAGACTTCCTGAGTCTTATCCCTAAAGACCTTACAAACGAAGGAGACGTGGAAAAATCCAGAAGAGCTTTATCGAGACTGTTTGGTAGCTATGCGATGACCCCAGGAGAAGTTGATAAGCTGGTTAAGTATTTCACAACAGAAGGTAAAATTCCCGACTTTAGAAAAGCGGATTTTCAGGAACTTCTTATGCACGACGCTTTCGGAGCCTCCCCCGCAAACTTCAAAAGAGATATTCTAGGAAGACCTGTAAAATCCGATAAAACATTTTTACAGAGTACGTTGAGATACGCTCCAGATGCGAAAATAGAAATTAAAGATTTAGCGAATGTCGAATCATTGGATGTTAATAATATTCTCGGGACGAAGACTAGAGAAAGATTTGGGAACATTAAGATGCTGAATTTCAGAAGCAAATCCACACGGCTTAATCTTCACAATGAATTTGGAAACAGATTAATGAAAGTGAAAGTAGGAGGTAAAAAACTGGAAAGTGCTGTTAACAAATTGATAAGAAGCAGAAGGTGGAAGAAGAAATTTAATAACGGATCTCTTTCAATAAATGAATCCGGGGAAGAGACTAACTTAGCTTTAGAAGAACTTAATTCTCTTATAGACACTTATTACGATAGAGTGCAGGAAAACATAATGAATGAAACAAAAACATTCAAAAGATCATTTATAAATAGAGACGGAGAAACTCTTTTCGACGCTTTAGATAAAGGAAAGAAAAAAGGACAGATAACAAGAAAGGTAAAACCATTCAAACAAAACTAATAAACAATCATTATTATGGCAAATTCATACGTCGAGTATTCGACAGCAGGAACAGGCACAAACGGCTTGGGGCAGAACATATTTAGTTACGCAAACATTGATGCCCTCAGTGCTGACGATATTAAGTGTCTGGGGTACGCGATGGCTGCTTGGAATGACGTTCCAATATCCAATCAAGGCGCACTGACAGATGCAAGCACTAAAAAAATAACACTAACCGCATCAGACGCGACAGCCTACTCGGTAGTGCGTGTGTACCGAAGCACTACTGCAGACGCGCTTGTAGATTTCGTGGACGGAGCAAGGTTAACTGAAAACGACCTGGATACTGCTTACAAGCAAGGGCTGTTTGTTGCACAGGAAGTATCCGAAGATGCGCGAGCAATCGGAACCACTTCGACAACTAATCTAGCTCTTAGTGGGACGACTTCTACTGGACAGTTAAAAATTAATAATGGGAGCGCACCAGCTACTCCTACAGGCGGTGGTGTTCTCTATGTAGAATCTGGGGCTTTAAAATATAAGGGGTCTTCTGGATCTATTGCAACTTTAGGGGCAGCCTAATTCCCAAATATGAACAATCATTTCACGACACCCACAGTGGGGATCTTAGGACTAATAGCGAATCTGACGTTAAATGACATAAATCAAGTTCTAGCCGCCCTGGTAGGACTTACAACTCTCATTTACATGACGATAAAGATTTTAAAGGAAATACATAAAAAGGATAAATAACTACATGAGCAGCAACAAACAGGAACTCGAAGACAAATTCTATCTGTTACAGGATTTACTGACAGATGAATTTATCGATAGGATAAAATCAGGAGAGGCAGAACCTTCGCTTCTTAATGCAGCAAGGCAACACTTAAAAGATAATAACATACACGCCTCGCTCAAACAGGATAGCAAACTACAGGATCTTGTAAGCGTTTTGCCGTTTAAAGACGATGAGGAAATAGTTGAAAGGGCAGTAAACTAATTATATATTCTGCGTAAAATGTCTTCTAAGGAGCCTCTGCCAGAAGAATTAAAAGACTTTCGGAATTTTCTATATCTCGTCTGGAACCATCTCAACCTCCCCGACCCTACACCCATCCAATACGAGATTGCCGAGTGGATGCAGAATGGTCCAAGACGTACAGTCATCCAGGGATTTCGAGGAGTAGGCAAGAGTTGGATTTGCTCGGCATACGTGGTTCACCAGTTATTTCTCGATCCCTCAAAGAATATCCTTGTCTGTTCCGCGAGTAAAACCCGAGCGGATGACTTCAGCACCTTCACGCTTCGATTGATCCACGAGATGCCTTTACTGGCGCATCTGATCCCCAATGATAAACAAAGATTTTCAAAGATAAGTTTTGATGTCGGTCCTGCTCCAGCCGCTCACGCCCCGAGCGTTAAGTCGCTAGGCGTGACCTCCCAACTCACTGGAAGTAGGGCCGATGTCATTGTTGCGGATGATGTGGAGGTTCCAAACAATTCAGCTACGCAGGGAATGAGGGACAAATTAGGTGAGCAGGTTAAAGAATTTGAATCGATTCTGAAGCCTGACAAGGAAGCCAAGATTGTCTTCTTAGGGACACCGCAGTGTGAGGACTCGCTCTACAACAAACTGATAGAGCGGGACTATACTGCTTGCATTTGGCCGTGCAAACATATTACTCCGAAAAAGAACGAAAAAACGTACTACGACCGAGTAAGTCCCCTCTGCGTGGATGAAGAGAAAAAGGGGAAGTCAACAGAGCCTACGAGGTTCAGTGAGATCGACTTAGCCGAGCGGGAGATTAGTTACGGCAAGGCGGGGTTCACTATGCAGTTCATGTTGGACAGTCGCTTGTCCGATGTTGATAGGTTCCCCCTTAAAGTTAACGACCTTGTGGTTATGGACATCGATAACGAAGTAGCCCCGGAGAAAGTGGTATGGGCGCAAAGTCCAGAGCTTTCCTGGGGAGGCGACGTACCCAACGTGGGCTTTACAGGTGACAGATTTTACCGCCCCATGAAACAAGTAGGGGACATGATCGAGTTCACTGGTTCAGTAATGTCGATAGATCCCTCGGGAAGAGGACGCGATGAAACCTCGTGGGCAATCGTAAAGATGCTTAACGGATATCTGTACGTTCCTGATGCCGGAGGAATGCAGGGAGGTTATGGGGAAGACGTATTGAAGACTCTCGCCCTGAAAGCCAAGAAGCATAAAGTCAATTACATCATAGTCGAGAGCAACTTCGGGGACGGGATGTTCTCGGAACTCTTCAAACCTTACCTGTCGAAAGTCCATCCATGTTCAATCGAGGAGGTTAGGCACAGCATTCAGAAAGAGAAAAGGATCATCGACACCCTCGAGCCTGTATTAAGCCAGCATAAGCTTGTCATATCCCCCGAGGTAATTCGAGAGGACTTCAACACTGTTCAGAGATACCCTCTCGAATCTCAGTTAAAGTATCAATTGATCTACCAGCTTTCCCGAATTACGAGAGATCGGGGAGCGATAACACACGATGACAGGTTGGATGCCCTGGCAATAGCCGTAGCTTATTGGGCAGATCAGATGGCCCAGGATGCGGAGAAGAAGATGACAGAGCGCAAGGAAGATCTATTGGATCAGGAGCTTCAGAAGATGGCTGATAACTATTTCGGGACGACAGGGAAGAGCAGGAATACCCCTAACTGGCTCTAGGATTGACGAGAAGAGCTTGTAAGATGGCTTCGCTGACTATGTCCCATTTTTAAACAACGACGATTTTTAGAGGAAACATGAAAGATATTAAAGAAGATTTATTCAACGCCCAGGAAAAGATTTCAGAAGCAATCGAAAAACTCGATAAAGTCGAGAAAGATAAAGAACAACCCAAGTCAATTCCATTCCCCACAAATAGCATCCCTCGAGAGAACCTCTATGTAGCAATATGCGTAGGACATAGCCGTCAGGGAGATACAGGAGCCGTAAGTTGCGGAGGAATTAACGAATGGACTTATAACCGAAAGGTCGCAGAGTTTCTTAAAAGTGACCTTCAGGAATACGGAATAAGCTCGTTCGTCGTCGAACAATACGGAGGAACTTACGGCTCTTATACCTCCGCTATGAACTGGCTCACCAAACACCTAAAGGAACAGAAAGCCTCGATAGCACTCGAACTGCACTTCAACGCAGCAGCCAACGAGAAAGCCGAAGGGATGGAAATGCTCCACTGGAACTCATCACGCATCGGATTGAGCCTCGCAGAATACGCCCTTAAAAGTTGCCAGAGATTCTTCCCAATTACAAAAAATAGAGGAGCCAAGGCAATCAATAAAGGAGATCGGGGAGCGACGTTTCTCAGAACAACCCACTGCCCCGCCATCATCACAGAACCCTTCTTCGGATCTAACTGGCAGGATTGGATAACCTTCGCAGATCAGGAAGCCACTCTGGGACAAGCCCTGGCACTCGGGATAAAAGAATGGAGCGATGAACATGTCATCCTATAAACCACGACAAATCACAATAGGAGGCCAGACATATAAAATACGATATAAGAAAAACCTGGAGGACTTCGGAGTACTCGATTCCGATAAAAAAATCATAACCATTCGAGCAACCCTGAAAGATAACGACCTAATCGATACCATCCTCCACGAAGCCTTTCACGCCTGTCTGGAGATCTCAGGACTCAGCTATTTGCTCGATGACGAGAACAAAGAAGAAGCACTGGTTCGAGCGTTCGACAGTCTCCTTTTACCCGTCATAAAACGAGAGCTTAAAAAAGCCTGTAAAAATAGAGGTAATCCTTAAATTGACGTATAGAGACTACGGGGGAAGGGGGGACGAGGGACTCTCGATACCTCTTATTACTAATATAATTAAGAAACTATGGATTATAGAGGTTAATTACATTAGTAATTCCTACTCGATAGATACTCGAGTGACTTTAAAGAGCTTTAAAGAGCTTTAGAGAGCTTTAAAGGGTTCGAGAGTTTTCCTATGTATTCGGTTAAGTATTTTGTTAATGTATTGTTAATGTATCTCTCGAGCAGGGAAGGAAGGAATTAAACAAGGGAACCAAACTCGAGCAACTCCATCGGTTTTGATGAGAAAATCTGAAGGGGTTAACGTATATATTTCGATTTCAATTTCCCCCCGATACCGCCTCCCTTTTTGATTTTTCCGGGTAGATTGTCGCCAAATTGTCAGCAATGGGGGGGAGTATTTAAAGTATAGCGCGGGAATTGGCGAATTTGCACTAGATCCTATATCTAGTGGCGAGATCCTGGGTTCTGGTCGTTCCGGGATTTGTATTGCCTTTGCACATACAGGCATTTTTCTATTAATTCGGGTTTTTCCATTACTATTAAAAATATATTACTTTTTTATTTGCCATATTCTGGATATCTGTTATCCGTAGTATATCGCATAAATAAATAGCGATTTTAAAACACCTAACCAATAAAATAAAATGACACTAGACGAATTAAGAGAAGATGTCGCTCTCAATCTGACCCGATATTTAACACCGACTGAATTAAAGAAGTTAAGAGACTGCGAGAAATTGCATGATGATGAATATGATGCATATGAGGCGCATTTAATTAATAAAGTATTCACTCGTCTAAAGGCGTATGCTTATTCTAATTCATATTCAGTTATATTGATGGGCGAACAATGGGAAGCTTTAAAAGGTTTAATTGATTCTGACCAGGACAATAATCATCGGTATGCGCTGTCATCATTTTGCAGTGATGCTGATTTAGAAACGTTTGATAGTGCGCTTGAGTCTTTTAAGAGCCAATTTGAGGCACTTAAAATTGAAAAGAAATTTCCTACTTACTCAAAATATTAAATAGAATGGAATTTCTTTTACTTACTATCGTAATTACTTGCGCTCTTTGTGTCCTAGTTGGGATCCTGGAGCGCATTTTTTAATAATTGAACACAGCGTTGCAGCCAATGCAGCGTTGTTTTGAGTTATTAAACCTAACCTACCTAACCAAATGAAACCTAAAAAATACGCCTTCACTAGGGCAGATGCTCTCGCATTGGTGGACCTAGTGAACAAAATAGAAACTAACGGACCAGGACCAGTTCTTAAATACCTAGACAAAATAGTTAAGCAATCAGGGACCAAAAAAGGTACCTGGGGATTTTTTGCTAATCGCTTCAAATCCTTGCTGTTAAATAAAGACGTTCCTTTTTCAATCTTTGCGAGCGGTGGTAATTCCAAACTACCTTTTGTGAGCTTTTCAACGATACCAGGCGCAACTTGTCCGGGCGCCGGGGAATGCCTAGACTTTTGTTACTCCTTTAAAGCCTGGCGATACCCGGCAGCATTTTTCCGGCAGCTGCAAAACTTTCATTTGATGAATTCAAAAAAGGGGCGGGAAATAATCGCCAATGAATTCAAAGCAATTAAATTAAAAAAGGGTAAAGATTTTCTAAACTTGCGGTTATATGTAGACGGGGATTTTAGAAACATTAACGAATTAACTTTCTGGATGAATCTTTTGTTTTTAAGGCCCGATATAAAGGCGTATGGATACTCTAAATCCTGGAAAGAATTTCTTATTTATGATCATTTGCAATTAACCTTCCCGGAAAACTATAAATTAAACCTTTCAAGCGGATCAATTCATTCAAAGGCTATAAAACAGCGTATGCAAGCTTTACCTTGTACCAGGGGCGAGTTCGTAGCGGTCCATATTGATAAAAGGCTATCTGCTCCACTTGGCAATCGGACCAGAGAATATAATAACGCTGTAAAGGAATCTTTAAACGATAAACGGGCCTTTATTTGTCCGGGCCTTTGCGGATCTTGTACGCCTTCAGGCCATGCTTGCGGATCGGATCGCTTTAATGATGTTAAGATAGCAATTGCAACCCATTAATAAAAACACCTAACCAATAGAAAATAAACAAATGAGTAATGAAATAGAATTCAAATAATTAAACCTTTATAGCCCTGGCATCTATTAAAAGGGTGCCGGGGATTTTTTTCTATGCATATATTAAGACACCTTCGACCCAAGGGATTACCCTTTATTTTTGATATTATATATTGTCCTAAAACAAAAGGAGTGATTGCCTTCCGTGAATTCGCACTAAGTGAGGAACCGGGAGAACTGGAGCCAAGGAGAGGTAACGTTGAGGATTTTACGATGGATTCTTTGCGCAATCAAATAATAGGCCCGCCTGAATATATAGACGGAGAAACGGAGCCAGGAATGGAACGTCTAAAACAATTAGGATTTATTAACTGCATCCCTGGGAACTTTCCGGGATATTAACCGCTTTGAAATTATGATAACAAAAACAAACAACAACAGCAGCACCACTCGGGAGATTCCTCCCCTGGTAAACAAGAACGATATTATTAACCGCCTTCTCGAATCTATTTCCAGACATTCGGGTCACACGCCCGAGGAGATTCGGAACGGGAGCGAGCATAAGATGTCCCACTGGCGAAAAATCGCGATGTATATTCTCGTCACTGAATACAAGTGGACCTATGAATCAGCCGGAGGAGTCTTTGAAAATAAAGCTCCACACGCTCACATCTCGGTAGCGGATATTAAAAAGAAGTTAAATACGGAAGGCCAGGTTCATCTGGTGCTGCCTTATATTAACCAAGTAATCTTTGACCTGGAGTTATAATGATAATACCGCTCGCAATTCTGTTGGCCTGGATTTTAGCTATCATATTAATCCTGCGCTTTTTCAGCGTAAACGACCTTGACTAGCATTGGCACTGGTTTAATATTGAGGAGATAGTGAGAGGGGCATCTTTGGGGTTCTTGCGGGAGTTTTAGTTAGGTAGTTCTTCCGTTCCTTTAGATGCTCCTCTCTTTTTTTATTTGAAATTATCTAATTCGTTATTATTATAAACATAACCTAACAAAAATTACGAAAGACCCTAACAATGGCTACTCGAAAATCACGCAACAAATTCATGGCCGACTTTATGAAAGACGGCACTCGTTATCGAAAACAATTTGATACTGAGGAGGAGGCTAACGCCTGGGAAAGTAATCTAAGATTGGCGTTATCCCGAGGCGAGCTAGTGGACCCGGAAGAAAAATCCTTTAAACCCTTAACGATTCAGGAACTATTTGATCGAGTCATTAACCGCCATTGGAAGGATACTCCGAATGAATCGACGGCTCGAAATCACTGTTATCAGATCGAGAATTTCTTCGGACCGAAGACCCTTATTAAAAGCGTTACGACTGACAAACTCGACAAACTCGTTTTGCATTGTAAAGACAAGGGAAACGCTCCTGCTACCATTAAACTTAAACTCTCGACATTATCGATGGCATTAACCTTTGCGGTGGAACGGGAACTGCTCGAGAAGAAACCGATCTTCCCGAAGATCAAGGTTAACAACGAGAGGATGGTTTATTTTTCTGAAGACGAGGAACTCGAGATCCTTAATTTTCTCGAGGAGAATGGGATGGATTACTTTTATGATTTTTTTGTATGGCAAATTGATACGGGGATGAGGCCGAACGAGTCTCGATATCTTCATCGCAGGAACATCAAGAAAGATCCAGTTCTCGGTCCTTGTGCGTACCTCCAGAAGACTAAGAACGGAGAGAAGCGGACGATCCCATTAACTCGTCGTGCTATGTGTGCGGTTCAGAAGCATAAAGAGGAACTCGATTATCCCTGGGCGCACTGGACGAAAGACCGAATCAGGAGAGCCTGGGATAAGGTTCGCGATGGCCTCGGGAGGACGGGAGACAAGGATTTTTTATTTTATGTTTGTCGTCACACTTGCGGCTCGAGACTGATACAAAGGACAAATAACATTCTGCTGACAAAGGAGTGGTTAGGTCATAAAGATATCAAGCAGACTCTACGTTACGCCCGGTTGTCGCCTCAGAGTTTTATTGCGGGTCTTAACGCGCTAGAATATACGTCTACAGGCGGTTACAAAAAGGTGACAATTTGCGGACAATAAACTAAAATATGCTGGAACAGGATTCGCTTAACAATGAGATGCTCGAGATAGGGTTGGGAAGGTACAATGCTCAAATCGAATCTGCTCGAGAACACTCCGCAATGGGGAGGACTAAGCCGGGTCAAAAGTTATTGCGGGAATTACTTCCAGCATTTGCGAAAGCCATTAAAGACATTAACCCTGGGCGTAAGCAATCGAAGAACCGATGGGCTATCGACCTGGCTTCCTACGATGCGAATAAGACAGCTTTTATCGCCTTTAAAACTGTACTCGATACATTTCCGCAGAAGCACTCGATGGCTTCGATGGCGTATGCGGTAGGTAAGGCTATCGAAAACGAATTGAGGTGCGTACATCTCGTTAAAACCAACGAGAAGGGCGAGGGTATTATTAAAGGGGCCAAGAGAAGATCGAAAGCTTCTCAGTTCCGACACATTCAACTCTCGATGAGGCACGAGGAAGCGAAGGAGGGTATCCCGGATTTTGAGCCTTGGTCTAAGAGGGATCGAAGAGCTTGCGGTCTTACTTTAGTGGAGCTTCTTCGGGACACAACAGGACTAATCGAATACAATTATATTCGGGAGAAAGGGCGAAAGGGTCATACCAGGTTTGTCGTTCCTTCTGCTGCAACGCTCGAATGGATCGAGAACTTTAATTACCATCGATCACTTATGGACCCATACTGGATGCCTACTGTAGAACCTCCTGAAGATTGGACTTCGGTTTGGGAGGGCGGATACAGGACTGAGGGAACGAGTCTTCCTAAAGTTCCTTTCATTAAAACACCTGACAAAGAATTTTTACGTTCGATAAAATCAAAACATCTCGAGCAACCTATGAGGGCTGTTAACCTTTTACAAAGAACTCCCTGGGAAATTAACGAAGAAGTTTTCGACATAGTATTATGGGCTTGGGAAAATGGGGTTCCAGTCGGAGCGACTATGGTTACTCAGGAAGATGAACCGCTTCCTCCATTTCCGATTGATGGTTCCGACAACAAAGCTATTAGGGATGCCTGGGCGAAGATTGCAAGCGGGGTACACCGACGTAACAATTCGACGAGATCTAAAAGAATGTTATGTGCGAAGATTGTGCATCTCTCCAAGAAATTTCGGGGAGAAAGATTTTTTGTGGTGCAGAACGTGGACTTCCGGGGTCGATGTTATCCAATAAATCCTTTCTTGCACACGCAAGGCCCGGATATTTGTAGAGGACTTTTAAGGTTCCATCGGGAAGAGAGGGTAAGGGGGAAAGAACAGGCTCGATGGCTTGCTATCCACGGCTCGAACACTTGGGGGAACGATAAGGTTACGCTCGAGGAGCGTGAGGAATGGGCGTATGAAAACACGGAAATGATTTGTCGGATAGCTGCTGATCCTAAGAATAATACGGAGTGGATTGATGCTGATAATCCCTGGCAGTTTATCGCGTTCTGTTTTGAGTGGAAAACCTTTGCTGACAGTGGGTTTGAGAGATTGAAGACGAAGCTTCCCATTAATATGGACGCAACCAACAACGGCTTGCAGATTCTCTCGATGCTCACTCGTTGTGATATGGGATGCAAGGCTACCAATGTAATAAGGACGGACGGAGTTGCCGACATATATCAAACAGTAGCTTATCGGGCTGAATCTTTAATGAAACAGGATGCTTCGGACAATCATGCTTTCGCACAATCCTGGCTGGATTACGGAATTAACCGGGTTACCTGTAAACGGCCTGTAATGTGTCAGCCTTATGGTCTTACGAGATACGCGAGCCGCCAGTATATTCTCGATTGGTTTGAGGAAAAAATTCATGCCGATGGCTGTCCCTCGCCTTTCTGCGAGAAAGAATATTATCAAGCCGTCCATTACTTATCTAACATTGTTTGGCGGGCAATCGATGATGTAATCGATCTTCCTAAAAGGTGTATGTCATGGCTTCAGGATGTGTCGAAGATTCTCAGTAAAAGTCAGCGTCCTCTTTTATGGGTAACTCCTTCTGGATTCATCGTGAAACAGGACTATCGAAAGCTCAAGGAATCCCGAGTGGTTACTTACATAACGGGCGAAGCTTTATGGGTAAGATTTCGCGAGGACACTGAAGACATTAGTCCCTCGAAACAAGCCCTGGGGGTAGCTCCGAATCTAGTGCATTCCCTGGACTCTGCGATGCTGCATTTAGCGACGAACCTCGCCAATGATCGAGGCATTTATGATTTCTCAATGATCCATGACAGCTATGGAACACACTGCAAGAACAGTGATGTACTTGCCGAGGTCATCCGAGAGGTAGCGGTAAAGATGTTTACTGACGATTACCTTCAGAATTGGCTCGCTCAAATAAAAGAGCAGAATCCAGATTTAGAATTTCCCGAACCGCCCACTTATGGTTCAGCCGACATCTCGCTCATTCGAGATAGTCCGTACTTCTTTTCCTAAACAACGGAAAACTTAAAGAAACAAAATAACTAAAATAATAAAAGAGATAAAAAGTATGAGTATGAGTAAATTAGTAACATCAGCCGGGACAGCTTACTATCCGCAGATAAGTCAGCCTTCGTATAAATTCGACGAGAATGGAATCTATTCCTGTAAGCTTCATGTATCAAAAAAGGACTTTGAAGAGTTCTCGAAAAAGGTGGATAAGCTTGTGGAGAAAGCATATCAAGCGGAACTTGCCAAGCAGGGGAAGCAGAAACTTAAAAGGATGGAAAGTGTTCCTGTTCGTATTACCGACGATGGGAAGTATGAGATCTATGCAAAACAACCTGCGAAGAAGAACACTGCTAAAGGTGAATTAAATTTCAGCGTGGCGGTTTATGATTCCGAGGGGACCAAGATGGGTGCGGAAACTAATATAGGTAGCGGTAGCAAGCTTCGACTCTCTGTTGAGTTTGCGCCCTGGTATGTCGCGGCCATAGGCTTCGGGTATACCTTACGTCTTCGAGCGGCTCAAGTAATAGAGTTGTGCGAATATAATCCTGCGGGAGATGGAAGTGCGGATTCGATGGGATTCGGCAAAGTCGAAGGAGGATTTGTTGGAGAAGCTTATGATCTAAGCGAAGACGATGAAGAAAGCAAAAAGGACAGTAAAGCACAGGAAGTGCCGTTTTAGGTCTATATTTGAAAAAGATACTGCCCTCGCCCTGAAAGGGGCGGGGGTGGACTTTGAATATGAAACGCTGAAGATTTCCTATACTAAACACGCAGTCTATACTCCCGACTTCATTTTTCCTAACGGAGTTATTATTGAGGCTAAAGGGTATTTCAAACCTTCAGATCGCACGAAGCATATTTTAATTCAACAGCAGACCTCGTATCAAATAAGATTTTTATTTATGAATGCCTACCAACGCTTAAACAAAAACAGCAACACTACATATGCCGAATGGTGCGACAAGCACGGCTTTATGTGGTGTCATGCGAAGATACCTAACGAATGGCTAGTAGAGTAATAATGGGGCAACAGCCCTGCAATTTATGCGGGTCTTCTGACGCGAAGGCGTACTATGACGATGATCATAGTACTTGTTATTCCTGCAATACCACGATCCAGAATGATCCATTCAACACTGCTAAATTTTCTGATGCTCTTCCTAAAAAAGTTTACACAGAATTTTCCGACGGCATTAAAGGAGCTTTTGAGCCTATCGCTGATCGAGGACTTCATGTCGATGTATGTCGGAAGTACTCGTATTATATAGGGGATGATACTTATGGAAACGAGGTACATATTGCAAACTTTCGAGATGACTCCGGCAATATTTTGGGCCAAAAGATTCGGGGGAAAGATAAAAAATTTACTACTCGAGGGGAAATTACTCATAGGTTCTTTGGTCAGGACTTATTTGTTAACGGGGGAAAGATGCTCGTTATTACAGAAGGGGAGCTAGACTGCCTAACAGTTTCCCAATTAGGAGGGAACAAATATCCAACTTGCAGTTTACCAAATGGGGCTTCTTCGACCAGCCGTGTATTCAGAAAGAACTTAAAGTGGCTTGAAAACTTTGAGAAAATTATTCTCATGTTTGATGAGGATGAACCTGGTCGAAAGGCAGTCGAAGATGCCGCGTGTATATTACCTCCAGGCAAAGCTTACGTTGCGAGGCTATCCGAAAAAGATGCTAATGAGATGCTGCTCAAAGGTAAGGGTTCCGAGGTTATTAAGGCGATGTGGGACGCTAAGAAGTGGTCGCCCTCGAGTATTCTTAATGGTCAGGAACTATTCGATAGAATATCTAAACCCAGACCTGACATGGACAGCATTCCTTATCCTTTCGAGGGGCTTACGAGGCTCACTCGGGGTATTCGACGGGGAGAAATAAGTTTATTTTGTGCGGGAAGTGGTGTCGGAAAATCTCAGGTATGCCGACAGATCGCTCACCATATTTTAACTTCGACTAAGGAAAGTGTAGGGTATCTAGCTCTCGAGGAAAGTGTGGAAAGATCGGGCCAGGGAATCCTCGGAATTGAATTAAAAAAATTACTCCATCTCGAGCCTTTTGAAGTGGACGAGGAATGGAAAGAAGGATTTAGAAAGACTGTAGGCTCTGGAAGATTTTTTGTCTACGATCATTGGGGATCTTTGAACACTGACGAGCTTCTCTCGCACGTTCGTTATATGGTGAAGGCTGAAGGGGTGAACCATATAATACTCGATCATATATCGATTGTTGTTTCAGGAATTTCAGAAGCAGATATGGGAAATGGAGGGGAACGCAAAGCTCTCGATATTTTAATGACGAAGCTCCGCGCACTTGTAGAAGAAGCTAATATATCCTTGATACTTGTTAGTCATCTTAAAAGACCAGACGGCAATAGGGGATACGAAGACGGCCTCGCTCCCAATCTTTCGTCACTCAGAGGCAGCGCATCACTCAGTCAACTTGCGGATATGGTCATTTCGCTCTCGCGCAATTTACAGGGCGAAGATAAACACACGACCACTGTTTCAGTATTAAAGAATAGGTTCTCTGGAGAAACTGGAATAGCAACATTTTTAGAATACGACACGGAACGGGGAATACTTAACGAAACAAACTGCGACGGAGACTTCAGCAAATAAAATGAAATACAAGATACTAATAGCCGACATAGAAACAACCGCCATTGAACACTGGCCTACTCTCAAAGGACTCACAGTCATGCACTGTATGTCCATTCTAGATATGAAAACAAAAAACCTTTACGAGTTCAACACTATGAAGGATAACATTTCGGAGGGACTTGATATGCTCGAACAGGCTGATTATGTAGCATTCCACAATGGTATAGGTTTTGATGCTCCAGCCCTTCGTAAGCTGTACGGGATTTCGATACCCAAAGTTGTGGACACGCAGTTGATGGCTAAATTAATTTTTCCAGACATCAAAGATGCGGATGATAAAAGAGAAGACTGGAGACATCTTAAAGGTTCGCACAGTTTAAAAGCCTGGGGAGTTAGGCTTGGAAATTTAAAAGGAGACTACGGATCTAAAAAGGATGCCTGGGATTTATTTACTCCCGAAATGCAACACTATTGCAGCCAGGATGTTAAAGTTACTTACGACCTTTGTAAGTATTTAATGGAACAGAACTTTTCCTCGAAGGCTCTCGTTATGGAGCATGAGTTCGCAAAAGTTATGCGGCAACAGGAAGAGAACGGGTTCCCCTTTAATGTCCAAGGGGCTGAAAATTTGGCTCGGGACATCATGGTTCGTAAAGTGGATTTAGAAAAAGAATTGCAGGAAGTTTTTCCTCCGACTAGCGAGAAGACGAAGCGTCCTATCGGGTGGAAAGTGGAAGTCGAAGGTATTGAGTTTACCGCAAAGACAAAGATACAGCTTAAACAGGAATTAAAGAAGGGGGGATTCAAGCAGAGCATATCGGATTTCGCGGAAAAGATGGGATACCAGGAAAAGGAAGTCCTATTTAATCCGGGGAGTCGCACTCAAATAGCTTCGCGTCTACAGGAAGATGGGTGGACTCCTACTAAATTCACATCCAAGGGAAATATTATAATTGACGAGGAAGTTCTTAGAAAGATTGCTACAAAAAAATCTTTGAAGCTTCTCGAGTATCTGATGGTTCAAAAAAGGCTCAGTCAACTTCTCGAGGGGAAGTATGCGTGGCTTTCCTGCGTCACTCCTGAAGGACGTATTCATGGAAGCGTTAACACGGCAGGAACTATTACAGGACGCTGTACGCATTTGGCTCCTAACATTTCTCAAGTTCCTGCTCCCCGATTAGAATATGGAGCGGAATGTCGGGCTTTATTTACGGCACCTGAAGGGAAAGTCTTATGTGGCATAGATGCGTCGTCTATCGAGGCGAGGATGCTTGCCCATTTCTTATACAAATACGATGGCGGGGAGTTTACTGGAGAACTTCTCGAGGGGGATATTCATCAAGTAAATGCGGATAACCTGGGGATCTCTCGAGCGGAGGCTAAGACTTTCCTGTACGCTTATCTTTATGGTTGCGGAAACACGTTGCTCGGGGAAATTGTTGGAGGAGGTCTAAAGGAGGGAAAGAAGCTTCGGAAAGATTTCCTAAACAAGATGCCCGCCTTTAAAAAGCTTTTAGCTGCTGTACAAAGATCTGTTAAAACGAACAAGCATCTTATAGGGCTGGATGGGCGAGTTCTTAAAATCCGCGAGAATTATAAAGCTCTTAATTCTCTTTTGCAGAATGCTGCGAGCATTGTAATGAAACAAGCGTTGCTCGAGTTTATTGAAATTGCTCGTCATCCTTACGAACTTCACGCGAATGTGCATGACGAAGTACAACTCTCATGCCTCAAGGAACACGCTGAAGATCTTGGAAGTGATTTTGTAGACGCGATCAAGAAGGCTGGAAAGGTTCTCGGAATTAAATGCCCTCTCGATGGTGAATATAATATCGGAAATAATTGGGCAGAGACACACTGATGATCGTGATGCCTTCAAATAATGGTGGGTTTGACTGCGGCAGACTGTTTGGAAAATATCCTCACAGAATGGCTCATTTGATGACTCCAGACAACACAAAAGAACCGAGGCCAAAAGTAAACTGGGCCTTAGATAATGGCGTTTTCGGAGCGTGGTCGAAAGGAAGAGAATGGAGCGAAGAACCTTTTTATAATTACCTGGATTCTTGGGCTTCGCACAAACCTGACTGGGTTGCCGTCCCCGACTGGGTTGCCGACAAGGAGCAAACCTTGAGGCTCTGGAAGGAACACATTAATGCGGTCAAGTCTTTCGGAGTTTGCCCCGCTTTTGTTGTGCAGGACGGGATGACTTACAAGGATGTTCCTGAAGAAGCCGAAGTAATTTTTGTGGGAGGCACAACGTCTTGGAAGTGGAGAGGATTGAGTGAGTGGGTGCGTAATTTTAAAAGAGTACACGTTGGAAGAGTAAATACTCACAAGCTTTGCTTCCAAGCCCTCAGAGCAGGGGTGGAGAGTTGCGATGGAACAGGTTGGTTTAGACATCCGAAGAGAACAGAGGAACTTGAAAGATTCCTTGAAGACTCAGAAAAAGAAAATCCCCAGCAGGAATTTAGTTTATGAAGGTTAATGAGATATTTTATTCGCTACAAGGCGAAGGAAGAAGGGCTGGAGAGGCTTCAATTTTTATCAGACTAAGCGGCTGCGATCTATCCTGTTCTTTTTGCGACACGGAATTTGAAACGGGCAAAGAGTTTTCATCCGCAGAATTATTAGAAACAATTCAACAACTTTCCACTGAATGCAAGTGGGTAGTGTGGACTGGGGGAGAACCTATGTTGCAACTTGATAGAGATACTGTTGATCTTTTTAGAGCGTCAGGATTTAAACAAGCTTTAGAAACTAATGGAAACCATAGAGTACCTTTTAGTGTTGAGTGGCTGGCGGTGTCACCCAAAGTAGCGGAACACGTACTCGCAAGAAATTTTTTACGTGGAGTTGATGAGGTGCGTTACGCATGGCACGCAGGAAAAACCACTATTCCTAAGACAAAGCTGAAGGCATCGCATTATTATTTGTCGCCAATTTTTGACGGCACCACTCCGATTCTAGAAAATGTTAAGCATTGCATCAAGTTATGCCTAAAGAATCCCTCCTGGAAAGTTTCAACACAACAACACAAGCAATGGAGCATTCTATAAACATAACCGACAGAATCCCTGCCTCATCAGTCGACAGGTGGCAACGGGCATTGTCTGAAATGCTGACGGGCTACACCGAAAAGACAGGACTTGAAGTTCAATTCCCATCTAACGGATCAGGGGCAATTATATCAAAAGGCATCGCATTTTCTTCGGTTTGTAGGCATCATCTCATGCCCTTTTTCGGCACTGTAGATGTGGGATATGTCCCAAGGGTAAGAATTTGTGGCCTCTCAAAATTGGCTCGAACTGTCGGGGTTTTTTCTCGAAGGCTCCAATTACAGGAGGAGCTAACGACTCAGATTGCTAACGAATTAAATAGCACCCTCAATCCAATTGGAGTGCTTGTAAAAATCAGGGCTAATCACTCGTGCCAGCAATGTCGGGGGGTACAAAAAAATGCTGAGATGATAACAATGAAAACTATAGGAAGCTGCGAAGAAATAATAAGGTTATGAAAAAGATATTTTTATTGAGTGGGGGATTGGACTCAACCATCAATCTAGGGTTGGAGCTTGAAAACGGCAAAGCCAACGAGATGGAATGCCTGACCTTCGATTATGGGCAGAGGCATCAACGTGAAATTGAATCTGCCAGGTGTGTTGCTGAATCCTATGGCTTAAAACATAAAGTGATGGAAGCAAAGTTTTTTGAGGGATGCGCCCTGGTTGGAGATGAGGAGTTAGAAAATGGGTATAGTAAAACAGCAATCGTCCCCAACAGAAATATGGTTTTTTTAAGTATCGCAGGAGCATACGCCCTTCAAACAGGCGCTAGATGTGTTATTTGGTCTGCCATTAAAGATGATGCTGAAATCTTTAAGGATTGTCGGCCTGAATTTCTAAAAAACATCAACTGCACGCTGGCCCCTTTAGGTGTTGAAGTTCACGCTCCCATCATAGAATGGACAAAGAAGAAACTGGTAAAGGAGGCCATTGAAAAAGGAATCGCCTTTTCAAATAGCTGGTCTTGTTACAGAGGAGAAAAGGAGCCGTGCGGAGAATGTGGTGCTTGCTTGTTGAGAGAGGAGGCTATAAGTGGATCTTACAGCATTTAAAGAATTTAAGTTCAGCGCAGCCCATTGTTTAGAAATAGAGGGACACAGGTGCAGTAATATGCATGGGCATAATTATACAGTCAGAATTGAAGTGTCAGGTCAAGCAGATGAAAATGGCATGATTATAGATTTCGATGAAATTAAAAAACACGCCAATCCCTTGATAGCTAAAATCGACCACACCAACCTCAACACGACAATAGGAAATTCAACCTCTGAATCAATTTGTAAATGGTTTCACAAGCACCTCAAAGAAAAGATTACTGGGATTTCAAAGATAGAAGTAAGAGAGACAGCTAGTTGTGGGGCCGTTTTAAAGATAAAGAAAGTATGAAGTGGCTTGGGGTTCTTCTTTTGTTTTGTGGTACGACAGCAGTATTCGCTGACGATCATTGGGGCGAATACCCTCCTGTCCCTGAGTTGACTATCGATCATTTCCCTGCGATGGGGGTTATAGAGATTAGTTTTATATCTGATTCCACGCTCGACCGCCCTGTTTGGTATATTCTGGAAGTAAAGCAGGAGGGAGATCCCAATGCATCTTGGGTTAGGCCATTCAATCCATTACAGGAATCCAATTTTAACGAACGTGTTTATCTTTCTTTGGGGTACAGGAATGCAGCAGGGCAAATTTATCCCTGGTTTAATGCGGAGATGGTAAGGATTAGGGTAATGTGGGGAGCTTAAAGAAAATAATTATGAGTGATAAAAAAAGAACAGCAGTAATAGATGCCGACATGGTGGTGTACCGGGCGGGGTTCGCCAGTGAACATGAAATAAAATGGGAAGACGATATATGGACTCTGCAAAGTTGCGAGTCTGACATGAAGCACATCATTGACGAGATGATCGAGGAGGCGACGCATCAGACGAAAGCTGATGAGTATCTTATGGTATTCTCTGATAAGAGGAACTTTCGGTATGACATCTTCCCAAGTTATAAAGCGAACCGAAAAGGGAAACGAAAACCGCTCGGTATAAAATCGATAACCGAATGGGCATTTAAAAACCGCAACGGAGTTCGTAAAAACAATTTAGAAGCCGACGATGTTATCGGAATGCTTTGCTGCACTAAAGAAAACTATGTAGCGGTTAGTGGCGACAAGGATTTTGGTACTCTTCACTGCGAATGGTTTAATTTTTTGAAATCGGAGACTAGTCACACAACTGAGGAGGAAGCTAATTATAACCATCTTGCCCAAACATTGTCTGGGGACAGCGTTGATGGGTTCTCTGGTGCTTCAGGCATAGGCCCGAAAACTGCGATGAAACTCCTGGATAAGCATGGAGCTTCCTGGCAAACAGTTGTGGAGGCTTATGAATCTAAAGGGCAGACTGAAGAGGACGCTTTAATGAATGCAAGGCTATCTTATATTTTAAGAAGCCCCAAGGAATATAACGAAAAGGAAGGAGAAATCAGACTATGGAAGCCGAAGGTGCAGAAATAATAAAGAGAAGGCCGCTCCCGGATAGTGGGGGAAGGACAGAGTTTAAGACGGGATCAGTAAGAGATTCTATGGAGGGGAAAGGTTGCCCCAATCAACTTCCCATAGCTGCACTGAAGGCTGCCAGTCGTAGATTCGAGCAAGGGGCCAACAAGTATGGGTCACGCAACTGGGAGAAGGGTCAAGAGTATAGCCGTTTTATTGATGCGATTTACAGACATCTATGGGGATTCATGGAAGGATGTGAAGAGGAAGATCATCTTAGTGCTGTAATATGGAATGCCATGTGTTTATATCAAACTGATGAGTGGGTAAAAGAAGGTAAGTTACCTAAAATATTAAAGGATATTTGAAAATTGACATATAGATAAACTAACTAAAGAAAGGCTAAAGTATGGATAAACCATTTCCTGTAGTTTCAAGCGAGCTTGTAAAGGCTCTCGATGAAGTTTTCCCGCCAAAAGAATTTGGACCCGAGGACGGCTTAAGGACTATGGATTATTACTTTGGTCAGAGAAATATTGTCAATTTCCTGCGAGCAAAAAACGCAGAACAGAACGAGAACATATTAACTAGAGAATAATAATAATAATAAAACAAATGTGCCTTTCTTCACGCCCGAAAATAAAAGCTCCTCCTCCTCCTCCTCCTTTGGCGGCAATTCCCGAACCTTCGGATGTAGCGGAACTTGTCATCAACAAAGCCGATAAGTCGAGGCGCAAGAAGAAACGTCGCGGTTCATCCGGGCTGACAATCAGAAGACCTTCAGTTTCCGCGCCATCATCCGGGGCAGGAGCTAATGTAAATTATTAATTTTTAACAAAGGAATAACTAAATCAAATGGACGTAACTAATCTTAATTTAAATATTACTGGAGTGACATCAGCAACGCTAGATAGTGATGGAAATGGCACTCTCAACGCAGCAAGTAAACCCCCCTTAAATAACCTTAACGGAGGTACTTATTGCTTCCTGGCAAGTGGGACTTTCGGATCTGGAAGAACGCTTACTCTTCAACAGAAAGTTGGCGAATCTTTTGTGGATGTGGGAGACGATGCTATTCTCACTGCTCCTGGGGGATGCGTATTCACAACTTCGCAGAGCGAAATACAACTCGTTATTTCTGGAGGGTCGGGAGATTCTACTGATAATCTCTACGTGGCTATTTCACCAGTAAATTAATAAAGTATTAAAACATGGCTAGAAAGCTAGTAGCAACCCAGGATAACACCTCGACCAGTGCGCTCACCGAGCCTCTTTCGAGAGCAGTAGCAAGACCTATATTTGGTGAATCAGTTCTAGCCATCGACTATAACTTTGTTGATAAGCATATTCTTGATAGCGACATAACTTTCAGCAGGGCTTCGGGGGCCACGCAGACTAACAGTTCGGGGCTTGTGGCTTATGCTCCTCATAACCTTTTCAGATATTCCGTAGGTCTATATGATGGCTGGGAAGGTCACTCAGGAACAGATGGAGGGTTTACTAAAACGCAGAATGCAACAACATCTCCTTCTGGTGAAAATGATGCGACATTAATTACTACCACAACAGAAGACTGTTTGCATATTTACAGACAGAGCGGAGCGTTTGCAAGTGCAGTAGCAGGATCAACTATCTGTTATTCGATGTACCTTAAAGAAGGTTCAACTCGATATGCAACAATCTACCACAACGACAGTGGTTCTCGAATGCTACGTTGTGATTTACAGGAAGGAGTAGTTACTACCTTCTCTGGTAATGGATCGTATGGCGTGATAGATGCTGGAAATGGATGGTGGAGGTTTTGGTACACGCACACGATTGACGCTGGGACCACGATGGCAAGTCAGTTTGTTTTTCCAACGGATGTTAGTGGAACTATTTCTCACTCAGGAAATACTTGGTCTACTTATATCTGGGGCGCACAAATAGAACATATATTTGATCCCACAGCAGGGCCGAGCGAGTTACAGAGGACTTCTGGAACGGCTTCTAACGAACCAAGATTCGACTACGACAAAGACGGCAACTCCAAGGGGCTTCTGGTGGAGGAGGCACGGACGAATTTACAGTTCCACTCAAATAATTGGAACTCAACGTATCAAGGTATTTCCCGATTTAATGTCCCTATAGATAATTTTGCAGTCTCGCCAAGTGGCGCACAGGACGCTACTAATTTTCATTGTACTTATGATGGGGTTGCTAACCGCAGAGAGTTCTACTCAAGATTTGTTCAAGCTGATGCAACTCAGTATACCCATAGCCTTTACATAAAACCTTATGGGCAAATTACACATATTAAAGGTTCTGACGCAGGAAGCGCATCGAGAGGGGCTTGTTTTGATTTGATTAACTGTCAGGTTTTGACGAATCAAAGTATGTCAAACCAAGGGGCGACCATTGAGGATGTGGGCAATGATTGGAGAAGGATCAGTTTTACTTATACCTCGACAACAGCCGAATCAGATAGAGCTGCTTATTGGGCAGTAGGGACTGAAGCAACTTTAGTTGCTGGGTCTGGGCAGTTTGCAAACTTTAACCCAAGTGGTGACGATGGTTGTTTTGTTTGGGGAATGCAACAGGAGGCTGGAGGGTTCCCAACATCGCTAATTCCCACAACGGGAGCAGCAGCCACTAGAGCAGCCGACCTTGTTACTGTCACAGGCACGAATTTCAGTAGGTTCTTTAAGGATAGCGAGGGAACTATTGTGGCTGACATTGAGTTAGCCAAAGGGCGTGTAGATGATTCTTACAGCCGTATCTATCACTTTTCGGATTCTGACAACTCAGACAGGATAGATGCAGTGATTTATGCTACAAACGATAAAGTATACGGAGAAATTAAAGTAGGTGGAGTCAGTCAAGGAGTGGTGTTAGCATCGGATGTTACTTTAAATAAAGGAGGAGTTGCAAGAATTGGTCAGGTTTATAAATCAAATTTACTCAAAATTTTTCAAGATGGAGTAAACGGGACTCAAGACACGAGCGTTACATTACCAGTAGGTATTTCAAAGTTGAATATAGGATCTGAGCCGTCTGGAGCATCTAATTTAGGGGGATGGGTTAGAAGACTTCGCTATTACAACAAACGCCAGAGCGACAGCAAGATGCAATCGCTCACAGACACCAGTCACTTAGGAACGAAGTACAAGGGAATGAAGGCAGGACACTCGCTAAGATCCCTGTTTGAAGGACAGGACAGCACCCCTGTAGCACGAGTCCGTAGAGACTATGACAGCTACGAGGCAGACTACACAGCTTCAGAAATTTCTGACGGGAGCTTGAGCAATGACCATACGTCCTCCAAACAAACTACATTACCCCTCGACATTTCATGTGATGCATCTGAGTTAATTGAGGGTGGGGATTTTACGGAGTTTGCTTCTAACGGGTCAATGGAAGCTGATAGTAATTGGGCGCAGTTTGGCTCACCCACCACAGAGGAACAATCCACTACTCAAAAACACAGTGGGAGTTACAGTTGGTACATTGCCCATGCTGCCGAAAAGAAGGGGATACAGAGTACTCAGTGGGTTGCAACAGCAGGGGAAAAGTATACAGTTTCAGCGTGGATTTACGCTACTGATGGTACGGAGATTTTGTCGGGAATAAACAATACGACTGAAACTATATACGGCACACATACAGTGACTGAAGATGCATGGACTCATATCACTTATGTGACTAATGTGACCACAACAGGGTA